>Ga0310834_100878_pt1 | contig 24075 bp, 21 predicted proteins | sample SM_ome_2_FD_201314 | JGI IMG/M metagenome (GOLD analysis project Ga0310834, IMG submission 201314) | Sorghum-adapted microbial communities enriched on stacked mutant (SM) sorghum from Joint BioEnergy Institute, Emeryville, California... ... | reverse complement strand
GAACTGGATGTGCCCCACCCTGGGGCGGTCCACCGCTCCGGCCATGGTGTGCACGGTAGCCGCCGTGATCCGCGCCAATCCCGCCGGTCACCGCAACTGTGCCCCACCCCACCGCGGTTGCCGCTCGCCGGACGGGCACCACGAAGAGCATCACCATGAGCACGCCCGCCAGCCCGGCGAGTGCGACCATGAGCCGCGGCCCGGTCCACTCCAGCAGGAGGCCACCGGCGAAGTACCCGATCATGCTGGCCCCCTGGACCGTGCCGACGTAGGTGGCGAAGACCCGCCCGCGCGCCTCGGGCGCCGCACGCCGGCCGATCACCACATTGCTGAAGACGTTCTCCCCGCCGTTGAGCACGCCACCGGCCAGCCATAGCGGCAGCAGCCAGAACGCACCGGGCACGGCCGCGCCGGCGAGGATGAGCGCGGACGTACCCGCAAGCATGGCGAGCACTCCCTGTACGGCTGCCCCGTCGTCACGCACGCGCCGCACGACTTGGCTCAGCAGCCACGTCCCGGCCAGCATGCCGGCGGTCCAGGCCGCCTCGACCAGGCCGTACGTCGTGGCGGAGGCGTTCAGCGTCTCCCGGATGAAGAAAACGGCGATCACATTGATGGCGGCCACGCCGGCGAGCACGCCCGCTATCGCGAGCGTCATGGCCCGCAGCAACGGATCGTCGTTCAGGCCGCGGCCAGCCACCTGTTGCGTGGTGGCGGTATCGGCTGGTGCGGGCGCACCACCGCGGCGGGTGCGCATGAGCAGGCCGGCCGCCACCACGGCAAGGTAACTGGCGGCATTGACGAACACCGGCAGGCGTACTCCGAACTGACCGACCAGGAACCCAGCGAGGGCAGGCGCGGCGAGCGCGGCGACAGAGGTCGCGGTCTGCGTGATCGCGGCGGCCCGAGGCAGGTCGTCGCGGTGCACCATGGCGGGCAGCAGCGCGGCGAGCGTGGGTTGGGTGATCGCGAGGCCGCAGGCGAGCAGCGCGACCAGCGCCACGATGACTGCCGGGCGATCCGCGTAGGCGAGCGCGGTGCAAATGCCGGCCTGCGCCGACCCGACCGCGACGAGCAGGGTCCGGCTGTCCACCCGGTCGACCAGCCGGCCAGCGAGCGGCGCGAGCACCACCAGTGGCAGGACGGCTGCGATCAGCAGTCCAGAGACGGCCAACCCGCCGGCGCCGGCAGACTGCAGCGCCAGCGCGAGCGCGGTGGCGGCCAGGAGATCCCCGGCGATGGAGACGCCCCGCGCGCCAGCCGACAGGTAGACGTCCGGCCAGCGGGACCGGGCAGATGTAAAGGACATACTTCGAAAATATTCCTTCACATTTGCCGCTGCAAGAGCGAACGCGGGTCCGGCCCGCCGGATCCCCTCAGCGCGGCAGCGTCGTGTAGTACGCGGAGACGACGCGCGCCTCGGGCGGGGGATCCGTGCGGTTGCGCTGCACGTACGGCTCCAACAGCTTCATCACCGCTTCGTTCAGCTCAGCCAGCTCCTGCGCCGTGACCAGCAGATCCGTCCTGCTCTGCCAGGCGACGTCGTACCACTCCTTCGGCTCACTCGGTGCCCGCTGGAGCCAGTCGCGGACCAGCTCCAGCTGGTTCGCCACGAAAACCTCGACGATCGCCCGCTCGGCCGCCCGCGCCTCGGGCCCCGCCTCCTGGCCGACGTCGAAACTCAGCGACTCCACCGTGCTGCGCCACAGCCGTTCCCGGGCATCACCCCGGCTGGGCGCCTGCTCGACCAACCCGTACCTGGCCAGCTCCCGCAGGTGGTAGCTGGTGGCGCTGGGCGAGAGCCCGACGACGTCGGCGCACCCGGTCGCGGTCACGGCTGCACCGGTCCCGGTGAGGTACTGCATGATCTGCATGCGTGCCGGATGCGCCAGCGCGCGCATTATCGCCGGATCAGAAATGGTCATCTTCTGTCGAGGCGTCACACCGGTAGTCTCACACCTCGCCGCTCGACAATTCGATCGCCGACCCTCCCCGACCGTGCCCCGATCATCGGGAAATCCCCTCCCCGCCCGGGTCCAGGCGGCGGGAGCGGGCGGTCATGCCTAGGCGTCTGGTGCCCGCTGCAACAGGAACTGACCATTGCCCCGCGCGCAGATACGGCGGCCGGGACCCTCAGCTGGAGCTGCCCGACTCGGCACTGTCCACGGTGGCCGACGGCCTACTCGCCTTGGCGAGCCTCGCGGATCTCGACAGACGGTAATCTGCATCGCCGTACGTTGATGTGTACTACAACCATGAGACGACGAAGTCGGAGAACGCCGAGGCTGTCACCACCGAATGCCGCATTGGCACATCGCAGTGATAGAGCCGCTCTCCGTGGACCGCTGATGACCCGCAGAAGCGTGACATCGCGGAGTTGCCCGCCGTACTCCCCGGATGACCAGAGGTTCTCAGCCTGCCTGGCCAACCCGAGCCGTTAAGTGCGATGCGGGGCAGGTGGCGTGGCGTTGACGCCGGAAAACTGATCGCTGGCCGGCCAGCCTGCGAGTAGCATTGGCTGCCCTTCGGGCACAGCCGGCACCGCCTCGACGGAGCGCCGGGCGGCCTCAGGTCAGCCGATACCCGTACGACTTGGAGTTCCCCTCGGATGACCCTGCCCTCGAACCCTGCCCAAGATCTGGAAAAGGACCTCGCCGGCGAACAAGCGCACCTGGACGCCTCCCGCGCCGCGCTGCGCCGGATGCGCGAACGGGCGGAGGCCCTGTTCGCCACCGGCGACCAGGTCGCCGGCGACCCGTTCGCCGCCGAGACGCTCGGCCGGACCCTGGCCCGCCGGGTCGCTGCGCTCGCCGACGACCCCAGCACCCCGCTCTTCTTCGGCCGCCTGGACATGGCAGAAGGCCGGCCCGCCGAAGCGGACGTCGCCGGCCCGGCGGAAGACCGAGACGCAGGCCCGGCCGGGCCGGCCGGCGAGCGGTACTACATCGGCCGCCGGCACGTGGTGGACGACCTCGGCGAACCCATGGTGCTGGACTGGCGGGCGCCGCTGTCCCGGGCCTTCTACCGGGCCAGCGCCCGTGACCCACAGGGTGTCTCGGTCCGCCGCCGGTTCGGCTTCGCCGGCGGGGCGCTGACCAGCTTCGAGGACGAACACCTCGACCGCGGCGAGGAGCTTGGCGCCAGCTCCCGGATCCTGACCGCGGAGATCGAGCGTCCGCGGGTCGGGCCGATGCGGGACATCGTCGCCACCATTCAGCCCGAGCAGGACGAGCTGGTCCGTGCCGACCTGGCCGAGACCATCTGCGTGCAGGGCGCACCGGGGACCGGAAAGACAGCCGTCGGGCTGCATCGCGCCGCGTACCTGCTCTACGCCCACCGCGAGCGGCTGCGCCGCTCCGGCGTACTGGTGATCGGGCCGAATAAGGCCTTTCTGGGTTACATCGCGGCGGTCCTGCCGGCGCTCGGCGAGGTCGAGGTTGAACAGTCCACTATAGACGATCTGGTCGCCCGCGTGGCGATCCGTGGATCCGACGAGCCGGCCGTCGCCGCGGTCAAGCACGACGCCCGGATGGCCGTCGTGCTGCGCAAGGCCCTCTGGGACCGGGTACGCAATCCGGGCGGGGGGATTTCCGGGTGGGACGCGAAGGTGGGCGGGGGCATCGTTATATCGGACGGCTCGTTCCGGTGGCGCATCGGCGCGGAGGCGCTGCGCCGGGTGGTGGACGGGGTGCTTCGCGAGGAGCCGCCGTACGGGATCGGCCGCGAGCGGGTGCGGGCGCGGGTGATCGCTCTGCTGCAGCGTCAGGCGGAGGCCCGCCGGGCGGACTCGCCGGGCGAGGCGTGGCTGCGCCGGATGGGCCGGGCCAAGCCGGTCACCGCCTTCCTCGACGCGGCCTGGCCGGCCGTGACGCCGGAGGGCCTGGTGTTCTCCCTGCTCGCCGACCGGGACGCGCTGGCCCGGGCGGCGGACGGCGTGCTGACCCCGGAGGAGCAGGACCTGATCGCCTGGCGCAAGCCGCCGCGCACGCCTGCCGCCGCGCGGTGGAGCCCGGCCGACGCCCTGCTGATCGACGAGGCGGCCGGTCTGATCGACCGGATGCCGAGCTACGGGCACGTGGTCGTGGACGAGGCGCAGGACTTGTCGCCCATGCAGTGCCGCGCGGTCGCCCGGCGCAGCGAGCACGCCTCGCTCACCCTGCTCGGTGACCTGGCCCAGGGCACCGCGCCGTGGGCCGCGACCGACTGGGGCCAGACGCTGCGGCATCTGGGCAAGCCCGACGCGGCCGTGGTCCCGCTCACCACCGGCTTCCGGGTGCCGGCCGCGGTGGTCGCGCTCGCCAACCGCCTGCTGCCGGCGCTCGGCGCCGGCGTACCTCCGGCTCGCTCCCTGCGCCGCGACGGCACGCTGGACATCCGGGAGGCGTCCGATGTGGACGCCTCGACGGTGGCCGAGGTGCGCGCGGCTCTGGCCTACCCGGGCTCGGTCGCGGTCATCTGTGCCGACGCGGCCGTGGACCGGCTGCGGGCCGCACTCGCCGCGGCCAATTTGGCCACGGCGACTCCGGAGGATGTCGAGGGCGCGGCGCGGGTAACGGTCGCGCCCGCGTCGCTCGCCAAGGGCCTGGAGTACGACCATGTCGTGGTGGTCGAGCCGGCCGAGATCGTGGCGGCCGAGCCCCGCGGCCTGCACCGGCTCTACGTGGTGCTCACCCGGGCGGTGTCCCGCCTGGCGATCGTGCACAGCGCCCCGCTGCCCGTGGCCCTCCTCCCCCTGCCCGGGCAGGGTTGATCACCGGCCGTGCAGGATGTCGGGTTCGCCGCTACTCACCCCATGATCGACAGGCGTTTGACGGCCCTGGGAACGCCTCATCTGGCAAGGTCGGGCTATGGAGAACGTTGCGCCGGGCAGGCCGAGCTGGGTCGACCTCGGTACGCCCGACCTGGACGCGTCGCGCCACTTCTACTCGCAGCTGTTCGGGTGGGAGGCGGATGTGTCGGACGATCCGCAGTTCGGCGGGTACACCACGTTCAGGAAGGACGGCAAGGCCGTGGCCGGCGCAGGCGGGCTCAGCAGCGAGGGCCAGGCTCCGGCCTGGTCGACCTACCTCGCGACGGACAACGCGGAGGCCGTCGCGGCGAAGGTGGAGGAGAACGGCGGCCGGGTCCTCGCCACGCCGATGGACGTCGGCGACGAGGGCCGCATGGCCGTGTTCGCGGATCCGGCCGGGGCCGCCTTCGCGGTCTGGCAGGCCGGCAACAACCGCGGGGCGCAGCTGATCAACGCGACCGGCGCGCTCAGCTGGAACGAGCTGATCACCCACGACCCGGCCGGCGCGCGACGGTTCTACGGCGCGGTGTTCGGCTGGGAGGCTAAGGAGACTCCGGACGGCGACGCCAGGTACACCCTGTGGCGGCTGGGCGGCGAGCCGGTGGGCGGGATGATGCGGCTCACCGCGGCGCCGGACCCGCCACCACTGTGGATGGTCTACTTCGCCGTCGAGGACTGCGACGCCACCGCGGAGCGGGCAGCGCAGCTGGGCGGGCGGGTCGCGGTCGCGCCGACGAACAACGTGCAGGGCCGCTTCGCCATGCTCAACGACCCGCAGGGCGCGGTCTTCTCGATCATCCAGGCCGGCTGAGCCCGCCCATCATCCAGGCCGGCTGAGTCCGCCAATCATCCAGGCGGGGTGAGCCCGGCCCGGCGGACCGGCACCACCAGCGGGCCATGCTCGCCAGCAATGACCTTCACCTGCGCGCGATAGTGGTGCGCGAGCAGATCGACGGTGAGCACCTCGGGCGGCGGCCCCACCGCCGCCACCCGGCCGCCGTCGAGCAGCACCAGCCGGTCGGCGTACTCCCCGGCCACCGACAGGTCGTGCATGCTCGCCAGCACGGTCAGCCCACGGTCGCGGCGCAGCCGGTCCACCAGCTCGAGGACCTCCTGCTGGTGCCCGATGTCCAATGCCGACGTGGGCTCGTCGAGCAGCAGCAGCGGCGCGCCCTGGGCCAGCGCCCGGGCCAGGAAGACCCGCTGCCGCTCGCCGCCGGAGAGCGTCTCCAGCCGGCGGCCGGCGAAGCCGGACAGGTCCAGGCTGGCCAGCGTCTGGTGGACCACGGCCACGTCGGCCGCCGACTCGCGCCCCAAGGCCGGGATGTACGGGGTACGCCCGAGCAGCACGTAGTCCAGGACCGCCATGCCGGGCGGCACCGCCGGCGACTGGGCGACCATCGCCACCAGCCGGGCCCGCTCCCGGCGGCGCAGCCGCGAAAGGGGCTTACCGAAGAGGGAGATGGTGCCGGCATGCGCGAGCAGGCCGCCGACGGCCCGCAACATGGTCGACTTGCCGGCGCCGTTGGGACCGATGACGGTGACCCACTCGCCGGCCGCCACGTCGAGGTCGATCCCGCGCAACACGGGCGTGCCGCCCAGGACCACGTCCAGGCCGCTGATCCGCACCGCGCTCGCCGAAAGCAGCGGGTCAGTCACAGCTCCACCCGCCTGGTGGTACGCAGCACGACCACGAAGAACGGCGCGCCGAGGAACGCGGTGAGCACGCCGATCGGTACCTCCGCGGGGGCGGAGACGGTCCGCGCGGCGAGGTCGGCCAGGGTGAGGAACGCGCCGCCGAACAGCACGGACAGCGGCAGGATCGATCGGTAACTGGCGCCGGCGAGCAGGCGCACGGTGTGCGGGACGATGACCCCGACGAAGCCGATCAGGCCGGAGACCGCGACCGCGGCGGCGGTGCCCAGGGAAGCGGCCACCACCAGCAGGTAGCGCGACCGCTGCGGGTGCAGGCCGAGGCCGGCCGCCTCGTCGTCGCCGAGGGACAACACGTCCAGCTCCCGACGCAGCAGAAGGACCACCGCCGCCGCGAGGACGGCGTACGGCAGCAACAGCTGGACTTCCCGCCAGCCGCTGGTGGCCAGCCGGCCGAGCAGCCAGGAGTAGACCAGCTGGAGGCTGTCCGCGTACCGCTGGAGGAGGAAGGTCTGGCAGGCCGCGAAGAAGGCCGACACCGCCACGCCGGCGAGCAGGAGCGTGGCCGGGGAGCGCTCCCGCCCGCCGGCCGCGCCGAGCAGGTAGGTGAGCGCGACCGCGGCCAGCGCGCCGGTGAACGCGGCCAGCGGCACCGGCAGCGACGGAATGACCGAGCCCGCGGCGCCGCCGCCAGCCGCGATCGCCGCGGTGGCGCCGAACCCGGCGCCGGCGGCGACCCCGAGCAGGTACGGGTCGGCCAGCGGGTTGCGGAACACGCCCTGGTAGCAGCCCCCGGCGAGGGCGAGCGTGGCCCCCACGAGCAGGGCGAGGACGACCCTGGGCAACCTCAGCTGCAGGACGATGTTCGCCTGGCTCTCGGTCAGGCCGGAGTCGATGTGCACGCCGGGCAGGAGGTCGACCAGCTCGGCGGCGACGCTGCCGGGAGGAAGGCTCGCCGGGCCGAGGGCGAGTCCGGCGAGCGTGGCCAGCACGACCGCGACCACACCGGCGGCCAGCCAGCCGGGGCGCAGCTTCGCCGGGGCGGGCGGCCGCCCTGGTCGCGAAGGGTCCTCCCGCGGGTCCGCGGGAGAACCCTTCGCGACCAGATCGGGCGGGCGCACGGTCACGCTTGCGCCTTGGTCACCGCGTCCGCGATGGCACGGACCAGGTCCACCACCCGGGGACCCCATCGTGAGGCGATGTCGTCGTCCAGCGCGTACACCTGGCCCTCGCGGACCGCGGTGATGCCGCTCCAGCCGGGGCGGGCCTTGACCGTCTCCGCGGACTGCTGGCAGCACTTGCTGTCGGCCAGGAAGATCATGTCCGGGTCGGCCTCGACGATCGCCTCGGCGGACAGCTGCGGGTAGTCGCCGCCCGCCGCGCCCGACTTGGCGATGTTCTCCAGCCCGACCATGCTGAACAGCGAGCCGACGAAGGTCTTCTCGGTGACCGTGTAGAAGGTCGGGTCCAGCTCGTAGTAGTACGTGAGCTTGGCGGGCCGCTGCGGGACGTCCGCGACCAGCTTCGCGATCTCGTCCTTCATCCGCCGCACCACGTCGGCGGCTTCGTCGACGTGCCCGGTGAGCGCGCCGATCTCGGTGATCTCCCGGTACGTGTCGTCCAGGGTCACCGCGGCCGGGGCGAGGTACACCGGGATCTTCAGCTGCTTCAGCGAGGCGACGATGTTGTTCAGGTCGTTGGAGAGGATCACGAGATCCGGGCTCTTGGCGGCGATCGCCTCGGCGTTGGGCTTGAAGCCGGACAGGTCGGTCTTCGGGGCCTCGGGCGGGTAGTCGGAGTTGCTGTCGACGGCGGCCACCTGGTCGCCGGCCCCGACCGCGAAGAGCATCTCGGTCGTGGTCGGCGACAGCGACACGATCCTGGTGGGCCGGGCGCTCAGGGTCAGGTCGCCGACGGTCACCGGGTACGAGGCGGCGGTGCTGGGCGCGCCGGCCGGGGTGTCCTCGGTGGCGTCGGCGCAGCCGGCCGCGGCCAGCAGGGCGGCGGCGAGCACCGCCAGCCCGGTCGATCTCCACATGCGTCTCATCTCGGTCCTCCTGTCGGTCGAGGATCCGGTGCTTCGCCGACAGGGACCGGCTGGTGGCTGCCCGGGCTGGGGTCCCGTCCGCGAGGCGCCCTTCCTCGAGAGCGCGGTTCGCGACCACCCCGTAGGCGACCTGGCTCATCCCCTCCGCGGGGGCATCACAGTTGCGGGACAGCGCCGGCTTCTCACCGGCTTCGCTGCGGGGCAGTCGGTTAGCACGATAGCGCACCGACGGGCGGCGATGCCTGGAAGGCCACCTTCGACACTAACTTTCTCTTGGTCGCCATCTAGCGAAAATTCTCTCCGCAAGCGATAGTGGGCGGAGAATATTTACCTCGCGGGAGGTCTCATGACCAGGTCACGCCGCGGCGCGGTCACCGTCGCCGGCGCCACCGCGTTCGCGCTCATCGCCCCGGCCGCCCCCGCGGCCGCGGCGGCAGTCCCGGTGGCCGGCCAGGCACGGCGGCCGATCGTCCACGACGAACAGATCACCTACCAGAGATGGGCCAGCTACCCCGACTGGCGCTCCGGCACCCACCGCGGCACGGTCGCGCTGCCCGGCGTACGCACCGGCATCACCATGCTCCGGCCGGCCGGCACCACCGACTTCACCGACCCGCACACCGGAATCACCAAGACCTGGGAGTACGCCACCTGGACCTCGCCGGTCCGCGACATCGGCTTCGACGCCACCGAACTGGTCGCGTCGTGGAACGCCGAGACGCCGCCCGGCACCTGGATCCAGATCGAGCTCCAGGGCACCTACAACACCGGGGAGCACACCCCGTGGTACGTGATGGGCCGCTGGGCCAAGGGCGACCAGGACATCAAGCGGTCCACCCTGGACGGCCAGGGTGACCCGTACTCGACAATCTGGACCGACACGTTCGCCATCGACGACGCCAGCGCCGGCGTCCTGCTGCACGCCTACCAGCTGCGGCTGACCCTCTACCGGGCGCCCGGGCAGGGGCGGTCGCCACGGGTCTGGGAACTCGGCGCGATGAGCTCCAACGTGCCGGACCGGTTCACCGTGACGCCCAGCAAGGGCCACATCGCCTGGGGCATCGAGCTGCCTGTGCCGCGGTACTCGCAGAACATCCACATCGGCGAGTACCCGGAGTTCGACGGCGGTGGCGAGGCGTGGTGCTCACCCACGTCCACCGAGATGGTGGTGGAGTACTGGGGCCGCCGGCCCTCCGCGGAGGACCTGGCCTGGGTCAACCCCGAGTACGCCGACCCGCAGGTGGACCACGCCGCGCGGTACACCTACGACTACGAGTACGAGGGCGCCGGGAACTGGCCGTTCAACACCGCGTACGCCGCGTCGTACCCGGGGCTGGACGCCATCGTCACCCGCCTGCACTCCCTGGACGAGGTGGAGCGCTTCATCAGGGCGGGCATCCCGGTGGTGACCAGCCAGTCCTTCCTCGACACGGAGCTGGACGGCGCGAACTACAGCACCAGCGGGCACCTGTTCGTGGTGGTCGGCTTCACCAAGACCGGCGACGTCATCATCAACGATCCGGCGTCGTCCTCGGACGAGGCGGTCCGCAACGTCTACAAGCGATCGCAGTTCGAGCAGGTCTGGCTGCGCACCAAGCGGCACCGGGCGGACGGGTCGGTGGCCGGCGGCTCGGGCGGCATCGCCTACCTGATCAAGCCGTGGTGGAAGCCCTGGCCGAAGGTGCCGGGCTCGACCAACTGGTGACACGCATCGGAGCCGGCCCGCTCTCCGTAGCGGGCCGGCTCAGGACCGCCCGTCGCCAGACTGGTCGCCCGACCCGGGCCGCTGTTTTCCTGCCGACCTGCGCACCCCGCCCGTAGCGTCCTCGTCCTCGCCGGCGAGCGCGGCCCGCAACCGGTCGCGCTCGGCCCTGCGGCGCTGCGCCGCAGACGCCAGCCGCCCGGCCATCTCGTCGCGCCACCCGCGGAGCAGGAAGAACGACAGCGCCGCGGAGACCAGCAGCGCGATCATCAGCTTGACCAGAACGTTCAGGTCCACCGGCCAGAGCACCAGGAACACCAGCAGGAACAGACCCACGCGCCCGAGGGTGTACTTCACAACCGGGCTCATCGCCATCCCTTCACGGCCGGGCCATCCACCTGATCCCGTAGTACCAGACGAGCGAGTACGCCGCGATGGCGACGGCGGCGCCGGACGCGCCGCGCGCCAGCGGCGCCAGGTCGCCGGCGATCGCGTTGGCGAGGATGCCCAGCGCCACGGCGAGCGCGACGCCGACCAGCGCCACCACCACCCGGCCCGGCTGCCCGCGCCAGGCCCGGAACTCCTCGGTCAGCAGCCAGACCGGCAGGACGATGGCGAGCCAGCCGTTGGCCCGCCCGAACCGGCTCACCCCCAGGGCCGCGAGCACGACGTCCAGCAGCACCAGCACACCGAGCCCGAAGACGAACCCGGCCAGGGCGAACCCGAGCAGCGAGCCGAGGCTGGCCAGCCTGCCGCGCTCGTCCCGGTACGGGCCCGCGCCCATGCCGCCTCAGGCCCAGACCTGCTGCGGCTGCGCGCGCCGCTGCGCCAGCGGCACCGGCGGGTCGTACTCCCGTACCACCTCGTACCGGGTGTTGCGCTCCACCGGCCGGAACCCGGCGTCCCAGATCAGCTCCAGCAGGTCCTCGCGGTGCATCGTCGACGGCGTGCCGTAGTGGTCGGCGTCATGCGTGATCTTGTACTCGACCACCGAGCCGTCCAGGTCGTCCACGCCGAAGTTGAGCGAGAGCTGCGCCACCGACAGGCCGTGCATGACCCAGAAGCACTTCAGGTGCGGCACGTTGTCCAGCAGCAGCCGGGACACCGCGAAGGTCTTCAGCGACTCGGCCGGGGTGGCCATCGTGGTCCGCGCCTGCAGCCGGTTGCGGATCTTCCCATCCGCGGCGTCGACGAAGTCGTGCTGGTAGCGCAGCGGGATGAAGACCACGAAACCGCCGGTCTCGTCCTGCAGCTCGCGCAGCCGCAGCACGTGGTCCACCCGGTGCTTCGGCTGCTCGATGTGCCCGTACAGCATGGTGGCCGGGGTGCGCAGGCCCTTCTGGTGGGCAAGCCGGTGGATCCGGGACCAGTCCTCCCAGTGGGTGGCGTGGTCCACAATGTGCTGCCGGACCTCCCAGTCGAAGATCTCCGCGCCGCCGCCGGTCAGCGACTCCAGCCCGGCGTCGATCAGCTCATCCAGGATCTCGTCGGCGCTCCGGCCGGAGATCTTCTCGAACCAGTGGATCTCGGTGGCGGTGAACGCCTTGAGGCTCACCCCGGGCAGCGCCGCCTTCAGCTCGCGCAGCACCCGCGGGTAGTACCGCCACGGCAGGGTGGGGTGCAGGCCGTTGACGATGTGAAGCTCGGTGAGCTGCTCGCCCTCCATCTCCCGGGCCTTGCGGACCGCCTCCTCCACCCGCATCGTGTACGCGTCCTTTTCGCCAGGCTTACGCTGGAACGAGCAGTACGCGCAGCTGGCCGAGCAGACATTGGTGAGGTTGAGGTGCCGGTTGACGTTGAACATCACCCGGTCGCCGTTCTTGGTGGTTCGCACGTGGTGCGCCAGCCGGCCCAGCCACGCCAGGTCGTCGCTCTCGTAGAGCGCGATGCCGTCCTCGCGGCTGAGCCGCTCCCCGGCGTAGACCTTCTCCTCCAGCTCACGCCTGCGATCGGCAGCCATCCGCCCCCGCCTCCTTCGCGAATCCCTGCTGGCGAGCGTACGACGGACAGCTCCGCCGGCCGGCCGCGGGCGCGGATCGGGCGGTGCCCGTCACGCCTCTCAGGTACCCGTTACCTCGGGCCGATCGACATGACCAAGACCGTGCGGTAAGACAGGTAAGGGGCACACCACCCCGCCGATGAGATGCCCTGGGGAGCACACCGATGGCGATGCACAGGCGCAGGCAGCGGGTCTCACCGGGCGCCGCCCAGGCCGGGTACTGCCCGGCGCCGGGCAAGGTGCCCTCGCCGGCGCGGGCCGCCGGGGGCTCCCCCCTTCGCGCCGCGGTCCGCCCGATCGCCTGGTCCGCCCTGGTCAGCAGCGTGGTGCTGAGCATCGCGGTCGGCCCAGCGCACGCCGCACCCGACACCAGCCCCGGCGACCAGGTCCCCAACGCCGGCCTGCGCCCGGTCCCGGACCGGCCGCTGCAGCTGCCCGGCACCGCGGCACCGGCCGCGGTCCCCGGCCTCAGCCCGCTCGCCCAGCAGGTCACCTCGGCGCAGGCCCGTCTCGAGCAGGTCGGCGAGCAGCTCAAGCAGCTCAAGCTGGAGCACGCGAAACTCTTCACCAACCTCGCCCTGGCCGATCGGGAGTGGCGGGCCGCCAGCGAGCGGCTGGCCAAGGCGCAGGAACAGGCCAGCGCCGCCGCGGCCGAGGTGTACAAGGCGACCTCCGGCCTGCCGCCCCACATCACCTCGGACCTGCGCAACCTGAGCGCGCTGTCTCCGGTGACCGGCGACGACATCCCTGGGGACGGCGCCGCCACCGAGCTGATGCACGCCCAGCAGGAGGAGCACGACAAGTACCAGGCCTACCTGGCGGCGCTCAAGGCCAAGGACACGGTGTCCAGCCGGATCCTTGACCTGGAAGCCGAGTTCAAGCGCCTGGAGCGGGACTTCCTCGCGCTCCGCAAGCGCCACGCCGACGAACTCACCAAGATCGAGCTCGAGCGGGAGAAGCGGGACCGGGCGATCGGCGCCCAGTTCATCGACAACGGCTCCCTCAACGGGTACGCCGCCAACCCGCTCGCCCTCAAGGCCGTACGGGTGGCACTCGACCAGCTCGGCGACCCGTACGTGTGGGGGGCGGAGGGCCCGAACAGCTTCGACTGTTCCGGTCTCGTGTGGTACTCGTACTTCCACGGCGCCGGGTACAACCTGCCCCGGGTGTCCCGGGACCAGTACAACGCCACCAAGTCGAGGACCGTCTCGCGGACCGCCCTGCTCCCTGGCGACCTGCTCTTCTTCGCCACCAACCCGAACGACTGGACCACCGTGCACCACGTCGGGATGTACCTCGGCAACGGCAAGATGATCCACGCGCCGACCACCGGCGACGTAGTGAAGATCTCCACCGTCTGGTGGTCGGAGTTCTTTGCCGCGACCCGGGTCTTCCCGGAGCGAGTGGCCGGGGTGGGCGACGGCACGGCGCCGTCCGGTGGCGGCAACGGCCACCCGACTCCTTCACCCAAGCCGCCGAAGACGCCGCCCGCCTCGAAGCCGACGCCACCGCCGACGTCTCCTTCGACGCCTCCGGACACCTCCCCGTCGACGTCCCCCTCGACGCCCCCGTCCACCACCCCGTCGACACCGTCTGAGTCGCCGTCGCCCAGCCCGAGCGCGTCCAACTCTTCCGGGAAGAGCCGCAACCGTCGCCCAGCCAGACCCCGGACAGCGGCGAGCCATCCGTCGACGCGAGCGGTGCCAGTTCGGAAAGCGCCACGCCGGCTGCTGCCGACTCATCCGGTCCGTAGCTGAGCGTCCCGCCCGCAGCCGGGCGTGCGCCGGGAAGTTTCGCGGCGCTGACGTGTCGCCTGGGCGACCGCGGCGCGGATGTGGCACGGTGAAAGCCGGGGCGGACCGCGCCGGGTGGGGGGACGCGCGCCACCGCTAGTGGAGGGCTGGTATGCGCGAGGACAAGGCGTCGCCGCCGGGCGACCCGGACGGGGTCGGCGCTGTCGCCGGTGGATCCGTGGTTGGGCCTGCGGTGTCCGACCAGCTGCCACCGCCCCCGCCGCACGGCGTGCTGCAGGCCGGCGCGGGCGAGCCGGAGTCGGGCTCGAAGGCGGCCGAACCATGGGATGCGTTCGCTGCGGCGAAGCGGTCTGCACCGGGCACCTCGCTGCGCTCGCCGCAGCAGCCAACCGGCAGCAGCGGCGTGCGGGCCAGCGTCAGCGTCCCGGGCGCCAACCAGCTTCCGCCCGACCAAATGCCCAGCCAGGTCCGCGCCGGGTCGCGCACCACGGCGGTCTACCGGGCGACATACGCGACGGGCGGCACCGGTGACCGGGCCGAAGCTTCGCCGGCGGCTTCGGCCGCTGGGCCGGATGCGCCTTCGACCAGCCCGGAGAAGGCAGCTGCTGCCGTGCCTGGCCAGCCCTCCGTCGAGCGGTCCACGCCGACGCAGCCGGCCGAGCCGGCGAGCCCGCCGGAACCGCCACAGCCAGCCGACCCGCCCAGCCCGCCGGAACCGCCGCAACCGGCCGAGCCACCGCAGCCCGCCGAGCCGCCACAGCCGGCCGAACCGCCGTCGCCGCCACAGCCCACACCTGAACCTCCACCGCCGCCGTACCCCGCACCCGAGCCGCGGCCACCAGCGCCTCCGCCGCCCGGCCCGCGGCCGCCCAGCCCGGTGCCGCCAGGCCCAGTGCCACCCGTACCGGTCCCGCCAAGCCCCGTCCCCCCGGGACCAGGCCCGGTGCCACCCAGCCCCATCCCGCCCGGTCCCGGTCCGTCACCGCATCCGGAGCCGCAGCCGCCGCAGCCGCCGCAGCCACCCGTGCCGCCACCGAGCCCCAACCCACCCGTCCCGCCGCCGGGCCCGGTGCCGTCCCCGCCGTTCCCGCCGCCACCGCCGGCGATCACCGGCCGAACCGCACCCGTGTCCTCACCTCCCGCCGGGCTGATCCCACCCGCCGCGACACCGCGAACGCTGGCCGCACCCGGCGGGCTCGCCTCGCCGGTGGCGTCTCAGCCCTCTGCGGTCGCGTCGCAGCCCTCACCCGGGCAGGCGTGGCACCAGGCCTCCACTGGGGCCTCCCCGCAGTACAGCCAATGGGCGCGCAGCCAGCCCTCGCCCGGCACGACGTACGGCCCGGGGTCCGCGCGGTATGCCACCCTCTTCGAGGCGACTGAGAACACCGACTCGCTGACCGGCCGCATCCTCGCCCAGGGTCGGCCCGACACCGACGGGACGGGCAACACGCTCCGGGTCGTCGTGATCATGTTGATCATGCTTGCCGCGGTGGTGGTCGTCACGGTCATCGCTATCAGCTGACGCGTACACTGGACCGGGCTTGTCCCACCCGGCGCCGGTACGGCGCCTCTCCCACCGCAGGGCGTGCAACGGCACGCCGCGGGCGTTCTAGCGGGCAGCTGGCAGCGAAATCCTGGCCGATCGCGAAGACGCGCCCTGCCCGCACCGGCGAGCCGCCGGCGCGCTACCCGAGAGGACCAGTTGACCATCAACGCTGACCCCAGCACGTTCCCGTCCGTACTAGATCCGGTTTCCGGCCCAGCGGATGGCGCGGGAGCATCCTTCGCGTCGCTCGGGCTGCCCGGCCTGCTCGTCCGCGCTCTGGCCCGGCAGGGCATCACCGAACCGTTCGAGATCCAGTCGGCCACCCTGCCGGACGCGTTGGCCGGCCGGGACGTGCTCGGCCGCGGCCAGACCGGCTCGGGCAAGACGCTCGCCTTCGGCCTGCCGATGCTCGCCCGCCTCGCCAGTGGGTACGCCAGCCGCGGCGGCACGAGCGGCGGCTCCGCCAGTTCCACGCGTGCCTGCCGGCGGGCGAGGCCGGGCCACCCGCGCGGACTGGTCCTGGTGCCCACGCGCGAGCTGGCCATGCAGGTCGCCGACGCCCTGATCCCGCTGGGCAAGGCGGTCGGTGTGTTCCTGCGGACCGCCGTCGGCGGAGTCCCGTACCACCGGCAGGTCGAGGCACTGCGCCGCGGCGTGGATGTCCTGGTGGCCACCCCGGGCCGGCTCGCCGACCTGATCCAGCGGGGCGCCTGCTCGCTGGCCGAGGTCGAGATCACCGTGCTCGACGAGGCGGACCAGATGGCCGACCTGGGCTTCCTGCCCGAGGTGACCGGACTGCTGGCGCAAACCCCGGCCGACGCCCAGCGGCTGCTGTTTTCGGCCACTTTGGACAATGATGTGGACGAGCTGGTGCGCCGGTTCATGACCGCCCCGGCCACCCATGCCACCGCACCGCCGGTGGCCGCAGTGTCCACTATGGATCACCATCTCCTGCTGATCCCGCCGGCCGACAAGTTCGCCGTCGCCGCAGCCATCGCCGCCCGGCCCGGCCGCACCATCGTCTTCGTGCGCACCCAGCTCGCCGTCGACCGGCTGGCGGGCCAGCTCGCCGAGGTCGGGATCCGCGCCGGTGCGCTGCACGGCGGCAAACACCAGCGGGTACGCACCCGAACCCTGGCCGAGTTCCGCGAGGGCCGGATGGATGTGCTGGTCGCCACCGACGTGGCCGCCCGTGGCATCCACATCGAGGGCGTGTCGCTGGTGCTGCACATGGATCCGCCCAGGGATCCGAAGGAGTACCTGCATCGGGCCGGCCGGACCGCGCGGGCTGGCGAATCCGGCATGGTGGCCACGCTGGTCCTGCCCAAGCAGCGCAAGTCGACGCTGGCGATGCTGCACAGGGCGGGTGTGACGCCGGAGCAGACCTGGGTGCGGGCTGGCGACGCCGCCCTGACCGAGCTGGTCGGAGCCCGTACACCCAGCGGGATCCCGCTCCAGACTCCACAGTGGATCGGACAGCCTGGGCGGAAGGCGCTGTCCGGAGGGGATTCCGGCAATGGCGGGAGGGCACGTCCGCGCCAGGACCGCTCGAACGGGCGCCCGGATCGCGCCCGCGCCACCGCGGCCGGACACGCCGGCCACACTGCGCGGGCGGGCATGTCGGCCGCGCCGCGCGGGCCGGCCACGCGGCGCGGGGCGTTCGCCCTGTCGCCACCAGCCAGTCACGCCGTCCGCACGTCCACCGGGAATCTGCCGGCGGTTCCCGGTAGCGTCCGATGCATGGCTACGCTGCCCAAGTCCCTGTTCTGGCGGCGCCTCGACACGGCGGGCGCCGACCACGCCCTGGTCAGCGACGGGCGCGGGATGCATGCGCGCGGTGTGGCGCTCGCCGCCGACCCGGTGCCACACACCTGCCGGTACGAGGTGTTCACCGACGAGAGCTGGGCGGTCGCGCACATGGAAGTGGTGACCGAGGGCAGCGGCTGGCTGCGCAACGTCCGGCTGGAGCGGGCCGCCGGGCGGTGGCGGGTGACCGCCGCAGAGCAGGGTGACTTCGACTCCGCCATGCGGGCCGCCGGGCACGCCGGCCGGACGCTGCCCGGCACCGAGCAGCCGGAGCGGCTCGGTGACGCCATCGACGTGGACCTCGGTGCCGCGCCCCTGTTCAACACCCTGCCCGTGCGGCGGCTCGGCCTGCGCGACGCGGTGCCGGGGACCAGCCACAGGCTCTGTGTCGCCTGGGTTCTCGTGCCCAGCCTGGAAGTGGTCGCGGCCGAGCAGGTCTACACCGCGCTGGGCGCCGGCCAGGTACGGTTCAGCTCGGGTGACTTCACGGCCGAGCTGCAGTTCGACCCCGATGGGTACATCACTCACTACCCGGGGCTCGCCGCCCGCTGACGCTGGTGCGGCACTTGATCGAATGTCACGAGTACAAGATCACTCGGATGCGAGTAGGGCTCGTGTAGTCTACCGGCTAACTTCCCAAGCGGTGCGATTTCCCTGTTTCCGGGACACCACACGCTGACGTTGCTCTAATGGGCGTACGTCCCGCGAAGACTCTGGCCACCGAACGGGGGCCGGGGCAGAGACTTCGTCGACGCAAGGAGGGGGTCGTGGACACGGGAGATCGTCTGCTCACACCGGGCGAGGTGGCGGCGTTGTTCCGCGTCGACCCGAAGACAGTGACCAGATGGGCCGCGGCCGGACGGATCGGCAGCATTCGTACCCCCGGCGGCCACCGCCGGTTCCGTGAGTCGGAGGTGCGCGCCCTGCTCGAGGGCGAGCTTGGCGCGCTGGACGAGGAGGAGCGCGGCGGCGGGCCGGAACGCCCCACGGAGAACCCGCCGAACAACCGCGGCGGCGGACCAGCCGGCCAGGGCCCCACCAACCCCGGCCAAGGCCCCACCAACCCCGGCCAGGGCACAGCCAACCCGGGCCAGGGCACAGCCAACCCGGGTCAAGGCCAGACCAGCCCGAGCGCCGCGGCGACGCCGGGGACCAGCCCGGCTGGCGCGCACGTCAGTGCCCGCCCGCGCGGCACGCCCGGCTTCGACTGATCAGTCGTCGGCCGCGCCCAGCTCTCCGGCCCACCGCCGGAGCAGCGAGTGCGGTACGCCGAGCACGTCGAGGATCTTGCCGGCCACGAAGTCGACCAGTTGCTGCCCGGTGGCGTTCTGCCCCAGGCCGTAGAACCCCGGGCTGGCCGGCAGGACCACGGCACCGGCGTCGTGCAACGCGATCAGGTGTTCCAGGTGGCTGCGGGTGACCGGTGTCTCCCGCGGTACCACCACGACCGGCCGGCGCTCCTTCAGGTTCACCTCGGCGGCGCGTTGCAGCAGGTCTTTTGAGAGGCCGATCGCGATGCCGGCACACGCGGCGGTGCTCGCCGGGACCACCACCATGCCCCGGGTCTGGTACGAGCCGCTGCTCGGACCGGCGGCCAGGTCGCCGGCCGGCCAGTAGGCGACGTCGTCCTCCGGGCGAAGCGGCCGACCCAGCCAGGTGGCGAGGTCGTCCTTCCAGTGCGCGTCGCGGAAGGGGTGCCCGGTCTCGTCCAGGATGGTCAGCCGGGCTGCCCGGGACACCACCAGGTCGACCGGGAGGCCGGCGTCGAGCAGGCCCCGGAGCACCGCGGCGGCGTACGGGGTGCCGGATGCCCCGGACACCCCCACCAGCCAGGGCCGGCGGGCCGTCACGCGGGTGGAAGGCGGGCCGGGGTCCATGCGGGAGGGAGGCGAAGGCGGGTGGGGGTTCATGCGGGAGGGAGGCGAAGGCGGGTGGGGGTTCATTGGAACCGCTCGCGGGTGATGGCGAGCGCCCGGCCGACCATCTCGACCAGCGACCCCTCCGGCTGGTCGAGCCAGAGCTGGGTGGCCACCCGCAGGGTGGTCAGCAACGACGCGGCGAGCAGCCGAGCCCGCAGCTGGGCGTCGGCGTCGCCCGGCATCCGGCGGACGATCTCGGCCGCCAGCTCCCGCTCGGCGGTCGCGAAGGCGGCGACCTGGGCGGCGAGCAGGGCCGGGTGGCGGCGCAGCGGCCGGGTCTGGAACAGCCGGCCGGCGTAGTCGTCAGGGTCCTCCGCGGTGAGCTGCTCGGCGGCCCGGGTGAGCGCGGTCCAGGGCGGCTCGCTCGCCGGGCGGGCGTGCACCAGGTCCAGCAGCCGCCGGACCCGCATCTCGTCGCCGTACAGCAGGGCCTGCTCCTTGCCGGTGAAGTAGTTGGAGAAGGTGCGCCGGGAAACCCCTGCGGCGTCGGCGATGGCCTCGACCGTCACGTTGTCCACCCCGCGCTGCACGGCGAGGCGCACCGCGGCCTCGTGCAGGGCCTGGCGGGTCGCCGTCTTCTTACGCTCGCGAAGTCCGACCGGGCTGGTCACCCCTGAAGCGTACGCGCGACGGCCACGATTCCCGAAGGGCAAACTTGCGCAGTGCGCAAGTTCGGCGGATGCTTGAGCCTGCGCCTTTGTGTGCTTGAGCCTGCACCTTGATGTCCTGGAGGCCCAACCGAATGACCGCGCCCGCACGTGCCGAGCCCGGCGCGATGGACCACCGTCAGATCCTGGAGGCCCTCAGCGGGCTCCTGCTGGTCCTGTTCGTCGCGATGCTCAGTGCCACGGTCGTGTCCACCGCCCTCCCGAAGATCATCGGCGCGCTGAACGGCAGCCAGACCCAGTACACCTGGGTGGTCACCGCGACGCTGCTCACCTCGACCGCCACGACCCCGATCTGGGGCAAGCTGGCCGACCTGTTCAGCAAGAAGCTGCTGGTCCAGATCGCGATCGTGGTCTTCGCGGTCGGCTCGGTGCTCGCCGGACTCTCGCGCGACGCCGGGGAGCTGATCGCCGCCCGCGCATTCCAGGGCGTCGGCGTCGGCGGCCTGCAGGCCATGGTCCAGATCGTCATCGCGGCGATCATCCCGCCCCGGCAGCGCGGTCGCTACAACGGCTACCTCGGCGGGGTGATGGCTCTGGCCACGGTGGGCGGCCCGCTGCTCGGCGGCCTGATCGTGGACACCTCCTGGCTCGGCTGGCGCTGGTGCTTCTTCGTCGGCGTCCCCGTCGCGGTGATCGCCCTGCTCCTGCTACAGGCGACCCTGCACGTGCCCACCATTCGTCGCGAGGTGAAGATCGACTATCTGGGCGCCACGCTGATCACCGCCGGGGTGAGCATCCTGCTCGTCTGGGTGTCCTTCGTGGACGACTCGTTCGCCTGGCTGTCCTGGCAGACCGCGGCCATGGTCGGCGCCTCGGCGGTGCTGCTCGCCCTCGCCGTACGGGTGGAGGCGCGGGCCGCCGAGCCGGTCGTACCACTGAAGATCATCCGGGAGCGCACCACCGCGCTGGCCATCCTGGCCAGCCTCGCGGTCGGCATGGCGATGTTCGGCGGCGCGGTCTTCCTCGGCCAGTACTTCCAGGTCGGCCGCGGGTACAGCCCGACCGAGTCCGGCCTGCTCACCATCCCGCTGATGGGTGGGGTGGCGCTGTCGTCCATTGTGGTCGGAAGGCTGATCACCGCGACCGGCCGCATCAAGCCGTACATCGTGGCCGGCGCCGTCGTGCTGGTCGGCGGCTTCGCGATGCTGTCCATTCTCGACCACGCCACGCCGCTCGCCTATGTCGGCGTGTCGATGTTCGCGGTCGGCGTCGGTGTCGGCATGACCATGCAGAACCTGGTGCTCGCCGTGCAGAACACGGTCGCGCTGCGGGACATCGGTGCGGCCAGCTCCTCGGTGGCCTTCTTCCGGTCGCTCGGCGGCACCATCGGCGTCTCCGTGCTCGGCGCCATCCTGGCCCATCGGGTCACCGATCGCATCACGCACGACCTGGCGGCGGCGGGCGTGCCGGCCTCCGGCGGCGGCGGCTCCAGCAACCTCAACCTCGACGCGCTGCCGCCCGCGGTGCAGCACATCGTACGGGTCGCCTACGGCGACGCCACCGGCCACATCTTCCTGGTCTCTGCCGTCATCGCCGTGGTCGGCGTCATCGCCGCCATCCTGCTCAAGCCACGACCGCTGCGCACCAGCCTGGACCTGGCGCAGCCGGCCGCCACCGCCGAGGGCGTCGGCGCTGAGCCCGTCGAGGGCACCGGCAGTGAGCCCGGGACGCAGCCTACAGTGACACCAACGAGAGCCCGGTAGGCCAGGAGGAGGGCCGGACAGCGATGACCACGCCCGCGGACTCGCCGCCCGCCGCCTCGGCCGCGGTCGAACGCTACGGGCCGCGGTGGGTGCCGCCACCGTTCGAGCGCGGTACCGATGGACCGCGGGTGATCCTGGTCGGCGTCGATGGCTCGGATACTTCGATGCGCGCGGCCGCGTACGCCTGCGGGCTCGCCCGCCGGCAGCGCTGCCACCTGGTCGTCGCCTACGTCATCGCACCCTCGGCCTTTGCCTGGGCGATCCCCGGGGCCGGCGCGCTGCTGCAGAGCACGCTCGACGAGGTGGAGGCCGACCTGCGGCGCGAGATCCGGCGGCTGGCCGAGGAGGCCCGGATCCCGGTCAGCTTCCTGAGCCGACGCGGCAGCCCCTACCCGTGCCTGCGCGAGATGGCGGACGAGGTCAAGGCGGACATAGTGGTGGTCGGCGCCTCCGCCCACCGCGGGCACCGCCTGGTCGGCTCGATCGGCACCCGCCTGGTGCGCCTGGGCCGCTGGCCGATCACCATCGTGCCCTGATCCACCGTCGTCCCCTTGGGAGTCGTCCCTTGGCAGGGGTCAGTCGGTTGGGGGACCGCTGCCGGCCCCCCAACTGGTGTGATCGACTTCGGGAGGATCACATGGCGGTCGGTTCACCGCCGACGGTGCGGCGTCGACAGCTTGGCCGGGAGCTGCGCCGGCTGAGGAAGGAGTCTGCCTGCTCGCCGAGGACCTGGCCGAGCTGCTCCGCTGCTCGGCCTCACGGATATCCCGCCTCGAGACGGCCCGGATCCGGATCGCGCCCGGCACCGTGCACGAGATTCTCGACGCGCTCGGCATCGACGGGCCGGACCGCGACCGCCCGGTCAAGCTGGCACGGGAGGCCGACGAGCCGGCATGGTGGCAGGCGTACAACGGCCTACTCTCCTACGAGTACGCCACCTAACATATCGCTCGGGTCGGAAGCTTCGTCGCTGCAGTCGTTCGAGCCGGTCCTGGTGTACGGCCTGCTGCAGACGCGGGAGTACGCCCGCGCCGTCATCGAGGGCAGCTTCCAACCGATCCCGACGACAGCTGCGGATGCCCTGGTCGAGGTCAAGATGAAACGCAAGGAGACCCTCATTAGGCAGGACGGCCGGCAACTCCACGTCGTCCTCGACGAATCCGTGCTGCACCGGATTGTCGGCAGCCCCGAGATCATGCAAGCGCAGTTGCGTCACCTCGTGGAGATGGCCCAACGGCCGAACGTCCGCCTGCAGGTGCTGCCGTTCGATTCTGGGACGGTAGCCAGCAACTTCACCGGCCCGGTAGTCCTGAATAAGTTCCCCCACACCAAAAAGGGGCCGGTGGTCTATCTCGAGAACGCGTTCAAGATCGGGTCGGAGCACCCGGGTGAGGGCGTTCCGAAAGGTAGTTTCGTCGGTCGACCGGCCGACGTTCGAAAGCACAACCGCGCCTACGAATACGCGTGCGCCCAAGCGCTGTCACCTGACCAGTCAATCGACAGAATTAAGTCATTGGTTTCGCGTGCCAGGTAACCGTGGGAGGCCGCCTGACAAAATAGGGGTACATGACCTCGTGGCGGACGAGTTCCCGCAGCACGGCGACCAACTGCTGCGTTGAAATGGCGGTTGACGGCGACAAGGTCGCTGTCCGCGACAGCAAGGACCCGGACGTCCCCGGCTCCAGTTCTCGCCGGCTGCATGGTCGCCGTTCCTGGCCGGCGTCAAGACCGGCGCCTTTGACCCGCGTTCCTAGTCCTTGTCCGGCCGCAGCTGGTCCTCGGGGAGGGCCAGCCGGCCGGCCTGCCGATCAGCTGACAAGGTCAAGCAGGGCGAAGGCGAACAGCGCGATACCCACGAACCCGTTCGCGGTGAAGAACGCCCGGTTGACCCGGGAGAGATCGGTCGGCCTCACCACGGTGTGCTGGTATCCGAAGGCGACCGCGGTCAGCCCGAGCCCGACCCACCACGGCCAGGAGAAGTCGACCAGCATGCCGTACCAGACGAACAACGCGAACGTGACCACATGCACCGCGGTGGACAGCCACAGCGCGAACGGCACGCCGAAGCGGGCGGGCACCGAGTGCACGCCGATCTGCCGGTCCACCTCCGCGTCCTGGCACGCGTAGATCAGGTCGAAGCCGCCGATCCACAGCCCCACCGCGGCGCCTAGCACCCAGGCCGGGCCGGAGCCGTCGAAGGTGCCGGTCACCGCGAGCCACGCGCCGACCGGCGCCACTGCCTGGGCGATCGCCAGGATCGCATGCGGGAAGTTGGTGAACCGCTTGCCGTACGGATAGACGATCATCGGCAGGACGGCGGCTGGCGCGAGGCTCAGGCAGAGCGGGTTGAGCGCGGCCGCGGCGGCGAGGAAGACGACCAGCGCGACCGCCGCGCCGGTCCAGGCCGTCCGCACGCTCACCGCACCGGTCACCAGCTCCCGCTTGGCAGTACGCGGGTTCCGTGCGTCGATCTGCCGGTCGATGATCCG
>Ga0310834_100874_pt1 | contig 24211 bp, 20 predicted proteins | sample SM_ome_2_FD_201314 | JGI IMG/M metagenome (GOLD analysis project Ga0310834, IMG submission 201314) | Sorghum-adapted microbial communities enriched on stacked mutant (SM) sorghum from Joint BioEnergy Institute, Emeryville, California... ... | reverse complement strand
CACCTGGCCCGCCGCATCTGGCGCGTGCTCTGCGCCCCGACCGATCAGGCCAACGAGAACAACAAGATCATGACCAACAAGAACGGCAACGCGCCCGCTCCGGCGCTCGCCTTGACATAGGAGCAACCCATGCCCACCCTCGCCATCGCCCACCTGCGCAACGTCCGCATGGGCCCCGAGATCCTCGAGTACATGCGCGCGGTCGACGCGACGATCGCGTCGTTCGGCGGGCGCTTCCTCGTCCACGGCGGCGGGAACAAGACCGTCCTCGAGGGGTCGTGGCCCGGCGACCTCGTCATCGTCGAGTTCCCCGACCGCGCGAGCGCCGAGGACTGGTACGCGTCCGAGGCCTACCAGGAGATCCTGCCGCTGCGCACCGGGAACTCCGACGGCGACACGCTGCTGGTCGACACGGTGCCCGGCGGCTACCGCGCGGGGGTGTTCGCCGACAAGATCGCCGCGGCGCGGAGCGGCTGAGCCCCCGGCGCCCGTCAGGCCGCGGCGCCGGCGAGCCGCCGCTCGAAGCGGTACATGCCCGACTCGACGCCGCGCCGGACGAGGCCGAGGCGGCGCGCGAGCCGCCGGGCCGCCCGGTTGGACGGGAGCGTGACCGCGCGCACGACCTCGAAGCCCTCCTGGGCGGCGGGGGCGTCCATGCCACCCTCGGGGTGGTCGGGGGCCACGGGCGGGCCGGGCGCGCACGTGCGCGGGCGGGATCTGTGGCACGGACAGGTCGCCCGGCGCACCACGGATGCCGAAGATCCGGCGGTGGCGCAGGCCCGAGATCTTCGGCGCTCATGGGTCGCCAGGCGCACCATGGGTGCCAGAGATCGCCCCGGCGCGCGACCTGGCGAGGGCGCGGGCGACGGTGAGCGAGGAGCGAGCCGCTCTCCCACCTCCCGACCGGCGGCCGTTCGGATCGGACCGCCCCGGCAGCACCGAAGGCGAATGGAGCGAGCGCACCCCGCCGGCGCCGGCGACGGGCGCGGACCACCCGCGGCAGGCCGCCGCCCCCGCATGGCGGCTCAGGCGATGACGATCTCCAGCGTCCGCGGGCCGTGGACCCCCTCGACCCGGTTGAGCTCGATGTCGGAGGTCGCCGACGGGCCCGAGACGAACGTCAGCGGCCGGCCCTCGCGCACCGCGCCGGCGAGCGCGCGCATCGCCGCCGGTACCGACGGGTGGATCTGGTCGCGCCGCACGACGCAGACGTGCAGGTCGGGCAGCAGCGTCAGGCGGCGCGGGCCCTGGTGCGCGCCGCCGTCGAGCACGACCGTGCCGGTGTCGGCGATCGCCGCCGCGCAGCCGGTGATCGCGCCGGCGGCCGCGTCCAGGTCGGCGACCTGCGGGTCGGCCGAGCGCAGCAGGTCCAGCCCGCCGGGCAGCCACGCGTCCGGGAGATCGGCGGGGACGGCCAGCCTGCCGCCCGCGGCGCCCGCACGGTCGAGCGCGGCGGCGACCGCCGCCGCGATCCCCTCCGGGCCGCCGGCGAACGCGACGTACGCGCGGTACTCGGCCGCGCGCTCGGCGAACCGCTCGACGGCGTCGCCGGGCGCGCCGGAGTCCCGGCGGTAGGCGACCGCGGGATCGTCGTCGTCCTCGCGCGACCAGGCGGGCGGCTCGGCCGCGGGCACGTCGGCGGTCGCCGCCCGGATGCGGGCGAGGATCTCCTCGCGGGCGGAGCTCATCCGCCCCGCTCCTCGCGCCACCACGCCCGGAACGACTGCCTCGGCGGCGCCTTGAGGTCGCGGACCGCCAGCCAGCCGCTCAGCGGCCCGGGCAGGCGCGCCTCGACCTTCCCGTCGCGCGACAGCGGCGCGGCGCCCGCGGCGGCGAGCCGCTGCGCGCGCTCGTAGCGGCGCGGGCTCGCGAACACCCGCGCGAGCGCGCCCATGGCAAGCCGCTCCCCGGCGAGCTTCCCGCGCGGCCCGTCCTCGCGCGCCTGCCGCACGACGCGCCCGCGCAGGTGCACGAGCACGGACGGGATGTCGATCTTCACCGGGCACGCCTCGTAGCAGGCGCCGCACAGCGACGACGCCCACGGCAGCGTCGTCCCGGCGCGCAGGCCGTGCAGCTGCGGCGTGAGGATCGCGCCGATCGGGCCGGGATAGGTCGACTCGTACGCGTGGCCGCCGGTGCGCTCGAACACCGGGCAGACGTTCAGGCACGCCGAGCAGCGGATGCAGTGCAGCGCCTGCCGGCCGACCTCGTCGGCGAGCACCTCGGTCCGGCCGGCGTCGAGCAGCACCAGGTGGAACGCCCGCGGCCCGTCGCCCTCGCGCACGCCCGTCCACAGCGACGTGTACGGGTTCATCCGCTCGGCGGTCGACGAGCGCGGCAGGAGCTGGAGCATCACCTCGAGGTCCTCCACGCGCGGCAGGACCTTCTCGATCCCCATGACCGTGATGAGCGTGTGCGGCAGCGTCGTGCACATCCGCCCGTTGCCCTCGGACTCGACGACGCAGACCGTGCCGGTCTCGGCGACCGCGAAGTTCGCGCCGGACACGCCGACGCCGACCGAGAGGAACTTCGAGCGCAGGTAGCGGCGCGCGGCCTCGGCCAGGTCGGCGGGGTCGTCGGTGAGGTCCTCGGTGCCGGGCAGCGACCGCCGGAACAGCGTGCGGATCTCGGACCGGTTGCGGTGGATCGCCGGGACGAGGATGTGCGACTGGCGGTCGCCGGGCGCGAGCTGGACGATGAGCTCGGCGAGATCGGTCTCGATCGCGATGATGCCCGCCTCGGCGAGGCGGTCGTTGAGGTCGATCTCGTCGGTGGCGAGCGACTTGACCTTGATGACCTCATCGCTGCCGGCCTCGCGGACCAGCCCCGCGACGATCCGCCCGGCCTCCGCGCCGTCGCGCGCCCAGTGCACGACGCCGCCCGCCGCGGTCACCGACGCCTCGAGGCGCTCGAGGTGCACGTCGAGGTGGCGTAGCGCGCGCTCCTTGATCCGGCGGCCCGCCTCGCGGAGCTGCTCCCAGTCGTCGAGCTCGGCGACGACCCGCTCGCGCTTGGCGCGGATCGTCGTCGTCGCCTTGCGCACGTTGCGCCGCATCTGCGTGTCCTGCAGCGCGGCGCGCGCGGCGGTGGGAAAGCCGGCTTCTCGGTGCGCGCTCATCCGGTCGACGCCAGGATCTCGGCCAGGTGCACGGCGCGCACGCCGGTCCGCCCGCGCGACAGTCCGCCGCCGATGTGCAGCAGGCACGAGTTGTCGCCCGCGGTGCACGCCTCGGCGCCGGTGTCGAGCACGGCACGGACCTTGTCGGAGAGCATCGCCGCGGACGTGTCGGCGTTCTTGACCGCGAACGTGCCTCCGAAGCCGCAGCACGTCGTGGCGTCGGGCAGCTCGACGAGCTCGAGCTCGCGGACGGCGCGCAGCAGCCGCAGCGGCGCGTCGCCGACGCGCAGCAGGCGCAGCGCGTGGCACGTCGGGTGGTAGGTCACGCGGTGCGGGTAGGTCGCGCCGACGTCCTCGACGCCGAGCTCGCCGACGATGAACTGCGACAGCTCGAACACCCTCGGGACGAGCGCCTCGACCTGCGCCGCGAGCTCCGGGTCACCGGCCGCGAGCCGGCGGTACTGGTCGTGGACCATCGCCACGCACGACCCGCTCGGGCTGACGATCGCGTCGTACGACGGGTCGCCGAACGCGCGGACGAACCGGCGTACGAGCGGGACCGCCTCGTCCTGGTAGCCCGAGTTCGCGTGCATCTGGCCACAGCACGTCTGCTCGAACGGGAACACGACCTCGCAGCCGAGCCGCTCGAGCACCGTGACCGTCGCCTTCCCCGTCTCGGGGAACAGCGTGTCGTTCACGCACGTGATGAACAGCGCCACCCGCACGAGACTGATGTCTACCGCGCGTAGGCCGCCGGTACACCACCGTCGACGTTCAGCAGGTTGCCGGTCGACTTGCCCGACCTGGCCCGCGACGCGAAGTGCAGCACGCCGGCGGCGATGTCCTCGGGGAGGATGTGCACGCCGAGCGTCGTCCGGCGGCGGTAGTGCTCCTCGAGCTCGTCGGGCTCGATCCCGTAGGCCGCCGCGCGCTCCTTGCGCCACGTCGAGTCCGGCCCCCAGATCCGCGAGCCGCTCAGCACCGCGTCGGGGTTGACGGTGTTGACGCGGATGCCGGCGTCGCCGCCCTCCTCGGCCAGGCAGCGCGCGAGGTGCAGCTCGGCCGCCTTGGCCGACGAGTACGCGGACGCGTTCTTGCCCGCGACGACCGCGTTCTTCGACGCGACGAAGACGATCGACCCGCCGATGCCCTGCGCGCGCAGCGTCTTGAACGCCTCGCGCGCGACGAGGAAGTAGCCGGTGACGAGGATGCGGTGGTTGCGCTCCCACTCGGCGAGCGACGTCTCCTCGATCGGCGCCGACGACGCGATCCCGGCGTTCGAGACGACGATGTCGACGCCGCCGAACGTGCGCACCGCCTGCCGGTAGGCCTCGGCCACCGCCTCCTCGGAGGTGACGTCGCCGCCGACCGCGAGGCCGAGGTCGCCGTGCGGGGCGACGGCGTCGGCCGCGCCCTGCTCGTCGAGATCGAACCCGACCACCGCCGCGCCGGCGGCGGCCAGCGCGTCGACGATGGCCGAGCCGATCCCGCCGGCCGCGCCCGTCACGAGCGCGACCTGTCCCTGCAGCTCGCCAGGAGGGGGAGCGAGCGACAGCTTGTAGAGCTCGAGCGGCCAGTACTCGATCGCGAACGACTCCTCGGCCGACAGCGACACGAACCCGCCGAGCGCCTCGGCGCCGGCCATGACCTCGATCGCGCGGTGGTACAGGTCGCGCGAGAGCCGGGACGCCTTCGGTGTGGTCCCGGCGGTGACGAGGCCGACGTGCTGGATGACGACGACGCGGGCGTCGGGGTCGGCGGGGACGGTGCTCTCGTCGCCGTAGCGCTCCACGTACGCGCGGTACTCGTCGCGGTAGGCGGCGGCGGCCTCGCGCACGCGCTCGGCGAGCACGCCCGCGTCCTCGGTCGCCGGGTCGAACGGCACCCACAGCGGCAGGCGCTTCGTGTGGACGAGATGGTCCGGGCACGCGGCGCCGACGGTGACGAGGTCGGGCGCCTGCACCGACGAGGCGAACTCGACCGCCGCCGGCGACGTGTCGGTGGTGAGGATCTTGTGGCGCTCGGAGGACAGCGCGCCGCGCAGGGCCGGGAGGACCGCGTCGAGCACCGCGGTGCGGGCGGCGTCGTCGAGCACCTCCGCCGAGCGCGCCGGCCCGCCGAAGCGCACGGCCCCCTCGAGCCGCCGGTTCGTCCAGCGGACCGCCTGCTCGATCACCTCGATCGTCGTCCGGTACGCCTCCTCGGCGGTGTCGCCCCAGCAGACCAGCCCGTGCTTGGCCAGCACGACGGCGCGCAGGCGAGGGTTCGCGCGCACGGTCTCGCCGACCTGCTTGGAGAGCGTGAAGCCGGGCCGGATGTACGGGATCCACGCCGCCTCGTCGCCGAAGCACTCGCGCACGAACCTCTCCCCGTCGCGCGTGCCGGCGAGGACGTTGATCCCGTCCGGGTGCGTGTGGTGCACGTGCGCGGCCGGGATGAACGCGTGCAGCAGCGTCTCGATCGACGACCGCGGCATCGCCGGGTCGATCATGCACTTGGCCAGGTAGGCGACCATCTCCTCGTCGCTCATCGCGTCGCGCTCGATGAGCGGCTCGACCTCGTCGAGGCGCAGGCCGGTGACGTGCTCGGCGGTCATCGTCGCGAGGTCCGAGCCCGAGCCCTTCACCCACAGCACGCGCACCTCGCGGCCGGCGTGGTCGACCATCGTCCCCTTCGCCGACGTGTTGCCGCCGCCGTAGTTCGCGACGCGGCGGTCGGCGCCGAGGAGGTTCGACGCGAGGACGAGCTGGCCGAGCGTGTCGCCGGGCACGTCGGCCGGCGACGACGGCCAGCGGTTCTCGGGGGTCTGGACGATCGGGGTGACCGTGCTCACGTGCCCCACCCCCCGACGACGGCGCCGGCGCCGCCCCGCTCGGCGGTCACCCGCTCCACGTAGCCGGACGACCGCAGCGCGGCGACCGGGTCGGCGGCGGCGCCGAGCTCCTCGCGGACCTTCGCGCACAGCGGGCGCACGTCGGTGCGATACGCGTCGAGCAGCGCCTCGTGCCCGCCGAGCACGTCGCCCTCCTCCTGCGCGGCGCGCAGCCTGGAGCGGTCGACGAGGAGCGCCTTCGCGTAGGCCTCCTGGACGTTGACGACGCTCAGCACCATCGCCTCGACCTTCGCCTCGACGTTGTGCGCCTGGTCGATCGTCAGGCGCGGCAGCGGCCCGGCCTCGGGCGCGGCGAGCTCGCAGAAGATGAGGAACAGCTCGAACGGGTTCACCGACCCGACGACGAGGTCGTCGTCGGCGTACTTGCGGTTGTTGAAGTGGAAGCCGCCGAGCCGGCCCTCGGCCGACAGCGTCGCGACGATCTGCTCGATGTTCGTCCCCTGCACATGGTGGCCGAGGTCGACGAGGACCCGGGCGCGGTCGCCGAGCTTCAGGCAGGTGAGCAGCGCCGAGCCCCAGTCGGCGAGGTCGGTCGCGTAGAACGCCGGCTCGAAGAGCTTGTACTCGACGAGCATCTCCTGGCGCTCGGGCAGCCGCGCGTAGACCTGCGCGAGCGCGTCGAGCATCCGCTCGCGCCGGGCGCGCAGGTCGTCCTGGCCGGGGTAGTTCGTGCCGTCGGCGAGCCACAGCGACTGGGCGCCCGAGCCGAGCGCCTCGGCGATCTCGATGCACTCGACGAGGTGCCCGACGGCCTTCTCGCGCACCGCGGCGTCCGGGTGCGTGATCGAGCCGAGCTTGTAGTCGGGGTCCTGGAAGAGGTTCGGGTTGACCGCGCCGACCGCCAGGCCGCGCGCCTCGATGTGCCCGCGGAGCTGCGCGAGGTCGTCGACCGCGTCCCACGGGAAGTGCAGCGCGACGGCGCCGGCGGTGCCGGTGAGCCGGTGCACCTCGGCGGCGTCGTCGACGCGCTCGAACACGTCGCGCGGGCGGCCGGGCTGGCTGAAGGTGGCGAACCGCGTGCCGCTGTCGCCGTAGCCCCACGACGGGGTCTCGATCACGAGCGCGGCGAGCGCGCGCTCGACGGCGGGCACGTCGACGCCCGCGTCGGCGAGCCGGCGTGCGAGCAGGTCGTACTCGGAGGTCAGGTCCATGAGGGTTCCGGGGTGGCTTTCAGATCGGGGAGGCGGGTCAGCGCGACGAAGCGCCGGTAGGCGCGCTCGGCGGCGTCGCCGCCCGACGGGTCGTGGCGCTCGACGTCGGCCGAGGCGATGGCGACGGCGCGCACCTCGGCGAGCGAGCCGAGCTCGCCCGCGGCGAGCGCCTGCACGAGGACGTTGCCGGCCGCGGTCGCCTCGACCGGCCCGGCGAGCACCTCGCGGCCGGTCAGGTCCGCGGTCAGGCGGCACAGCGGCGTCACCCGCGCGCCGCCGCCGATGACGTGGATGCGGCGGACCTCGCGGCCGGTGACGGCCTCGAGCCGCTCGAGCACCCAGCGGTACTTGCACGCGAGCGAGACGAGGATCGAGCCGACGATCTCGCCGCGCGACATCGGCCCGCGCACCTGCCCGCCGGCCGCCGCGCACGCCGCCTCGATCCGTGCGGGCATGTCGCCGGGGACGAGCAGCTCGTCCGCGTCGGGGTCGAACACCGGCACCTCGTCGAGCGGGCGGCGCCCGACCTCGGCCTCGGCGGCGGCGAACAGCTCGGCGTGGTCGGCGCCCCAGACGCGGGCGCACTCCTGCTCGAGCCACAGGCCCATGACGTTCTTGAGCAGCCGGGTCGTGCCGCCGGCGCCGCGCTCGTTCGTGAGGTTCGCCTCACGGGCGGCGTCGGTGAGGACCGGGGCGGGCAGCTCGAGCCCGAGCAGCGACCACGTGCCCGACGACAGGATCGCCGCGTGCTCGTCGGCGACCGGCGCGGCGACGAACGCCGACGCGGTGTCGTGCGAGGCGACCGCGGTCACCGGCACCCGGCCGAGCTCGTGGTGCGAGAGCGCCGGCCCGAGCACGGTGCCCGGCTCGACGAGCGGGCCGTCGAACAGCCGCGCGGGCAGGCCGAGGCGCTCGATGAGCGCCCGCGCCCACGTGCCGCTGCGCGCGTCGAGCAGGCCGGTCGTCGAGGCGTTCGTGACCTCGTTCGCCTGCTCGCCGCTGAGCCAGTGGGCGAGCAGGTCGGGGACGAGCGCGATCCGCTCGGCGCCCCGCAGCGCGGCCGAGTCCTCCTCGGCCATGAGCTGGAAGACCGTGTTGATCGGCAGCGTCTGGATCCCGGTGACCGCGTACTGCTCGGCGCGCGGGACGCGCGCGAACGTCCGCTCGAGCACCGCGGGCGTCGTGCGCCTGTCGCGGTAGTGGAACGGCAGCCCGAGCACGGCGCCGCGGCCGTCGAGCAGCGCGTAGTCGACGCCCCACGTGTCGACGCCGACGCCGCGCAGCCGCCCGCGCGCGGCCTGCAGCGCGCGCACCGCCTGCTCGAACAGCGTCAGCAGGTTCCAGTGCAGGCCGGTCGGCAGCCGCACCGGGCGGTTGGGGAAGCGGGCGAGCTCCTCGAGCTCGACGCGCCCGTCGCCCAGGCGGCCCGCGAGCACCCGTCCCGTCGAGGCGCCGAGGTCGATCGCGCCGTATGCGGGGCGGGCGTCAGTCAAGGTGGAAGACCTCCTCGAGACGCTCGAAGCCGGCGGGCAGCCCGTCCTCGACGTCGCCGTCGGTCGCGAAGAACGGGGCCATCTCCGCCTGCCAGCGGGCGTTGACCTCGGTGCGCTCCATCGCCGCCTGGGCGGCCTCGAAGTCGTCGGTCTCCAGGTAGCCGACGAGCAGCCCGTCGGGGCGCAGGAACAGCGAGTAGTTGCGCCAGCCGGCCTCGCGCAGCGCGGCGAGCATCTCCGGCCACACCTCGGCGTGGCGGGCCTTGTACTCGTCGAGGCGGTCCGGGCGGACGCGCAGCAAGAAGCAGACGCGCTCCATCTACGCGCGCACCTCCACGTGCTCCAGATGCAGGAGCTGGGCGATCCGGCGGATCTCCTCGGCGACGTGGCCGACGCCGAGCGCGACGTGGTGGGTCGGGCCCTGCGCGCACCAGCGCTCGAAGAACTCGGCCGGCGGCAGGTCGAACTCGATCCGCGAGTTCGTGTTGCCGACGCGGAACGTCGCGCCGGGCACCGACTCGCCCTCGGCCACGACGAGCTTCAGCGCGCCGTCGGCGGTCTGCGTGCAGCCGACGATGGTGACCGGCCCGTAGCGGACCTTCGTCTCGACCGACAGGCCCGCGCCGCGCTTGCCGTGGTAGAGCCTGAGCGAGCGCAGTGTCGGCTTGCCCTCGGCGATCGCGATGTGCGCCGGGCCGTCGTGCCCCATCATCTGGAAGCCCTCGGCGAAGTCGATCGCGTACCACTCGGTGTACGAGCCGCCGGCGCCGAGGCGGTCGAGCAGGAGCTGGGCGACGTTCGTCTTCAGGTCGCCCTCGCCGGCGGTCGGGATGCCGCGCGCGGTGAGCAGCGAGTTGCCGACGATGACACCCGCGCCGAGCCGCTCGGCCTCGTTGCCGTCGATGCCGCGGTAGTAGTACGTCAGCGCGTCGAGCTCGAAGTCGGCGACGAGCCGGTCGAGCCCGGCCGCGACGCGGGCCGACCAGTCGAGCTGGTCGTCCTCGATCGGGCCGGCGATCGGGTCCGACGACGGGTCGGCGAAGGCGAAGGCCTCGCGGATCTCGGCGAGCTTGGCGGCGACCTCGTCGTCGGTGACCTGCGCGACGCGGGCGCCGAGATCGTCGATCTCGAGGACCTCGACGTGCGCGCCGAGCTGCGCGTGCACGGCGGTGAAGTCCGTGTACATGTCGAGCATCCCGGGATACGTGTGGCCCAGGAAGCCGATGCGCGAGCTCCGCACGTCGCGGGCGACGGCGGCCGCCCGGACCCAGGCGCCGATCCGCGCCCACGCGCGTTCGTCGTCGTCGATCGTGCCGGCGACTGTGTCGTACGGGATCCGCGCGCGCGTGCACGCGCCCGCGATCTCCGGCACGCAGCACGAGGCGCAGTTCGCCAGCCACTCGCCGGTGCTCGTGTGCTCGTAGTCGAGCGTCTTGCCCGGCTGCAGGCCGAGCAGCACGACCGGGACCTTCGCGGCCTGCAGCGCCGGGAGCACCTGGCTCGAGGTGGCGTAGGTCACCGCGTGGCAGAAGACGATGTCGACCCGGCTGGACGCGAACAGCTCGCCCGCCTCGCGGGCGCCCTGCGCGGTGTCGACCAGGCCGGCCGAGACGACGTCGGCGCCCAGGGCGGCGATCCGCTCCTCGACGCGCCGCTGGTAGCCGACGCACCGGTCGTGCAGGCCCTCGAACTGCGGCCAGTACGCCTGGAGCCCGATGCCGAGGACGCCGACCCGCGCGCGGGGCGCGGGCCGGCGGCCCTCGGCGGCGGACCAGCGCGTGTCGGTGCTGGTCGCCATCTCGGCTAGAAGTCGTACTCGTCGATGTTCTCGGCGTTGAACCGCGTCGGCGGCCCGAGGACGATCTCGCCGTCCTTGCCGATCGTGTGCTCGCCGAGCTTGCCGGTCTTGAACTTCTCGCCCTCGGCGCCGGTGATCTGCCCCGACGCGAGCGCGGCGGCGGCGTAGCCGGCGAGGTAGCCGACGTCCTCGGGGTTCCAGAGCGCGAACTCCTTCACCGTGCCGTCCTTGACGAACTTGCGCATCTGGTTCGGCGTGCCGAGGCCGGTCAGCGCGACCTTGCCCTTGTACTTGGAGTCCGACAGGTACCGCGCGGCGGCCGAGATGCCGACCGTGGTCGGCGAGATGATGCCCTTGAGGTTCGGGTACGCCTGCAGCAGGCCCTGGGTCTCCTGGAAGGACTTCTGGTCGTCGTCGTCCCCGTACGCGACCTTGACGAGCTTCATGTCGGGGTAGTTCTTCAGCTCGTCCTTCATGAACTTGATCCAGGTGTTCTGGTTCGTCGCGTTCGCGGTGGCGGACAGGATCGCGATCTCGCCCTTGCCGCCGATCTGCTCGGCGAGCATCTTCACCTGGTCACGGCCGATCTGCTCGGACTCGGCCTGGTTGATGAACACCGTCCGCGCGTCCTTGGCGACGTCGGAGTCCATCGAGACGATCTTCACGCCCCGCTTGGCGGCCTGCTTGAGGGCGGGCGCGACCGCGTCCGGGTCGTTGCCGGCGATGATGATCGCGTCCGGCTTCTGCTGGACGACGGAGTTGATGAGCGGCACCTGCGACGACGCGCCGGCGTCCGTCGGCCCCACGACGCGGTTGGAGCCGCCGAGCTCCTTCAGCGCGGCCGTCACGCCGCCGTGCTCGATCTCCTCGTACGGGTTGCCGAGCTGCTTGGGGATCGAGACCGTCTTGAGCCCCTTCTTGATCTCGGCGTCGGGGTTCGCGGCCGACTCCGACGACTGCGTGCCGCCGCCCGACGCCGACTCGCTGCTGTCGTCTTTCGTCTCGCCGCACGCGGCGGCGAACAGGGTGACCGCCAGCAGCGCGCAGAGCGCTGCGACCAGGCGGGGAATGCGGGACAGGGTCATGCCTTCTCCTCCTGTGGCCGGGTCTGGGATGCCCCGGCGCGCGACGGCCACCTGTCGCGCGTCCGGGGTGCGTGAGCCCGGGCCTCCCGTGCGCGCTGCACGAGGTTCGGGCCGAGGACGGAGCCGATGAGCAGGGCTCCGGTCACGATCTGGATCCAGTAGGTCGAGATCGACTCGCTGAGCTGGAGCGCCTTCTGGATGCCGCCCACGAGCGCGAGCGCCAGGACGACCCCGGCGATCGTGCCGCGGCCGCCGAAGATCGAGACGCCGCCGAGCACCACCGCGGTGACGGTCGTCAGCTCGAACCCGGTGCCGACGTTCGCCGCGGCGGTCGAGTTGCGCAGGGAGATGACGATGCCGGCGAGCGCCGCCACCGTCCCCGACATCACGAAGAGCCACATCTTCACGCGCCTCACGCGGATGCCGGAGAAGCGCGCCGCCTCCTCGTTGGCGCCGATCGCGTAGACCTGGCGCCCGAAGCCGGTGAAGTGCAGGAGCGTCCCGAACGCGAACGCGAGGACCCCGAACAGGATCATCGTGTTCGGGATCGCGGTGCCGGCGACGTTGCCGAACGCGCGGTCGGTCCAGGTCGCGGGGAAGTCGGTGACCGAGCGGTCGCCGACGACGACGTAGGCGAGGCCGCGGAACAGCGCCAGCGTGCCGATCGTGACCGCCAGCGACGGCAGCCCGAGGTGCGTGACGAGGTACCCGTTCAGCGCCCCGCACAGCGCGCCGACGACGAGGCAGATCGGCATGATGAACTCGAGCGGCAGGCCGGCGTTCCACAGCTCGGCCATCACCGCGCTCGACAGCGCGAGCACCGACGCGATCGACAGGTCGATCTCCGCCGCGACGATCACGAGCGCGAGCGGCAGCGCCATCAGCGCCACCTCGCTGAGGTCGAGCGACGCGGTCGTGAACGAGTCCCACGTGAGGAACTCGCTCGACAGCCCCTGGCCGGCGAGCGCGGTGACGACCAGCAGCGCGGCGATCATCGTCTCCCAGCGCAGGAGCCGCTGCGCGCGCCGGGCCGGCGCCGCCCCGCCGGGCGTCGCGGGCGGCGGGAAGGGGCCGCGGTCGGCCCGGGCCGCGGGCACGGTCTGCTCAGCCGGCACGGCGGGCGCTCCTCTGTCGCAGGGCGGCGTCGAGCCGCAGCCCGACGAACCGGTCGAACGCGATCGCGAGCAGCAGCAGCGCGCCGATCGAGGCCTGCTGCCAGAAGGCGTCGACCTTCAGGACGATGAGCGACGACGTGATCGTGCTCAGTAGGACCGCGCCGATCGCCGCGCCGTAGACGGTGCCGACGCCGCCGAAGATCGCGACGCCGCCGACGACCGCCGAGGCGATGACCGTGAACTCGTACCCGGTCCCCGCGGTCGCGTCGACCGTCCCGAAGCGCGCCGTGAACAGGACGCCGGCCAGGCCGGCGAGCGCGCCGCTCAGCACGAACGCGGTGAACACGCGGCGGCCGGTGCGCACGCCCGCCAGGCGCGCCGCGTCGGGGTTCGAGCCGATCGCGTACAGCTCGCGCCCCGAGCGCAGGTCCCGGAGCCCCGCCCCCACGACGACCACCACGAGGAGGGCGATCAGCGCGAGGGCGGGGATGCCGAGGAGGGTCCGGGCGCCGAGGTCGAGGAAGCCGTCCGGCAGGGTCTCGGCGTTCACCTGCCGGCCGTCGGTCCACAGGAACGCGATCCCGCGGAAGATGTAGAGCGTCCCGAGCGTGACGACGAGCGCCGGGACGCGGCCGAACGTCACGAGCACGCCGTTCACGGCGCCCGCGGCGCCGCCCATCGCGAGGCCGAGCAGCACGACGAGCACGATCGGCGTCCCCGGCGAGTTCGACAGCAGCGTCCCCGCCATGAACGCCGTCAGCCCGAGCACGGACGACACGCTCAGGTCGACGTTGCGCGTGATGAGGACGAGCGTCTGGCCGGCGGCGAGGATCGCGAAGATCGAGGCGTTCAGCGCGAGGTTGCGCAGGTTGTCGGCCTCGACGAAGCGCGGCTCCATCGCCGCGGTGAACCCGACGAGCAGCGCGAGCGCGAGGATGATCCCCAGCTCGCGGACGCGGAAGATCGTCTCGGTGAGGCGGTGCGCGCGCTCGCCGCTGTCGGCGGGCGTGCCGGCGGGGATCGCGCTCACGCGGCCACCTCCTCGACGTGGCCGGTGGCGGCGCGCATGACGCGCTCCTCGTCGGCCTCGTCGCGCGACAGCTCGCCGGTGATCCGGCCCTCGTGCATGACGAGGATGCGGTCGGCCATCCCGAGCACCTCGGGCAGCTCGCTGGAGATCATGAGCACGGCCAGGCCCTCGCCGGCGAGGTCGCTGAGCAGGCGGTGCACCTCGGCCTTCGTGCCGACGTCGATGCCGCGCGTGGGCTCGTCGACGATGAGGACCTTCGGCTCGGTGCTGAGCCACTTGGCCAGCACGACCTTCTGCTGGTTGCCGCCGCTGAGCGTCGCGACCGGGTCGTCGAGCGAGTGGAACTTCAGGCGCAGCCTCTCGGCCCACTCCTCGGCGAGCGCGCGCTCGGCGGCGCCGCCGACGAGCCCGAGCCGCGACAGGCGCTTGAGGCTCGACAGCGTCGCGTTGCGCTTGATCGACAGGTCCATCACGAGGCCCTGCTGGCGCCGGTCCTCGGGCACGAACGCCAGGCCGGCGGCCATCGCGGCGGTCGGCCGGCCGGGAGGGAGCCGCCGCCCGGAGACGGTGACGGTGCCGGCGTCGGGCTTGTCGATGCCGAAGATCGCGCGCGCGACCTCCGAGCGGCCGGCGCCGACGAGCCCGGCGAGCGCGACGATCTCGCCCGCGCGGACCTCGAAGCTCACGTCGGTGAAGACGCCCTCGCGGGTGAGGCGCTCGACCTGCAGGAGCGGCGGGCCGATCTGCGCGGCCTCCTTCGGGAACAGCGCGTCGAGGTCGCGGCCGACCATGCGGCGGACGAGCTCGTCGGGCGTCAGCTCGCCGGTCGGCGCGTGGGAGACCACGGCGCCGTCGCGCATGACCGTGACGGTGTCGCAGATCGCGAACACCTCCTCGAGCCGGTGCGAGATGAAGAGGATCGCCGCGCCGCGCTCCTTCAGCGTCCGCACGACACCGAACAGGCGCTCGACCTCCGGGCCGGAGAGGGCGGCGGTCGGCTCGTCCATGATGAGCACGCGCGCGTCGAACGAGAGCGCCTTGGCGATCTCGACCACCTGCTGGTCGGCGATCGACAGGCCGCGCACCGGCCGGTCGGCCCGGAGCCGCACGCCGAGCCGGTCGAGCAGCTCCTGCGCCTGGCGCTCCATCGCCTTGTAGTCCACGCGGCGCCCCTGCTTGAGCGGGTGGCGCCCCATCGCGATGTTCTCCGCCACCGACAGGTCGGGGAACAGCGTCGGCTCCTGGTAGATCACCGCGATGCCGGCCTCGCGGGCGTCGGTCGGCGAGTGGAAGACGACCTCGTCGCCGTCGACGCGGACCGTGCCGCGGTCGGGCCGGACGACGCCGGCGAGCACCTTGACGACCGTCGACTTGCCGGCGCCGTTCTCTCCGAGGAGGCCGCGGACCTCGCCGGGGCGCAGCGCGAGCGTCGCGTCGACGAGCGCCTTCACCGCGCCGTAGGACTTGCTCGCGCCCGCGAGCTCGAGAACCGGTGCGCTCATGCCGCGGTGTCGGCGACCCGCAGGACGCGCGGGCCGGCGAGCTTGAGGGTCTGCAGGTCGTCCTGGTTGATCCCGTGGGCGAGGACGGTCTGGACGTCGGCGAGCGTCGTGATGACGTTGAGCCCGCGCGACTCCAGCTTCGTCGCGTCGATGAGCAGGATCACCTCCTCGGCGCGCGCGATCATCGCGCGCTTGACGTCCGCCTCGAGGGCGTCGGCGTCGGTCAGCAGGCCGTCGCGGGAGACGCCCTTGGCGCTGAAGAACAGGCGGTCGGCGACGTGCGCCTCGACCGTGCGCGTCGCGAGCGGGCCGACGAACGAGCTCGTCAGGCGGCGCAGCGTGCCGCCGACGCCGACGAGGTCGATCCCCGGCGTGGGCAGCGTGCCGATCAGGTCGATGATCGGCAGCGAGTTCGTGATGATCGTGCAGCGCGTGCCGCGCTCGGCGAGCGCCTTGGCGACGTGGTACGCGCTGGAGGAGCCGTCGAGGAAGAGCGACTCGCCCTCGCGGACGAGCTCGGCGGCCCAGGCGCCGAGCGCGCGCTTGGCCTCGGGCTCGCGGTCCAGGCGGGAGGCGAACGAGTCCTCGTGCGCGGTGATCGACGGGAGCACCGCGCCGCCGTGGGTGCGGCGGGCGACGCCGCGCCGCTCGAGCTCGGCGAGATCGCGGCGCGCGGTCATCGACGAGACGCCGAACTGCGACTCGATCTCGGCCACGGTCACCGAGCCGGCGGTCTTGAGCAACGTGAGGATCGCGCTGCGCCTGGCGTCCGCGAGCAGCGAACGACCCTCTGTGGAGTCCTGTTCGTTTTGACCCATTCTTCCCCCTGAACGAACAGGAACGATCACATCAGACCATGCTGGAGGTGTCAAGCGACCACGGATGCACACGTCCGGCCTGGCGCGATCGGCGGGTGCCGGCAGGTTGAGACAGGGGCGGTACTGCGGTGAGACGGCCGCGCACGGGAGGCTCGGCGCATGCACGCGACGCGGGCACGACAGCTCCTCGGCGCGGCGGCGCCGATGCTCCTGGTCCTGCTCCTGCTCCCCGCCGGCCGCGCCTCGGCGAACGACGTCTACGTCGTCCGGCAGGCCGCCGACAGCGTCGCGGTGATCGACGGCGACACCGAGACCGTCGTCGACACGATCCAGGTCGGCGACACGCCGTTCGCGGTCGCGCTCTCACCGGACGCGTCGCGCGCGTACGTCACGAACATCCACGACGACTCGGTCTCGGTGATCGACACCGCCGCACGCTCGGTCGTCGGCACGGTCACCGTGGGCGACGAGCCGGGCGGCATCGCGGTCGCGCCGGACGGCAGCAGGGCCTATGTCGCCAACGGCGGCGACGGCACGGTGTCCGTGATCGACCTCGAGGCTGACGTGGTCGTCGCCACGCTGGCGGTCCCGGGCTCGCCGCGCGCCGTCGCGCTCACCCCGGACGGCACGCGCGTGTACGTCGCCGAGCAGAGCTCCAGCACCGTGCACGTCTTCGACACGAGCGACCACAGCTCGGTCGCGACGGTGGACGTCGGCGCGGACCCGGTCCACCTCGCGGCGCTGCCCGACGGCAGCCGCGTCTGGGTGGCGAGCGCGTTCGGCTCCGTGTTCGACCCCACCGACGGCGACCTCTTCGCCATCTCCACGACGACGAACACGGTCGTCCAGACCGCGGTCAACCAGTTCATGATGGCGCTCGCCGCGGCGCCCGACGGCGGACGGCTGTACACGGCGGGTTGGGAGCTCCGCACGCACGACCCCCTGACCGGGGCGATCGGCGTCTCCGTGCCCAACGACAGCGGCATCACCGACCTGGCGGTGTCACCCGACGGCGGACGGCTGTACGTGCCGTCGAACGTTGCGGGCCGCGTGTCGGTGTACGACACCGCGACGATGGCGGTGCGCGAGCGCATCACGGTCGGCGGCCAGCCGATGGGGATCGCGGTCGCGCCGGACCGGGGCCCGATGGCGCGGTTCCAGGTCGGCCTCGTGGAGCGGACCGCGTTCTTCGACGCGTCGCATTCGACGGATCCCGACCGCGAGATCGTCCGCTACGAGTGGGACTTCGGTGACGGCACGCGGACTGCCACCGCCTCGCCGACGGTCAGCCACGTCTACGCGAGCCCCGGAGACCACCGCGTCACCCTGCGCGTCGTCAACGCCATCGGCTGCTCGGACCGGCGTGTGTTCACCGGCCGGACGGCGTCGTGCAACGGCGGCGCGCGGGCGATCGAGGAGCAGCTCGTCACGATCCCCGCCGCCGAGCCACCGACGTGCACGTCGTCCTCGGTCGCCGTGGGCCACGGCTCGCCCACCGCGGTCGCGCTGCCGTGCTCGGGGCGGATCGACGCCCGCGCGATCGTCAGCGGCCCGCACCACGGGACGCTCGGCCCGATCGACCAGCGCGACGGGACCGTCACCTACACGCCCGCCGCGGGCTTCACGGGTCCCGACCGGATCCGCTTCCGGGCCACCGGCCCGGGAGGAGCATCGGCGCCGGCGACGATCGCGCTCACGGTGGCCGCGCCGCCACCGACGCCGGGCGAGCGCGTGATCGAGCGCCTCATCCCCGTCCCCGCGCCCGCACCGGCACCGGCCACCCGTGCGGACACCACCGACCCGCCACGGATCACCACCGTCCGCCTGTCACGCCGGAGCCTGCGCCTCGAGGTCTCGTCGCGGGCGCGACTGCAGATCACGATCTCCCGCTGCCGGCGCAAGAACGCCTGCCGGACGCTCAAGCGGTTCACGCGCCGGATGCGCGCGAAGGGCCGGCTGGTGGTGCGGTTCGGCCGCCGGCTGCCGGCGGGGCGGATGCGGGTCGTCGTGCGGGCGGTCGACGGGCGGGGCCGTACGGAGGCGACGGCGCGGAGGGTCGTGACGCTCCGGCGCGGTCGCTGAGGGCAGCTGGACAATCGCGCGGGATCCGGTACGACTCCACGCCGTGGGATGCTCTTGGACCGACGGTCAGAACAAGACTCGACTGCCGGCTGTCACGGCATCTCCCGAAGTGACGCCGAACCGCGCGGAGCGCGAGTCGGGCTTCGACAGCCGGCGCGGGCCACAGCGCCGTGAGTAGATGGAGGGAGCCATCTCATGGAAACGCACGTCCGGACTCCCCAGGACGTCTTCATGCAGCCGCAGCATCTCGTGGTGCCGCCGTTCCAGCGACCGTACGTCTGGGAGAAGGAGGAGCAGTGGGCGCCGCTGTGGCAGGACGTTCGTCGGCTGGCCGAACTTCGGCTCTCCCAGCCCGCGGCTGATGTCAAGCACTTTCTCGGGGCTGTCGTCGTCCAGTCCCAGGAACCGATCCTCGGCGGGCTTCCGGCCAGCAGCATCATCGATGGCCAGCAGCGCCTGACCACCCTGCAGCTGCTCATGGACGCCGCAGCGGCGGCTCTGGAGGCGCTCGGCGAGGACTCGCTCGCAGCCCAGCTCGAACGACTCACGCACAACGAGAGCATCTACGTCCCAGACGGCGAGGTCCGGCTGAAGCTGCGACACACCAACCGCGATCGCGAGGGCTTCGACGAGGTCATGAACGCCGAGACGCCCGTCGATCACGGCGCGCTCCGCCACTCGGCGTCGCGTGTGGTCCGCGCGCATGCGTACTTCACCGACGCCGTCACGACGTGGCTCGGGATCGCGGACACCGCTCAGCGCGCACAGACGCTTGCCGGCGTTCTGACCCGGGGGATCCAGCTCGTGGCGATCAACCTGACCGCAAGCGAGAACTCTCAGGAGATCTTCGAGACGCTGAACGCGAGGGGAACACCGCTCACGGCGGCGGACCTCATCAGGAACTTCGTCTTCCAGCGTCTGGCCGCCGAGGGCGCGGACACGGGCTCACTTCTTGCTCAGTGGCCGTTCGAGACCGAGTTCTGGGAGAAGGAGATCAGCGTCGGCCGACATCCGATGCAGCGAAGCTCGGTGTTCTTCAACCAGTGGCTGATCGCCCGCCTCGGCGAGGAGGTCAGCCCGCGGGCGACCTTCACGCGCTTCAAGCAGTTCGTCGAGCACTCAGATTTCGGCCACGGCCAGAAGGTCGCCGAGCTCCTCCCGGTGATCCGTCACCAGGCCGAGCTCTACGAGAGCTGGACACGTGCCGCGGCGGACAGCGATCGGCAGCTGAGCCGCGTCGAGCTCGCTGTGTACCGGATGCACGCATCGCAGACCGAGCTCCTCAAGCCACTGCTCATCTGGCTTCACGAGCCCGGCCGCGGCGTTCCCGGTGACGTCATCGATCGCGTGATCGGCATCGTTGAGAGCTGGTTCGTCCGACGTCAGCTCCTGCGCTTGAGCCTCAGCGACATGGGTCGGATCGTCGCCGATCTCATCCGCGTGCATGACGAGACGACGCCGGCCGACCTTCCGACCGCGGTGGAGGGGTATCTCACCCGCCTCAACGTGACGAGCACGTACTGGCCCGGAGATGACGAGATCCGCCGCGAGCTCAAGACCGAGCAGGTGTTCCGGAGATTCAAGAAGGCGCGGACCCGGATGATCCTCGAAGCGATAGAGGACGCGCACCGGCGTAAGACGAACCAGCCGCAGGTCCCGCGGCGCGGGTACCCGATCGAGCACATCCTTCCTCAGAAGTGGAAGGCGCACTGGCCCGTCGACCGCCCGGAAGCGGAGGAGCACCGGGCCGAGCATGTCCATCGACTGGGCAACCTCACGCTGCTCACGAGCGCGCTCAACGCCAAGGTGTCGAACGGACCTTGGGAGTCCAAGCGTCCCGCCCTGCAGGCGCACGACACCCTGCTCCTCAACAGCCGCCTGCTGGCATCCGTGGACGGCGTCTGGGATGAGGCCGGCATCGATGCGCGCACCGACGACCTGATCGAGACGTTGCTGGCGACCTGGCCGGTGCCGGACGGGCACGAAGGAGTCGTCGTCGACCCGCATGCCAAGTCAGCCGGCTGGGTGCAGATCCGGCACTTGGTCGAGGCCGGCCTCCTGTCGCCCGGAACCGTCTTGCAGACCCGTACCGGGAGGTGGCAGACCCGCACCGCGACCGTCCGCGAGGACTTCCTCATCGAGGTTGACGGACGAACCTTCGAGACACCCTCGGGAGCCGGGAGATACGTCAAGGGTTCGCAAACGAACGGCTGGACGTTCTGGCAGCTCCCGGACGGGCGCAAGCTCAGCGACGTGCGAGCGCAGTACACCGGAGTCCAACCGACGAAGCGCGAGTTCGACTGGTCCGCGCTTCACACGATCCTCGAGGCGCTGCCGCCCGGCCACTGGACGACCTACGGCAGCCTGGCCGATGCGGTCGGTACCGGAGCCCAACCGCTTGGCGCACACATCGCCAAGTGCCGGCAGTGCACGAATGCCCATCGGATCCTGATGAGTGACGGGAACGTCGCCCCGGGTTTTCGCTGGACCGACCCCGACGAGAGGCGTGATCCGATGGACATGCTGCGTGCCGAAGGCGCGATCGTCGGCGGAAGGCCCGACCCGGCGCGCGAGCTGACGAGCGACGATCTGCAGGCGCTGATCGAGCAGTAGCGTGCGTGGCTTTGTCGCACCGACCGACCACGGCTGGTACCGGTTCCTCCGGGCGCGCCCCGAGATCGACGAGGTCAACTTCTGGCGCCCGGGCGGCACGACGTTCTCGGCGCTGCGGCCGGGCGAGGTCTTCTTCTTCAAGCTGAAGGCTCCGTATGACGCGATCGGCGGCTTCGGTCTCTTCGCGCGGTTTGCCGCGCTCCCCGTGTGGCGCGCCTGGGATGTCTTCGGGCAGGCGAACGGCACGGCAGACGAGTACGAGCTACTGGAGCGCCTCGGTCGCCTGTCGGGCGCGCGAACGCCGATGTCGATGGACCGGGTCATCGGCTGCATCGCGATCACGCAGCCGGTCTTCTTCGCACCCGACGAGTGGGTGCCGGTTCCGACCGACTGGGCTCGGAACATCGTCTCCGGCCGCGGGTACGACCTCAGCCGCGGTGTGGGACTTCGACTCTGGACCGAGTGTCTCGATCGCGCCGCACAAACGCACCACCGGACCGAATGGACGACTGAAGCGATCGAGCTGCGCCGTCACGGCAAGCCGCAGCTGATCACGCCGCGGCTCGGGCAGGCGAGCTTCCGGCTTGCCGTCCTCGACGCGTATGAAGGCGCATGCGCGGTCACCCGCGAACACTCGCTGCCGGTGCTCGAAGCCGCCCACATCCGGCCGTGGAAGGACGGTGGTCGACACGAGCTACCGAACGGTCTGCCGCTCCGCAGAGACATCCACCGGCTGTTCGACCTCGGCTTCGTGACCGTCAGGCCCGACCTGCGATTTGCCGTCAGCCCGGCACTTCGCGACGCCTACGCGAACGGGAAGACCTACTACGCCCTCGACGGGCGGCAGATCACGGCGCCCGCCGCACCCGACGCGCGTCCGTCGCGGGAGATGCTGGAGTGGCACGGAGACGTCGTGTTCCGCCGCTAGGCAGCTCGTGCGTGGCCCACATCGGGGTCGCCGGCCGCGGCGGCAGGCACTCCCGGTCGCTCCTCACGGGTAGTCCGGGTTGTTCGTGTCCGGGATCTCGATGCTGAGCTGCTCGCCCTCGCCCAGGTACCAGAGCGCCCCCCGGCGCAGGATCTCGTCGAAGACCCAGTAGATCTCCGGTGCGCCGGGGACGAGCAGCCCCGCCTCCTTCGCGCGGACGAACTGCGGCCACATGAGCGCGAGCATCTCGTCCTGGCCCGGGTGCCGCGGGATCTCGAGCCGGCCGGCGATCTCGTCGCCGAGGAAGTACCGGGTCAGGGACTCGAGGATCGGGCGGGTGATGACCGTGCGGTCGATGTCGGCGCCGAGGTCGAGCAGGATGTCGGCGAGCTTGCGGCCCTCCGGCGTCGGCTCGAGCACCGGGTCGAGGAGGAGCCGGGCCTGCTCCTCGGCGTTCTCCCACGACGACGGGATGTACTCGTCGCGGACGCCGAGCATGTGCGCTGCGACCTGCCAGCAGTGCAGGAACGCCTCGGACTCGCCGGCGGGGATCCGTACGCCCCACGAGCGCATCGCGCGCATGACCGAGCTCGGCAGGCTGTGCCAGGTGACGAGGATGTCGCGCTGGCTGATCGGGCGGTCCTCGTCGGCGACGCCGGTCCAGTGCGGGGACTGCGGGAGCAGGTGCCGCACGCCGGCGTGGGCCATCCGCGTCTTGACCGACGTGACGATCATCTCGCCGGCCGGGTCGTGGAACGCGCCGAGCGACCCGATGTCGTAGCCGTACTTCGCGGTGCGCGAGATGCGGCGCTTCATGTTCGCGCCCCCGCGCGAGTAGTACACGGCGCGCGCCTCGTGCGGGATGACCGTGCTCATCATCCCGCTCACGAACCCGTACGCGACGCCGAGGTACGTGCCGCGCCGCTTGTTGAACTCGACCGCGGCCCTGAGCTTGTCGACGTCGGCCCACGACGGCAGCTCGCGCGCGCGCTCGATGAAGTCACGCAGGTCGGCGGGCAGCCCCGGAGGGAGCGCCTGGCCGTTCTTCGTCCAGCCGCGGAGCGCCGCGTTCACCGCCGGGGCCTCGCCGCGCTCGATGACACCGGCGACGACCGGGTCGGCCGCGTCGTCCCACACGGTCCACGGCGGCGTCGTGCCGCCGGCGCCCGCCACCGACTGCGAGCCCGCCCACGTCCAGCGCGGCATGACCAGCCCCGCACCGAGCGCGGCTCCGGACGCGAGGAACCCCCGCCGCGTCAGCCTGCCTGCGGTCTTCGTCATCGCTCTCCCCCACCAGGTCGGTGTGTGACGCCCGCGACCGACCGTAGGCCGTCGCCGGGAGAGCGCGGTCGCCCCCGACCACACCGCGAGCCGGTGCCGCGCGGGTCCTACGACACCGCACGGCAGCCGAGCCTCAGCCCGACGGGGTGGTGATCCCCTTGGGCGGGAGGTGGTCCTTCCAGCGCAGGGTCGCGCCCCACTCGTACATGAGCGAGGTGCCGCGCCGGAAGCTCCGGTTGAGCATGTTGCAGGCCCTCCGGCCCTCGCAGCTCCCGGTCTCGAACTTCTGCTTCGTCCCGCGCCTGCGGATCGCGGCGTACATCCGGTAGGCCCTGTCCTCCGGGTCCGGCAGGTCGTGCGAGTACCACATGCACGCCTTCAGGTCGAAGCGGCCGCTCTTCCTGACCGTCACGGTGATGCTCGCCGGATCGGTCTCGAAGGTGCCCACGCGGTTGAAGTAGGCGGTCAGGACGTAGATCCCGCGCTTGAGCCGGATGTTGTTGCGCCGCAGCGTCTCGAAGCAGTCCCTCGACCTGCGCAGCGCCGGGAAGTTGAACACCTGCCGCTTGCGCAGAGCGATCACCTGCGGGACGTTCTGCGGCACCTCGCCGCAGACCTCGCGGGGCAGCTCCGGACCGGCGCCAGACGAGCTGTCGCCCGACGAGCCGCCGGGCGGGCTGGTCTCCCAGATCCCGCTCACGCTCGGCGCGGGGCCGTGCTTGCCGTTGCAGTTCGGCACGCCGGAGAACCCGCCGAAGTCGTCGCCGCCGCGGGCGTCGAGCGCGCTCGCCCAGCCGCGTGCCCCGTTGTCGGCGACGGTCCACCCGTACCAGTTGTTCTTCGCGCCCGTGGAGTTCGTCACCGTGGCGCCGCGCTGCTGGCAGAGGATCCAGTTGCGGCCCTGGTGCAGGTAGCCGACGCGCCTGCCGTTCGCGACGACGATCGCGCCGCCGGAGATCCCGTTCCCGGGCCGCCACCAGCTGCACTCGTACTTGCCGCCGCCGATCGGCGTGCACGGCACCTGCGCGGGGGCGGCGGACGCCTCGGACGGAAGCCCGCCCGAACCTGAGACCGCGCTCCCCACGACGGCCGCGCCCAGGCCTGCGGCCAGCATGAGCCGTCGTCGCGTACCCCTGAACGTCACGTCGCTGATCACCTCCGGGTCGGGTCGGCGAAATGACGCCAGGAGCCCAATAGTGCACCGGGTTCAGGAACTGAAAAGTGCACCGCTCGGCGGCCCGGTCGGTCCGGGGACGTCGAGAGCCTCGAGCGCGTTGTCGACGAGCTCGGGGAGGGTGCGAGGA
>Ga0310834_100873_pt1 | contig 24258 bp, 22 predicted proteins | sample SM_ome_2_FD_201314 | JGI IMG/M metagenome (GOLD analysis project Ga0310834, IMG submission 201314) | Sorghum-adapted microbial communities enriched on stacked mutant (SM) sorghum from Joint BioEnergy Institute, Emeryville, California... ... | reverse complement strand
GCCTTACCACTGTTCCGGTTCACCAGCACATACCAGGCGCTGGTGTCCACCGTCGCCGCCGACGCCGACGTCGAAACCGCAACCGCACCCCCGACCGCCACCAGAACCGCGGCGGCAACGGCGGCCAACCCCGACCGCCATCCACGACGCCACCTCGCGGTGCGCCTAGACCCAACCGGCATAGCATCTCTCCTTTCCACCTCTGGGACCGCCGACATCACGTGCGCCGCACTGGCGCGGACGGCAACCGCGCGGAGAGCGGCCCAGGATCGACATCGCACTGTTAGCGTTAACAACTTTCTCGTGGCGACGGTCCGGGCAGGAATTTGTAGGGCAGTACGGCGATAGCCAATCGGTGGTGCGACTGAACGCAAGCCATCGATGGATGGGAGGTTGCCAGATTGTTTCGGGTTCTTCAAGAGGAAAACGTCGATACGTTCGTGGAAATTCGGCTACCTGCACGGCATCGAGCCCACGGACATTATTCAGTCCGGATCCGTAACACTTTTCGTTCGCTCATCTGGAGCGGCTGGGGTACGGAATGTCACAGCTGATTTCTGTTATGAGCAGCGACTCTAGATGGTCGCTAGCAACCACCTCGGCGGTTGCCGGCCAGCTCCGCTGGTACCTCCCGCGGGCGACCACCCGGACGGCGGCGGGGTAGGCAGGAAGAAGGCGCCAGCGCGCGAGCCGGGAGCCGCTACCACTGGAGGATCTTCGCGGTCGATCTGGTCCCATGGCTCGTCCGCGCTGGGCTCGCTCGAGGACGTGGAGCGCGGACGCTGCGAAACCGGCGTGCGGTCGGATCGCTGACGACCACGCTCGAAAAAGATCTTTGGAGAAAGTTCGGGAGGCGGTGTCGGATCGGGGCGGTGGTGTTCGTAGCAGGGGTGAGGCCGCCCACGGGGGGCGGCCTCAAGGCAGAGGGAGCCGGAATCATGAGGCTGACGACGATGACTCAGGTCACCATCGACGGAGTGATGCAGGAAGCGGCGCCGCGCCGGATGAGGACCGCGGGAACGGGTCCGAGCGCGGCATAACGGTCCAGCTCTACTGACCGTCCGGGTGCCCGCACCGCGCAACCGAATGACGTGACCGGCTTACCACCCTCTGTCTTGACCCCCAAGAAACACCACGGGAGATGATCTTGAGATGCAGTACCTGATTTCTGTGATCGCCAGGGTGACCGACGGTCTCGCCACCCCGGAGGAGTCCGCTGCGATCGACGTGTTCAACGACCGGCTCCGGGCCGATGGCCACTGGGTCTTCGCCGGCGGCCTCGCCTCGCCCAGCACGGCCACCGTTATCGACAACCGGGGCGGGGAGGCGCTGGTCACCGACGGACCCTTCGTGGAGTCCAAGGAGTACCTCGCCGGCTTCTGGATCATCGATGCCCCCGACCTCGACGTGGCGCTCAAGCTCGCCGCCGAGGGATCGAAGGCCTGCAACCGCAAGGTCGAGGTACGGCCTTTCCTGTGAGCGACGTCCGCGAGGCGATCACCCGGGCCCACCGCGCGGAGTGGGCCCGGGTGGTCGCCGCCCTGACCAGGCGTTTCGGTGACCTCGACATCGCCGAGGAGGCGGCCGCCGAGGCGTTCGCGACCGCCGTCGAGCGGTGGCCGGCCGACGGCGTACCCCCCAATCCCGGCGCCTGGCTGACCACCACCGCCAACCGGAAGGCCATCGACCGGCTCCGGCGCGAGAACAAGCGCGACGCCAAGCACAAGGAGGCTCAGATGGTGTACGACGACCACCCACCCGAGCCTTCCGGGGCCATCGACGACGACCGGCTCCGGCTGATCTTCACCTGCTGTCACCCAGCGCTCGCGATGCAGACCAGCGTGGTGCTGACGCTGCGCATGGTCGCCGGCCTGACCGTGTCCGAGATCGCCCGCGCCTTCCTGGTTCAGAAGTCCGCCATGGAGCAGCGGATCACCCGCGCGAAGGCCAAGATCAAAGCGGCGCGCATCCCCTATCGCGTGCCGTCCGCCGAGGATCTCCCGGCACGCGTCTCCGGCGTACTCGCCGTGCTCTACCTCGTGTTCAACGAGGGCTACCTGGCGACCGGCCCCGACACCGATCCGATACGGCGGGACCTGACCGCCGAGGCGATCCGACTCACCCGCCTGATCCATGCCCTCCTGCCCGAGGACGGTGAGGTGGCCGGGCTGCTGGCGCTGATGCTCCTCACCGAGGCCCGCAGCGCCGCCCGGATCTCGGCCAGCGGCGAACTGGTCCCCCTCGACGAGCAGGACCGTGGGGCATGGGACGCGGCGCTGATCGCCGAGGGCCACCAGCTGGTGCGCGAGCGCCTCGCCGCTGCCGCCGCCGGGGTGGCTCCGGGTCGCTACCAGATCCTCGCCGCGATCAACGCTGTGCACACCTCCGCCCGCGACATACGCGACACCGACTGGTCACAGATCCTCGCCCTCTACGACCAGCTCATCCACCTCGACCCCTCCCCGATCGTCGCCCTCAACCGAGCCATCGCGGTCGCCGAGCTCGACGGCCCGGAGGTGGCCCTGGCGGCCGTCGACCGCCTTGAGCACAGGCTGGCCGGCTACCACGCCTACCATGCGACCCGCGCCGACCTGCTGCGCCGGCTCGGCCGCAGTCAGGAGTCCCGCGCGGCCTACGACAAAGCCATCGAGCTGGCGGGCAACACCGCCGAAATCGCCTACCTGAAACGCCGCCGCGACCAACTGAAGTAGCGCGGTTCAACTCCTCCGCGGGACCGGCCAACTCGAACATGCCCACGCAGCCGATGAACGGGCGTTGACCCTCGCCACCAACCCAGCCGAGATCGAGCTGCTCCGCCACCATCTCCGATGGACGTGAGTCAGGGCCCGGCATCCGGCCGCATTTAGCCCTAAACCCCGGCGCTTCAGCGGCGCACCACGCTCGCGCGTTCGCCCGCCCGCCGGCCGGTTCGTCCGTACGCTCGTCTTTGTGAGCCGGCCGCCCACCGCGGAGCGCGGACCGTATCAGGGGTTGACCAACGCCGAGGTCGCCGACCGGGTGGCACGGGGAGCGACCAACACGGCAGAGCGTCGCAGCAGCCGTACGACCGGGCAGATCCTGCGGGCAAACCTGCTTACCCGCTTCAACGCCATCATCGGCGTACTCTGCGTCCTGATCTTGGTCTTCGGTCCGCTGATCGACGCGCTCTTCGGTCTGGTGATAGTGGTCAACAGCGCAGTCGGCGTGATCCAGGAGCTCCGTGCGAAGCGAACCCTCGACCGGCTCGCGGTCCTGGCGGAAGCGCCGGTGCGCGTCCGGCGGGACGGACACGAAATGGCGATTCCACCGCGCGACGTGGTCGTGGACGACCTTGTCCTGCTCGGTCCGGGCGAAGCGGTGCCCGTTGACGGGGAGGTACGGGAGGCCGATCGCCTCGAAATTGATGAGTCACTGCTGACCGGCGAATCCGAGCCGATCGAGAAAGTACCCGGCGGCGAGGTGTTGTCCGGCACGTTCGTCGCTGCCGGCAGCGGCTCTTTCCGTGCCACCAGGGTGGGCGCAGAATCGTACGCGGCACGCCTGGTCGCCGATGTCAGCCGCTTCGACCTCACGCACTCCGAACTCATGACCGGTATCAACCGGTTCCTTCGACTCATCACCTGGGTCATCGTTCCCGTCGGCGCGCTGCTGGTCGTACGCCTGTCCACCTCAGGGGCGGACTTGTCCGATGCGGTGGTGGGGAGCGTGGCCGGGCTGGTGCCGATGATCCCTGAAGGACTGGTATTGATGACGACCGTCGCGTTCGCACTCGGCGTCATCCGGCTCGGCCGGCAGAGATGCCTCGTTCAGGAACTGCCGGCGGTGGAGGTGCTGGCCCGCGTCGACACGCTCTGCATCGACAAGACGGGCACCCTCACCGAGCCCGGCATGGTCCTCAAGGACGTGCGGACGGTCAATCACTTCTCCCCCGCCACCGCGCGAGCGACGCTGGCGGCGCTGGCCCGCGCCGAGCAGAATCCGAACCTGACAATGCGGGCGATCGCCGCGAGCCTCGAGCCAGAAGGCTGGCACGCCTCCGAGACACTCCCGTTCTCGTCGGCGCGCAAGTTCTCGGGTGCCTCCTTTGACGAGCACGGTACGTGGCTGGTCGGCGCGCCGGATGTCCTGCTGTCCAAAGGCGATCCGGCCCGCCGTGCGGCCGAAGATCTCGCGGCTTCCGGCCTGCGGGTGCTGGCCCTCGCCCGGGCGATCAAGCTGGACGACCCACAGCCCGAGGCCGCCGCCCTGGTCACACTCGAGCAGCGGCTGCGGGGCGATGCCCCACAGACCGTGCGGTACTTCGGCGCCCAGAACGTGGACGTGAAGGTGATCTCCGGTGACAATGCCGCCGCGACAGGGGCGATCGCGCGGCAGGTAGGCGTCCCGCACGCTGACGAGCCGGTCGACGCGCGCTCACTGCCGGAGGATCAAACCGCGTTCGCGGACGCCGTCGCCGGCCATACGGTCTTCGGCCGGGTGACACCCCAGCAGAAGCGTGAGTTCGTGGGCGCGTTGCACGCGCGCGGTCGTACCGTGGCCATGACCGGAGACGGGGTCAACGACGTGCTTGCGCTCAAGGACGCCGACCTCGGTGTCGCGATGGGCTCCGGCAGTCCGGCCACCCGGATGGTCGCGAAGGTGGTGCTCCTCCACGACAACTTCACCGCATTGCCCAGCGTCCTCGCCGAGGGGCGCCGGGTACTCACCAACATCGAACGCGTCGCGAACCTCTTCCTCACCAAGACCGTCTACTCGGTGCTCCTCGCCCTGCTGGTGGGCGTAGCACAGATACCGTTTCCGTTCCTCCCCCGGCACATCACCCTGGTGGGTACTCTGACGATCGGCGTGCCCGGCTTCTTCCTCGCCCTCGCCCCAACCGGCGAACGGGCCAGACCGGGTTTCGTACCCCGCGTGCTGCGCTTCGCCGTGCCGGCCGGTGTCGTGTGTGCGCTGTCCACCTTCGCGGCCTACGCCATCGCCCGGGCCAACACGGCGTCGAGCCTTCAGGCCGACCGCTCGACCGCCACGCTCACGCTGTTCCTCGTGGCGTTCTGGGTACTCGTACTCGTCGCCCGGCCGTACACCCCGTGGCGGCTCGGCCTGTTGGCCACGATGGCCGGCTGCTTCACCGCGGTGGCGATGGTGCCCTTCGCCCGGCACGTCGCGGCTCTCACCTTCCCCGACCTACGCAACAACCTTGTCGCGGCAGGGCTCGCGGTAGTCGGGGCCGGCGCCCTGGTCCTGTTGCTGCGGCTCGCCTCTGTGCGATAGCTGGCGGTGCGTCACGCGGTTGGGCGGCCGGGTAGTCGCAGCCGTTTGAGGGTGAGGGCGTTGACCGCGACGATGAGGCTGGATCCGGACATGGACAGGGCCGCGATCTCCGGGCGCAGGGTGAGCCCGAACGCTGGCTCGAACACGCCGGCGGCGACGGGCAGCGCGATCAGGTTGTAGCCGACCGCCCAGCCGAGGTTCTGGCGCATTTTACGCAGCGTGCCGCGACCGATCTGAACGGCGGTGGACACGTCGAGCGGATCCGACCGCATCAGGACGACCTCGGCGGTCTCGACGGCGACATCGGTGCCGGCGCCGATGGCGATGCCCAGATCGGCCTGGGCCAACGCCGGTGCATCGTTCACCCCGTCACCGACCATTGCGACCTTCCGGCCCCCGCGCTGCATCTCGGCAACCTTGGCCGCCTTGTCGCCGGGCAGCACTTCGGCGAGTACGGTGTCGATGCCCAGCTGCTCGGCGATGCGTCTGGCGGTCGCCTGGTTGTCACCGGTCAGCATGACCACTTCCAGGTTGGCGTCGTGCAGAGCCGCAACGGCCGCCGCCGCGGTGTCGCGCGGTGCGTCGGCGAGACCGATCACCGCGACGGCGCGGCCGTCGACGGCGGCGAATAGCGCCGTACGCCCACCTGCGGCGATCTGTTCACGGCGCTCGGCCAGCGGTCCGGTGTCCACCTTCTCCCGGCTCATCAGCTCGCGGTTGCCCACCGCGACTCGTCGTCCGTCGACGCGGGCCAACGCGCCCTGCCCGGCCACATTCTGGAACTGCTCTGCCCGACCCAGCTCGACCCCGCGGCTTTCGGCGTGCCGCACGACAGCCTTGGCCAGTGGATGCTCGGACTCCCGTTCGACCGTGGCGACCAGATGCAGCAGCTCCCCCTCGTCGACACCGTGAACGACCACATCGGTGACCTGTCGCTTCCTTCCCTCAGCACCCAACCTGCCTGCTTCTTCACCACCTGACCCTGGCGTTAAACAGACCCGGCCGCCCAAGGAAATCAGCAGCGACCGCCCCTCGGCTTCACCGTGGCGCTCGGTACGGATGTAGCAGTGGACGAGGCCATCGATCCCTAGGTGCACCACGGCCGCTTCGGCCGCTGCACCCGGGCCTGGTCGCCTGGGCCCCGACAACGGCAGCCCGCCGCGGGTCTCGGCCGCCGGCGCCCACGCCAATTCCCGCGGCTTGCCCGGTGCGTGACGCACGCCCCCTGTGGTTGGCGCCGTTACGGAAGAACTATCCATAGCCCAGGTAGGCCCGTGCCTCGGCTAGAGACCGACGCACGCCCGATGGAGCCAATTCGACGTACGGCGGGAACATGTTCGTCAGGAGCAAAGCCGGCCCTGAGTAGAAGTTTTCGTCCAACGGGCGCATCCCGAGGGCCCGGCAATAGGCGTCGAGCATCTCAGGGGTGAACCGGTCCCGCTTCCGACGGAGACCATACCGCTCGACCTCCTCGAAGTCGAACGGCTCACCGACCTCCTCGAAGATCCACCGCCCGCCATCGTTCATACACGTGACTGAGCGGCGGATGTTCAGCGGACTAGGGGCGTCCGGCTCGAAGGCGGCCAGGCGCACAGCCGTAGCGGCCGTGCCGGCCGGCCTGGGTCACCACGGTCACCTGGAACGTCCGGCAGCCGCAGAGCGTGGCGAGCATGCTCGTGGCCCCGAACGCGTCCGTGCCGTGGATGGCCGAGTTGAGGTACGCGGTCCAACCATTCTCGGTGCCGACCAGCAGCTCCCGGCGGATCAACGGTGCCTCCAACGGCTCGAGGGCATGCAGCGCTTGCGGGAACTCGCCGGCCGGGGTGACCGCTATCTGGCGGCCGAGACTTTCTGACCAGGTGCGCAACTGCCACAAAACCTTGTCGATGCCCGCACAGACGATGCCGACCTCGTTGGTGATGGGCGCATACCGCTCGTCGGTCAGCGTCTTCGGCATGCCCCCATCCCCTTCCCTCTCCTTGGCCGATTCGCTGGTCATCGCATCAGGGCATCGACACATGCTATGCCTGTACGACCCCGTTCGGATCGTTGCTCAAGATCCGGTCTCGGTGGTCACTTCCGGCGAACCTTCTGGCACAGTCCTCAATAGACAGACGGGCCGACGCCACGCACACCAGGGCGGTCAGCGAACTGTCTGGGCTCAGGGTGTCTGGCCTGAAGGGGCAACCCCATACGCCGCAGTCTTCACCCCCCTGGCACGACGCGACTTTCGCTCGGCCGCACGGGCCGTCGCGTCCTGTTTGGGCAGCCAGGTCGTGAAGCACCGCAGAGTGTGTCGCGCCAACACCTGTCACGACGAGGATCGTTTAGCCTTGCCAGGTGGCTGAGCGGTGGTCGGTTGTGACGGAAGTTGAGGCGCTGTCCCAGGCAGGGACGCCGACGCAGACGCTGCCGGCGGGCGAGGTCACCTACGTCGTCGGGCCGTTGGCGACGCTTGTCATCCTCGAGGCTGGTGATCGGCCCGGCGGCAGCGCGGTGCAAAGCTTCGACAAGGTGACGCTACGCGAGCCGTTCCCGGAACTCGCCGAAGCACAGCTCAGGGCTCCTACGACCCCGCTTCTCGGATTCGTTCGAGTGCCTGAGGGTTACGTGACGTTAGGGGAATTGCACGTGGCCTCCAGTCGTGTAAGGTCCATCGCGGTTGACGGCGGGCGATGGCCGTCCGGCGGTCGAGCCGAGCTGGTCTGGTGCGAGCTGACCATCACTGACCGCCTACCTTTCGACCTCCTCGATCGGGTCCGGCCATCGCCGCAACTACCACTGCCCAGCCTGAATTGGCTGCGGGTTCTTCCCCACGACCCGATCTCTGCGGTGCGCGACTATGTAGCCGGCTGGTACGCCGACATCCCGCCCAGCGACCAGGAGCCCGAAGCGGCCGACATGCGGATCGGCGTGAAGCCATTTGGGTCTGGCGCATCGGTTTCGGTCAGCCCGACCACGGTGAAGCTGCCGCCGAACGGGCGGGCCACCGTGACGGTCTCGGTCTCGGCTTCCACTCCGGATGCCGACACCGACATCGCCGGCTGGATAGAGGTGGACGTCGCCGACCGGGCCACACCGGACATCGGGATCCCGTACCTTCTGGCGGTCCGGCACCTCACCGTTCACGCCACCCCTGACCCGGCAGTCCCCGACAGTACGGTCACCGCCATGATCTCCAGCCCCGCCCTGCTGGCCGGGGCGCCAGCAGTCACCATCGACTGCCCGAAGGCCGAGCCGGTCACGGTGACCGCGACCACGACCGGGACGCGGTCCTGGCGGGCTCAACTACCGGTTGGCGATGCTGGCCTTTGCCGGCTGCGGGCGGCCGCGGTCGCTGACGGCCGGTACGGCACCGGCATCGGGCTGACCGGGACCGGCGCCGTCGAGGTGGCCGTGCCCGCGAAGCAGACTCCGGGGGCGTCCCGCTGGCGTCCGGTCGGGCCCAACGGCGAGGGTGGCTACCTGCGGTTCAACCCGACCGACCGGGACGGCGTCTATACGCCGACGCCGGGCGGCTTCGGCTTCTTCGTCTCGCGCGACGCCATGCAGACATGGCGTGAAGTGCGCACCATGCCGGTCGCCTCCGGAACCGTCGAGGACCTGGTCGTGGACCCGCGCGACGGCAACCGGCTCTACCTGGCAATGTCCGGCGGGAGCGCCGACCCCAGCTACTCGGGTCGGCTGTTCATCAGCGCCGATGGCGGTGAGACGTGGACCACCGCCAACCTGCCGGACGCGCCGGCGACCACAGTGGAGGTCGACCCGACCGGCCATGCTCTGGCGGTGGCCATGGGACAAAACGTGTTCCGGTCTGTCGACGGCGGCGTCACGTGGACCCAGCTACCGAGCGCCTGGACCGACGTCCGTGATGTGGCGTGGGTCGACGAGGACTTGTATATCGCGACCACCACGGGCCTGTGGGTCATCCGCGGTGCACTGACCGATCCGCAGACCCCGCAGAAGGTCTTCACCCCGTCCATCCTCCAGTTCGTCGATGCCGTCGTCGGTGATGCCCGGCTCGTCGTCGCGGCGACCTGGTTCGACGGCCTGGTCGCCTCCTCCGACGGCGGCAAGACCTGGCAGGTACTCTTCGCGCCACCCGGATTCTCCAAGCGGTTTCTCGGCATCCGTATGGTCGGCGACACCATCCAGGGAGTGACCAGCACGGGCGGCGTGTGGGTCAGTCGGGACCGGGGAGAGACCTGGCGACAGTTTGCCGACCCAGTCCCACCAGCCATCGAATTCGACGTCGCGAACTGGCCGAACCCCAGGCCGTCGAAGGCCGGCATGACGTACGTCTCGTCGTCCGGCGCCGGTATCTACGAGACGTCGAACGGCACCGACTACACCCGGGTGGGCGTACCAGGTGGCCAGGTGTACGACCTGGCGACGGGTCTCGATCTGAACGGCCGGCAGATCCTCGTCGCGGGAACGTTCCGGAACACCTACCGGACTGTCATCCCGACCAAGGAATCCGTTGATGCCGACGTCCTGGAATGGGGTCCGTCTGGCGGCGAGGGCCTGCAGGGGGTGGCAGCCCAGTTCGTCGCAGTCTCACCAGCCGACCGGCGGGTGATGTGGAAGGTGCTTCAAGGCATCAACGACATCTTCGGCATCTACCGCAGCGACGACGCCGGCGCCACGTGGGACAAGGTGGCGGAGGCGCAGGAGGTGCCGTACGCCCTCATGGTGCACCCAGCGGATCCCGACTCCGTCTACGTTGCCTACGCCAGCCTGACCGGCGCGGGTGTCGTCGTCACCGAGGATGGCGGCCGGTCCTGGGTCAAGCGCGACGCCCGTCGGGTCTTCCAGGCGCTGGCGGGTGACCCGGCCGATCCACAGCGAATTCTCGCGGGCAGTCTCGACGGCATTTTCGAGTCGACCGACTCCGGGCAGACCTGGCGGCAACTGTCGTCGCACCCGGTGACGGCACTCGCCTTCGACCCAGCCGATCGTTCCCATGTGATAGCCGCCGGAACCGCGCTCTACAACAGCCACGACGGCGGGCGCTCGTTCACTCCCGCGGCGTACGCCCCGCTCGAGATCTACGCCCGGGATATCGTCTTCCATCCTCGGGACAAGAACGTCGTATTCGTGGCCACGTCCGACTTCTACATCGGCGGAGTTCGCAAGGGCGGGCGTGGCGTACTCATCAGCTCCGACGGCGGCGACTCGTTCCGCAGCTTCGCGGCGGGGCTGGCGAACAAGGACGCCACCAGCCTTGCCGTCAGCCCTGACGGGCGGCATCTCTTCGTCGGGACGATGGGGGGAAGCACGTACCGGATCCGGCTCCCGGACTAGCCAGGCCACCCGACCTCACTGAACCAGATTAAGAAGCTGGGCGTCACGATGTTGTTCGCCACCCACTACCCGGCCGCGCCGGCCTGAGACTTGCCCGCAGCGGCGCGGGCGTTGACGATGGCCAGGTGACGGTGGCAGCGCGGGTTGCCTGGGCGTACCCGGCGGCGTTCCTCTGCCTGATGCTGCCGGCCCGGATCGGTGTCGCGTACGGGCTGGGCCTGGGTGACGCCGGCGAGGCCATGGTCGCGGCCCTGTTCGTCCTGCCGCTGCTGTACACCGTGCCCTGGGGCCGGGCGATCTGGCAGCGGCACACCTGGTGGCTGCTGACCGTCCAGGCCGTGCTGACCTATCTGCCCTTCTTCGTGTTCGGCCAGAAGTGGGCGGTCGGCCTCTCCGGCCTGCTCGGCGGCCTGCTCCTGCTGACCCAGCCGGCGCGCTGGTCCTGGCCGTTGTTCGCCGCCATCGTCGCGGTCGAGGGGATCCTGCGCATCGGGGTGCTGGGTGTCTATCCCACCGGCGGCGTGCAGTTCACCTCGTTCGTCTTCGTGGTGCCCCTTGACATGGGCCTGCCGCTCTACGGGCTGGTCCGGTTGTCGGACCTGGTCGTCGATCTGCGCACGGCCCGTACGGAACTGGCGGATCTCGCGGTCACCCAGGAACGCCTGCGGGCCGCCGTGCGCCTGCGCGCGGCGATCGGCGACCGGCTGGATTCCATCACCGTGCTCGCCGCGTCCGCCCGGGCGGAACTGTCGAGCGCCGCGGATCGGGCCCGCGACCACCTGGCCGAGGCGGCCGGGCTCGCGCGGCAGGCTGCCGAGCAGGTCCGGCAGATGGTCGCCGAGGAGCGGCCGGACCTCGACCGCTCCCCGCCACGTTACCGGGGCCGCACCATCGCGCCCCGGCTCGCGACCCTGGTGCTCGTGGTGGACCTCGTCGTGATCGGCGGGCATCACGTGGTGATCGTGATGGACGCCGCCGTCACGACGGCTGCCCGAACGGTCGGCGTCGCCTCGGTGATCGCCATCGTGCTGCTGCAGCTGTACCACTCCCTCGGCGGCCGGCCGGGCGTCCGCCCTCGCGCCTGGCCGTGGACGCTGGCGCTCCAGGTGCTGCTGCTGGTCGTCCTGGTCGCGGCCACGCGCGGCGACGCGCGGATCTCGGGCATCGGGATGGCGGCCTTTCCGGCGGGTTCGGCGCTGCTGCTGCTGACCGGATGGTGGGGGTGGCTCGGCTTCACCGTCATCGCGGTGAGCGTGGGAGTGCATTGGCTGGCCCTGTACCCGAGCGACATCTCCGGCGCGCTGTACCTCGCCGCGGTGGCCGCCCCGACCGGTCTGGCGGTGTACGGGCTGTCCCGGCTGACCGACCTCGCCGAGGCGATGGAGACGGCCCGCCGCGACCTGGCGGACGCCGCCGCCGACCGGGAACGCCTGCGGGTGGCCCAGGACAGCCACGACCTGCTCGGCCTCGGCCTGGCCGCGGTGGCGCTCAAGTGCGACCTGGCCGGCCGGCTGATCGGCCGCGACGACACCCGTCTGCGCGCCGAGCTGGACGCCCTTATCGGGCTCGCCGCGCAGACCCGGTCCGAGGTGCCGAAAGTCACCGCCGGCGGACCGGAGCTGTCGCTGCCCGACGAGCTGGCAGCCGCCCGCCAGCTGCTGGCCTCGGCCGGCATCGGGGTCCAGGTGGATGCGTTCCCGATACCGGATGAGGTCGGCGCGGTGCTCGCCACGGTGGTGCGAGAGGCCGTCACCAACGTGTTGCGCCACGCGCGGGCCACCCAATGCGAGATCCGGCTGAGCGAGGATGCAGACGGGATCCGACTGACCGTGACCAACGACGGCGTTGAAGACCCCTCATCCGACCGGACACGGCGCGGCGGCGGGCGCGGCCTGCCCAACCTCACCGCCCGGGTTGCCGCGATGGGTGGCCGCCTCGACGCGCGACCGTCGGGGACCAGCTTCGAGGTGGCCGTCCGGGTACCAGCGGCGAGCGCCTCACAGCCACCCGCCGCGGTCGGCGATGCGGATGGCGTCCACCCGGTTCCGCGCGCCTAGCGTCGTCATGGCGTTGGCGGCAGTTGGCTGCTGCGACACGCGTTTCGCGTTCTGGCGCCTTCCGGCGAGCGAATCATTGGCTCGACCGGCTCGGGCTCGGCGCGCCGGCTGAGGCGATGGTCGGCTCGGCCTCCGGCGCACGGTGGCGGGCCAGGGCAAGGCTGGTCATCGTCGTGATCACCATCACGCCGATGCCGATCAGCGCTGAGGCGGTGTAGGCGCCGTCGTTCGGGAAGAGATGGCCAGTGTCGGTGCCGGCGGCCAGGACCAGGCCTCCTATCGCGCTGCCCAGGGAGTACCCGACGCTACGGACGACATAGTTGAAGCTCATGGCGCTGGAGGTCTCGCCGTGGGGAGTGACGGCCAGGATGACGCCGGGCATGGCGGCGGTGAAGCCGCCGACCCCGAAGCCGAGCACGCCCATCGCTACGAACAGTTCGGCCAGGTTCGACCGGGCCGCCGCGAAAAGGGCGAACGCGCCCAGGACGATGACGGCGCTACCGGCCAGGAGCAAGGGGGCGCCGATCCGTACCCGTACCCGTGGGGTGAGCTTGCCGGCGACGAAGCCCAAGCCGGAGAACGGGACCAGGACGAGCCCGGCGACGAAGGTGGTCAGCCCGAAGCCGTAGCCGGCGCTGTGCGGCGTCTGCGCGTACCGGGTGATGAGCGTGAGTAGGAGGTACATGCCGACCCCACCGACCAACATGGCGACATTCGCCCCGGCAACAGCCGGGTGCCGTACCGCCCGGACATCGACCAGAGGGGCCTTACTGCGCAGCTCGGAGGCGGTCCAGACGCAGAGCAGGAGCACGGCAACGACGACGAGAACCACCGCCACGGCTAGGTGATGGCTCCACAGACTCGTCTCACCCGCCAGGAACAGGACGAGGAACAGTCCACCCGCTAGGAGGAGCGCGCCGGTTACGTCAAGGTGAGCGGAGCGGCCCTCGGGGGCTGTGGGCATGGAGCGCCAGGCGGCCAGGAAGGCGATGGCGGTGACGAACAGACCGAGGCCATAGGCGGTGCGCACCCCGCCGAACTCGGTGAGCAGGCCGGCGAGGGGGTAGCCGACGCCTATGCCGATGATGGAGGTCACCGAGACCAGAGCGATGGTGGCCGCGCTGCGCCCCTCAGGGAGATGGTCGCGGGCCACACCCATCATCAGCGCGGTCAGACCGAGCCCGACGCCTTGGGCGGCCCTACCGACGAGCAGCCACGCGAACGGCAGCGGTAGCACGGTGAGCGCACTGCCCACGACGACGACCGCCAGCGTGGCGAGAATCGTGGCTCGTCGGTGTCGGCCGGCTCCGAGCCGGCCCAGGACGGGCGTGGCGACCGCGCCGCTCAGCAGCGTGATGGTCAGCGTCCACTGTGCGCTGTCGAGGGATACGTGGAACGTGGTCGCCACGCTGGTGATGAGCGGTGCCCCGAGGCTGGCGACTGCCGCCACGACCAGGGCAATGAACATCAGGGAGGGGACCAGCAGTCGCGCCTCGGAGTGCGTCCGGGTAGTGCTCATCGGTTGGTCCCGGTGGAGATGGAGGGCCACCCGACGGACCCTAGAGTTCCCCTAATCAGAGGTCAAAGACATGATGCCTCTGATGACCATAGGGAAACACTATGATGGGCAGGTGCAGTTGCAGCAGCTGGCCTATTTCGTGGCCGTGGCCGACGCCCGGCACTTCACCCGGGCGGCCGACCACGTCGGGGTCGCCCAGCCTTCCCTGTCCCAGCAGGTACGGGCCCTCGAACGGGAGCTTGGTGCTCCCCTGTTCCACCGGACCAGGGGGAACGTGTCGCTGACTGACGCCGGCGAGGCGCTGCTACCGGTGGCCCGGCGCATGCTGGCTGATGCCGACGCCGCCCGCCACCGGATCCGGGAGGTGCTGCAGCTGGATCGCGGCCGAGTCCGGCTCGGGGCTACGCCCAGCCTCTGCACCGGGCTGCTCCCCGGCGTGCTGGCCGCGTTCCACCGGGACCATCCCGGCATCGAGCTGGCGATCCTGGAGGGCGGCTCCCGCGACCTCCAGCGAGGGCTGGCCGAGGGAGCGCTGGACTTCGCCCTGGTGGTCGACACACGCCTGGGCGACGACCCGCAATTGGCCACCGTGCCGCTCTTCACCGAGGAGCTCGTGGTCATCTCCTCGCCGTCGGCCCCCAGCCCGGCCGGCCGCCGAGAGCGGATCACCGTGGCCGAGCTCAAGGGCCGGCCACTGGTGATGTTCCGGCCCGGCTACGACCTGCGCGAGACCACCGAGGCCGCCTGCCGGGAGGCCGGGTTCTCCCCTACCTACGTCGTCGAGGGCGGGGAGATGGACGCCGTCCTCGAGTTCGTCCGCGCCGGCCTCGGCCTAGCCGTGGTCCCCCGCACGGTGGCCGGCGAGCGGTTCCCGGTGGTGCGGTTCGCCGCGCCCGGGCTCAGCCGGACGATCCTGCTGGCGCATCGCCGCAACGTCGAGCTGTCCACCGCCGCCCGGGCTCTGGCGGACCTGTTGAGTGCGCCTCCTGCGCTCAACCGAGGCCCATCGGCGAGGCGACGGCGCGGAGCTTCCGGAGTAGGCGCACCTGCGCGTCCATCTCCGCCGCGTAGAGCGACGAGAAGGCCGGGGGCAGGGTGACCACCATGGCCGGCGCCCGCTGCGGTGTGATGGTTGCCCAGGGGTTATTCAGTGGGGAGATCGTCATCTACGCGTGCCGCGCCGGCGATGTGGTACACCCCGGTGACGGCGTCGGCCGGCAGCGGCGCGTAGACGTGTGGGAACGACTCGCCGTTGGACGCTTCCTCCCACCGCAGCGCACCACCGAACTGCGAGGCGTCGAGCGCGACAACGACGAGGTGCGGCTGCCCGCCGAAGACACGTGCGGCCGTGGCGGCCACCTGGGCCCGTGATGAGCAGTGGATGAACCCGCTTTCGCGGTCGAACGGCGAGCCGTCGAACCTGCCGGCAGCCTGAAATTCGGTCCATTCGTCCGGCAACAAGATCTTGTAGATCAGCACGCCGCCATGCTGCCAGAGCATCGGTAACGCTACGCCGGAGTTTTCGGCGCGCCGACAGGCGGGTCCACCGTGATTCCATCAGGCAGGATCCGGCCCGGCCGCGCCGTATCCAACGGTCCGGGTCGGGGATCCTTGACTCGGAGGACGGAGGGAGCTCGATGTCATGATCGACACCGACGGAATTCACGATCCGCACCTGGTGCCTCATTGGGCGAGCGCGGCGCTGGTCACGATCGACGTCCAGGTGGACTTCCTGTCCGACAGCCCGTTCGGCGTGGCGGGCACTACCGAGATCCTGCCGAACCTGCGGCTGCTCACCGGTGCTTTCCGTGCCGCAGGACGCCCGATCGTGCACGTCGTTCGCCTCTACGAGCCGGGTGGCGGCAACGCGGACCGGGTCCGGCGGACTTTCCTCGCCAGCGGGGTGGAGTACGTTGCGCCGGGCACGCCGGGCAGTCAACTCGCGCCAGGGCTGGCACCGGAGTCGGCCCCGCCGCTGGACCACGTCCGGCTCCTCGCCGGCCAGGTGCAGGAGCTGGGGCGCGACGAGTACGTGATCTTCAAGCCTCGGTGGGGTGCGTTCTACCAGACGCCGCTCGCGGCGCTCCTGTCCGACCTGGGAGTTGACACCCTGGCCTTCGCCGGATGCAACCTGCCCAACTGCCCCCGGGCGAGCCTGATCGAGGCAAGCGAGCGCGACTACCGCCTCGTTCTCGCCACCGACGCGGTCTCTCAGGCCAGTGAACAGGGCTTGCGTGAGGTGGCCGGCATCGGCGTCCAGTTGATGAACACCGAGCAGATCACCGCCGCCGTCACCGCACCGGAACAGGCGGGTCATCGACGCGCCGGAATCCGCTCGTAACCCGAGCTCTCGCGCCGGCCACACCTCGCCTGCGGCACTTCTAGTTTGGTGCAGTCGAGCCCGCACCGTGACAAACTTGCCCCGCGTGAGCACCATCCCACCGCCTGCCGTCTTGCTCCTACCGCTGGACGAGGAAATCCTGCGTATGCGTCTGGAGGTTGACGACTTCCGACTCGACCGCAAGCTCGGCGGGCAGGTCCTATCCCTCCACTTCGGACCGGAGTTCCCTGGTGACGCTCTCGCCCTCTATCCGCGCTTCCTCACGACCGTCGGGGAGGACGCGGCCGTCGACGGCACCTACATCGTGGTCGACCCCAGCGACGGCGAGGTGGTGGGCCAAGTCGGCACCCTCGGCCCACCGGAGGGCGACGAGGTCGAGATCGGCTACGGCATCAACCCCTCGGCGCAAGGGCGAGGGATCGCCACCGCATCGGTGGCGGCGCTGGTCGAGACGCTGCGCGCGCGTCGTGGCGTCGGATCCATCATCGCGCGCACTGCGGTGGCGAACCCGGCAAGCGGGCGGGTGCTGGAAAAGAACGGCTTCGCGGTGACCGGACGTGCGGCCAGCGACGAAGGTGAGCTGCTGGTCTGGACACACCGCGCGTCGTGCGCATGACCGTACTGACAGCCCGCCACCTTGCTGTCGGAAACGGAGCGAGTGGACTGTCCCTCGCCGCTTCCCTGGCCGGCGGAGTTGCCGCTCCGACCGTCCCTGTTGCGGCGGAGTCGACGCCCCTCGGTCAGGTTCTGATTTCTGAGCACCGCGGCGTGCTCGTCGGGCCCCAACGTGCGCTCGATGGCGTGGCATGCGCCGCCGCAGCTCTGCACGTGGGCGACGAACCCGCTGGATCGCTCGCCGTCTGCGCACCGGCCGAGCGGTTTGCCATGCGGCGCGAAGTGTACGCGCGGGCCGTCGGCGCGACGCAGAAGCGCGTGTCTCGCGCCGTTCTGCTATAGCGAACGGCCTTTGGCCGAGGGCCCCGCCCTCACCCATCATCGAGCAATCGAACCTCACCTGGGCCGAGCGGCGAGGCGCCGCGGCACTCAATTCATCATCGGAGGCAACGCTCATGCGCATAATCGCGGTTGGTGGCGCCGGCACCATCGGCAGGGCCGTTGTCGAGCACTTGTCGGCCCAGCATGACGTCGTCGTGGCAGGGCGGACCTCCGGTGACGTCCGGGTCGACATCAGCTCGCCGGACTCCGTACGACTCATGTACGAACAGGTCGGCGCCTTCGACGCCCTCGTCTGCACGGCTGGGGAGGCGTACTTCGGCCCGTTCGAGGAGGCGACCGAGGAAGAGCTCGCCCTCGGGGTACACAGTAAGCTCCTCGGGCAGATCCGCCTCGTCCTGCTCGGCAGATCGCACATCTCCGACGGCGGCTCGTTCACCCTCATTTCTGGCTACATCTTCGACGACCCCATCCCCGAGGCAGTGAGCTTCGCCGTCGCGAACGGCGGCGTCGAAGGCTTCGTGCGGGCCGCCGCCCTCGCCGTCGACCGCGGGGTCCGGATCAACGCCGTCAGCCCGGGGATGGCCCAGGACAGCTCCGAGCAGTTCGGCCGGTTCAACCCGGGCCGCACCCCCGTACCCATGCCCGCAATCGCGGCCGCCTTCCAACGGAGTGTGGAGGGCTGGCGTACCGGAGAAATCATCCGGGCCTGGTAACCACGGGCACATCTGATCACCAGGTGGCCCACATCCCCCCGCTGCTGGACGAGACCGCGCAACGACTAGACACATTGGATGCTGGCGACATCGCGAGCCAGGTTCTTTGATCCGAACGGCCTACCGGCGAGGGCGCCGCGTCATCCACGCGAGGCCGGCACCGGCTGCGCCGCGACCGAAGTGAGCATGCCGCGCACATCGGTGCGCTGCCGTGGCAATGCGGACGGGTGCTCGCGCTGCAGCCAGGTGACCAGCTCCTCGCGGACCAGGCAGCGCAGGTCCCACAAGGCGGAGCTGTTGGCAGCGCTGATCAGGACCCTTACCCGGACCAGGCCGCCTACGGCCTCGGTGATTTGCATGCCGTACGCCCGGCCGTCCCACAATTCGCTGCCCTCCACGACGCGGCGGCCGGTCTCACGCAGCTCGTTGATCGGCACGGTCCAGTCGACGTCGAGCTCGACCGTGCCGATGACCTCCGCGCTGCTGCGGGTCCAGTTCTGGAACGGCGTGGTCGTGAAGTACGACGACGGCAGGATCAGTCGTCGCTGGTCCCAGATCCTCACGACGACATAGCTGAGGGTGATCTCTTCGATGCGGCCCCACTCGCCCTCCACGACCACGACATCGTCGAGACGCAGCGAGTTGCCGAAGGCGAGTTGCAAGCCGGCGAAGACGTTGCCCAAGGTGCTCTGCGCGGCGAGCGCGGCGACCAGTCCGACGACGCCGGCCGAGGCGAGCACGCTCGCGCCGGCCGCGCGTGCCTGCGGGATGGTCGTGAGCAGCGCGCCGGCCCCGATGACGACGATCACCGCGACGGTGATGCGCCGCACGATGGAGATCTGCGTGTGGATCCGCCGCGCCTCAAGGTTGTCGGCAACGTCGATTCGGTACCGGCTCAGAGCCAGGTCCTCGATCTGCAGCACGATGGCGCCGACCAGCCATGCGCCGGCGGCAGCGACGCAGGCCGTAGCAAGCTGTCGGGCGGGCCCTTGCCAATCACCGAGCAGCTGAGGGATGGTGGCGCGAACGACGCACACCTGCGCCACCACCTGCAGCGGGCGGTGGGCCCGCTCGATGGTGGTCCGTACCCCCGGTCGCTTGCGTCCGAGCCACCGCGCGACCAGAACCACCAGCACGACCACCACGAACGTGATGACGTTCGCCATCAGCGCCATCGCCCACGCGCTCAGGTCAGTCTCCAGCCCACTCACCAGTCTCCATCACCTCATTTCCGGTTTTTCCTCGGTCACCGACCGCTTAAGGTGCCATATCCCGGCCGCGGCGTCCGACCGTGCCCCCGCCTTGACACAGCATTGACACACCCGCGTGCACCGGCCGACATGGAACTCCCGTCAGTCGCGAGCCGAACCTGCACGGTAGTCACGGACGAACCGGTAGTAGCCATCCACTCAGCGGCTGTCCGGGTTCGGACAGTCACGATGACGAATCGGTCGGTTGCGATGGCGCCACTGATCGACTACCAGTTTTGCGATGGCGATCGAACGGTTCCTCGGCGTGGACCTGGCCTGGAATCCCGGCTCCAACGGGAAACCGGCAAACGAGACGGGTGTCGTGGCCCTGTCGCCCGACGGCGCCGTGGTGGCGGCGGGTTGGACCCGCGGCATCGAGGCCACCGTCGACTGGGTGCAGGAAGCGGCCGGTGCAGGGTCGGCGCTGCTGTTCGTGGACGCCCCGCTGATCGTGCCGAACCCGGCCGGCCAACGGCCGTGCGAACGTCAGGTCGGGCAACGCTACGGGCGGTGGAAGGTCAGCGCCAACAGCACCAACCAGGCTTCGCCGCGGTTAGCCGGTCCGGCGTTGCTCGGTCGGCTCCGCGCTTTGGGCTGGAGCTACGACGACGGGCGCACCGGCCCACCGGCGGACGGCCGGACGGTCAGCGAGTGCTACCCCTACACCACCCTGGTCGGGGTCGAAGAACTTGGCTACGACACCTGCCGTCCCGCGTACAAGCGTCAACCCAAGAGTGTTCCGGCACAGCAGCGGCGGGTCGACCGTGCCGCCGCCTGCGACGAGCTGGTCCGCCGGCTGCACCGACTGGCCGACGCGGACCCGCCGCTGCTGCTGACCTCCCATCCGGTCACCGCCGAACTGCTCCGCGAGCGAGCGCCGCGCGACGACGAACGGGCCTACAAGCACCGGGAGGATCTGCTGGATGCGGTGCTTTGCGCGTGGACGGCGTTGTTCTGGTACCGACACGGGTTGGCCCGGGTGCCAGGTGCTCGGCCCGGCCGAGGACGACCCGCCCGCTGCGGCGAGCATCATCGCGCCGGCCCGGCCTGCCCAGCGGGCCAGCTCGCGCGCGCCGGCCCAGCGGGCCGGCACACGCGCCGAACGGGTGGCGACGTGAGCAACAGGGCCGCGTCGCCTCTGTCTTGATCGCCGGACCCGGTCTGGCTGTTCGCCGGCTAATAGCTGCTCCTGCAGATTTGATCAATCCGGCATCGGGTAGGTGGTGGGTGTGGCGGCCAAGCGGTGGTCCCTCCAGGTCGACAGCTCGGCCCAGACGGCCGGCAGCGACCGGCTCGCGCGCCGACTCGGCACCACCGACGCCGTGGTGATCGGGTTGGGGTCGATGATCGGCGCCGGAGTCTTCGCGGCGTTCAGCCCGGCCGCCCGGGCCGCCGGCACCGGTCTGCTCGTCGGCCTGCTGATCGCCGCCGTGATCGCCTACTGCAACGCGGTGGCCTCCGCCCAGTTGGCCGCGGTGTATCCCACCTCCGGCGGCACCTACATCTACGGGCGGGAGAGGCTCGGCCACTGGTGGGGCTTCGTCGCGGGGTGGGGGTTCGTGGTCGGCAAGACCGCCTCCTGCGCGGCCATGGCGCTGACCTTCGCCGCCTACGCAATTCCCGGTCCATGGTGGGCACAGCGCGCCGTCGCGGTCGTCGCAGTGGCCGGGTTGACAGCATTGAACTACCGGGGCGTGACCAGGACCGCCGCACTGACCCGGGTCCTCGTCGCCGGCAGCCTGACCGTCCTGACCGTGGTCGTGGTCGCCATCCTGCTCGGAGGGCACGCCAGCCCGGCGAACCTCGGCGGCCCGGACGCCCTGCACGCCGGGGGCGGCTACGGCATCCTGCAGGCCGCCGGGCTACTGTTCTTCGCCTTCGCCGGATACGCCCGCATCGCCACCATGGGCGAGGAAGTCCGCGATCCTCGTCGCACCATCCCCCGCGCCATCCCGCTCGCGCTGTCCATCACCGTCGCTGTCTACCTGATCGTAGGGGTGGCGGCGCTGCTGGCCACCGGACCCCGACGCCTGGCCAACGCCACCGCCCCACTGTCGGCCGCCGTGCAAGCCGCCGGTGCCTCCGCCATAACCCCCGTCGTCCGCATCGGCGCAGCGGTCGCCGCACTCGGCGCGCTACTCGCGCTGATCGCCGGCATCGGCCGCACCACCCTGGCCATGGCCCGCCACCGCGACCTGCCACGATGGCTGGCCGCCGTCCACCCCATCTACCGGGTTCCGCACCACGCCGAGATCGCCCTCGCCGTCGGGGTCAGCGCCCTGGTCGCCACCGTCGACCTACGCGGCGCGATCGGCTTCTCCTCGTTCGGCGTGCTCACCTACTACGCCCTGGCCAACGCCGCCGCATTCACCCAACCCAGCCAGGACCGACGCTGGCCCCGCTGGCTCAACATCCTTGGCGCCGCCGGCTGCCTGACCCTTGTCGCCACCCTGCCGTGGCAGTCCGTCATCGCCGGCCTGACCATGTTCGCCATCGGCCTGGCCGGCCGCACCCTCGTACTGATCCGTCGCCGACAACGAACCATCGCTTCAACATGACCGTCCCTCCTCGGCGGGCAGGAAGCTAGGCGGTGCGGCACCCAAGATGCCCGGGTGCGCATCGAGTTCACGTACGCGCGGAGGCCGGACCACTTTGCCGGTTATCCGTTGCTGGTAGAACGAAGTGCGTCACCGATCCTGAGTTACCTGATCGCTGCGGTGCTGGGATTAGCCGGGGCCGGGATCGTGGTCGTGGCGCTGGTCGACCGCGCCGTGCAGGCCGCGGCCTGTGGCGTGTGCGGCCTGTTGCTCGGGGTCGGGATCGCGGTCGCCGCCCGGCAGCGCAGCCGGCACGTCATGCCAGCCACCACGATGGAGCCCCGGCACTGGCTGATCACTAAGGAGGGCATCGAGATCACACATGCCGACACCTCGGTGACGGTGGCCTGGCCAGCCTTCCAGATGATGATGGCGCTGCGCCACGCGTACGTCTTCATACTCAAGGACCCGGCGGACCGGCGGATCATCGACATCCCGCGCGAGCCGCTGACCGAGGTCGACGACGCCGCCATCCGCGAAGTCGTCGCCCGCCACGGCATCACCTTCTACTCTCGACCCGTCGGCGCCTGACATGCATCTGGAGTTCAGCTCGACCCGGCCACCCGGCCCACCGACCGCCGACCGCCCGTGGCAGCGCTCGTACTGGCCGGGCGGCGCGACCGTCGTGATCGGCCTCGCCCTACTTCTCCCGGACGGCTGGGGCGCGGCAATGCTCGGTCAGTTCGTGACCGTCATCGGTGGCTGCCTGCTGGGCAACGCGATCGTCGCCCGCCGCCGCCTCGCAGCCGTCGGCAGCCGCGAACCTCGCCAGTGGACGATCACCGACGACGGGCTGCGGTCGGGCAATCGGCTCGGTTCCGTCTACTGGACCTGGAACCAGGTGCACCGGGTCGTCGAACATCCCGATGTCTACCTGCTTTACCCCAGCGATAGCCCGCACACCGCGACCTTCGATGTCCCCCGAGACGCTTTGACCCCGGACCAGGACAGCGAATTCCGAGCTTTCCTGACCGCCCGCGGGCTGCTCCCGCACACCTGAACCAGCCGCTGCAGACGTCCTGGTTGCTCGCACACCAGTCGGCCAGGTCAGGCCGCCGCTTAGGAACGCGCCGACGCCGCGCCAGACACGGTCGAGTTTGGAGGCTCAACGAAGTTGGCGGAGTCCTGGCGCCTCTGGTCAGTAGATGATCCGCGGCTCGCGTGGGTTGAAGACCTCGAAGCGTACCTCGACTGTGTTCGGGCCGCGTAGGTGCAAGATGGAGACGCAGGTCCGGTATGGGTTTGCCAGGTAGCCTAGCTGCCGGCAGGCTTTCGCCTCGTGTTCAACGCCGATTCGCCAGCCGCGGCCTTCGAGATGGCGGGTTAGCCGACGTGCTATCTCTTGCGGACCGGTGCCGTCGTTGGCGGTCAACTGGAAGCTGCGTTCGCACGAGCCGCGGGATTCGCAGCCGGCATCCTCGGCCACGATGACCACCCCCTTCGGCAGTGGCAGCAGCCCGTCCCGCTCCGGGATCGACGCGTTGCCAACGGCGGGTAACGCCACGATCGCGGCGCAGGCGACACCCAGCAACGCTAGGCCGAGCCGAGGCCGCCGGATGATTGGGTTTTCGTGCCGGCCGAGCCACAGTGCCGTCACCAGGACGAGGTTTGTGACTTGGGCCAGTGCCCCTCGGGGAAGCTGGTGAGGTCGACGGCCTCGCCGTGAAGGGTCACCATGGCGGTCGCCTGTGCAGAAAGGAAGGCCGTGAGCGTTCCGATTGCCGTCCAGATGATCGCGGTGTTCACGCCGGCCTCCTCAAGGACGATGGCCGCACCGGCCCAGGAAAAAACCGCTGAACCGAACGCAGCGAGGGCGGCCGCTGCGGCGGCGACGAGCTTGACGATGACTGCCGCCACCGTCACGTAGAAAGCAGCACCCGCAACAGCGCAGGCGAGGAGGTGGTTGGAGGTGCTGCCCGCGATGGACCCGATACGTGCCGCCGCCTGTGACTGTGCCTTCGCAGCAGTGACGTAGGCCTGATGTCCGGCGCCAGACCAGTCCGAGTTGTCGACCACGAGGTTTTGCTCGCTCAGGGAGCTGGAAATTCCAGTGGCTGAGCCACGTACGTCCATCCACGACCAGGCGTCGGAAAACATGTAGATCGGCGCGATTGCTCCCTTGAGTGAGCCGTTTCCAACCTCGGCGGGGTCGAAGATCACGGGTTGATGTCGGTGGTGTGTCGATCATCCACATAAGACGAGGCTCCCGGTAAGACGACGGGTTGTCGAAGCCTGAACGTCTTCCCAAG
>Ga0310834_100862_pt1 | contig 24460 bp, 20 predicted proteins | sample SM_ome_2_FD_201314 | JGI IMG/M metagenome (GOLD analysis project Ga0310834, IMG submission 201314) | Sorghum-adapted microbial communities enriched on stacked mutant (SM) sorghum from Joint BioEnergy Institute, Emeryville, California... ... | reverse complement strand
CATCCGGCGGTCAGGCCGGCCGCCAGACGCAGGCTGACGTGCAGCAGCGCAACCAGCAGGCATTCCGGCAGAAGCTCGGAACCGCCCGCGTTCACCGCCAGCCAACCGGCGGACGCGAGCGCGATCAACATGAGCGCAATACTGCGCCGCTCGGCGGGATGTTGTTCCGCCTTCATGGCCGAACGGCCCCCGTCAAGTAATAAATGGCGATCTGCGTCCGGTGCGTCATGCCGGTCTTGCCCAGTATCGACGTGATATGGTTGGCGACGGTGCCTTCCGACAGATACAGGGCGCGCGCAATCTCCCGGTTCGTCATGCCCTTGGCGATCAGGGCCATCACTTCCCATTCGCGTTCGGTGAATTTGCTGCGCTCGGCGGCGGACAAGCCGCAGCCGTCCGAATCGCCGTCGTCCGACTTCCGGTCCTCCGCTCGGCCTGCGTCCCCAATGCCGCGCCTGGCCGCCAGTTTCTCCATGACGGCATCTTGCAGCACATGGTGGCCGTTGCAGACGGTGCGGATGGCGTCGCGTATTTTCTCCGGGTCGTTGTTTTTGAGCAAATAACCCATCGCGCCGTTCCGAATCGCTTCCTCGATGTATTCGTCGTCGTCAAACGTGGTCAGAATGAGCACGCGGGTGCGCGTCCGCTCCACAATGCGTTTCGCCGCCTCGACGCCGTTCAACTTCGGCATCCGGACATCCAGCAGCGCGACGTCGACCTCGTGTTGCTCGCAATATCCCGCTGCCTGCTCGCCGTCCTCGACTGCCGCCGCCACTTCGAATCCTTCGAAGGTCGACAGAATGATCCGCATCCCTTCGCGGACGAACGGATTGTCGTCGGCCAATAACACCCTGATGGTCATTGTGCGCCGCCCCTTGCCTGTTTCGGAATGTGTTCCCGCTTCTGTCTATTTCGCGATCGGCTGCCCGAATCCTGTCGAAAACACGGGCAAATCCGCGCAAATAACGTCAGCCGATCGTCCCGCCTACCGGAAATCCGGCGGCACGCGCCGCGCCACGCCGGTCTGAATCGCCGCTTCGATTACCGCATACCGGACCTTTGCCACCACCCGCTCGTTGAAAATGCTCGGGATGATGTAGGAGGCGTTCAGCTCCTTGCCGCTGACGACGGATGCGATCGCCCGCGCCGCGGCCAGTTTCATCGCTTCATTGATCCGGCGCGCGCGGCAGTCCAGCGCCCCGCGGAACATGCCGGGAAACGCCAGTACGTTGTTGATCTGGTTCGGATAATCGCTGCGGCCGGTCGCGACGACGGCGGCATGGGGCAGCGCTTCTTCCGGCGCAATCTCGGGCGTCGGATTCGCCATCGCGAAGACGATCGGATCCGGCGCCATCGCCTTCACGTCTTCGGCGGTCAGCAGCCCGCCCCGCGACACGCCGATGAACACGTCCGCGCCGCGGATGACCTCCCGCAGCGATCCCGGCGTCTCCTGCACTTGCGGCTGTTCGGCCAGCCACCGCCACATCGGATGGTCGTACGCCCCGCCGCGAACGATGGCGCCTTCGCGATCGACCGGCACCAGCCGCTTCACGCCTGCGGCCAGCAGCATTTTGCAGATCGAGACGCCGGCCGCGCCGACGCCGTTCACGACGACCCGCACTTGTTCCGGCTGCTTGCCAACCACTTTCAAGGCGTTCAATAGTCCCGCGACGACGACGATCGCGGTGCCGTGCTGGTCATCGTGGAAGACGGGGATGTCCAGCTCGTCCGCGAGCCGCTCTTCAATCTCGAAGCAGCGGGGCGAGCTGATGTCCTCCAGGTTGATGCCGCCGAAGATCGGGCTGATGTGGCGGATCGTGCGGATGATTTCCTCCGTATCCTGCGTGTCGAGGCAAATGGGGAACGCATCGACGTCCGCCAGCTGTTTGAACAGCATCGCCTTCCCTTCCATGACCGGCGCGGCCGCATACGGACCGATGTTCCCGAGACCGAGCACCGCCGAACCGTCGGTGACGACGGCGACGGTGTTGCGCTTGATCGTCAGCGAGTAGGCTTTCCGTGCATCCTGGTGGATCGCGTTGCAGACGCGCGCGACGCCGGGCGTATAGACGCGCGACAGATCATCGCGGTTCTTGACCGGCAGCTTCGGGGTGACCGCGATTTTGCCGCCGAGATGCGCAAGGAACGTCCGGTCCGATATGTTGACGACCCGGATGCCGTTCATCCGCCTGAGCGCCTCGACGATCGCGCTTTCGGCCTGCTCCGGGGATTGAATCGTCAAATCCCGGACGGACTTGTCCTGACCGGGACGGATCACGTCGATCGAGACGATGTCGCCCCCGCCTTGCCGATCGCGGCCGCGACATCGCCGAATCCGACGAGCCGGTGATCAAGCTCCAACCTCGCAATCATGCTGTTGTACATCTTCCGAACATTCCCCCTGTCATTGCGGCGTTTTGAACCTTGTTCAAATTTTCACCGTTCCGTGCGCCGATGAAACGGCCCGTCTTGACCGTGCCCCGAAGGATTTTCGTCCATGGTTGAAGAACGTTATGCTTATCCATTCGCGGAGTTGATCTCTATGACGCAATACAAAACCTGCCCCGGATGCGGGCTCAGGCTTCCCGATCGGCATTTGGACGCCGCCGAGCGGTATCGCGCCTCGGGCGAATGCAGGGAATTGTACCATGAATTGTCCGCCTGGCTCATGATGAATCAGGATCTTGGATTTCGCGCGCAGCATGCAGTGGATGCCTACGGCGCCCAACATTCCGGCGGGGTGACGAAAAACATCACGACAGCTTTCGCGCTGATCGGCCTTTATCTGGCGCTGGAGAAAGGGTTTTCCGGCCGGCGGGTGCAGCAGATCCATATGGAACTGGCAAGGATGTCGATCGAGTGGCCGTCTCTGGAGCCGCCGGCGGCGAACTACGCCATTACAGTCGCCGATGTCGTCCGCGCCGAAGAAGGACCGGCCAGAGAGGAGATGCTGATGGAATGGGCGCGCTGCGCATGGGATGCCTGGCGCGAACGCCACGATTGGGTCAGAAGCGTCTGCGCGGCGCATCTCCGGCTGGATTGACGAGGCCCGATGCCCGTTTCTGCGCGGGCCTGACTGCCGCCGCGCTCAGCCCCGCGGCTCCGTCATACGATGGAGCAAGTCCAAATTCAAATGACGGAGATGAGCGGAATGGCGCGACAACAGGACCGGTTCGCGATCACCATCCAGCTCGGAAACAAGCGGATGGTCGCGAAAGCCCCGCTGAAGAGCATCCAGCGGCTGGTCTTCATCTTCAACCGGCAGTTCACCAATGCCCCGAACACGACGCAAATCGCAAGCGGCGCGGGACACAGCGGCGCCGCCGGCAGCAACGCGGCGATCCGGTCGCCGCGGACGAGGCAGCAGCAAAGCATCGGATCGGGCGGCACCGCCCGCAATGTTGACGGAAGCGGCAAGGCCGCATTCCGCCGTTTGCGCGCCCTGACCGGGAGCCGTCCCCGGCATCGCCGCCGCGGCAAGGAAGTCGTCGTGGTGATCAATGAGCAGATCGTGAAAATGCCGCCGCGGAGCCGGAACGCCTCGGCCACGCAGGTGGCAAGCGGCGCGGGCACTTTCGGGGCCGGCGGGACGAACGCGGCGATCAGCAGCCCCGGCACCCGGCAGCAGCACGCGGTGGGCGGCGGCGGAACCGCCATCAACAAATGGCTCCGCAAACGGAAGCCCAATAAGAGGAAGACGCCCCGAAAGGTATAAATGAAAACAGGTCGATCCAGGATCATCATTCCTGATCGACCTGTTTTCATTTGTCCGGTCATCACATCAAGGACTTGTCAGCGTGCTGTCTCCCTTGCGGCCGCACCGTTCAAATTGCCAGCAAAATCCGGTTCCCCGACGGATCGCTTGCCGCGAATGCGCCGCCTTGCTCCGTCACTTCCGCGCCCAAATTCCGGAGGTTCAGGACGGCGCGTTCCCGTGCCGCTTCGTCGGGATAGATCAGGGTGAACGATCGGAGGCCGACGCTGTTCGCGGCCGGTCTGGGCGCGCCCACGCCGTTCCAGGTGTTGAGCCCGATATGGTGATGGTAGCCTCCCGTCGACAGGAACAGCGCTTGCGCTCCGAAACGGTTGACCACCTCGAACCCGAGCCCGTCCGCGTAAAACCGTTCAGCCGGCCCCAGTTCCGATACATGCAGGTGGATGTGGCCCATCAGCGTGCCGACCGGAAGACCGTCCCACGGCTTGTCATCTCCAAGCCCGACAAGATCCCGGAAATCCAGCGGGTCCACAGCCATCTCCACCTCGCCGCGCTTCCAGTTCCACTCCGAAGGGTCGCGATCCCGGTAAATCTCGATTCCGTTGCCGTCCGGGTCCGACAGATACAGCGCTTCGCTGACCAGATGATCGGAGGAGCCGAACCGGAGGCCGATGCGGGCAAAATGCTTCACGATCCGCGCCAGGTCGGCACGGGTCGGGAGCAGAAGCGCAAAATGGTACAGCCCGGTCGTCCTTCCCTGCTTCGGCGCCGCGTCTTCCGGCCGTTCGACGGTCAGCAGCGCCGTCCGCCCGTCCGCTGTGAGTGTCGCGGATGCACCGGTTTGCGTCAGCACCTTGAAGCCGATCACATCCCGGTAGAACCGCAAGGCACGATCCAGATCCCGCACTTTCAGGCTCACCTGTCCGACATAGGTGCAAGGCGCCTGATGAAAACCGGCCAATGTACACACCCCTTCTCAAGTTACTTACTTATTGTAAGTAATTATACAAGCTTGCGTTTAGGGTGTCAAATGCAGCCCCCTGACAAAACAAGCGACCGATCGGGCAGACGGCTGGGCCGCCTGCCCGATGATCGCTTGCATCACCGACCCCGCACGGGTCGCGCTATCCATTTATTGGCAAATGCTTACTGACAACGGCTGTAGCCGCAGTTCGTGCAAGTCTTGCATCCTTCCACGTTCAGCAGCGATGCCGAGCCGCAGGACGGGCACAGATCGCGCGATTCGACCGGACCGCTCTTGCCGCCGGGCAGCGTGACGATCGGTTCGGCGGCCGCCGCAATCGGCGGCACGTCCGTCGGCGAACCCGCGTTGTCCTGGGTCAAGCCGATGTGCATCTCCAGCGACTTCGCCACGGCGTCCGCGATCGATTCGACGCGGTTTGCGCCGAAGCCGATGGCGCCGCTGCCGCCGATTCCTTTCAGGTGCTTGATCAGGAGCTTCACCTTGTTGCCGTGATCGCCGTAGCGCAGGAACAGCGAACATACGCGGCCGAGCGCTTCGGCCATCGCGAACACGTCGGAACCGGCTTTGCCGACGTTGAGGAAGATTTCGCCGGGCGTGCCGTCGATGTCGTTAATCGTAATATACGCCATGCCGAACGGCGTGTTGATCTTGTACGTCGCGCCGCGCAGCACTTGCGGACGGCGCTTGTACTGCTTGTCGAACACCTGCTCATCCTGCTTCGAGACGTTCGAATTGAGCGCGGCGTTCAGCTTGCCGATCGCCGCCGCGTCGCCCGAGTCGGCCGCTGCTTGCGTATCGGCCGCGGTGCCTTCCGCCTTCGCATCCTTCTTCTCGTCGTCCTTCGCCGCCTGGAGCACCTGCGTGTCGCGGCTGCCGTCGCGGTAGATCGTGACGCCTTTGCAGCCGAGCTCGAACGCCAATTCGTACAGCTTCTTCGTCTCTTCGATCGTGAAGTCGTGCGGCGCGTTCGCCGTCTTCGAGATCGAGCTGTCGACCCAGCGCTGGATCGCCGCCTGCACACGGATATGGTCTTCCGCGCTCAGCTCCATCGCCGTGACGAAGTAGTCCGGCAGCTCCTCGCCCGGATGCTCGTCTCTCCACTTCTGCGCGATCGGCACGTACTGCTTGTCGAGGCCGAGACGGCTCTGACGGTAGTATTCGAAGGCGAAATACGGCTCGATGCCCGTCGACGTGCCGACCATCGTCCCCGTGCTGCCCGTCGGCGCCTGGGTAATGACGGTGACGTTGCGCATGCCGCGCTTGCGGACCGCTTCGCCGACTTCCGGATAGACGCTGACCATGTTGCGCATGAAGCCGCTCTGCAGGAATTTCTCCGCGTCGAACGCCTCGAACGATCCCTTCTCCGCGGCGATCTCCGTCGAAGCCAGGTAGGCTTCGCGCGCGATGAAGCCGTACAGCTTGTCGAGGAACTCGAGCGATTCCGGGCTGCCGTAGCGGATCTTCAGTTTGATGAGCAGCTCCGCGAGCCCCATCGAGCCGAGGCCGACGCGGCGCTCGCGCTTCTGGTTCTTCTCGTTCTCCTTGAAATGGTACGGCGTCTTGTCGATGACGTTGTCGAGGAACCGGACGGACCAGCGCGTCACCTTCGCGAGCTCGTCCCAGGCAACGTCGTCCTTCTCCTCGTCATAGAACTTCGACAGGTTGAGCGCCGACAGGTTGCAGACGCCCCACGCCGGCAGCCCCTGCTCGCCGCACGGATTCGTGCAGATAATCGGGTTGAAGTACCAGCTGTTGGACATCTGGTTGTAATATTCCATGAATACAACGCCCGGCTCGGCCGATTTCCACGCCGACTCGATGATCGTATGCCAGACGTCGCGCGCCTTCACCGTCCGGTAAAGCACGACTTTCTTGCCGCGGGAACGCCATTTCTCCAGGTCGCCGTCCCACAGCTCGTCGTATTCCGGATCGCGGGTGTCCGGGAAGACAAGCTCCCAGTCGAGGTCTTCCTTCACGGCCTTCATGAACGCGTTGCTGATGCAGACCGACAGGTTCGCGTTCGTCACCTGACCCATCGTCTGCTTCACCGTGATGAAGTCCAGCAGGTCCGGATGCCAGTCGTTCATCATCAGCATGAGCGCGCCGCGCCGGCTGCCGCCCTGCTCGATCAGACCGGTCGTGTAGCTGAACAGGCCGCCCCAGGAGACGGCGCCGCTCGACGAGCCGTTCACGCCCGCCACGACCGCGCGCCGCGGCCGCAGGCTGGACAGGTTGATGCCGACGCCGCCGCCGCGCGCCATGATTTCCGTCATCTCGGTCAGCGTCTCCATGATGCCGCCGCGGCTGTCCTTCGGCGACGGAATGACATAGCAGTTGAACAGCGTCAGCTCGTCGCTCGTTCCCGCGCCTGCCGCGATCCGGCCGCCCGGTACGAGCTTCCAGTCGTCAAGGATGTAGCGGAACCGCTCTTCCCACTGTTTCCGCTTCTCGGCCGTATCTTCCACGGAAGCCATCGCCTTCGCGAGCCGGTCCCACATCTCTTCCGGCGTCTTCTCGATCGTCAGCGTCAGCTTCTCGACCTCCGACTCGACGATCTGGCCTGCGCGCGTCCGCACGGTCACCTTGTTGCCGTCCCGCGCGATGACCTCCCCGACTTCCTTCGCCGGGAACTTCGGGTCATCCTTCGTCAGCACGAGCACGACGTCGCCGACCTTGGTGCCGGACGGGTCTGCGTTCTTCCATGCATAGCGGTCCAGAAAAATTTTCTCGCTCAAGCCTTCCAGCTTGCTGCTCTTCATCATTTTCATGCGCGAGCGCCTCCGGTTCATGCAGATTTTGCCGCTTGCGGCAGCAGATGTGTATCGCATTATGTACACAACATATAGAGTCCTCGACTCATTTTACACCACAATATATAGTATTCCAAGTCCCATTTTCGGCAACGAATCGTATCCGCCCGAAACAAGCGTTCCGATGCCGCTTCGATACAAAACGTCGCATCGTTGCGCGCGTTCGGAAGGTCTCGCATCTCATTCCGCCGCCCTTATGAATCGCTCACCGTACGGTCATACTAACGGATAAAACAACCAGCCGGAGGAAGGAGAAGCCATGCATCCGATCCAGAGACCGGACCGCCGCGCAAGCGGAACCGGAAAGACGCCGCATCCCGATGTGGAGTTCGAATTCGACCGGACCTGGGTCGACGAATTGGCGGAGCGCACGGCGCGCAACGGCCCGTGGGATGACTGGACGCTGTTTGCGCTTGCGGTCGAGGCCGAGCGCGCGAAACTGGTCACGAGCTTCGACGAGCTGCAGGCGCTCAGATGCCTGCCGGCGTTCGAGCCGATGCCGCACCAGATCGCGACGGCGCGCAAAGTGCTGCACGAGATGGGCGGACGCGCCATTCTCGCCGATGAAGTCGGTCTCGGCAAGACGATCGAAGCCGGCCTCATTCTGAAAGAGTACATCGTGCGCGGGCTGGTCCGCCGGGCGCTGATCCTCGTCCCCGCGTCGCTCGTGCTGCAATGGGTCCGCGAACTGAACCAGAAGTTCGGCATTCCGGCGACCGCGCAGAAGAAAGCGCACTCGTGGCACTCCGACTTCGTCGTCGCCTCGCTCGACACCGCGAAGCGCGAGCCGCACCGCGAGCTCCTGCTGTCCAACGATTACGACATGCTGATCGTCGACGAGGCGCACAAACTGAAGAACAAGAAGACGTCGAACTACCAGTTCATTCAGCAATTGCGCAAAAAATACTGCCTCCTCCTCACCGCGACGCCCGTGCAGAACGACATGGACGAGCTGTTCAACCTGATCACGCTGCTCAAGCCCGGCCAGCTCGGCGGGCAGAGCGACTTCGCCGCCAACTTCGTCGCCGACAAGCGGCTGCCGAAGAACGAGGACCGGCTGCAGGAAGCGCTGTCGGCCGTCATGATCCGCAACCGGCGCAGCGACGGCGGCATCAGCTTCACGAAGCGGATCGTGCGCAATATCGAGGTGAAGCTGTCGCCGGAGGAAAAGGCGCTGTACGACGCGGTGACCGGCTTCGTCCGGCAGCGGTACGACGAGAGCGGACGCGACCTTGCGAGCATGCTGTCGCTCATCACGCTGCAGCGCGAAGTGTGCAGCAGCCGGGACGCCGTCTTCCTCACGCTCGTCAACCTGTTCAAGAAGACCGCGGAGGACTCGCCGATGCGGGCGAAGATCTGGGAACTCGTCGAGTTCATCCGCCGCATCCAGGCCAATTCGAAGGCCGAGAAGGCGCTCGAGATCATCCGCACGACGAACGACAAGACGATCATTTTCACCGAATACCGCGCGACGCAGGAATATTTGCTCCAGTTCCTGAAGCAGCACGGCATTCACGCCGTGCCCTACCGCGGCGGCATGAACCGCGGCAAGAAGGACTGGATGATGGACCTGTTCCGCGGCCGCGCCCAGGTGCTCGTCGCCACCGAGGCGGGCGGCGAAGGCATCAACCTGCAGTTCTGCCACCACATGATCAACTTCGACCTGCCGTGGAATCCGATGCGCGTCGAGCAGCGGATCGGCCGGGTTCACCGGCTCGGGCAGACGAACGACGTGAAAATCTACAATCTGTACACGACCGGCACGATCGAGGAGCACATCGTCCGCCTGCTGCACGAGAAGATCAACCTGTTCGAGATGGTCGTCGGCGAACTGGACGACATCCTCGAGCGTCTCGAGCGGGAGGAACAGCCGCTTGAGCAGCGGCTTGCGCGCCTCGTGCTCGAGTCGGACGGCGACGCCGACATCCGGCGCGGCATCGACGCGCTCGGCCGCTCAATCAACCGGCTCCGCGCGGACGCGAAGCGATCGCCGAAAAGCTCGCTTGACAGCGTGCTCCCCGTCCTTTCCGTCGTCCCGGACGGCGCGGATGCCGCAGCGGAGGCCCGGCCATGAACGCGAAGCAGATCCACCGGTTTGTCGAACGGTACCTGGAAGCGACCGGCTGCACCATTCTGGAGAAGTCGCCGGTCCATTTCAAGGTGAAACTGTCGCCCGCAGCGGACCGCGAACTGACGAACCGCCCCTATTATTGGAGCTTTGTCGACCGGACCGGCGTCGAGCCGGAGACGATGTCGCTATTGCTCGTGACGGATGCGGCGAAATATGACGCGATGACCGCGGAAGCCGAATCCGCGGGCGCCGGCGCCGGCGGTCCGCAAGGCGGAGCGGCGGAGCAGGCCGGCATGGCCGCCTTGAGCCGCTCGTTCGGTTTTGTGCCCGCCGGGCTCGGTACGCGGATGCCGCGGGACGACCTCCATTTCGGGTCGCGGCGGCTCGAGCAGCTGTTCGCCGCGGCAAGGCGCGGCGGCCGGTTCGTCTGCCTGTTCCAGCAGCCGGACGAGCGGGCGCTTCATCCGTACGATTCGGCGCCCTGCACCCCCTGGCTCGGCGTCAACGTGAAAGTCGGATTCGTCTGCGACATGAAGCGCGAAGAAATGCACGCTTTCGGCGTCTCGCTCGCCACCGGAACGGTTGTCGAACGGTTTTTCGACCGGCTGCAAGGGCTGAAGCTCAGCCCCCGCCTGCCCGCGAACGTGCATGTGACCGGCGCTTCCCTGTCGCTCAAGAAGGCGGCCGACCTGATCGAACAGGCGCTCTTGCAGAAATTGAAAACCTACGATTACGGCTGGGCGGCCGCGGCGAACGAACGGCTGAAGGAAGAGCTCGCCCGGCTTGCGCACTATTACGAGCCGCTGCTCAAGGAAACCGACGACAAGCAGCGGGAGCAGATCGCCGCGCAGTACGAAGCGCGCAAGGAAGAAATTTTGTGGCAGCTGAAGCCGCGCGTCGTCACGGAGATTGTCAACGCCGGCGTGTTCCATTTGTCCGGCCTCGCCTGATTGCGAGAGCTTTCACCGGATTGCGGCAAAAATAGAACGATCGCGCGCGACACATTGCAACAGCCTTCTTGGGGCTTGTCCGATATGATGACACTGCGGCAACCAGGGGGTTGAACGGGAAGGAGGCGCATGAAGATGCAACGAAGAATGATCGGCCTGCTCGCCTGCCTGCTGGCGGCGGCATTGGCGGCGCCGGGCGTCTCGGCGTCAATGGAAGCCGGATACAGGCCTGCGGAGCAAAAGCTGCTCGAACGGCAGGTCGACCAATGGGCACAAGGGTTGTCCGCCCGGCCCGGATTTGAACGGATCGCCGCGGCACAGCGGACGATCGAGCCGCTCGGCCCGGGCACGCACGGCTGGATCGTGCTGTTTGAAGATCAGGGTGAGACCGTCGGCTATATGGTCGTTCACGCGGTGCGGGAAGGCGGCTTCGCGCTGACCGAGTACGGGCTCGGCGACGCGCCGCTCTATTCCGCGGATCTGCTGCGCCAGGGGCTGGCGCGGCTCGGACTTATCGGGGATGATGAGGACGGCGAAGGCAGCGCCGACGTCGAGCGCCGGTATGCGCACCCGCTCAGCGCGGCCTGGCGGGTCGAAACGGACGACGGCGTTTTCTACCTGGATGCGAAGACCGGCGAGGAACTGCCGGCCGACGACCCGTTCTGGAAAGAGGCGGCGTCGGAAGCGGCGGCGTGCCTCGAGGAGCGGATGCCCGGCGGCGCACAGCCCGCCGGGAGACTGATGCGGCATGCGGAAGTTCCGTCCTTCGATCCGTATGCCCGGCTGCCGTGGATTACGCGCCAGCCGCTCGCCTGGGCGGAGACGGACATCGCCGCGCTGCTGGGCAGCGGCATCGAGCTTCGGCTCGTCGCCGAACGGTTCGACGGCGCCTACCTCTATGTGCTGCCGGTCGTCGCCTGGCATGAATGGGATGACGGCACCGCCTACATCGGCGTGGATCAGGAAGGGCTTCGCTTCATCCCGCAAGCCTGCCTCGAGCCGGCCGCGAAACTGTATGATTGACGAGCCCGCCCGGACCCGGCGGCATAACGTCAGGAATCTGCAGCCGGATTCGCCGCCGCTTCATCCGCGCCGGTGCGGCTGTCCACGCGCCTTGCGCGCCGCTGCATGAGCCAGCCGTAGAACGCCCAGCCGAACCAGCGCGCGAGGAACGGGTCGCGGCGGCTCCGCGCGTCCCGGCGCATGCGCCGGCGCTCATCCGCCGGCGTTTCGATGTAGCGGACGATCCGGTCCGCCACGAACGCGACGTATTCTTTGCCGTCTTTCGCCATGGGGCTTCCCTCCGAACGCGTATGTCCCGCCGCAGGCCGGGGCCGGCCATGACGACGGGTCCGGCATGTCACCATGCCGCGTCATGCTCATTATGGCCGGAGCCGACGCGCGTTAAACCCGCATAAGCCGACCGCCGGGCCGGCAAAACTAACCTGCATCCGCACTTAAACGCGCCGGGGGTCAGAATCATGAACACGAAAGCCTTGCTATGCGCGGCGGCCGCCGCGGCGCTGCTGGCCGCCGCTCCCGCTCCCCGCGCGGCCGCGGGAAGCCCCGCTTCCCCCGCATCGGACACGCCGCGATACGAGCGCGCGCTGCCCACGGCCGAAGTGCTGATCGATGCGGGACACGGCGGCATCGACGGCGGCGCGCATTACGGCAGCGTGCTTGAGAAAGACATCAACCTGCAGGTGGCGAAACGGCTCTATCTAGTTCTGCGCAGCCAGGGCATTCCCGCCGTTCTGAACCGGACCGGCGACTACGCGCTGAGCGACGAGAACCGGTGGCATCCTTCCCGCTCGCGGCATCAGCGGGACCTGTCGCAGCGCCGGGGGCTGACGGACGAAATCGCCGTGCAGCTCCTTGTCAGCCTGCACGTGAACTGGTCCCGAAGACCATCGGCCAGCGGACCGCTCGTGCTGCACCAGGAGGAAGGAAGAAGCGCGCTGCTTGCGGCCTTTCTGCAGGATGCGCTGAACCGGGAATACGGCAGCCGCAGGCTTCCCAAGGTCGGCAAACTGTACTATCTGCTCAACCTGGTGAAGCGTCCGGCGGTCATCGTCGAGCTCGGGTTCCTGAGCAGCCCGGCGGATCGCGCGAAGCTGACCGATCCCCGCTGGCAGCAACGGCTGGCCGAGGCGGTCGCGGCCGGCATCCGGCAATATTTGTGGACCGCCGGGTAAACCCGCGCGGTCCATATTTTGACTGAAAATTAGAACTTTGTACACGCAGCTTGACTTGCGCCGCTCCCGCATGCTAAGATGAACATCGTCAGTCAGCTGAACAACAGCAAACGCGGTCGTGGCGGAATTGGCAGACGCGCTAGATTCAGGTTCTAGTGGTAGCAATACCGTGGAGGTTCAAGTCCTCTCGACCGCACCATAACCGGCAAGCGAACTCCAGGCAGTCTGGAGTTTTTTTGTTGCCCGGCATTGCGCCGGAACTTACGCAAGCGGATCGAGGCGCGGCTCGTCCGCCGGCTGGATCCGGTAGCCGCGGCTCACCTTCACCACTCTGCGGTTCGGCCTGCGGATCAGCACGTCCCGGTCATCCCAGGCGACGACGATGCCGATGACGTCGTTTGCTTCCAGCGCGTCGCGCACGACCCGCACCGTCGTTCCGGCGACGCGGTAAGCATCCAGCTGCGCTTCCGTCATCACGGCTTCTTCATCCTCCTTCTATGTACAACAATGGACCGCGGCAGGGCCGTCCCCGCTTCGGTCCACTTCGGAATCCGTATAAATGAATTATTCCGGCTGGTGCCCGACATGTTCGGGCGACTCATTCCGCTCATACCATTCGTCAAGCACCCGGGAGGACATGACGCGGTTTTCAATGTAACCGGCCTGCCGCTGCGTGAATTCTTCCCGCCACGGAATGCCGAGCTCCTCGCACAACTTCACGACGGTGAGCAGTTCCGACCATGCGACATAGCGCTTATACCAGAAAAATTGCGGATGTTCGATCATATAGGGATACAAATCGTCAAATTCCGTATGCTTGCAATCCAGAGCGCGTTCGAAATGTGTCTTGGCATCGGACAACTTCGACTTGAAGAATGAAACGGGCAGCTCAAGCTTCTCCATATCCTTCTGCCTCCCTTCGCTCACTTTTGTCTATTATAAAATAATTCAACCGGGAGGAAAAGAGACAGGTGGCAGGCATCGCTGCCAGAAGCCGTCATTCGAACGCGATCTTTCCGTCCGCCAGCGAAGCGATGCGCACGAGCGATTCCACGCGGATTCCCTGCTCGCGGATCAGCCGGCCGCCGGGTTGAAACGTCTTCTCGACGGCGATGCCGAGGCCGGCAAGCTTCGCCCCCGAGCGCTCGATGATGCGGATCAGCCCCTTCGCCGCGTCGCCGTTGGCGATGATGTCGTCGATGTACAGCAGGACGTCATCCGGCGAGAGCAGCTGCCGCGACACCATCAAATCCGTCACAATGCCCTTCGTGAACGAAGGCACCCGTTCGCTGTAGGCATCCGGCTCCGCGAGCAGCGTCTTCTTGCGCCGCGCGAATACGAGCGGCACGCCCAGCGTGAGCGCCGTCGCGAATGCGATCGGGATGCCCGACGATTCGATCGTGATGACCTTCGTAATGCCTTCCCCTTCAAACCTGCGCGCGAATTCGCGCCCCATCTCCATCGTCAGCTCCGGATCGACCTGATGATTGAGGAGCCGATCCAGCTTGAGCACGTCCGTCGACAGAATGGAAGCTTCCTCGAGTATCCGCTGTTTCAACTGTTCCATGGCATCCCATTCCTTCTGCCGTTAGATCTATGTCATTAAAATTATCATACGGATCATCCGCGGCGCAACAAAAGATGATCCGAAATGCCGGTTTTGTTGAAACTTTTTCCGGGTCTGAATCGTCTATTTGTATTAGGATAGGGAAAGGTGATGAGGACCATGCGCAACCGCCGCATCGGTACGCTCGCGAAATCGGCCGCGCTTCTGACGCTCTGCATCGCCACCGCGTCCGCCCTCGCCGGATGCGGCGGGCAAGGTTCGTCCGGCCGGACGGAGCGGACGCCGGAACAGGCGCCCGGCACCGTCGCGGAAGATCCGGCGGGCGGTTCGGCTCAAGGCGCGTCCGCCGGTCAGACGACGCCGCAATCGGAAGCGGCCGGCGGTACGGCTTCAGCGCAAGACGCATCGGATGCCCCGAATGTGGTACCGAACGCCGCCGGCCGGGACGACGATCATCGCCAGCCGGACGTGAACGGATGGTACGCGGAACCGCCTGCGCTTCACGGCATCGCCATCGGCGAGCGGGAAGCGGATGTCCGGGAACTTTTCGGCGATCCGTCAGATACATACACATTGTCCGATCCGCCGATGACGGTTCTGGAATATGACGGCTTCTCGGTCGGCGTCGGCGGGAACGGCAGCGTGCAGTTCGTCGAAGTGAGCGGCGCGAACGCGGAGACCGGCATCGGAGAGCTCGCCGTCGGCGATACCGCCGACGTGACGAAGGACGTTCTCGGCGAACCGTCCCATGCGTCGGATACGGTGCTGCTCTATGAACGGGACGGCGTTTCGCTGAAGTTCGATTTTGACCCGAATACGAAAAAGATCGCCTCGATTCTGCTGTTCAAATCGCATTGAGACGGGAGCCCCGGCATCGGTTGTGCCGGGGTCTTTGTTTTTCGCCGGAAGGCCCGTCATGCCTGTCCGCTCCCGCGCATACACATGAGAAGGCGGCACCGCTTGCGGAAATGCGCCGGAAGCGCCCTCCGTCGGCTGACCTTTTGCGCGCCCGACTGAACGCCATTGTGCCGGCTGCATGCCGGATGCAGGCCAAACTCCTGTATACCGGCTGCACGCCGCGTGCCGGCCGAACTCCTGCGCCATTTCCTTGCGGCTGCCGCAATTCCTGCGGGACGGGGGCTTCGCCATGAGAGCGTTCCAAGCAATCCAAATCGCCTTCACCTTCATCGGCACCATCGTCGGCGCCGGATTCGCCACGGGACAGGAAGTGCTGCAATTTTTCACCCGTTACGGCATCTGGGGCACGGCGGGCATTCTGCTGTCATCCGTCCTGTTCGTCTGGATCGGCGCCCGCATGATGCTGGCATCCGCCCGCATCAAAGCCCATTCCTACGAAAGTTTGAACCAGGCGCTGTTCGGCGAGCGCTGGGGAACGTTGGCCAGCCGGTTCATGCTCGTCGTGCTGATCGGCGTCAACGCGGTCATGCTTGCCGGCGCGGGCGCAATTTTCAAGGAACACCTCGGCATCTCCTACCAGACCGGACTGCTCGTAACGATCTTCCTCGTCTTCCTTCTGCTCCGGAGAGGCATGAACGCCGTGCTCACCGTCAACTCGATCGTCGTGCCGGCGATGCTCGTTTTCACGCTGCTCATCCTGTGGGACACCATGCACGGCCCCGGCGCGGACCGCTGGCTGACGATGCGCACGGACACGCCGCAGCTCGCCGCCTGGGCGTCTCCCCTGCTGTACGCGGCGTTCAACCTGTCGATGGCGCAGGCGGTGCTCGTGCCGATCGGCAGCCGCATCGGTGATCGGAAGACGATCATCGCCGGCGCCTGGCTCGGCGGCATCGGCATCGGCGCGATGCTGCTCGTCGCCCATATCGCGCTGGCCGCCCGGATGCCCGGCATCGCCCAGTTCGACATTCCGATGGGCGGCATCGCCCGCGAGCTCGGTGCTGTGCTGCAGTGGATTTACACGTTTCTGATTTTCGCCGAGATTTTTACGACGCTGATGTGCGACATTTACGGCCTCACGCTGCAGCTCAGCGCACGTCTCGGCTGGCCGGATCGGGCAATCACCGCCGGGCTGCTCTCCGTCTGCTGGGCGGGCAGCCAGATCGGCTTCGGCCCGCTGCTCTCGACGCTGTATCCGCTGTTCGGCGCCCTCAGCCTCGGCTGGCTGTATCAGATCATCCGCCGGCCGAGCCTGCCGGGAACATGATCGGCTCGCAGACCGCGGGCCGACAGTCTGCGGCGGGCGGTGCGCGGTTCACGCGTGTCCGCGTCTGCCATACCGCCGTACCGTTTTCGTGATAACGCCATGCCGTCCCGCCATAACGCCATCTCAGACCCTGTGCTTCGTCGGCCAGCAATTGCCCGCTTTTGCCATGCGAGAATTTTTTTCTCGATTTTGGCGAGAAAAAACTTCGTCTATTTTCTCGAAAACCTCTGATTTCAGGATTTTCGGCTGAATTAGACGAAGTTTCTGCTTTTATTATGGGATGGAGAAGCCAATTCAACCAAAAAGCGAAGCAAGCTTGCGAATTGCTGCAGGATGCCGACGGCGAAAGGACGCCGGACCCGCAAGGACTTCCGGTGCCAATGCGCCATGCGGACAAAACCAGGCAAGATTATCCGAGACGCAAGCGTTTCGCGAACGGCATTCTTCCCGCCAGCCGCTCCGCCGTGTGGGCGTGGCAAGTCAGAAAAATGAGCTGGCGCCGCCGCTCGCGGACGATGCGCGTAAGCAGCCCGGCGGCCGCGTCAAGCCGCGCGTCATCGAAGTTGACGAACAGGTCGTCCAGCAGCATCGGCAGCGGTTCTTCCGTCTCGACTTCGTCGGCCAGCGCGAGCCGAATCGCCAGATAAATCTGCTCCGCGGCGCCGCGGCTGAGAAACGCGGCGTCGATGATGCGGCCGTCTTCCGCCGATTCCAGCTCGATCGACGAACGTCCGAACGGTGCGGCGATGCGCACGTACCGCCCGTTCGTCAGCGCCTCCGCATACGCCGACGCACGGCGCAGCACGGCGGGCTGGCGCTCCCGTTCGAATGTCTCGCGCGTCCGGCGGATGAGCGCCTGCATGACCGCGAGTTCCGCGAATCGCTCCGCTTCATCCGCAAGCTGCGCCATGACCGCTTCACGCTCGTCCAGCAGCGGCCGCCGCATATCTTCCGCAAGGAGCCGCTCGAGCGTCTCGCTCAGCCGGCCGCGCCGTTCGAGCAGGCGCGTCCGCTCATCCTCCGCCGCGCGGCACGCTTCCGCCGTCTGCTCGACAAAGCCGCGCAGCGCGTCCTCATCATGCCGCTCAAGCAGCGATTCCATGCGCTCGCGGTCTTCCTCAGACAGACCGGATGACAGTTCCACCTCGATCCGGATGCGTTCCTCATCCAGCTGCCTGGCCTCGCGCGCATCGGCCAGCAGCCGTTCGTAGGCCTGCTCGTCCGCCGCGCCTGCCGCTTCGAACCATGCGCGGGCCGTATCCGAATGGCCGGCCAGCAGCGCGTCCGTCTCCCGGATCTGCAAGCCGAGCTCCTTCATCCGCGCCTCAAGCGCGGCCGCAGCGGCGGCCGCTTCCGCTTCGCGCCGGATGGCGGCGCGAAGCAACTCCAGCGCGGCGGCGGGATCGTCGTCCGCGAGCCGCGCTGCCGCATCATCGGCGGCGCACAGTGCCCGCACCGCCGCACGGTGCGCGCGCAGCCGCCCGTCCGCCTCGGACAGCTTCGCATCGAGGCGGTCCATGGCTGCAAGGTGGCCGGCGGCCATCTCAATCCGGTCGAGCGTCTCCAGCGCCGCTTCGGGGGACAGGCCGCCGGGCAGCCCGCAGCTCTCGAGCCAGCTTCGCCAGCTTGCGCGCAGCGCATCCAGCCGGGCGGCGGCGGCCGCTGCAGCCGTCCGGCGCTCCGCGCGCAGCGCGCGAATCCGCTCGAGCCGCCGCGCGTGCTCGAGCGCGCGCTCGGCCGCGAGGCCGCGCTCGCGCAGCGCATCGAGGCGCGCCTGCACGGCGCGCTGCAGCCGGCTGCGCACCGCAGCCGCAGCGGCGAGCTGCGCCTCGCCCGGCAGCGCGCCATGCGCGGGGGGCGCGAACGGCTCGGCCGCCTCCCGCGGCCGCTTGAGCAGCGCCCCGAGCGCATCCGCCGCGCGCTGCCCGTATGCGGCTGCCTGCCGCGCTGCCGCAAGCGCCTCTCCCGCTTGCGGCCCGCCCGCGCGCCCGCGCCCGATGCCCCGCCGAACGAGCGGCGGCGCGGCAAGCGCGGCCAGCCCCGCGCCGACGGCGCCCGCCGCCCAGGCGGCGGCGCCATCGAAGCCGGCGGCGTTCGCGCCGGCATATGCGGCGGCAAATCCCGCCGCGCCGAGCGCCGCCGCAAGCGCGGCGGCGACGCCGCTTCCGCCGGCGCCACCCTGCCGGCTTGCCGTGCGGGACGAGCGGGCGCGCTGCTCGCCCATGACGCGCACGGCCTCCATCTCCCACGTGCGGCAAGCGTCCTCGAAATGTTCCCACGCGCGAAGCAGCGCATCGGCCGTCTGCGGGACGAAATGATCGTCCGCCTCATCCCGGACGCTCTCCGCCCCCGCAGCCGCTTCGGCTGCCGCGACTTCCGCCGCGGCTTCGCGTTCCTGTTCGCCGATCTGGCGTTCGGCCTCCGCGCAGCGCGCCGCTTCGCGCTCCGCCTCGCCCAGCTCGGCGCGGAACGCGCGGATCCGGTCGCGTTCCGCCACGCCGGCCGCAAAGCCGCGCAGCCGTTCCGCCGTCCACCCCGACCCGGCGGAATCGAGCAGCGCGTTCATCCGCTCCTCTTCGAGGCGACGTTCCGCCCGCCATTCCGCGCACGATTGTTCCAGCGCGCGCATCGCTTCGGCGGACTGGAGCAGCCGCTCGAGCTCAGGCTCAAGTTTGAGCAAGTCATCGCGAACGACCAGCCGATCCCGTTCCGCCCGGACTTCGCGCAGCGCCGCTTCCAGACGCAGACGTTCGCGCTCCAGCCGGTTCCGTTCGGCGGTCCACATTCGCCATTTCGTCTCGGCGTCGGCGGGCAGCCGGCCGGGATCGGGCAGCGCGGCGCGCCTTGCGTCCAGCTCTCGGAGACGCAGCCATTTCGCCCGCATGTTCAAGGCGCGCGCCGCCTCATCGCGGCGGGCGGCCAGTTCCGGCAGCCGCGCATCCAGCGCGAGAAGCTCCGCCTCCGTCCGTTCCAGCGCTTCCGAAGCTTCATTGTACCGTGCGATCGGATCCGGCAGCGCGCGCAGATCGCGCTCGATCCGTTCAAGCTCGGCCAGCCGCCGGTTCATCGGCTGCGTCGTGCCGCGCGGCTTGTACAGCTTGTCCATCGCTTCGCGAATCGCACGCTCGGCTTCGGCCAAGCGCCTGCCGTCCGCCATCCCCGCATGATAGAGGAAACGTCCCAGTTCCTCGCCCTGCACGGCGCCGAGATCGCGCAGCTCCGACAGACCGACGGCGAACAACTGGCGGTACACTTTGCCGGTCAGCCCGCCGAGCAGCAGCCGTTCCAGTTCCCGCTGCTCCAGAATCTCGGGCTCGTCCCCTCTCCTGCCGCGCAGTACCGGCTTGCCGCCCGCGCTTGCGGCATACCGCTCCAGCACCAGTTCCCCGTGGCGCTCGGAGACGAGCGCCAGCCGGCCGCCGTGCCGCCCGCCGTACACCGGCTCCTGCCGCTCCGGCATATTCGCGCGGGTGGCGAAACCGTGCAGCATCGCGCGCACAAAACCGAGCACCGTGCTCTTGCCCGCTTCGTTCGGTCCCTCAAGGATGACCGCATCGGCGTCAAGGTCGAGCGTGATGCCGCTGAGCTTGCCGAACCCGTCGATTGTCGCCGACCGAATTTTCACGCCGTTTCCCTCCGAATCTGCCGCCAAGTAGGTTGCCGCTTTCCGTTAGGATCGCGCCGCCTTACCGGCACAGCCGCTACACGGCTGACCGCATGCCGGTCAAGCCCCGATCCGGCGCCGCACCAATTGCCCGCAAGCATCCCAAATCTGTGTCGCCGCTGCTTCCGCATCCCATCGCATGCTGTTGCAAACGGCATTGCGGCACGGCAAGCCCGTCACACCGTGCCCAGAGCCGCCCGTTCCGCCGATTTCGATGATGCTTGGACCGAACCGATTTCAAATCTGGTGCAAATGTGCACCACGCTATGCCGGTTTGCGGCATGCTTCGTAGAATGTGGTGCAAACCTGCACCATATCAAGCCATTCCGGCGATCTTTGCTCCCATGTGGTGCATTTTTGCACCAGATTTCATGGACCGCATTTCCGGACCAAAAATGGGACGGCACCAAAAGACGAAACACCGAAATTCCGCCAAACTGTGCCCAAAGCTGCAACAAGCCGCAGGACAACCCGCCGCACACGGCGCCTCAATCTTCCTCGCGCTCCAGCATGCCCGCGAGGCGGGCGGCGGCCCGCTCGAGCAAGCCGTCCGCGGACGGCAGGCCGCGGCTGTCAAGCAGCCGCCGCAGCCGCGCGTTCCGCGTCATCGGCTCGAGCGCTTCCTTGAGCAGCGCTTCCCGGCCGTCGGGGTCGGCCGCCAGCCGGCGCGCCAGCCGCAGCGCTTCGCCCGCGAAGCTGTCTTCCCCGGCAAGCCGGTCGAGATCGAGATCGGGCGCCGTTCGGACCGTCAGCCGGTGCACCCAGACCCAGCCGGCCCCGTCCCCGGCCGCCGGCTCGCCGAGCCGCTCGCGCAAGGCTGCAAGCAGCTCATCAACATTCCGACTCTCGAGCCGGCGGTGCAGCGGGCCGCGCCCCCCGATCACCATTTCCAGCATCACGGAGCGGCCGTCCGCCGACGCCGCCGCGCCATATACGCTTTCCTCCATCCGCTCCAGCAGCCGCTCCTCGTCCGCAATTCCCTCGATGGAGACGCGGCACGCGAGCCACCGGACTTCATCGAGCGGCATGAACGTCAGCCGCAAGCCGCCGGACGCGTCGACGTCGACGATATAGCAGCCCTTCGCCCCGGTCTCGCCGGCATGGCGGCCCTGCAGGTTGCCCGGGTAGACGACATGGGGATATTCGTGCAGCACCCGCCGCCCGTGAATATGGCCGAGCGCCCAGTATTGGAACCCCGCGCCGAGCAGATCACTCAGCCTGCACGGCGCATAGGCGTCGTGATCCGGATCGCCGTCCACGTTCGCGTGCAGCAGCGCAATATGAAAATCGGCGCCCGGCGCCGGCCGGTAACCCGGGACGAGATTGTCCGTGACCGCCCGGCGGTCGTACGAAATGCCGTAAACGAAAGCGGCCGGCTTGCCGTCTCGCCGGTAAGCCGGCCGGTACTCCGCGTTTCCGCCCGCGCCGAAAATATGAACGCCTTCCGGCAGTTCGAACCGTGCGCGCTCCAACCCCAGCGGATCATGATTGCCGTGGATGGCGAACACTTGGGCGCCGGCGGCCGCCAGCCGGCTCCATGACCGGTGAAGCGCCGCCTGGGCGCGCAGGGATCGGTCCGCCGAGTCGAACAGGTCGCCGGCGATGACGACGAAATCGGCCTCTTCCCTCAGCGCCGTGTCCGTCAGCCGGCGCAGGGCGCCGAACTCCGCTTCCGCAAGGCCGCGGCGGACGGCTTCCGGCGCGCCCGCCAGCCCCTTGAACGGGCTTCCCAAATGCAGATCCGCCGCATGGATGAACCGGAAAGGGTTCACGTCGTCTCTCCTTCCTCTTCAGAAGCCGCACCGGCCGTCTGCGTCAAGCCGAGGTAAACCTCCTTCAGCTGCGCGATGACACGCTGCAGCGAATAGTCCCGCTTCGCCTTCTCCCACGCCGCGCGCGCCAGATTGTAGCGGTAGCCCGGATCCGAGACGACCTTCTCGAGCGCGCCGGCGAGCGCCTCCGGATCATCCGGCGGCACGAGCAGGCCGTTCACGCCGTCCTGGATCTGCTCCGCGATGCCGCCGACGTTCGTGCCGACGAGCGCCAGCCAGCAGAGCGCCGCCTCGGCGAACACGGAACCGAACGCCTCCGCCCGCGACGGCAGAACGAAAATATCGAAGAACGGCATGAACTCTTCCGGATGCAGCATGTACCCGTAAAAAATCGTATCGTCATATAAATCCAGTTCGGCGGCCATCGTCTCCAGTTCCTTCCGGATCGGACCGTCGCCGATGATGTGCAGGACGAACGTATGCCCCCGCTGTTTCAGCAGCGCGCACGCCTTGAGCAGAATGTCCAGCCCTTTCGCCGGCACGAGCCGGCATACGGTGATGAGCTGCGGTATTTCGTTGTCGTGGGAGACGGGCCGGAATCTCTTCTCGTCGAATCCGTTGGGGATGACCGTAATGCCGTCAGGATTCTTGACGTGCGGCGCCAGATAATCCCGGAATGAGTGCGACACGGTCAGCATCCGGTCGACCTTCGCTTCCAGCTCCCCGTACAGGGAAGTGAGGAAACGGTGCTCGGGACCGTCCGGCTTGATTCGGCCGTTCAGGACCAGCTCGCGCTCGTAGCTGGAATGGATCGTCATGACGACGGGCGTGTCGGGGAACAGCTTCTTCATGACAAGCGCGGGGATCGGATGATGGGCGTGAATCAGATCATACGGCTTGTTCACGCGCAGCCGCGTCCACCACAAGTAGTCGCGGCATGTCTGCAAATATTTGTCGACAACGGGATTGCCCCGGAATCCGCCGGCATCGAACGTTGCGAACTCGAGATCTTCGCTGCCTTTGCCGCGCACCCGCTTCGGGATGTAGAACAGTTCCATGTCCCATCCCATCTTGAGGAACCTTTCCTGGATGTACGGCACCATGGAGGAAACGCCGCCCGGCTGCTCCGGGGGAAAGAACAACGCTTGCAATACCTTCATCCTGACTTCCTCCTCCGGCAGTCGGTTACGCAACTGCCAAAACCATGATATAATAGAACATATGTTTCTGTAAAGGAAGCCATTACGCCTGCTCGGAAGGGATAACATGACCGCTGCATTTGAATGGATACTGTCGCCCGCCGGACGGATCACCTGCGCCGCCTCGGCGCTCACCGTCGCCGGGCTTCTGATCTTCATGTCCGTCCTCCAATGGAGAATGAACCGCCGGCACGCCGCTTACCGTCTGCTGATCGTTGCGCTGCTGCTTGCGCCGGCGTCCTGGATCGAACCGGCCGGCGCCGCACGGGACGCCGTTTCGGCCGGCGCCGGTCTCCTGTCTTTCATTCTCGTCAATTTCGCCGTGCTTGCGCTCTATGTCACGCTTCGCCGCGGCGACAAATGGATGCTCGCGGCGCTGACGGTGCTGGCCTCCGGCGCGGCCGCTGCGCAATTCGGCCTGGACGCAGGCTGGTTCAACGGAGGCGGACAAGCCCCGGACGCGGCAGGCGAAGCGGGCGTCTTCCGGCCGGTGGATCTCATCTTTCTGGTCATCTCCGGCCTGATGCCCGCCTATATCCTGCCCCGCATCGGCCAGAAGGCGAAAGTTGCGGCCGCGCAAGCGTTTTATTTTCTGGGCCGGCTGATCGCCATCGCGGAAACCGGATCCGGTTCGGCGCTTCCGGCATGGATCCCGGCGGCCGGGCTGCTGCTCATGACGTTTTACTACCATCTGCTGTTCTTCATCCTGTTCCGGCGCACGCTGGAACGGATGCAGTCCGTTTACATATCGTCGATCAAGGACGGCCTGACGGGTCTCTACAACCGCCGGCATTTCCTGAAGAAGACGAACCGCTACGCCGGACTCGGCCTGCCGGTGTCCATCCTGTTCTGCGACATCGACAACTTCAAGAAGCTGAACGATACGCAGGGACATCACGCCGCGGACGAAGCGTTGAAGAAGGTGGCGGCGATCCTGTCCGAGGAAGTGTCGGGCGTCGGCACGGCCGGAAGGTACGGCGGCGAGGAGCTGGTCGCTTCCATCGCCCGTCCCGGCGCCGATCCGGCCGCGATCGCCGAGACGTTCCGGCAGCGCGTCGAGCGGGAGACGACCGTCACCGTCAGCGTCGGCGTATGTCCGGCAAGCGCGGGCCTGTCGGTGGAGGACGCGATGCGCCGCGCGGACGAAGCGATGTATGTGTCGAAGACGACGGGCAAGAACAAGGTGACCATTCACCGCCCGTCCGCCGCCGCGGCTGGCCAAAATCGAGTAGGAGGGGGCGGCTAGCCCCCGACCTCTCACACCACCGTACATGCGGGTCCGCATACGGCGGTTCCGTAAGGTTAACAAAGTTCCAGGTAACGAGAAAGCAGACTTTTCAGCCCTTT
>Ga0310834_100858_pt1 | contig 24641 bp, 23 predicted proteins | sample SM_ome_2_FD_201314 | JGI IMG/M metagenome (GOLD analysis project Ga0310834, IMG submission 201314) | Sorghum-adapted microbial communities enriched on stacked mutant (SM) sorghum from Joint BioEnergy Institute, Emeryville, California... ... | reverse complement strand
CACCGTCCGGCGGCGCCGCGGTCGCGTCCCGGTCGTGCTCCGGGCCACCTCGGCACCCACCACGGCGGGACGGACGTCGGCCTGGTGTTCGGGTCCATGTGCGTCCTCCGATCGGTGTCCCGACCAGCCCGCCGTTCGCCGCGCCCGGCCCGCGGGCCGGGCGCCGTGCCAGGATGGGGCGGACATGACCTCGTGGGAACTCTGCCTCGACAGTCTCGACGGACTCTCCGTCGGCGACGCCCTCGGTGCCCAGTACCTCGTACCCGGTCGGTCCGCCCGTGACCTTCGGGCGGGACGGCTGCCCGACCCGGTCTGGCCCTGGACCGACGACACCGAGATGGCCTGCGTGATCGTGTCCGAGCTGCGCCACCGGGAACGGATCGACCAGGATCTGCTCGCCGCGGCCTTCGCCTCGCGCTGCGACCCGTACCGCGGCTACGGCGGCGGTGCCGTGGTGATCCTGCGACAGATCCGCGCCGGCGGCGACTGGCGGCACGTCGCCAGGGCCGCCTTCGACGGTCAGGGATCGATGGGAAACGGCGCGGCGATGAGGGTCGCGCCGCTCGGTGCCTTCCACACCGGCGATTCCGACACCGCGGCGCGGGAGGCGAGGCGTTCGGCGGAGGTGACCCACGCCCACGCCGAGGGCGTTCTCGGTGCCGTCGCCGTGGCGGTCGCCGCCGCCGAGGCTGGCCGGGCCCGGCAGGTCGACGTCCGGCCGGAACCGGCCGACCTGCTCGACGCGGTCCTCGGCCACATCGGGGACAGCCAGGTACGCCGCGGCGTCGAACGAGCCCGGCGGCTGCTGGGGGTGAGCGTGGCGGAGGCCGCCCACGAGCTCGGCAACGGCGCCCGGGCCCTGGCGTCGGACACGGTACCGTTCGCGCTCTGGACCGCGGCGACCTGGCTCGACGACTACCCGTCGGCCATCCTCGCCTGTGTCGAGGCCGGCGGTGACGTCGACACCACCGCGGCCATCGTCGGCGGAGTCGTGGCGACGTACACCGGCCGGGGAGCGACCGGGGTACCGGCGGCCTGGCTGCGGCGGCGGGAACCCCTGCCCGCACTCGGTACGTGGCCCTGACCGGGGTGAGCCGCCGTCGGCCCGGCCACGGTGGACGGTCCCGGCGGGTGCCGGCGGACCGCCGGTGGTGGTTCCCGGGCGGGGACCCGGGTCCCGTCCCTTGAGCCGATTGGCTACCTTGAACCGGGTCGTGATGTCCCGACGGTCGCGAGTCGGGGGTGGACGCGCGCCCAGCCACGGGGATGGGGAGGTCACGGGTGGGTCTACACGGGTCGGCGGTCAGCGCGGTCTCCGGCCGGCCGGTCGTCCCGCCGTCTCGCCCGCGTGCCGTGCTGCACCGCGTCACCGCACCGCTGCGTCACACACCCGGCCGGCTCACCGCCATCATGGCCGCCGTGGTGGCGCTCGGCGTGCTGTTCGGGGCGACCGCCCTGGTCGGTGTCCGGCAGCGGGCCGCTCTCGTCCGCGGGGTGACCGTCCGCAGCGGGGAACTGCTGGTCGCCGCCCAGAACCTGTACCGCGCCCTCTCCGACGCCGACGCGACCGCCGCGAGCGCCTTTCTCTCCAACGGCCTGGAGCCGCCGGAGCTGCGCGCGCGGTACCAGCAGGACCTGGCCGACGCGGCGGCCGCGCTGACCGTGGTGTCCGCCGCCACCGACGGCCGGAGTATCGCGGCGGTCGCCCGGATCACCGCACGGCTGCCCGTGTACAGCGGCCTGATCGAGACCGCGCGGAGCTACAACCGGCAGGGGCTGCCGCTCGGCGTGGCGTACCTGCAGGAGGCGTCGGGTCTGATGCGAGAGGAGCTGCTGCCGGCGGCCCAGGAACTCTACGCCGCGGCCTCCGCCGAGCTGGACGCCGCACGCGACCGCGCCGCCGGGTTTCCCTGGGTCGCGACACTGTTCGGCCTGACCACCCTGGGAGCCCTCGGGCTGGCCCAGGTGTACCTGACCCGACGCACCAACCGGTTGCTGAACGTCGGGTTGCTGGTCAGCACCGGTGCGGCCGTCCTGCTGCTCGGCTGGCTCATCGCCTCGGCGGTGGCGGCGGCCGTGTACCTGAAGGCGAGTCGCGACGACGGCTCCGCGCAGATGAACCTCCTCGCCGAGGCTCGGATCGCCGGGCTGCAGGCCCGGGCCGACGAGGCCCTCACCCTCGTCGCCCGGGGCAACGGCGCCGCCTTCGAACAGCACTACGTCGTCGTGATGCAGCGGCTGGCCGGCGCCGACGGCGACGGTGGACTGCTCGGCGAGGCCCTGGCCGCCGCGTCGGACCAGCCCACCCGGCAGGCCGTGGAGGAGGCGATCGCGCAGTGCAGGGCGTGGATCACCGCCCACCGGCAGGTGCGGGCCCTCGACGACCGCGGCGAGTTCAACGAGGCGGTGCGTGCCACCGTCGGCCCCGGCGACCGGACGACGGCCGCCATCTTCAGCCGACTCGACGAGGCGCTCGCCCAGGCCATCACCCACAACGGGCAGCGGTTCGAGCGCGAGGCGACCAGCGCCGGGCGCGCCCTGACCGGCGCGGACGTCGGGTTCGTCGCGCTCACCGTCCTCGTCCTCGCCGGGGCGGTGGTCGGCATGCAGCGGCGGATAATGGAGTATCGATGACCGTCCGGCACCGTGTCGGCCGGCTGCTGGCCGGCCTTCTGGCCGTCGCGACCGTCGTCGGTGCCGCCGGGTGCGGCGCCGACGACCAGGCGCTACCCGACCACCGTATCCCGGCCGACCCGCCCCGACCGGTCGGCATGCGCGATCCCGCCGTGGTGCCCAGCGCCGCGACGAACTCCCCAGGTTCGTGCAACCCCCGCGCCAGTCTGCGTCCCACGGGTCCGCTACCGCCCCCGCGGCAGATGCCGGCCCGGACCGCGATGGCCCGGATCGTGCAGCGCGGCCGCCTGGTGGTCGGGGTCGACCAGAACAGCTACCAGTTCGGGTTCCGGGACCCGCTCACCGGCGAGCTCGCCGGATTCGACATCGACATCGCGCGGGAGATCGCCCGTGGCCTCTTCGGCGACCCGGACCGGATCCAGTTCCGGGCGATCAGCTCCGCGGACCGGATCAGGGTGGTCAAGGACGGCACCGTCGACATGGTGGTCCGGACCATGACCATGAACTGCGAACGCTGGCAGGAGGTCTCCTTCTCCACCGAGTACTTCACCGCCGGGCAGCGGATCCTGGTGACCCGGGGTTCCGGGATCGAGTCGATCGCACAGCTACGCGGCAAGAAGGTGTGCGCCGCCGACGGCAGCACCTCGATCCGGAACATCGCGGCCGCCGGAACCGTGCCGGTCTCGGTGGTCAACTGGACGGACTGCCTCGTGCTGTTGCAGCAGAACCAGGTCGTCGCCGTCTCGACGGACGACAGCATCCTGGCCGGTCTCGCCGCGCAGGATCCGAACACCCAGGTGGTCGGCCCGCGGTTCAGCGACGAGCCCTACGGCATCGCGATCTCCAAGGCATCACCGGAGCTGGTGCGGTTCGTCAACGCCGTGCTCGAGAAGATCCGTGCCGACGGCACCTGGACCCGGATCTACAACCGTTGGCTGCGGTCGCTGGGGCCGGCGCCGGCACCACCGAAGGCGCAGTACCGTGACTAGGAACTCCTGCCCGTTCCGGTGCCCGACCCGGCCCACCGTCGCGGGGTCGCCGGGCCGGGTCACCCGCCGCCACCGCGTCGGGCGGCCCCGCTGTCGCCGAAGGGAGCTGCGGCCATGAGCGCACGCTGCCTGCGGCCCGGCTGCCCCGGCTCGTACCGCCCCGACGGGTTCTGCACCCACTGTGGCGGCCGGATCCCGGTCGTCGGCCCGGCGGCGCCGGGGCACGCCGGCCACTCCGGACCGCACCCTCCCACCTGGTCGGGTGGCCGGAGCACGGGCCGGGCCCCGGTTCCGGCCGCGCCGTCGGCGCCCATGGTCGGGACGGCATCGGGCGGCCCGGGTGGTGGATCCGGCGCCGACGGCCCACCGGCGATCCCGCCCGCCGGTGGCCCGGGCTCGGTCGCGAGCGCCGGTGGACGGCCGCCGAGCGGTCCGAGCGTGGCGTCCACCGGGGCCGGCACGACGTCCAGCCGGTCCACGACGGGAACCAGGAGCGGCTCCCGGTCCCGCAGCTCCTCCCGGGGCAGCCTCGGCGCCGGGCTGGTCGAGATTCCTCGGGTGCCGCTACGGGATCCCGCCACGGCGGTGATGGCCGAACCGAAGGTCGCGGAGTCGCGACGCTTCTGTGCCCGTTGCGAGAAACCGGTGGGGCGGGGTCGGGACGGCCGGCCGGGCCGGACCGTGGGCTTCTGCCCGTACTGCGGAACACCGTTCTCGTTCGTACCCCGACTCAACCCCGGCGACGTGGTCGACGGGCGCTACGAGATACTCGGCGCCCTGGCCTACGGCGGGCTGGGCTGGATCTACCTGGCGCGGGACCGGAACGTCAGCGACACCGTCCGCGACCGTTGGGTGGTCCTCAAGGGACTCATCGACACCTCCGATCCCGACGCGGTGGCCTCGGCGGTGGCGGAGCGCCGGTTCCTGGTCGAACTGGATCACCCCAACATCGTCAAGATCCACGATTTCGTCGAGCATCCCGACCCACGCACCGGCACCCCCGTGGGCTACATCGTGATGGAGTACGTCGGCGGGCAGTCGCTCCGGGACATGCTGCACGCCCGCCGTCGGGAGACCGGCGAGCGGACCCTGCCGCTGCCGGAGGTGCTGGCGTACGGCATCGAGATCCTGCCCGCACTGGACTACCTGCACGACCGCAACCTGCTGTTCTGCGACTTCAAGCCGGACAACGTCATCCACGCCGAGGAGCAGCTCAAGCTCATCGACCTCGGCGCCGTACGGTACGCCGACGACACCGCCAGCCCGATCTTCGGCACTCCCGGATACCAGGCGCCGGAGATCGGCACCCGCGGCCCGTCGGTGGCCTCCGACATCTACACCGTGGGCCGGACGCTGGCCGTGCTCAGCCTCGACGTCCGCGGCTTCTCCAGCACGTACGCCGACCGGCTGCCCGACCCGGCCGAGGCACCGCTGCTCGCCGCGGAGATGTCGTACCACCGGCTGCTGCGCCGGGCCACCCACCCGGACCCCGCCCGGCGGTTCCAGAGCGCCGGCGAGATGCGCGAGCAGTTGCTCGGCGTGCTGCGCGAGGTCCTCTCGGCGGCCGACGGGGTACCCCGGCCGGCGGTGTCCCGGCAGTTCACCCCGGAACGGAGAGCCTTCGGCACGGACGCGGGCGAGGTCAGCCCGGGTCTCGCCGGCCCGGGTGCCGGGGCGCCACCCGGCGCCCTCGCACCCGCCCCGGCGGCGGTGGCCGCCGCGTTGCCGCTGCCGCAGGTCGACGTGCTCGATCCGGGGGCGGGGTTTCTCGCCTCGCTCGGCACCACCGATCCGGCGGAGCTGATCCGGCAGCTGGCCGCGGCACCGGTGCACAGCGTCGAGGTGGCGTTCCGGCTCGCCCGGGCCCGGATCGACGGGGGTGACCTCGCGGGCGCCGCCGCCGATCTCGACCGGCTGGCCGCCGCGGATCCGTACGACTGGCGGGTGGACTGGTACCGGGGCCTGTTGGCGCTCACCGCGAACCGGCCGGCCGACGCACGGGTGGCGTTCGACGCGGTGTACGACGCGCTGCCGGGCGAGCCGGCGGCCCGGTTGGCCCTGGCGGCGAGCGCGGAGTGCTGCGGGGACCGGACGCTCGCCGCACGGCTGTACGACCGGGTGTGGCGGGTCGACCACAGTTATCTGAGCGCCGCGTTCGGTCTTGCCCGCATCCGCGTCCTCACCGGCGACCGGGCCGGCGCGGTCGCGGTGCTCGACCAGGTACCGGACAGCTCCATCCACCACGTCACCGCCCAGGTCGCGGCGGTGCGGGCGAGCCTGCCGGGACTCGCCGTCGCGACCGGGCCCGACGACCTGCTGCGCGCGTCCGCCCGCCTGGAACGGCTCAATCTGGATCTCGAACGGCAGACCCGGCTCACGATCGAGTTGTTGGAGGTCGCGCTGGCCTGGATTCGCAACCGTCCGGCTCCCGTGCCCGGCCTGCGTGTTCTCGGTCACGAACTCACCGAGCGCGGTCTGCGCTTCGGACTGGAGCGTGCGTACCGGACGCTGGCCCAGCTCGCCCGCGAGCCGCAGGTACGCATCGCCCTGGTCGACCACGCGAACGCGGTCCGTCCGAGGACTCTGGTATGACCACCGGAAGCATGCCCATGCCCTGCCCGGAGCACGGGCCGCCCGACGCCCCGGACCACCGGTTCTGCGAGGAGTGTGGCCGCGAGCTGGAGCGGGTGCCACAGGACGGGGTGGACGGCCCGCTCACCGGCACCCCCGGTGGGGACACCTCCGACGGCGTCGTCGGCCCGGCCGTCCCGGCACCGGGTGGCACCGGCTCGGCGCCGGGCCCGGCGGCCCCCGCCACCGGTGCGATGACCGGCCGGAGTGTGTCGTCCGGCCCGGCCACCGCGCGGTGGGGAGCCGGGGCGGAACGGGACGGCCACCCACACGGCGGCGGGACCGGCGGTGTGGCCGGCACGCCGGACGGCTCCGGTGTGCCGGTGTCTCGGGCCGGGCTGGAGACGCTGGCGGGTCCGGCCGTGCCGGGCGGGCTCGACTCCCTCGCCGGACCGAGCGCCTCACCCGACCGCGCGGCGCCCGTCGCGTGGTCCCAGCCGGTGGTGTCGGCCGGGCCGCAGAGCCCGGCCGGACCGGCCCGTCCGGCGCCGCAGGCGGCCCACCCCGGATCCGGCTCCCCGTCGTCTGCCGCACCGGCCTGGCTGTCGTCGCGGGCGCCCGGTCATCCCTGCCCCCGGTGCGGCGCCGTGCCGTCGGGCAACCCCGGCCACTGCGAGCGCTGCGGCCAGCGCTGGAACGTCGGCCGGGATCGGGCGGACCTCGACCTGGGCACGGTGGCGGCGGTGACCGACCGGGCGCGGCGGCACCGTAACGAGGACGCGGTCGCGGTGGGACGGCTCGGCGGGGCGACCGCGGCCGTCATCTGCGACGGGGTGTCGACGTCGTTGCGCGCCGACGTCGCCGCGCACGCGGCGGCCGAGAGCGGTCTGGCCGCGATCCTGTCCGCGCTGGCGGCCGGGTCCGGCGCGGCCGAGGCCATCGTGACCGGCACCCGGGCCGCCGCCGCGGCGACCCGGGCCACCGCGGTGGCGGACGACGGACAGGTCCCGCCGAGCTGTACCTACGTCGCCGCCGTGGTCACCGCCGACTCGGTCGCGGTCGGCTGGATCGGCGACAGCCGGGCGTACTGGCTCGGCCCGGACGGTGCGACCGACGAGGCGGCCTGCCTCACCGTCGACGACTCGGTGGTGGGGAGGATCCGCGCCGGCCGCCCGGTGCCGCCCGGCGCCGAGCTGCATCCCACGTCGCGTGCCCTGGTGCGCTGGCTCGGCGCCGACTCCACCGACACCGAACCGGAGGTGGTGGCGTTCCAGCCGACCCGGGCGGGCCGGCTGGTTCTCTGCACCGACGGACTGTCGCACTACCTGCCCGATCCGGCGTCACTGGCCGTGCGGGTGCCGGGCCCGACGGGTGCCACACCGCTCGCGATCGCTCGCGATCTGACCGGGTTCGCCGTGGCGTCCGGCGGACACGACAACGTGGCCGTCGCCGTGCTGCCCTTCCCACCGGTCGCCCGCCAGGCCGGCGCCCACGCCTGACCGGAGGCCGCCCGAAGACGGTCGGTACGTGGGACGTATCGACTCTCGTCAGCGCCGTGCCTACGATGGCGGTCGATTCTCCTGTCCACGCCCCGCGCCGGCCGCCCGACGGTGCCGGCCGAGAGGAGCAGCGCATGTCACCACCGGGACCGGTGCGAGGTCTCGCCGCGTACGCCGCCGGGCTGGCTCTGGTCGCGTCGCCGGTACCGGCACACGCCGCCGACACACCCCGGGGCATCGTGGTGCGGGACGGGATGACCCAGCCGGTGTTCGCGCTCGCCGACGCTATCGTGGAACGGGTGTGGGTGGAGACGCCGCTCGACACCGACCACGACGGCCGGAGGGACCGGGTGGTGGTGGACATCTCCCGTCCCCGCGAGACCGAAACCGCCGGCCTGCGGGTCCCGGTGATTCTCGAGCACTCGCCCTACCGCAAGGACACCTGGGACGACGTGCCCTACCCGAGCGTGCTGGTCGACGAACTGCCCCAGGGGGCACGCGGCGGGCGGACCGCGTCCCGCACCGGCGATCCGCGGCGGGCGACCACCAGGGCGGACCTGCCCGGATCGCTCGACGACTACTACGTGCCGCGCGGATACGCGGTCCTGGTCGGGCAGAGCATCGGTACCGCCGACTCCGACGGCTGCCCGACCACGGGCGACCAGGCGGAGACGCTCGCCACCAAGGCGATCATCGACTGGTTGAACGGCCGGGCCCGAGCCTTCGACGCCAGCGGCGCACCGGTGACCGCCCACTGGACCACCGGCGCGGTCGGCATGACCGGTGGCTCCTACAACGGCACCCTGCCGAACATGGTGGCGACCACCGGTGTCGAAGGGCTGAAGACCATCGTCCCGGTGGCCGCCATCAGCAGCTGGTACGACTACTACCGGGCGAACGGCCTGGTGGTGGCGCCCGGCGGCTACCAGGGCGAGGACGCGGACATCCTCGCCATGTACACGGCCGGCCGGAGCCGGGCCGAGGGGACCTGCGCCGACGAGATCGCCGAGATCACCCGACGACAGGACCGGATCACCGGGGACTACACCGGGTTCTGGCGGGACCGTGACTACCGGCCGGGGGCGCGCCGGGTCCGGGCCAGCGTCCTGGTCGTCCACGGGCTGAACGACTGGAACGTCAAGACGGGACAGTTCGCCGACTGGTGGCAGCAGCTTGCCCGGTACGGGGTGCCGCGCCGCCTCTGGCTGCACCGGGGCGGGCACGTCGGCCCGGGTAACAACGCCACGGTCACGCTGCCGGACGGCCGCACCTGGACCTGGAAGCAGACCGAGAACCGCTGGTTCGACCACTGGCTGTGGGGAATCGACAACGGTGTGATGGCCGAGCCGAGGGTGGTGTTGCAGCGGGAGGACGGGCGGTACACGACGTACCGGGACTGGCCCGACCCGGCCGTTCGTCCGGTGTCACTGGGCCTGTCCGCGACCGGGCCGCAGACGCCGGGCACCCTGGTGGGTGCCGGTCCGCGGCACCGCGCGCGACAGAGCTTCGTCGACTCCGGTCGCACCATCGCACCGGTTGACCTGGTGGCCGATCCCGACACGGCGAGCCCGCACCGGCTGGTCTACCGCTCCGCGCCCCTGTCGAACGACGTCCGGATCTCCGGACGACCGGAGCTGCGGCTCCGGTTGTCCATCGACAACCGGACCGCGGCGAACCTGACCGGCTATCTGGTCGACTATGGTCCGCCCGGGGCAGCCGACCCCCCGACGGTGGTGACCCGGGGCTGGCTCGACCCGCAGAACCGGTCCGACCCGTCCCGGTCCCACCCGGTGCGACCGGGAAAGATGGACGACTATCGCTGGACGCTGGAACCCAAGGACTACGTGTTCGCGGCGGGCCACCGGATCGGCGTCGTCATCTTCTCCAGTGACCAGGAGTACACACTGCTTCCGCTGCCCGGGACCCGCCTGACCGTGGCACCGGCGTCCAGTTCGGTGGTTCTCCCGGTGGTCGGTGGCCGCTCCGCGCTCGGGCTCTAGTCGGCGACCGGGGGTGTGGTCCGTGGCGAGCGCCACGGACCACACCCCGCCGGCGGCGTCCGACGCCGCGGCCCACACCGGCCCGGCGCCTGGGGCCTGTGTCGCGGCCTCGGCACCGGGTTCCCGACGCGGGATGTTGTTCGGCGGCGGTGCCGGAGTCGCCGACTACATCATGCTGACGAGGTCGACGACGAAGACGAGGGTGGCGTTCGGCCTGATCCGGTTGCCGACCCCCTGCCGGCCGTAGCCCAGGTGCGGCGGGACGATGAGTCGGCGCCGGCCGCCGACCCGCATGCCCAGCACGCCCCGGTCCCAGCCCTCGATGACCCGGCCGCGTCCGACCTGGAAGCCGAACGGGGAGCCCCGCTCCCACGAGGAGTCGAACTCCTCACCGGTGTCGAACGAGACGCCGACGTAGTGCATCTCGGCCCAGCGGCCGGGCTCGATCTCCGGGCCGGTGCCGATGATGATGTCCTCGATGACGAGGTCGGTCGGAGGAGGTCCTACGACCGGACCCACGGTGGGCTTGTGCATCCGGGAACGATACGTCGGCGCGAAGCCAAGATCATGTATTCCGCGCCGGGCGTGCCGTCGCCGGCACGTCCGGCGCCGCACGAGGGCGCCCGGGCGCGGCGGGTGCCCGACACGGGCCCTGCCGTCCGGCGGGCTTCCCGGCCCGTCCCGTCCCGGTCGGCGTCTGGGTGAGGACGACGGTGAGTCGGTCCTGTGCGCATCCGTGACACCGCATCGGTGACCCGGCCGTCTCCACCGTCGCCCTCGGGGCTACGCTGGGGGCGTGTGTGGCACCTTCCACGCCCCGATCCGCGGCGCCCTGATGGGGGTGTGCCCCGCGGGCTGGGCACTGTTGCCGTTCGTGCGCGACCGGGCCGGGCGATCCGCCCTGGCCGGTTGAGCGCATCGAGCCGAGCCGACCGTCGGCGGCCTGACGCCGACGCCGTGACGGTCCGGCCTGTCCGTTTCCTGGCGCCCCGCGCCGCCTGACCGTCGCCACCACGGCACCTCCGCCTCGTCCGCGCAACAGGCGCCCGCGCTGCCGCGCGCCGTCTCGCGGTCGCGGCCCGACGCCGGGTGAGGCGCCGGCCCGTACGCGCCGCAGCACGGTTCCTCGCCGACGCACGTCCAGGGTCACTCGAGTCCTGACCACCCTCGGGGCAGGCTCGGCCGTGCACGTGCCGCCTGTCCCGCGACCCTGCCCGGCTGGAGCCGGGCGAAAGGACACGGCTGTGCCACGTCACCATGCCCAACGTCAGCATGCCCAACAGAACGACGACAACCCGACGAAGCGGCCCCGGATTCGCCGGGCCCCGCCCCGGACCGAGCGGGACCGGACCCGGCGCGTGCTCGGACAGAACTTCCTTCGGGACAGGCGGACCATCGACCAGATCATCGCCGCGGTGCGGCCGGAGCCGGAGCGGCTGCTGCTGGAGATCGGCGCCGGGGAGGGGGCGTTGACCAGGAGGCTCGCCCGGCTCTGCCGCCGGGTCGTCGCGTACGAGATCGATCCCGATCTGGCGGCGCGACTGCGCGCGGAACTCGGGCCGGTGGTCCGGGTGGTGCAGGGGGACTTCCTGACGGCCCGACCGCCCCGGGAACCCTTCGCGGTGGTCGGCAACATCCCGTACGCGTCGACCAGCAGGATCGTCGACTGGTGCCTGACCGCGCCCGGGATCACCTCCGCGACCCTGGTGACCCAGTTGGAGTACGCCCGCAAACGCTGCGGTGACTACGGCCGCTGGACGCTGCGCACCGTGCAGACCTGGCCAAGGTTTCACTGGCGGCTGGTCGGCCGGATTCCCCGCGAGCGGTTCCGGCCGGCGCCCGGGGTGGACTCCGCGATCCTCCGCCTGGACCGCCGTCGTGTCGATCTGTTGCCGTCCCACCAGCTCGACGCGTACGCGCGGTTCGTGGCACTGGGATTCAGCGGTGTCGGCGGTTCGCTCCGTGCCTCGCTGTGCCGTGAGCATCCGGCCCGGCGGGTGGACGCGGCGCTGCGCGCCGCCCGCATTCCCGCCGACGCCCTGGTCGGACAGGTCTGGCCGGAGCAGTGGCTCGCACTGTTCCGGGGCATCTGCTCCGGTCGATGACGCGAGGGGCCGAGGGCGGCGGGTACCACACGGACCCGGCGCGCTGCCCTCGGCCCGCCGCGCCCGGGACGGCTCCCGACGCCGCAGCCGGTCGGGTCGGTCCGGCAGGTACCGGGTGTGTCGCGCCACCGCCGGGTGCGCGGTGGTGCGCGGAACGGCCCCCGGCGGGTCCGCGCCACGGGACGGGTGCTCCGGTCAGCGCACCCGAGCCGCGCCTGCGCCGTCGAGCCGCGCGGTCACGTCGAGTCGGCCGGGCGTCAGTCCGGCGGTCACCCAGAAACGTCCGACGGCGGCAGAGACGTGATCCCGGACAGTGGTCAGGGTCGCGCGTGGACCGAGCCGCAACTCGATCCAGAGTTCCGGGTTCGGTGCGGTACCGGTGAGCGTGACGGAGGCCCGGCGGACCTGCGGATCGCGGGCCAGGTCGCGTTCGAGACCGCGCGCCAGGCGGCCGCCGCGTACCCGGGTGGTGCCCGGCGGCAGCCGGGTCTCGTCGGCCGTGGTGGCTGTCACGATCCGCAGGTCCAGATCGCCCATGACCGGATGGGGAGAGGGCCACAGCAGCCGCCTGAGCAGGTGGGCACCGAGCCAGGCGAGGAGGAGTCCGAGCACCCCGAGAACGGCCAGGCCCCACGGCGCGACACCTCGCCAGAGGCGGAGCAGGCCCGACCAGATCAGCGGGGCGTTCTCGTCCACACCGGCGAGGTGACCCAGGCTGGCGACCAGACCGACGGCGCCGACCGCGGTCAGGGCCAACCCGACCACCGTCCAGAGCACCCGCAGTCTGCTGTCCGTCATCGCCCCGTCCGTCGTCCGCCTCACCGGCGCGGCCGACCACCGGTGCGCCGGGCGGACCGCGGCCCGACCATCTCGACGTCGACCGGGTCGTCGGGACTGGCGCCGAGGCGCGCCAACTCCCGCCGAATCGTCTGCTCCACCGCCGGGCCGAGCGATGCCTCCCCGACGGCCCGGATCCGGGTCCGCCACCCGCCTCCCCGCCGGCGGACCACCGCGTTCGCGCCGCCCACCCCGGGGACGCTGTCCGCCGTACCCGCCAGGTGGCGCTCGACCGAGCGGCGCTGCAGGTGCCATCCCTCGGCGAGGCGGATAGGCAGCCGCTGCGGCTTCCACCGGACGAGTTGACCGATGAGAGTCAGCAGGCCCAGCGCGCCGGTGGTGACGATGCCGGTTCGGACCCAGGGGTCGCGCAGCCGGGTGGTGGTGAGGGTGCGGTACCAGCCGTCGTGGTCGACGACCAGGCCCGGTCGGTGCAGTGCCACGGCGAACACCTCGATGACCACGAGCACCCCGCCCACCAGCAGCGCGAGCGCCACCAGTAGCACGGCAAGCCGATTGAGCAGGCGCACCTCAACCTCCGCGGGAGGGTTCCGGCAGGTCGATGTCGTGGACGACCACCTCGACGGGCGGACACCGGCCGGATGCACCCAGCACGTCCCGGACGGCGGTGCGGACCTGTTCGGCGAGCGGACCGATCGGCACGGCGGCGACGTCGACGTGCACCGCGACCACCTCACCGAGGCGGATGCCGGGGATCTTGCCACCGGCGAACTGGGTCGCCACCTCCACGCCGCCCGCGTCGGGGGCCAACCGGACCACCCCGGGCACGGCGAGCACCGCCGTCCGTACCGCCGCGGCGAGTGCACGCGTGTCGTCGACCGCGGCCGGCGACGGGGTGCCGACCGCGCCCCCGATCGGGCCGGTGGTCGCCCCGGTCGGCCGCGCCGTCATCGTTCCCGCTGCGGACGGTCGTCGCCGCCGTCCTGGTCGCCCTCGACGTAGACGTCGTCGACGTTGATGTTCACCTCGACGACCGTCAGTCCTGTCATTCCCTGCACACGTTCGACAACGTTGCGGCGTATCGCGTCGGAGACGTCGACGATGCTCTGGCCGTACCACGTGACCACGTCCAGATCGATGGCGGCCTCCCGTTCGCCGACCTCGACGGAGACGCCCTGGCGGACGGTGTCGCCCCCGCCGGGCACGAGGTTGCGTAGCTGTCCCATCCGCCGGGCCAGCCCGGCACCCATCGAGTGCACGCCGGGGATCTCGCGGGCGGCGAATCCGGCGATCTTGGCGACGACGCCCTCGGCGATCCGGGTCTTGCCGGTCTCGGTCGTCAGTTGGGCGCGCGCCGGCTCTCCGCCGCCTGACCGGACCGGTCTCGGCGTCGTCCCCCGAACGTCCTCCCTGCTCGCGGTACTGGTGTCGGTCATTCTGCTCCCCATCCCTCCCCGCTTGCTGCCCATCGCGCCCTCGACGGTCGTCTCGTCCGCCGTCGGTGTCGGGCCGTGGTGACCGGGCGTCACACCGCCGGTCAGCGTCGGCGTGACGCGCCGGCCCGATCGGCCAGTCCGGCCACGGTGACGTCGCCGTCGAGCACGCGGACGACCAGCCAACCGACCAGACCGGCGAGCACCGCACCGGCCGCCGCGCCGAACCCGGCGACGGCCCAAACCGCCGCGACGAGGAATCCGGCGATGAAACCGAACTGTTGGCGGGACATCGTTCCTCCCGTTGACACGGCGGCAGGTCCGCCCTGGCATACACGCTCTGGCCGGAGTCGAACCCGTGATCATGCAACCGTCATGTGATGTAGACCATAGATCTGTTCGTGGGTTGCCCGTCCGCGGCGGTCACCGGGCTCGACGAGGCCCACGGCCGCCTCGACAGGCGGCCGGACACGCTCTCAGCCGTCCGCGGCGCGTTCCCGGGCGCCGGGCCGTTCACCCCGGCTGTCCACGACGGCGGCGACCAGGGCGACCAGAACGAAGCCGACGACCGCCAGGAGCGCCTCCCGCAGCGCCGGCGTCCAGCCCCGGTGGGCCGCCAGAGCGCCGAAGAAGATCGCGCCGATGCCGGCGATCCCGGCGGCCGCGCCGATCCGCTGACTGGTCTGCAGCATGCCGGCGGCGCTGCCCGCCTGGTCCACCGGCACCTCCGCGAGGGTGAGCGTCTGGTTGGGCGTGATCACCAGACCGCTGCCGAGTCCGGCCAGCAGCAGCGGGGTGGCGGCGGTGAGGGGCGCGCCCCGGCCGGGTACCACGAGCAGCGCGAGCACCACCCCGGCGAGGCCGAGCGCCACCGTGGCCAGACCGAACACCACCAGCGGCCGCCCGAACCGGTTGACGACCCGCCCACCGATCACGGCGGTGACCGCCGAACCGACGGCGAACGGTGTGACCGCCAGTCCGGCCTCCAGGGCGCCGTACCGCAACCCGTTCTGCAGGTACACCGTGTAGAGGAAGAAGATGGCGACGAAGCCGGCGAAGTAGAACAGCGCGATCAGCGCCCCCAGGGTGTACGACCGCAGCCGGAACAGCGCGAGGTCGAAGAGCGGTTCCCGGAGCCGGCGGTACCGGAGTTCCCAGCCGACGAAGCCGAGCAGCACCAGAAGACCGGCCGGTGTCAGCAGCCACGTGAGCGGCCCACGCCACTGCCGCGCCTGCACCAGCGGCAGCAGGAGAAGCGTGATGGCGAGCCCGAGCAGCAGGACACCGACGGGGTCCACACTCCGCCGGCGGGCCGGCCGCGCGGGCGCGGCCGGGAGGAGCCGCCAACCGGCGGCGATCGCACCGATGCCGACGGGGACGTTGACGAGGAAGACCCACCGCCACCCGTGCTGGGCGCCGCCGAGTTCGATGAGGGCACCGCCGAGCAGCGGGCCGATGGCGGTGGAGACCCCGATGGTGGCGCCGAGCATCCCGAACGGACGCCCCCGGTCCGCGCCCCGGTAGAGCTGCTGGATCAGCCCGGTCACCTGCGGGTTGACCACCCCGGCCGCCGCACCCTGCAACAGCCGGGCACCGATCAGCCAGGCCGTGGACCCGGCGAGGCCGGCCACCGCGCTGGTCACGGTGAACAGCGCCAGGCCGACCGTGAAGACGTCCCGACGCCCCCGGGTGTCACCGAGGCGTCCCGCCGGCACCAGCATCAACCCGAAGGTCAGGGCGTACCCGGAGAGGATCCACTGCAGGTGGCTCGGGTCGGCGTGGACGGCCCGTTCGATCGACGGAATCGCCACGTTCACGATGCTGACGTCGAGCAGGGTCATGAACGTCGCCACCAGGCCGACCACCAGGGCTCGGCGACGCTGCCGGCCGGTGAGGACGGCGTCGGACCCGTCCGGTCGCGGGTCGTGGTCCGGTCGCCGTCCGCCGTCCGACGGCGACCCGCCGGGTCGGGGAGGGTTGCCGCCGCCGCCCGCACTCATCCGAACCCTGCCGGTTCCACCGGCGGCCGCGACACGTCGGATGCCGGGCGGCCCCGGCAGGATGACCCCGTTCGATCGGTCCGGGCCGACGTCATCGGACCGGCGGTCCGCCGTCCCGGCCCCGCTGACGCCCCATCAGGTCAGTTGGTGCGAGCACCAGCGTGGACCGAAGTCCAGGCCCTCCAACGGGGAGTCCTCGCGGTGCAGCAGGTTCTTCTCCCCGAGGAGGTGCAACGGAGCCGCCAGCTCCTCCTCCGGGATACCCGCCTCCTCCGCGATGGCCTCGGGGAAGGGCACCTGGCCGCGTGCCTCGAGCGCGGTGACCGCGACGTAGACCCGCTGTTCGAGGTCGGTGAGATCCGTCTGTCGCATGGTGACCTCCTCGCCCGATCGTCCGTCGGGCAGTTCGCGGCGCCGCGATTACCCGTTGTCGCGGCGACGATGCGTCGGAGTGGCTGCAACGTGGCGTGGGACGACGGGACTCGCCCGCGCCCGATCTGCCCCACGCCGTCACCTACGCTGCTACCCGTGAGATGGGACGTGGCCGTGATCGGCGCGGGACCGGCGGGACTGTCCGCGGCGTACGCCGCCGCCCGGGCCGGGGCACGGACGATCGTGCTGGAGAAGGCCGAGCATCCGCGCTACAAGACCTGCGGCGGTGGGCTGATCGGTACCTCGTTCGCGGCAGCGGCGGCCCGGATCGACGTACCGGTGGCCGACCGGATCGACCAGGTCACCGTCACCGCGAACGGCCGCCGCCGGTTCACCCGGCACTACCGGCCCGGTCAACTGCTGACCATGGTGCGGCGGGAGGAGTTCGACGACCGGCTGCGGGACGCGGCGGTGCGGGCGGGGGCGACACTCCGGCAACGGGTCACGGTCCGCGGCCTCGACCAGGGACCCGACGAGGTACGCATCCGACTGGCCGACGGCTCGGTGCTGGCCGCCGCCGTGGCGGTCGGCGCCGACGGCTCGGCCGGGGTGACCGCACGCCACGTCGGTGTCGACTACTGCCAGGTCGACCTGGGACTGGAGCTGGAGATCCCGGTCCCGGAACCGCTGCGGCAGCGGTGGCGGGGTCGGTTGCTGCTGGACTGGGGGCCGTTGCCCGGATCGTACGCGTGGGTGTTCCCGAAGTCGGACCGGCTGACCGTCGGGGTGATCGCGAGCCGCGGTGAGGGGGAGCGGACCCGTCGCTACCTGCGCAGCTTCGTCGAGCGGCTGGGTCTGGACGGCCTGGAGCCGCTGCACGACTCCGGGCACCTGACCCGGTGCCGGAGCGCGGACTCGCCGTTGCGGCGTGGTCGGGTGCTGGTCGCGGGGGACGCGGCGGGGTTGCTGGAGCCGTGGACCCGGGAGGGCATCAGCTTCGCGCTGCGCTCCGGCGCGCTCGCCGGCGCCGCCGCGGCCAGCGGCGACCTGGACGGATACGTCCGGGCCGTCCGTGAGCAGCTCGTGCCGCCGATGCGGGCCGGGCACCAGATCCTGCGCGCGTTCTCACGGCATCCCCTGGTTTTTCACGCCGCGCTGGCCACTCCGGCCGGCTGGCGGATGTTCGTCGATTTCTGCCGGGGCGAGACCAGCTTCGACCGCGTGCTGACACGCCGTCCGGTACGGGCCGCGCTGGCGCTGTTGGGCTGACCCGACGGAGATCGGTCCGGTTACCGCGGACAGGGACAGCAGGGTGCGGTTTGGTGGCATGTTTGTGGATTCTGCGGTACGGCTGGTGGCCTGGGGTGGGGTGGATCGGTTGGTGGGTGGTGGGTGGTTTCGTCCGGTGTCGGGGTTTTCCGGGTGACGGTCGTCACCGTGTCTGGGTGTTCTGTGGCGGGTTGTCGGGAATGGTGGCTGGTCTGGGGTGGTTGACCATCCGGTGCGGCCGGCCGGGCTGGCCGCGGGTGGCGTCGGGGTGGTGGTCGGGTGCTCGTGGTCGGGTGGCTGGTTCCGGGAATGGTGGCGGGCTGGGGGTTGTTGTACCTGGTTCTGTGTGCGGGGCTGGCCGCCTGGTGGGGTGGCTGGTTGCTGGGTGTGCCGGCTGGTGGGGTGCCGGGCTGGGAATGGGTGCGGGCCGCTGGTTGTTGGATGTGGTTCGCGCCGGGGTGAGGGCCCCTGCTGGGTGTCTGCCGGTGGCATGGCCCCCCGGTTTCTTCTGTTCTTGTTTTTCTTGTCTTGTTCGAGGCTTTGTGTGCTGGGATGCCGGCGTGTGTGTGGTGTCCCTGTGTGTTTGTGTGTGGGAGAGGATTGGTTTGGTTATGGCGTTTCGGATGGTGTCTGGTTCTGGTCTGCTGCGTCGGGGTGCGTTGGGTCTGGCTGGTCTGGCGGTTGCCGGTGGTGTGGTTGCTGGTCCGGCGGTGGTGCAGTCTGGTGTGGTGGCGGATGCTGGTGTGTCCGCGGCGGTGGCTGCCGGGAAGCCGGACAAGGGTCAGCCGTCGCGGGAGAAGCTGGTTCCGCATGGTGTGCAGGGTGCGCAGTCGCGGATTGCTCTGGGTGAGGAGCAGACGCGTAACGTCAGGGAGATCGTCTCGGCGACGAAGCGGGCTGGGATGGATGAGCGGGCTGCGGTGGTGGCGGTGGCCACGGCGCTGCAGGAGTCGAAGTTGGTGAACCTGGGTCATCTGGGTGAGCGGAACGATCATGACTCGCAGGGGTTGTTCCAGCAGCGTCCGTCGTCGGGTTGGGGTTCGGTGGAGCAGATCACTGATCCGCAGTATGCGACCACGGCGTTTCTGAGGGCGTTGCGGAAGGTTGACGGGTGGCGGGATATGCCGTTGACCGAGGCCGCGCAGCGGGTGCAGGTGTCGGCGTATCCGTTCCACTACGCCCAGTGGGAGCAGCAGGCGGCTGATCTGGTGGCCGAGCACTGGAACGACGGTTGACGGTCATGGGCTGGTGGCCGGGTCCCGGGCACGGGGACCCGGCCACCGGCGTACCCACACCCGTCACCGCGCCACGGACCCGGACCGGCCCGGTTCCATCGGCCGGAAGCGACGCAGCCGCAGCGAGTTGCCGACGACGAAGAGCGAGGAGAAGGCCATCGCCGCACCCGCGATCATCGGGTTGAGCAGCCCGGCGGCGGCCAGCGGTAGTGCGGCCACGTTGTAGGCGAAGGCCCAGAACAGGTTTCCCTTGATGATCCGGAGTGTGGCGCGCGAGAGTCGGATCGCATCGACGGCCGCGACCAGGTCCCCGCGTACGAGGGTCAGGTCGGACGCCTCGATCGCGGCGTCCGTGCCGGTGCCCATCGCCAACCCCAGGTCGGCCTGGGCGAGGGCGGCGGCGTCGTTGACGCCGTCACCGACCATCGCCACCACCCTCCCCTCGGCCTGGAGCCGCTTCACGACGCGGACCTTGTCGTCCGGCAACACCTCGGCGACGACCTGGTCGATGCCGACCTGGTCCGCGACCGCCCGGGCGACGGTGGCGTTGTCCCCGGTGAGCAGGACCGGGGTGAGGCCCAGCCGACGCAGTCCGGCGACGGCCTCCCGGCTGGTTGGCTTGACCGTGTCGGAGACGACGAGGACGCCGCGAACCCGGCCCTCCCAGCCGACCAGTACCGCCGTACGTCCGGCCGCCTCCGCCGCGTCGACGGCGCGGGTCAGCTCGGGTGGCACGGACAGGCCGTGCTCGGTGAGGAGGCGAGACCGACCCACCACCACCGCGCGACCCTCCACCTGACCGGTCACGCCGAGTCCCGGCAGGCTGGCGAAGTCGGTGACCACCGGTGGCGGTCCGGTCCGCTCGGCGGCGGCCGTCGCCACCGCCCGGGCGACCGGGTGCTCCGAGGCGGCCTCCAGCGCACCCGCGACCCGCAGCACCTCGGTGGCGTCGGCGTCCGTGGCCGGTACGACATCGACGAGCGACATCCGGCCGGTGGTGACGGTACCGGTCTTGTCCAGTACCACCGTCTCCACCTGCCGGGTCGATTCGAGCACCTCGGGACCCTTGATCAGGATTCCCAGCTGGGCACCCCGGCCGGTGCCGACCAGCAGTGCGGTCGGGGTCGCCAGCCCGAGCGCACACGGGCAGGCGATGATGAGGACGGCCACGGCAGCCGAGAAGGCGGCGGCGGCACCGCCTCCGGCACCGAGCCAGAACCCGATGGTGGCGACGGAGAGGGCGATCACCACGGGGACGAACACCCCGGAGATCCGGTCCGCCAGCCGCTGTACCGGCGCCTTTCCCGCCTGAGCCTGTGCCACCAGGGCAGCCATCTGGGCCAGTCGGGTGTCGGCGCCGATCCGGGTCGCCCGGACGACGAGCCGACCTCCGGCGTTGACGGTCGCCCCCACCACCTCGTCGCCCGGTCCGACCTCGACCGGGACCGACTCGCCGGTCAGCATGCTCACGTCGACGGCGGACGAGCCGTCCTCGACCACCCCGTCCGTGGCGATCTTCTCGCCGGGCCGTACGACGAAACGGTCGCCGACCACGAGGTGTTCGACGGGGATCCGTGTCTCCGCCCCGCCCCGCAGGACGGTCACCTCCTTGGCGCCGAGTTCGAGCAGCGCCCGCAGCGCGGCCCCGGCCCGGCGCTTCGCCCGTGCCTCGACGTAGCGGCCGGCGAGGATGAAGAGCGTGACCCCGGAAGCGGCCTCGAGGTAGATCGAGCCCGTCGCGTCGCCGCGTCCGACGTCGAGGCTGAACGGGTGTGTCATCCCGGGGGCGCCGGCGCTGCCCAGGAACAGCGCCCAGAGCGACCAGCCGAACGCCGCGAGGGTGCCGAGCGAGACCAGGGTGTCCATGGTGGCGGCACCGTGCCGCAGGTTGACCAGGGCGGCACGGTGAAAGGGCAGTCCGCCGTACCCGACCACCGGCGCGGCGAGGGTGAGCGACAGCCACTGCCAGTTGGTGAACTGCCAGGCCGGCACCATGGCCAGGACGATCACCGGAACTGTCAGCACCAGCGACACCCACAGCCGGGTACGCAGCGCCGCCAGCTCGTCGGCGGGGGAGTCCGGGGCCGTCGGGGCGCCGCCCGCAGGCTGCGGCGGGGGCGGCAGGGTCGCGGTGTAACCCAGCTTCTCGACGGCCGCGACGAGGTCGTCCGGGGTGTGCCCGCCGCCGTAGTCGACGACGGCCTTTCCGAGGGCGTAGTTGACCGTGGCGGTCACCCCGTCCAGGCGGTTGAGCTTCTTCTCGATCCGGGCGGCGCACGAGGCGCAGGTCATCCCGCCGATGGTGAGCTCGATCCGGTTCGGGGCCGCAGGCGGCCGCCCGGTGACCGGTGCCATCGTGTCGCCTCCTCAGTCGTGTCCGTGTCCGGGGGCCGTTCCGCCGGTCGGGGCCGGGGCGGCGGACACCGTGAACTCGGCGGTGCGGACCGCCCCGGCGTGCCGGAAGTCCAGGTACAGCCGGTATGTGCCGGCCGACGGCACCTCGACGGAGAAGGTCACCGCCGCTTTGGGGGCCGTCCTTCCGTCGCCGGGCACGTCCTCCGGATGAACGTGCAGGTACGCCAGGTCACCGTCGCGCAGCGCGACCAGATGCCCGTACGCGCCGAGGTAGGGCTCCAGTTCGGTGACCGGCTGGCCGTCCCGACTCACCGTCATGGTCACCGTGCTGGTGCGACCCGGCTCCAGGCCGCCGTCGAGGCGAACCGTGTATCCGTCGACCACGGCGGTCGACGCGGGAGGTGGCAGCGGACGGGGCCGGTAGTGGCCCGGGACGTCGACGTCGACGCCGAGCGTCAACGGTTCCCTGCCGGTCGGGGTGAAGTCGGCGAACGCCCGCCAGCTTCCGGGTTCGGTCATCGGCGTGGTGGTCCGCCAGGTGCCGTCCCCGTCCATCGCCGGGTGGACGTGCCGGTAGCCCGTCAGGTCGCGCCGGACCACGATCAGGTGCATCCGTGCGTCGTGCGTGACGTCGTATCCCAGCACGGGACGTCCGTCCGGACCAAGCACCCGGAAGGCGAACTCGCCTGCGGCGGCCGGAACCGGGTCGAGGGTGTAGCCGCGATCGGACACCAGCAGTCCACCAGCCGGTGCCGTGCCGGCCGGCTGTCCGGTCGGTTCCGGGTGCACGGTCCGGTGTGCGGGTTCCGTAAGTCCGGGTACGGCACCGACCAGCCGCCCGGTGCCGTACGCGGCACCGAACACCGTCGCGAGTCCGAGGGCGAAACCGACCAACCTGATCGCGGTGCGCACGGGCGTCCCCTCCTGACGACGGTGTCGCGGGTCAGGCGGTGACGAGCTCGTAGCCCGCCTCGTCGACGGCGGCCCGGACCGCTGCCGGGTCCAGGGGCTCGGTGCTGTGCACGGTGACCTGGCCGGATTCGAGGTCGACCGTGACCCCGGTGACCCCGGGGATGGCGCTGATCTCGGTGCTGACGGCGTTGACGCAGTGGCCGCAGGTCATTCCCCGGACCTCGTACCGTGCGGTGACCATGTCCTCTCCTCTCCGCTGCGCGACGCGGCTCGCCCCGACGAACGTGGGTCTGGGCGCGTCGCCCGCGTTACGGGTACCCCGTATGGGTACTTCCCGCACCGTAGCATACCCCCAGGGGGTTAGTTATGCTTGTGGCCATGACCTCACCGGCCCACGCGTCGACGCGCGATGTCCCGATCCGTGGCTACAGCGCCAGCAAGGAGCAGCTGCGTGCGCGGCTGCGGCGTGTCGAGGGTCAGGTCCGGGGGATCGAGCGGATGGTCGAGGAGGACCGTTACTGCATCGACATCCTGACCCAGATCTCCGCGATACAGGCTGCGCTGGACAAGGTGGCGTTGGGCCTGCTCGACGGGCATGCCCGGCACTGCATGCACGAGGGTGCCGTCGAGGGACGGGCCGACGAGATGGCCACCGAGATGATGGCCGCGATCGGCCGTCTGATGAAACGCGGCTGACCCGGGACAACCGCCGGTCGGCGGCTGCCGGTTCCGGCGGGGGAGACCCACGGATCCGACAACCGACCCTTTCGCCTCCGGCCGGCACCGCCACCGCACCGTTATCCGCGACCGCGTGGCGCCGGCGGGAACCGACCGCCACCGTTAGGCTTCGACGGACGTCACCGGAATACGAGCGGTAGCGCGGAGTGTGGGGTGGTCATGACGACCATTGGATGCATCGGAAGCGGCCGCGTCGGTGCCACGGTCGCCCGGCTGGCGGTGGATGCCGGGCACGACGTGGTGCTGAGCAACTCGCGCGGCCCACAGACCCTCGCCGAGCTGGTGGCCGAACTGGGGCCGCGAGCCCGAGCGAGCACGCCGGCCGAGGCGGCCGCGGCAGGAGACATCGTGGTGGTGGCGGTCCCGTTCGCGGTGTACCGGTCGGTGCCGGTCGCGCCGCTCGCGGGCACGGTCGTGATCGACGCCTGTAACTACTATCCGCAGCGTGACGGGTGGGATCCCGAACTGCAGAGCGGCGCCAGCACCAGCAGCGAACTCCTCCAGCGGCACCTGCCGGAGGCGAGGGTGGTCAAGGTGTTCAACAACATCTACTTCCGGCACCTCGGTGAGCTGCCTCGTCCCTCGGGTGCCGTCGACCGCAGCGCCCTCGCCATCGCCGGCGATGACGAGGGGGCCAGGGCGGCGGTGACCGCGTTCCTCGACGCGATCGGCTACGACACCGTGGACGTCGGTCCGCTCGCCGAGGGGTGGCGCTTTCAGCCTGGCACCCCGGCGTTCGCCACCTTGTACGGTGACGGTCCGGTCTGGCAGACGGCGGCCAGCAGGCCGGTGAGTGTCGACGAACTCACGAGCCTGCTGGCCGCAGCCGGGCGTCGGCCGTAGCAGCCGCCGCGGACGTCCCGGCGGTCGTGGCGTGTGGGTCGAGACCGGCGCCCGGGCCGGCGGCGTTCAGCCGCCGGCCCGGGCGCCGTCACGGTTCCGTCGCGTCGGCCGCCGTGAACAGGTCGACCTGCTCCACCGAGCCCACCGTGGTGCCGGAGTGCGCGGGCGCCGGTCGGTGAGCCGACGACCGCCAGTACAACCGCTCGCCCCGGTCGGCGGACAGCCGGGACGAGACGCGGAAGACAACGGTCGTGATCGGTGCCGGGGGTGGCACGAGGCGGCGCTCACCCCAACGGACCCAGATCGGGATGCGGCCCGCCTCAGCCTCCATCAGTAGTTTGTCGATCGTGCGCTGTCGGTGGGAGTGGTCGACCTCGACGACGACCGGCGCTCCGGCCGGCCGAGCGCAGCCCAGGTCCACGACGGACGTGCGGTGGGCGTACGGTGGCGGAAGTCGCATGACGCTGGCCGCCCGCCGGTACACCCGCCAGCCCTGTGCCGTCGCCCAGGCAGCCACGGAGTCGATCAGCAGTTCGGTGACCTCGTCCGCCGTCTGGTCCTGGAACGCCAGCCGCGCCAACCAGTCGGTCAGTTCGGCACCGATCCGCGCGCCCTCCTCCGCCTGGTCCACGGCCCCGACGGTATCGCGGCATCCGCGACGGTCGCGAGGGTCGACCGCGGTCGCGACCGACGGCACCGGTGGGCGCGTCCGAGCCCTCCCGCGCCGCTGTCGGGTCCGGTTGGCGGGTGGCGGTGGAATGCCGGTGGGTGGTGGGTTGTTGGGTGGCGGGTTGGTGGGTGGTGGGTGGTTTCGTCCGGTGTCGGGGTTTTCCGGGTGACGGTCGTCACCGTGTCTGGGTGTTCTGTGGCGGGTTGTCGGGAATGGTG
>Ga0310834_100845_pt1 | contig 25162 bp, 17 predicted proteins | sample SM_ome_2_FD_201314 | JGI IMG/M metagenome (GOLD analysis project Ga0310834, IMG submission 201314) | Sorghum-adapted microbial communities enriched on stacked mutant (SM) sorghum from Joint BioEnergy Institute, Emeryville, California... ... | reverse complement strand
CCCTGCGGGAGATGGTGAAAGACACCGCGGCGCCGACGTCGCTGGGCCAGCCTGCGGTGGCGTCGGACATGCCGGAGCTGCTGGACCGCATCGCCGCCGACCGCAAGGCGCTCCGCGACGGGGTGCGGCTGGCCGCGGTACCGCTGGTCCTGCTCTGCTGGTTCGTGCTCCATCTGGCGGTGGCCAACAGCGCGTTCCGCCGGCGGATGGAGTTCGGCCTCACCGGCCTGCGCGGCGTCCCGCGGCTGACCCGGTGGTGGCTGTCCGCTGCCGAGGTCGCGGTCCCGCTGCTGGTCGGCGGCGGCGTCGGTTACCTGGCCGGATACCTCGCCGGTACGGCGCTGGCCCACCGGGTGCTGCCCGGCGACCCGTCCGTCCGAATGAACGCCGGCTCGGTCTGGTACGCCCTGGTCGCGGTCGGCGGCGCACTCGCGGTCGGCCTGTTCGCCCAGTGGCGGGCCACCGCGGCCCCCGTCGCCACCCTGCTGCGCCGGGTGCCGCTGCGCCGGCCGGCCGGCCGGATCAGCGCCGTCGAGGTGGTCGCGGTCGCGCTCGCCGTGGCGGCCGGCTACCAGGTCCGCGCCGGCGGCGACCGCTCGGGCCTCGCCCTGCTCACCCCGATGTTCATCGCCCTCGCCGTGGGCCTGCTCGCCGCGCGGCTGGTCGGCCTGGTCGCGGACCGGGCGGGGCGCGGCGCGTTGCGGCGGGCCGGTGCCGGCCGCCGCCGGTTCTGGCCGGCTTCTCCGGCCGCGGCGCTCGGTCGCGCGCTCGCCTGCCTCTACCTGGCCCGCCAGCCCGGCCAGGCCCGGCTGCTCGGGGTGCTGGTCATCCTGTTCGGCGTGCTCGGCTTCGCGGTGACCGCGGTCGACGCGGGTGCCGCCGCCCGCGCCGCGCGGGTCCGGGCGGAGATGGGGGCGCCGCGGGTGCTCCAGGTCGAGGCCAACTCCAACCGCCAGCTGCTGGCGGCCGTGCGCGCCGCCGACCCCGACGGCCGGTACGCCATGGCGGTCACCACGGTGTCCAGCAAGGAACTGCCCCTGCTCGCCGTCGACGCCAGCAGGCTCGCGCGGGTGGCGATCTGGGACAGCGGGTACGGGCCGCCGGCGGCGAGCGTGGCACGGTTGTTGCAGCCTGCGGAGCCGATGCAGGTGCAGATCACCGGCGGCGAGTTCGAGGTGCGCGCAACGGTCCGGGCCGCGCCGGAGAGGGCCCGGCTCGTGGCGCGGCTCGCGCCGCTGGATGCGCCGGTGGTCGAGCTGGACCTCGGCCCGCTGCGCCCCGGCGCCACCGTCTACCGGGCCCCGGCGGCGCAGTGCGCCAGCGGCGGATGCCGCCTGCTCGGGCTGGAACCGAAGTCACCCGCCGCCTCGGAGTACACCTTCGACGTCACGTTCCACCAGCTGCGCCAGTACGGCCCGGACAAGGTGGTTGCGGGTCCGGCCGAGCTCGCCCAGGTCGACCGATGGACCACCGGCGGGCGCAACGAGGTGCAGGCCACCCTGACCGCGGCCGCGGACGGCGTCCGGGTGAGCTACTCCGACCGCTTCGAGTTGGGCGCGCTGCTGCGGCCGGTCGGCACGCCCACGCCGCTGCCGGTCGTCACCACGGGTCCGGCGCCGGCGTCGATCCCCGGCGGCGGCCTGCAGATCCCGGTCAACCGGGTCGCGACGGTGCACCTCGTCCCCGGCCTCGGCACCGAGGGCGGGCTGGTCAGCCTGGAGTACGCCGAGCTGGCCGCGCTCGAACCCGGCACCGCCCACGATTCCGAGGTCTGGCTGACCGCGGACGCCCCGCCGCAGCTGACCGACCGGCTGCGCGAGGCCGGCCTGGTCATCCTGACCGACCGGACGACCAGCTCCGAAACAGACCTGCTCGGCCGGCGCGGGCCGGCCCTGGCGCTGCGGTTCTACCTGCTGGTGGCGATCGCCGCGGTCGCGCTCGGCGTCGGGGCGGTCGCCGTGGTCGCCGCGGCGGACCGCTGGAGCCAGACCGGCCAGCTCCGCGCGCTGCGCGCCCAGGGACTGCCCGCGGCGGTCCCGTGGCGGGTCGGGTTCGGCGGGTACGCCGGACTGACCGCGGTGGCCCTCGTCCTGGGTACGCTCGCCGCGGCGCTGGCCTGGTGGCTGGCGCGGACCGTCATCCCGTTCTTCGCCGACGTCGGTGCGGGCCGGTACCTGCCGCTGGCGCCCCGGCCGCTGGTGGCCGCCGCCGCCCTGGCCGGCGCGGCGGTGGTGCTGATCGGTGCGGGCGCCATCGCGGCGGCCGCCCTGCGCCGCGCCGTCGAAGGACCTGCACTTTCCCGGAAAGTGCAGGTCAGTGGATCTCCGTCGCCGGCATTTTCGGGGAGAATGAGGAGATCATGAATGGTCTCGCGGTGATCTGCCGGCGGGTGGTGCACATCTACCGTGCCGAGGGCGGCGATGTGGTCGCGCTGGCCGGCGTGGACCTGGACATCGCGCCCGGCGAACGGGTGGCCCTGGTCGGCCCGTCCGGTTCCGGCAAGTCCACGCTCATCGCCCTGCTCGCCGGGCTGATGCGGCCCAGCGCCGGCCGGGTGCAGGTCGGGCTGGTGGACATCGGCCGGCTCACCGACGCCGAGCTGTCCCGGCTCCGCGGCACCGACATCGGCGTGGTCCTGCAGGGCGCCGAGCGCAACCTGCTGCCGTACGCCACCCTCGCCGACAACCTGTGGCTGGCCCAGCGCCGGGCGGCCAGCGTCCGCCCGGCCGACGTGGAGCCGCCGGAGCGCGTCGCCGCCCTGGTCGGCCTGCTCGGCGACGTCCACCGCCGGGTGTCCGAGCTTCCCCCCGGCGCGCGCCAGCGGGCCGCGCTGGCGGTGGGCATGGCCGCCTCACCGGGCCTGCTGCTGGTGGACGAGCCGACCAGCCAGCTGGACACCGGCGGCCGCGACGAGGTGCTGGACGCGCTGGAACGGGTGAACACCGAGCGGGGCACCACGATCGTGGTGGTCACCCACGACGCCGAGGTGGGCGCGCGGCTGGGCCGGGCGGTGACCATCCGCGACGGCCGGGTGGGCGCGGAGGGGCGCGGCGGCCGGGAGTTCGCGGTGGTGGCCGGGGACGGCACGATCCAGTTGCCGCCGGAGGTGCTGGGGGAGTTTCCGCCGGGGACCCTGTTCGCCGTCGACTACGTGGACGGCACCGTGAACCTTGTCGCTGGAACCGCCGATCGGCCAGCTACGCCGGCAGCGTCACCAGGCGTGCCAGACTAGAGAACCATGAGCGATCCACGGACCACTCCCTCGATCTTCACCCGCGGCGCGGTCGACCTGAGCGCGCTGCGGGCGGCGCAGCCGGCCCGCCCGAGCCAGGGGCCGTCCGGCAACGGCTCGGCCGCGCCGGCCTCCCCCGTCGGCGCCGCCCGCCGGCCGGAGGGACCCGCACCCGGGCAGGCAGCAAGCGGCGGCGGGGTCGCCGTCATCGACGTCACCGAGGCCACCTTCCAGACGGAGGTACTGGAGCGCTCGCTCACCACTCCGGTAGTGATCGACTTCTGGGCGGAGTGGTGCCAGCCGTGCAAGCAGCTGTCTCCGGTCCTGGAGAAGTTCGCCGTCGAGGACGGCGGCGCGTGGGTGCTGGCCAAGGTGGATGTCGACGCCAACCCGCGGCTGGCCCAGATGTTCCGGGTGCAGGGGATCCCGCTGGTCTACGCCATCGTAGGCGGCCAGCCGGTCGACGCGTTCTCCGGGGTGGTGCCGCAGACGCAGGTCCGGCAGTGGCTGGACGCGGTGCTCAAGGCCGCCGGTGTCACGGTGACCAAGGCCGAGGACCCGCGGCTGAGCTCCGCCGACGACGCGCTGATGAGCGGCGACCTGGACGCCGCCGAGCAGGCGTACAAGAAGATCCTGGCGGAGAGCCCGGCGGACGCCGCGGCCGAGTCCGGCCTGGCCCAGGTGGCGCTGTACCGCCGGGTCGCCGGGGTGGACCGGGCGGCGGCGCTCGCGGCCGCGCAGCAGGCCCCGGACGACGTGGCCGCGCAGCTGCTCGCCGCCGACGTCGAAGTGATTTCCGGGCAGGCGGAGCAGGGGTACAACCGCCTGGTCAACCTGATCCGCCGGGTCGCCGGCGACGACCGGGAGACGGTCCGCCGGCACCTGCTCTCCCTGTTCACCATCGCCGGCCCGGACGACCCCGCGGTCGCCGCGGCGCGGCGGGCGCTGGCCAGCGCACTGTTCTAGATCGGAGCCGCCATGGGCGCAGCGGCGCGGAGCGGGCCGGGGGCCCGTCGGATCGCGGTCCTCGATGCGCCGACCAACCTCGGCCTCCGACCACCCACCCCGACGTCGGTGCCCGGCTGCGCCAAGGCGCCCGGCGCGCTGCGCGACCACGACCTGATCGGCCGGCTCGGCGCCCGGGACGCCGGCTGCCTCACCCCGCCCCGCTACGACCCCGGCGACTGGCAGCCCGGCGACGGCGTCTGCCACGCGGACCTGATCGCCGCGTACTCGCTGCGGCTGGCCGACCGGATCGGTGCGATCCAGGACGCGGGGGAGTTCCCCCTGGTGCTCGGCGGTGACTGTTCGGTGCTGATCGGCTCGGCGCTGGCGATGAACCGCCTCGGCGAGCAGATCGGCGCCCACATTGGACTGGTCTTCGTGGACGGGCACTCCGACTTCCGGCACCCGGGCAACGCATCCTACGTCGGCGCCGCCGCCGGCGAGGACCTGGCCCTGGTCACCGGCCGCGGGCAGGCCGACCTGGCCGCGCTGGAGGGGCGCCGGCCGTATTTCCGGGACGTGGACGTGGTGGTGCTCGGCATCCGCGGCCACGACGAGTACCGGCTGGACCTGCAGGCGGCGGGGATCGCCACCCGGGCGGTGCCGGCGCTGCGGGTCGAGGGCGCCGCCCGCACCGCGCAGTGGGCCCGCGAACAGCTCGCCGACTGCGTGGGGTACTGGGTGCACGTCGACGTCGACGTGCTGGACCCGGCGGTGATGCCGGCCGTCGACGCCCCGGACCCGGGCGGCATCGCCTACGCGGAGCTGGAGCTGCTGCTCTCCGGCCTGGTCGCCACGCCCGAGTGCCTCGGTATGGAGCTGACCGTCTTCGACCCGGACTACGACCCGGACGGCTCGTACGCGGCCGAGATCGTCGGCACCGTGGTCGCCGGGCTGGCTCCGCTCTCCACCCCCGCGGCCGCGCAGCCGGCCCCCGAGCTGTCCAGCTCCCGCCGCCGCACCTCGACCGCCCGCCCCTCGGGCAGCTCAGCCGTCGCCTCCGCCTGACGGCCGGTCTGGGTCGTACCCCTCGGCAGATTCGCACATGAGGCACGCCTGAGCGGTAAGGGATGGCCTCGCTCGCCGTCGTGGGCCTCGCTCGCCGTCGGTCAGCCGCGGCGTGCACGCGCCCGGCGCCTGCCCTCGTGCATCGCCTGCACCCGGGCGACCGGAATCGTGTGGCCCTCCTCGATCAGGTCCGCCGGCAGCCGCTGCGGCCGCGGCATCCGCCCGGCCCACGGGTCGCCGTCGCCGAGCAGCGGGATCGCCGTGCGGATGGTGAAGTCGGCCGGTGCCACCCGGTCGAGGTCATCCCACGCGACCGGGAACGACACCGGAACGCCGGGCCGCAGCCGCGGACTGTACGCCGCCACCACCGTCGCCCCACCGGCGCGCGTCGAGTCCAGGAACACCTTGCCGGCGCGGTCCTCCCGGATGAACGCCGTCGTCGCCAGCGCCGGATCCAGCCGCTCGGCCCGCGCGGCAACCGCCCGCGTCGCGGCGGCCACATCCTCGACCGGGGCGTGCGTGTCCACCGGTACGAACACGTGCACGCCCTTCGCGCCGCTCGTCTTGACCGCCCCGGCCAGGCCGGCGTCGGCCAGCGCCTGGCGGACCAGGTGCGCCGCCCGGACGGCCGCGGCGAACCCGCCCGCCTCCGGGGGGTCGAGGTCCAGTACCAGGTGGGTCGGCCGGTCCCACCGGTCGACCCGGACCAGGGCCGGGTGGTACTCGACCGCGCGCTGGTTGGCGAACCACAGCAGCGTGCGGCGGTCGTTGCACAGGGCGTACGACACCTCCCGCTTCGAGGACTCGGCCCACATCGAGACCGTCCGGACCCACGGTGGGGTGTACTTCGGCACGTTCTTCTGCATGAAGGGAGCCTGGCCGCGCAGTACCCGGATCACCGACAGTGGACGGTCGCGCAGCTGCGGGAGGATCCGGTCGCGTACGGCGTCGAGGTAGTCGACGAGGTGCCGCTTACTCGCCCCGGCCCCGTCGAACAGCGGCTGGTCGAGGTTGGTCAGCGGCACCTCGTCCCGTACCTCGTCACTGGTCACCTGACCACCCTCCCACGTCACGGTGGGAGGTCAACTCCTCCGATCCGGCGCACAGCGGCCGGGTCAGCCGACCCGGAACACCCACACGTACCGGCCGGCGTCCACGGCCGCCGGCGGCACGTCGATGACCAGCGCCCCGGTCGAGTCGTGCGACCAGTGCAGCGGACCGCCGTGGTACCCGAGCATCCTGATCCGGTCGCCCTCCCGGATCGGCACCGGCGACCGCACGATCAGCTGGCTGCCCGGCGCGGTCAGCGAGCTGATGTAGAAGGCCTTGTTCGGCGCGACGGTGAACCGCAGGTTGCCCTCGGCAGCGCCGCGCGCCCAGTAGGTCGTCCCGTAGATCGCCTCTCCGTTGACCCGCAGCCAGGCGCCCATCTCGCGCAGCCGGGTCTGCATGATCTCGGGGATCGTCCCGTCGGCCCGCGGCCCGATGTCCAGCAGCAGGTTGCCGTTCTTGCTGACGATGTCGACCAGCTGCCGGATCAGCTCCTCGGCCGTGGCGTACCGGTCGTCCGGGGTCTGTGCGTTGTAGCCGAACGAGAACGGGTCGATGCCCCGGCATGCCTCGAACTTCGTCGTCTGCAGGCTGAATGTCGAGGCGTACTCCGGCGTGGTGAAATCGGCGAACGGCATGCCGAACCGGTTGTTGATGGTCACCTCACGCCCGGATTCCAGCGCCTGGTTGAAGATGAGCTGCAGCACAGACGGGTCCGTCGCCGGGGTGCCGATGTCACCCCACAGGATGTCCGGCCGGTACTGCGTGATCAGCTCCTTGAGCTGCGGCACCTGCAACTCGGCGACATAGTCGGTGATCGGCTTGGCGCCGGTGTACGGCAGGTCGGCCCCGGTGTACGGGTTACGCGGGCCGTGCCCATACCACGGGTTCGCCGGGTTGTACCACTCCGGCAGCGAGTAGTAGACGCCGCGCCGCAGCTGTGGTGCGTACCGCTTGGCCGCGTCGAACAATTCGCCGACCAGGTCACGCTTCGGCCCCATCTTGACCGAGGTGCGGTCCGACACCGCGCTGTTGAACAGGGCGAAACCCTCGTGGTGCTTGGAGGTCAGCACGAAGTATCGGGCGCCGGCCTCGGTGAACAGCCGCACCCAGGCGTGCGGGTCGAACCGGGACGCGGTGAACATGGGGATGAAGTCGTCGTAGGCGAAATCCTCCCCGTAGGTCTGGCGATGGTAGGCGTGCGTCGGGTTGTTCGGGTCGTTCATCTGCTGCCAGTACCACTCCGCGTACTGCTGGCCAACCGGCGCCCACGCCGGCACCGAGTAGATTCCCCAGTGGATGAAGATGCCGAACTTGGCGTCGTGGAACCAGTTCGGCGCGGTGTGCTGGCTCAGCGAGGCAACGTCCCGTGTGTACGGTGGGATGCCGGCGGTCAGCGGTGCGCTCTGCCGCACCGACACGTCGTGGCCGGTCACCTCCACCGATCCGGTGACCGGGCTGCCGGGGGCCAGGTCCGGCGAGGTGACCCCGATCTGGATGCGCGCCTCCTCACCCGTGGCCAGCGAGGTGATTCTGGCCGGCACCACGGTCCGCACGCCGGGGGCGGTGACCGAGACCCGCAGTTGGTTGGCGTGGGTGATCGGCTCGGTGCCCAGGTTGGTCACGGTCGCCCGGACGATCTGGGCACGCCGGCCGCCGGGCAGCGACAGCCATCCGGTCGTACTGGCGATGTCCCGTAGCCCCACCGCACTGCCGACGATGACCGGCTGCAAGGTGAGCGCGAAGATGTGCAGGCTTGAGACGTTCGGCGCCGGCATGGCGGTGGTCGGCAGGGTGAGCCCGGTGGCGGTACGGGCAGGGTCCAGCCACACCTGGACTGCGTAGATCGACACCGGATGGTTGTCGGTGCCGCCGGGGCTGTAGCGCGTCGGCGCGGAGACCGCGCCACCGCTGGCATACCAGTCCGGCACCGAAATCGTCGCGGTTGAGCTGGTGCCGTCGGAGTAGTGAACGGTGACGGTGCCGCTGGTCGCGCCGTATGTGCTGGTGGCAAGCAGGTAGCCGGCCAGGTACCGGCCGGGCGGCAGCGCGATGGTCTGCCCGAGCGCGACCACGTTGTCGTCCTGCCCGGCGGAAGTGGTGGCCGGGAAGTCGTACGGGACGCCGCCGGCTGTGATGCTGCCCGAGGGCAGGCTGCCGGCGGGAAAACCGTATCCACTGCCGTCGAGGTTGGCGTCCCCGGACACCGTGCCGATCCCGTTGTTGTTCACCAGCTCGTCGAGCGGAACCGGGATCGGCTGGCCGTCGGCGTCGACGGGGTTGCCCTCGGCGAGCGCCGCCGCTGGGCGGCTCAGATCGAGGGTGAGGGCTCCGGTGGCGGTCGCGGTCGCGATGAGTAGGTGGCGTCGCTGCAGTCCCACAACGTCCTCCGATCTTTGTATGGACACCCGATCTATAGCCGAGTTAAGCAGGGGGTTTGCCGGAGTTAGGTGGGTCACCCTCGGCTATAGATAGGATGTATCGGCAGACGTAGGTATTTGATCGCGGAGCAGCGTGGTTCGTCAAGACGTCGGCACGATGTCGTCGGGTAGCCGGTGGGCGGTACGGGTGCGTAGCCGGCCACGACGTGGAACGGACCTGCGGGCCCGCGCGGTAAGCACGATGGCGTACCGGTGTTGTCCGCACACGACGGATGTCGGCGCGGCCGCCAAACGCGAGTCTGAAGGCACTGATCGTCCACCCGCGAAGGGAGCTACCATGTCTGCTCCGTCTACAGTGCACACTCAGCGGCCCGCGTCAGCGCACTGCCGCGCGTTGGGCGATGCGGTGCTGGCCCGCCTGAGCCGGTGGCTGACCCGGCACAGCATCGACCTGTTACGGATCAGCCTGGGGGTGGTCTTCCTCGGCTTCGGGTCGCTGAAGTTCTTCCCCGGGGCCAGCCCGGCCGAGGCCCTGGCGGCCCGGACGCTCGACACCCTCTCGCTGGGTCTGGTATCCGGACGCCAGGCCGTGGTGCTCACCGCGGTCGCCGAGTGCTTCATCGGAGTCACCCTGATCAGCGGCAAGCTGCTGAAGGTCGGACTGCTGGTGCTCGCCGGTTCCCTGGTCGGCATCATGTCGCCGCTGGTGCTCTTCTTCGGCGACATGTTCCCCGGCACACCAACCCTGGAAGCGCAGTACGTCTTCAAGGACATCGTGCTCGTCGCCGGTGGCCTGGTCGTCGCCGCGCGGGCGCTCGGCGCCCGCCTGGTGCCCGGCCGGGCGGCGCGCCAGGCGTCGCAAGACGTGCGGAGCGCCGAGTGACAAGCGCCGAGTGACAGCGGTGGTGGGCTCCACCCGACCGGGTGGGGCCCACCGCGCGCTTCCGGTGTCACCCGACGCTGGCGGGCTGCGCCGAGCGCAGGGTGAGCACGGTGATCTCGCTGGGCGCGAAGATGCGCAGCGGCGGGCCCCAGAAGCCGGTGCCGCGGCTGGTGTAGAGCTGCGTGCGCTCGCCATGCCGGCTCAGCCCGCGCACCACCGGCTGGTCCAGCCGTACGAGCAGATGGAACGGCCAGATCTGGCCGCCGTGCGTGTGGCCGGAGATCTGCAGGTCCACGCCGTGGGCCACCGCGGCATCCACCTGCTTCGGCTGGTGGGCCAGCAGCAGGACCGGCAGGTCCGGGTCGGCGCCGGAGAGCGCGGCGGCGTGGTCGGCCCGGTGCCCGGGGCGGCCCGAGCCGGCGGCGGTCGCGTCGTCCACTCCGGCGACGACGAGCCGGGAGCCGCCCCGCTCGACCACGACGTGCCGGTTGTGCAGCGGCTCCCAGCCGAGCTGGCGCATGTGGTCGAGCCAGCCCTCGGCCTCGCCGAAGTACTCGTGGTTGCCGGTGACGTAGGCGCGGGCCAGCTTGGCGCGGACGGTGGCCAGCGGCGCGACCTGCGCTTGCCGCCGCGCCACCGGGCCGTCGGCGATGTCGCCGGTGTGGCACACGATGTCGGGGTCGAGCCGGTTGACGGCCTCCACCACAGCGGCCGACCAGCGGGCCCGGTCGATGGGTCCGTAGTGGGTGTCGGTCAGCAGGACCACCCGTACACCGTCGAGGCCCGCACCCAGCCGGGGCATGACGACATCCACCTGCTTGACCCGGGGCACGCGCATCGCCTCGACATAACCCCACAGGATCAGGACGAGTGACACGACGACGACCGCGACGGCGACGATCCGGGACCGCGTCGGGTTGGCCACGCCGCCGAGCGCCAGGGCCAGCCGCAGCAGGTTGCCGAGCAGCGCCCAGGCGAACAGCACCCAGATGACGCCGAGGATGGTGTCTCCGGTGCTGGCCGCCCAGTCGATGCCCCGGCCGTGCCCGAGGTACATCAGGACAGGGAACGCGACGAGAGCGCCGGCGAAGACGACGGTGCCGGCGGCCACGACCGCGACCGGCCAGTCTGTGTTGCCGAGGACCAGCGTCCACCAGGGCACACCGAACAGCAGCGCCAGGATCGCGGTGACGGTCACACCGAACAGGTACGGCCGCAGGGACCGCCTGGCTGGTGCTGCCTCTACTGCTTCGCCGACGGTCACTGTCGAAGCATGACACAGGTGGGCGACCATTCAGGACCGCCGACAGCCCTCCCCAGGGCAGTCGGAGCCGGTCACGGCATGTCGAGGATCGTGCGGATCGCCGCCCACACGCGGCTGAGGGTGTACCCGGACACCATGCCCACCGGGTCGCCGAGGGCGTCGCGGGTGCGGGAGCCGATGGTGGACACGCGCACCACACCCTGCGCCGGGTCCTGCGGGCCAAGTGGGACGCTGATCGCGCTGGCCGGCCAGTCCGGGTGGATATCGCAGCAGAGTGGCCTGGCGAGCGGGTCAGAGTTGTAGTCGTCGGCGGAGACGACAAGCACCAGCTGCCCGCGGCGCGGCCCGGGCGGCTGGTATGGCCGGATCTCGCCCTGCCTCACGCGGCGCGCTGGCGCAGAGCCTGGTCGTCGGCGTCGGCCGCGGCGGCCCGGTCGGCCTCGTCCGCCCGGGCGTCGGCATCGGCCGCCGCGGCAACGTCGGGATGCTGGCCGAGCCAGCGACGCTCGGCGGCCATCGAGTCGCGGAGCACCTGCCGACGCACCGCCGTGCCGATGTACCCCGAGATCGACATGCCGGCCGCTGACGCCGCCGCCTGCGCCGCCTCGTGGGTGGCGTCGTCGAGGCTGATCGTGACGCGTACCGTCATACGACGGAGCATACTCCGGCGCATACTCCGGCGCATACTGGCCTGGCCCAACGCCCCGGCGTGCCCGGTCGAGCTGGCCTACGAGCTGCCCTGGCGGGGAGCAGGTCGCGACGTCGACCACGCCGATGGGTATGCCGGTGTGGCGGCGGTCTGGCGGACGACCCGGCCGGGGCGTGCCGCGCAGGCAACTGTCGCGGTCGGCCGGTAGGGTGCCCACGGGCCAGACAAAAAAAACGGACCGGTCACACCGGTCCGTCTTCGGCGTCTCTCTCGCCGTGGTCTGGTGCCAGCGTACACCACCATTCGCCGTGGTGCACAAGGGTGCACCGCTGGCGTATCGAGCGACCAAGGGGCGGCACCGTGGCGACCGTGGCGGCCTACATCGACGGCTTCAACCTCTACTACGGGATGAAGTCGCAGTACCGGCGCAAGTACCTGTGGCTGGACGTCGTGCATCTGGTGCGCCAGCTGCGCCCCCGTGACCGGCCGTTCGAGTGCGCCTGCCCGGCCACCTACCGCAGCTACGAGGAGAAGGAGACCGACGTCGCGCTCGGCGTGGCGATGGTGGAGGATGCGGCGCTGGGCGTGGGCGACATCACGCTGCTCATCAGCGCGGACTCGGACATGATCCCGGCGCTTCGCGCGGTGAAGCACATCGCGCCTGACCGGCGCGTCTACGTGGCCCTGCCACCGTCGAACCAATCGCGCGTGTCGCCGGCCCTCGGCGTCGGCGTGTTCCACATCCGCGAATCCGCGCTGGCCCACGCCCAGCTGCCGCCCGCGGTGACCGACCCGGTCACGGGCCGCAAGTACACTCGGCCGCCCAAGTGGACGTGACCGCCCGGGCGCAAGGTTCGGCCCGTTGTGTTGAACGGTCGCGCGCGGCGTTCAGCTTAACTGCTGGTCGCCGGTACGCCTGGCCCAACGACAAAGGCTTCGTCGGCGGCACCATCGACAACACCGGCCTGACCCACCACCGCGCTCGACCGGTGGCCCGTCATCGCGCGCGTACCCCCTCACATCGCCGTGCTGCGGGCGGGTGCGCTGCCGTGCCAACGCGGACGTGATGCTGGTACGGATGGTGATCCGGCAGAGCCCGGGCGACTTCGCCAAAGTCGTCGAGCTCGCCCAGGCAGTCCACAACCGTGACTTACGGCCACCGTCTTGATCCTTCGGTCCTTGCTAGGCAACCGGGAGATCATCGGATTGCCACCGCCCAGCCGCCTCTGCCACACACGCCGAGAGTGCACAAACGGAATCTCCGATCGTGGAAGCCGGAGGTGAAACGACAAGCTCGGGGACGCTTCAGAACGCGAAGTCATGCTGCTGTCGGTGCCGGCCCTTCCGCATCGTTAACCGAGCGGCGCGCGTGAGGGCCGCGGCTGCGGTCAGGAGACGGCAGCCTTGACCAGCTCGACGACCCTCTTCTCCACTGCAGGTGTCCACTTCCGGAGCGCGAACGAGACTGGCCACATGTCGCCGTCGTCGAGGTTGGCCGAGTCCTGGAACTCCAGGGTCGAGTACCGCTGGTTGAACTTGCCCGAGTTCTTGAACGAGACGACCACCTTGCCCTCCGCGTTCGCGTAGGCGGGCATCCCGTACCAGGTCTTTGGCGACAGCTGCGGGGCGGCAGTCGTCACCGCCAGGTGCACGCGTTCGGCGAGCGCCCGGTCCTCCGGTGCCATCTTCGCGATGCTGTCGAGGGTCGCCTGCAGGTCGTCCGCCTTCTTGGCACCCTTCTTGCCCTCGGCGCGCAGCTCTGCGGCGCGCTGTTTCATCGCGGCACGCTCGGCGGCGCTGAAGCCGCCGGACTGGGTATCGGAGTTCTTCGCAGCCATTCCTGGGTTTCCCTTTCACCAGTCAAGGCCCGGCGTGAGGCCGGCCATCTGGGAAGAAGGCTAGGCTCGACGGCACCCCTGTGCTTCTCGAATCCTGATCGGAACGCTGCCCGGCCGAGCGTCAGAAGGACAGGCACTCGCACTCGGTCATCAGGGCGCGGACGTTGCCGACGTACTGCGGGTTCGGAATCTCGATGTGGTCGCCGACATCGACCGCACCATACCCGTAGTTGTACGACGCGATGACCGCGTTGAGCAGGCACGGGCTCGTCACGGTGTCGCAGTCCGCCGCGTTCAGGGTAAAGTCGTCGGCGAAGTAGAAGTGGCCGAAGTAATAGATCAGCCACTCCAGGTACGCCGCGCCGATCTTCGTGTTGCCGCTGAGGGTGTGCGCGTCGTAGTCGGTGCCGAAGCGGCTGTTCATCCAGTCCTCGGTGGCCGGCATGATCTGCATGGTGCCGATCCCGCCGTCGCACGCGATGATGGTCGACTGCCAGCCGCTCTCCTGCCAGGCGATGGCCTTCATCAGGTTGGTCGGCACCGTGATCTCCTTGGCTGCGGCGCTGACGTCCTGGCCAGACCAGACGCGGGTGTTCGCGGCCGCGACCAGGGCGGCCTTGACATCGGAGCGCGGCGCGTCGGTGCCCTCGTGGTACGGGCAGGGCCGGTCGGTGACCGGCTCCGGCTTCGGCGGCGGTGGCGGCGGCCCGGCCACCTTGACCGGCCGGCGGCTCGGCGAGGGCGCCGGCCTGGCGGCGGATGTCGAGCGGCGGCGGGTGGGGGAGGGGCTGGCCTTGGCGGCCGGCGCCTTGCCGAACACTGCCACTCCGGCAGCGGCCGGCGTCGCTTCGGCCGCGTCAGCGGCTTCGGCCGGTTCGCCCGGCCCCTGCGCGCCGGTGGAGCCGCCGCTGTCCGCGCCGGACGTGCCGCAGCCGGCCAGTCCAATGGCGACAGTCAGCAGAACGACGAGTGTGCGTCGCATACAGGATCAGCCCTTCAGCAGGCGGAGGAACTTCTCCGCGATCGGGACCGCGACGGCCGAACCGCCGCCGCCGTTCTCGACGAAGACCGCGAACGCGATATCTCCCTGGTAGCCGATGAACCAGGCGTGCGTGTGCGCCGGGTTGTTGTCGAACTCGGCGGTGCCCGTCTTGCCGTACACCGGGTCTCCGGGCACGTCCTTCAGCGCGGCGCCGCTGCCCTTGGTGACCACCTCGCGCATCATCGTGCGCAGCTGGTCCACCGACTCGGCCTTGAGCTTCGGCCCGTCGGGCGCCGGCTTGGCCGGGGCCGGATCGAGCAGCACCCGCGGCTGCTTGAACTGCCCGCGGGCGACCGCGGCCGTCACGCTGGCCATGGCCAGCGGGCTGACCAGGGTGGTGCCCTGGCCGAACGCGGCCGCGGCCCGCTCGGCCTCCGACCCGCCGCTGGACACCTTCCCGCTGAACGCGTCGATGCCCAGGTCCCAGTCCGCGCCCAGGCCCAGGGTGGCGCCGGTGTCGGCGAGCCCGGTGGGCCCGAGCTGGGGCGCCAGCGAGGCGAACGCGGTGTTGCAGGACTTGGCGAAGTCGGTCCGGAACGGGACCTTGCCGAGCTCGAAGAAGTCCGAGTTCTTGACCGGCGGGCGGCCGGGCACGGCGAACGTCCGGGGGCAGTCGACGATCGTGTTCAGGTCGACCTTGCCGGCGTCCAGCAGACTCAGTGCGGTGACCACCTTGAAGGTCGAGCCGGGCGGCACGGCGGCGGTGAACGCCAGGTTGTTGCCATCCCCGCCGTTCGGGCCGTTCGCCGCGGCGAGCACCGCGCCGTCGCTGATCCGGATCGCGACCAGCGACGACTTGTTCTTCTGGCCCACCAGGGCGGAGTCGGCGGCGCGCTGCACCCGCTGGTCGAGTGTGGTCTTCACCGGCGTGCCCGGCTTGGGGTCGCTGCGGAACACCTCGGTGTCGTTGACCGAGCCGTCCGGCGCCTTCCGCTCGATCACCACGACCCGGCCCGGCGTGCCGCGTAGCCGCTCGTCGTACTTGCCCTGCAGACCGCCGTGTCCAATCTGGTCGCCGACGACGAACTTGCCCGGGTTGTTGTCCATGTCCTCTCTGGTGACGTCGCCGACCGTGCCGAGCAGGCCCCGGGCGAACACCCGGGTCGGCGCGAGCGGCAGCTCGTCGGTGATGAACTTGGTCCCGTCGAGCGGCCGGATCCGCGACCTGATCTTGAGGTAGTCCTCCTCGCGCAGGGTGACCACGTCCACGAATGCCGCGGGGGTGGCGGCCTCGACCCGGGCCGGCAGGTCGGACAGGTCGATCTCCCCGATGCTGCCCCGGATCGATTTGAACGCCGCGTCAAGGTCCTTGATCAGCTTGGTCAGGTCCTTGACGAGTTGCTTCTCCACCCCGACCCGGACCACCTTCCGCGGCTTGACGATCGCCTCGCCCGAGCCGTCCAGGATGGATCCGCGCTGCGCCGGCAGCCGGCGTACCGCCAGCACGTCGCCCCTGGTCAGATCCTTCTGCACCACGGCCGGCTGCCAGACCACCTGCCAGCCCTTCTCGACCTTGGTCAGCCGTACCGTGGTCGGGTAGGTCCAGTGCACGTCTCCGGGGAGCGTCCAGTCCACGGTGACCTCGGCGGTGGCCTGGCCCGCGCTCTCCTCCGGATCCTTGGACACGGTGAGTTTGGGCGGATTTTTCCCTAGCTCTCCGGAGAGCGACTTGATCTCGGCGGCCACGTCACTGGCCGGCACCCGGTCCCCGTCGGGGGTGACGAAGCCGACCTGGTGCAGGTCGCCGGAGCGCCAGCCCTTCAGGAACGCCTCCAGCGTCCCGCCCGGACCGCCACCGCCGGAGCATCCGACGAGCGTCACGGCCGCCGCCACCAGGCCGGCCAACAGGTACGCCCCCCGTCGCCTCATGAAACACCTCGCTCATCGCCGTACCCGGACCAGCTATTGTCGCCCATTAGCTGCTCTCTCGTTGCCCCGGCCCGGCGGCGCACGGCCGGTGTCCCTCCCCGCCGACCTGCCGGTCAGCCATGCCGCGACGGTCAGGTGGGCACGGCTTAGGCTGGGGAACGGCCCACAACGTCGTGGGCGCGAGGGGAGTGGCACGTATGAACCGGCGTCCGGCTACCGAACCGACCGTGGGCATTCCGCTCACCGCAGTGGAGCCGGCACAGGCGTCGCAGGCCCTGTCCAACCCCGACGAGGTCGAGGACGCCGAGCTGGACGAACCGCTGCCCAACGCAGAGGGCCTGATCCTGCAGGCGGTGGCGCTGGCCGGAGCGAACCTGGACGACGCGCAGCTGGTCCGCCGGTACTGGCGCTTTGCGCCGGACGAGGAGCTGGTCGGGCACACGCCGGAGGAGCTGCTGGCGGCGGCGCGCCGGCACCGGGAGCTGGCCGCGCAGCGGGTGCCCGGCGAGCTCAAGCTGCGCATCGGCTTCCGTGGCGACGGCCGCGCCGAGCCGGGCCGGCCGCCTGAGGGCCGGCCGCCGCAGGGACGGCTGTCGGATGAGTCGGAGGACTGGGACCCGGGTGCCGGGACGACCGAGGCGGCGCGCGGCGGGGTGGCGTGGGGCCAGGCCCGGCACACGGTGATCGAGATCGTCACCGACGACATGCCGTTCCTGGTCGACTCGGTGACCGCCGCCCTGGAGACCCGCAACCTCGACATCCACCTGCTGGTCCACCCGATCGTCGTGGTACGCCGGGAGCCGCTGGGCCGGCTGCTCGAGGTCTGCGCCGATGTGGAGCCGGACGACGCGCTCGCCGGCGACCAGCTGGAGAGCTGGATCCGGATCGAGACCGTGCCGATCGAGAGCCAGGCCGAGCGCGACCAGCTGCGCAACGACCTGCAGCGGGTGCTCACGGACGTCCGGGAGGCGGTCGAGGACTGGCCCAAGATGCGGGCCCGCGCGTTGGCGCTCGCCGACGAGCTGGCCCGGGTGGCGAAGGCCGGCGGGGGAGGAGCGGAGGCCACCAGCCCGGCGGAGGAGGGCGGCGCGGTCCGCCCGCCGGTGCCGGAGAAGGACATCTCGGACTCGGTGGAGCTGCTGCGCTGGCTCGCCGACGACAACTTCACCTTTCTCGGCTACCGGGAGTACCGGCTGATCAGGGAGCCGGGTCCGGACGCCCCGATGTCGCTCCAGGCGATCCTCGGCACCGGGCTGGGCATCCTGCGGCAGGACCAGCCGATCCCGCGCGTGCTCTCCTCGCTGAGCCCGGAGGCGTACCAGCGGGTGCTGGAGAAGCGCCTGCTCATCATCACCAAGGCGAACGCCAAGGCCACCGTGCACCGCTCGGCGTACCTGGATTACATCGGCTTCAAGGTTTTCGACGCCGACGGCAACGTGGCCGGCGAGCGGCGCTTCCTCGGGCTGTTCTCGTCCGCCGCGTACCGGACCAGCGTCACCGAGCTGCCGGTGGTGCGGCGCAAGGTGGCCGAGGTGCTGGACCGGTCCGGGCTGTCCCCGCGTAGCCACTCCGGCAAGGACCTGATGGAGATCCTGGAGACCTACCCGCGGGACGAGCTGTTCCAGATCAGGACCGAGGACCTCTACCACACCGTCATCGCCGTGCTGCGCATGGCCGGCCGCCGCCAGCTGCGCGTCTTCGTGCGCAAAGACGCGTACGGTCGGTTCATCTCCTGCCTGATCTACCTGCCCCGGGACCGGTTCACCACGCACAACCGCCACCGGATGCAGGAGATCCTGCTGCGGGAGCTGAACGGGATCGGGGTGGACTACACCACCCGGGTCACCGAGTCCACCCTCGCCCGGGTGCACTTCATCGTGCGGACCGACCCGGCCAACCCGCCCGGCATGGTCGACGCGGACGCGCTGGCCGAGGAGCTCGCCGAGGCGACCAAGCTGTGGGAGGACGACTTCCGGCTGGTGCTCGAGCGCACGCTCGGCGACAAGGCCGCCAAGCAGCTCACCGCCCGGTACGCCGAGGCGCTGCCCGAGGTCTACAAGGACGAGTACAGCCCGTACGAGGCGGTCAAGGACCTGGCCAAGCTGGAGCTGCTGGAAGAGCCGGGCCAGCTGGAGATGCACCTGTACCGCCGCCGCAAGGATGGGGTCCGCGACGACTCCGACGTCCGGTTCAAGGTCTTCCGGTACGGCGAGCCGATGGTGCTCTCCGCCGTGCTGCCCGTGCTGCACTCGCTCGGCGTGCAGGTCACCGAGGAGCACCCGTACCAGATCCGCCGGGCCGACGGGACGATCTACCTGTACGACTTCGGGCTGCGGCTACCGGACGGCGCCCGGGACCTGGCCGAGGTGCGCCCGCACGTGGAGAACGCGTTCTCCGCCACCTGGCGCGGTGAGGCCGAAGTGGACGGTTTCAACGCGCTGGTCCTGCGCGCCGGGCTGACCTGGCGGCAGGTGATGGTGCTGCGCGCGTACGCCAAGTACCTGCGCCAGGCCGGCACGGTGTACTCGCAGGAGTACATGGAGTCCACGCTGACCGCCTACCCGGGCATCGCGACCCTGCTGCTGCGCCTGTTCGAGGTGCGGTTCAAACCTTCCCTGGGAATGTCCGAAGAGGACCGCGCGAGCCGGGCCAGGGAGCTGGCCGATGCGATCACCAGGCAACTGGACGCGGTGTCCAGCCTGGACCAGGACCGCATCCTCCGCTCGTACCTGACGCTGGTGCAGGCCACCCTGCGCACCTCGTTCTACCAGCGCAGCGAGGGTGGGCGGCCGAAGTCCTACGTGGCCTTCAAGCTGGACCCGCGCGCCGTACCCGACCTGCCGCAGCCTCGCCCGCAGTACGAGATCTTCGTGTACTCGCCCCGCTTCGAGGGCGTGCACCTGCGGTTCGGCGCGGTGGCCCGGGGCGGCGTGCGCTGGTCGGACCGCCGGGAGGACTTCCGGACCGAGGTGCTCGGGCTGGTCAAGGCGCAGACGGTGAAGAACGCGGTGATCGTGCCGGCCGGGGCGAAGGGTGGCTTCGTGCTCAAGCGGCCGCCCTCCGGGGCGCTGTCGGCCGAGCCGGCGGAGCCGGCCGGCCCGGACGCGATGCAGGCCGAGGGGATGGCCTGCTACCGCCGGTTCATCTCGGCCCTGCTGGACGTCACCGACAACATCGTGGGCGACCGGGTGGTTCCGCCGCCGGATGTGGTGCGCCACGACGGCGATGACCCCTACCTGGTGGTCGCCGCGGACAAGGGCACCGCCCGCTTCTCCGACCTCGCCAACGAGGTCTCCGCGAAGTACGGGTTCTGGCTGGGTGACGCGTTCGCCTCCGGTGGCTCGGCCGGGTACGACCACAAGAAGATGGGCATCACCGCGCGAGGCGCCTGGGAGTCGGTGAAGCGCCACTTCCGCGAACTGGGCGTGGATATCCAGCGGGAGGACTTCACCGTCGTCGGCATCGGCGACATGTCCGGTGACGTGTTCGGCAACGGCATGCTGCTCAGCGAGCACATCAAGCTGGTGGCCGCCTTCGACCACCGGCACATCTTCCTCGACCCGAATCCCGACCCGGCGAAGTCCTATGCGGAGCGCCGCCGGCTGTTCGAGCTGCCGCGCTCGTCCTGGGCCGACTATTCGCCCGAACTCATCTCGGAGGGCGGGGGCGTCTTTCCGCGCACCGCCAAGTCGATACCCATCACGCCGCAGGTCCGTGCGGCGCTCGGCCTGCCGGAGACGATGTCCGCGGCATCGCCGCCCGAGCTGATGAAGGCGATCCTGACCGCGCCGGTCGATCTGTTGTGGAACGGCGGGATCGGCACCTACGTCAAGGCGTCCAGCGAGTCGCACGCCGACGTGGGCGACAAGTCCAACGACCCGATTCGGGTGGATGCGACGCAGCTGCGCGCCAGGGTGGTCGGCGAGGGTGGCAACCTCGGGCTGACCCAGCGCGGGCGGGTCGAGTACGCGCTCGCCGGCGGCCGGATCTACACCGACTCCATCGACAACTCGGCCGGCGTCAACACCTCCGACCGCGAGGTGAACATCAAGATCCTGATCGGCGACACGCTCACCGGCGAGGAGCGCGACCGGCTGCTGCACGAGATGACCGACGAGGTCGCCCAGCTGGTGCTGCGGGACAACTACGACCAGGCGTGCGCGTTGGGCATCGCCGCCGCGCAGGCGCACTCGCTGCTGCCGGTGCACCGGCGGATGATCGCCGACCTGGAGAAGGCCGGCCGGCTCGACCGCGAGCTGGAGGCGCTGCCCACGGAGAAGGAGCTGCGGGCGCGGGCGGACAGCGGCCGGGGTCTGGTCGCGCCGGAGTTCGCCGTGCTGCTCGCTCACGTCAAGATCGCGCTCGAGGACGAGGTGCTGCAGTCCGGCATCGCCGACGAGGAGTGGACCAACGAGGTGCTCGCCGGCTACTTCCCGGCACCGCTGCGCGAGCGCTGCGCCGGACGGATGGCTGGGCACCGGCTGCGCCGGGAGATCGTGACCACCGCACTGGTCAACGAGGCGGTGAACCGGGGCGGCACCTCGTTCATCTACCGCGCGGTCGAGGAGACGGGTGCGAGCGCGGCCGATGTTTTGCGCGCGTACGTGGTGATGCGGGAAGTGTTCGGGCTGCGCGGCCTGTGGGCGGCGGTGGAGGCGCTGGACGGTCAGGTGCCCACCGCCGCGCAGACCGCGGTCTACCTGCAGGCGCGGCGGCTGCTGGACCGCGCGGTGCGCTGGCTGGTCACCAACCGGCGCTCCCCGATCGACGTGCCCGGCGAGATCGACCGGCTCAAGCCCGGCGTCTCCGGGCTGCTCGGGGACCTGGAGTCGCTCATGCGCGGGGCCGAGCTGGAGGCGTTCCGCGCGCACGTCGGGGAGCTGGTTTCCGCCGGTGTGCCGGAGGACCTCGCCGTGTGGACCAGCCGAGTCCTGTACGGCTTCGGCCTGCTGGACGTGGTGAGCGTCGCCGCGGCCACCGGGCGGGACGTCGCCGAGGTGGGGTCTGTCTACTTCGTACTGTCGGACCGGCTGCGGGTGGACGACCTGCTGTCCAAGATCTCCGACCTGCCCCGTGAGGACCGCTGGCAGACGCTGGCCCGGATGGCGCTGCGCTACGACCTGTACGCGGCGCTCGCGGCCCTGACCGCGGAGGTGCTGGCGGCGACCGCCGCCGACCTGTCGGCCGAGGACCGGGTCTCCGAGTGGGAGCAGTCGCACGCCACCGCGGTCGCCCAGGTGCTGGGCGCCATCGGCGAGTTCGCCCAGTCCCGGGCCGACCTGGCCGCGCTGTCGGTGCTGCTGCGCCAGGTCCGCACCCTGGTCGGGGCGCCCTAGCCGGTCGTCAGGTCCGCACTCTGGTCGGGGCGCCTCAGTCGGTCGTCAGGTCCGCACCATGGTCGGGTGGCCTTAGCCGGTCGCCACTTCCGGCTCGGTCTCCGTTGCGTCGCCGGGCAGTGGTGCGGGCGTGCCCGCCTTCCCGCTGTCGGTCTGCACGAGCGAGGGGGAGTTCCCCTTGCCCACGCTGGCGGAGGCGAGCGAGGTCAGCACGGAGAGGATCGCGCCGCCCAGCGCCACGCCGGCCGCCTTCTTCCAGTCCGCGTCCCAGGCGTTGAACGCCTGGGCGCCCACCCACAACCCGAGCAGCGCCTGCGCCGCGGACTTGATGGCGCGCTCGGCGGCCTGCTTCCAGAACGTCACGGTGAACATCGCAGTCTCCTCGGTCGATGGCCCTACGGGTCTACCACAGACCGCCTGGTCACACAGTCCGCGAACCGACGTATCAGGCGCTTGTCCACCTGATCGTGATTTTGCCGCTGAGGCGCAGAACCCCGCGCCGTGCTCGGCGCGGGGCTTGCAGGGTGCCGGTGTGCAGGTCGCCTCTCGGCGAGTGGCGCGACGCGGCTCCAGCCGGACGGTATTCCGCGACGGCGATGTGGTGAGGCCCGGGGACACTGGACACACCGGCGCCTGTGTCCAACCGCGCGGCTCGCCACGGTAATCCGGGCACCGGCGTGGTCTGGATCACGCCGCGAGGCCGAGGGCGACGGCGGCCGCATAGCCGTTGGCATGCGAAGCGCCGTACGTGGTGACGAAGGCGCGCACGCCGGCCGGTCGCCAGGAGGACGGCCAGCCCATCTCCACCAGCGCCACCGGGCTGCTCGCCGCCAGCCGCTCCACCAGCGCGCGGGCCGCCGGGTTGCGGTGGGTGTGCCGGCCGATCACCACGACCGGCCGGCCGCGGGCCGCGGCCAGCAGCGTGGCGGCGTCCACCTCGCCGGGCGTCACGCGCAGGTACTCGGCGCCGTCGACGTGCGGGGCCAGCCCCCACGGCACCCGGCCCTCGGCGAGCGTGAACGCCGCCTCCAGCTGCACCACCAGCGGTGACTCGAACCCGGCCAGCGAGCCCTCCACGTGCACCGCCCGGCGCGCGGCCACGTACCCCAGATCGTGCTGCTCGGGTTCGGCCGGCACCGCACTGGCCACCCACCGGGCCAGCTCGTCGGCCCGCCAGGCGGCCTGCTCCACCCGTTCCCGGGGCAGCCGGCCGTCCTCGATCGCGCCCGCGATGGTCGCCGCGACGTGCTCCACCAGGTCGGCGTCGACCGCGGCGCCGATGCACAGCAGGTCCGCGCCGGCCGCGAGCGCCTGCACCGCGGCCGGGCCGATCCCGCCGGCGATGGTGGCCGCGCCCTTCATTTCCAGCGCGTCGGTGACCACGGTGCCGGTGAAGCCCAGCTCGCCGCGGAGCAGGTCGACCAGCGCCGGCCGGCTGAGGGTCGCGGGCAGCTCGCCGGTGAGCGCCGGGACCCGGATGTGCGCGGTCATCACCGCCTTGGCGCCGGCGGCCACCACCGCGGCGAACGGGGGCAGGTCGCGCTCGCGCAGCACCGCCAGCGGGACGTCCACTGTGGGCAGGGCGAGGTGGGAGTCGACCACGGTGGCGCCGTGCCCGGGGAAGTGCTTGGCGCAGGCGGCCACGCCGGCCTCGTGCAGGCCGGTCACCGCGGCGACCGCATGCCGGGCGACCACGGCCGGGTCGGCGCCGAAGGAGCGGGTTCCGATGATCGGGTTGTCGTCGGCGGAGTTGACGTCCACGGTCGGCGCCAGGTCCAGCCCGATGCCGAGCGCGGCGAGCTCGGCGCCGATCGCCCGGTAGATGCGGCGGGTCAGGTCGGCGTCGTCGACCTGGCCGAGGGCGGCGTTTCCCGGGTACGGGCTACCCGTGGCGTGCGCGAGCCGGGTGACGTCGCCGCCCTCCTCGTCGATGCCCACCAGGACGTCCGGCCGCGCCGCGCGCAGCGCGGCGATCAGCGAGGTCACCTGCTCCGGGCTGTCGATGTTGTACCCGAACAGGACGACGCCGGCCAGGCCGTCCGCCACCAGCCGCAGCGCGTCCGCCGGCGGGGCGTGGCCGGGAAACGCGCCGAGCAGCGTGCGCAGCGCCAGCCGACGGTGTCCGGGGTCGGTCGCGCCACCGCCGGCGGCTGCCGCCCCGGGCTGTCGCTCCGGCCGCGGACCGCCTGCCTGCTCGCTCACCTCACGATGTCCTCTCCGTCTTGATGACCGTACGCTACGGCTAAGCTCTGTTGATCAGGTAACAAACTTTACTGAATAATAGGGGACAGCGATATGAGCCGAGCACGCCTGCCGGGCACCCCGCGCCTGCTGCGCGCCCTCAACGACCGGGCCGCGCTCGAGCTGCTGCTGACCCGCGGCCCGCTGACCCGCGCGCAGCTGGGCGAGCTGACTGGCCTGTCCAAGGTGACCGCCTCCCAGCTGGTGGAGCGGCTGGAGGAGCGCGGGCTGGTCACCCGGGTCGGCGAGCAGGCCGGCGGGCGCGGGCCGAATGCCCAGCTCTACGCGGTGGACCCGAACAGCGCCCACGTGGTCGGCGTCGACGTCGGGCCGGACCAGGTGGTGGCCGCCTGCGCGGACATCACCGGCGCCGTGGTCGGCCGGGTGGAACAGTCCACCAAGGACACCGACGACCCGCTCGGCGTGGTGCACAACGCGGTCGTGCAGGCCGCCGGCAGCGCCAACACCCAGCTGGCGACCGTCCGCCGGGTGGTGCTCGGCACGCCCGGTTTGGTCGACCCGGCCACCGGCGACATCGCGTTCGCCTGGAACCTGCCGCGCTGGCAGCGCGGGCTGCTCGCCGCGCTGCGGGAGGACCTGCACACCTCGGTGGCGTTCGAGAACGACGTGAACCTCGCCGCGGTGGCCGAGGCGCACACCGGCGCGGCCCAGGGCGTACCGGATTTCGTGCTGGTCTGGCTGGGCCGCGGCGTCGGCCTCGCGGTGATGCTCGACGGCCGGCTGCACCGCGGTGGCACCGGTGCGGCCGGCGAGATCGGCTACCTGCCGGTGCCCGGGGCGGCGATCCCCCGCGACGTCTTCCGCCGCGCCAAGGGGTCCAAGTTGGACGGTGCGTTCCAGCAGATCGGGTCGGCCGAGGCGATCCGCGCGGTGGGCCGGGAGTTCGGCTTCCGGGCGGCCACCGCCGCCGACTCGGTGCGCGCCGCGATCGCCGCCGGCACCCGCGGCGGGCCGATGCTGGACGAGGTGGCCCGCCGGCTCGCGCTCGGCGTGGCGGCCGCCTGCGTCGTCCTCGACCCGCCGCTGGTGGTGCTCGCCGGCGAGGTGGGCGAGGCGGGGGGCAGCGCGCTGGCCGAACGCGTCCAGCACGAGGTCGCCGCGATCACCCCGGTCTCGCCACAGGTGGTGCCGACCGGCGTCCCCGAGGAGCCGGTCCTGCAGGGCGCGCTGCGGGTCGCGCTGGACGTGGCGCGGGACGAGGTGTTCGGCTCGACCGTCGGCTAGCTGTAGGGACCAGGACCGTTGTTGACGCGGCTGATCGGGGGGCGGCCGCCGAGGGCGGTGTGGGTGCGGTGGTGATTGTAGATGTGGAGCCAGTCGGGTAGGGCGTTGGCGCGGTCCTG
>Ga0310834_100841_pt1 | contig 25237 bp, 25 predicted proteins | sample SM_ome_2_FD_201314 | JGI IMG/M metagenome (GOLD analysis project Ga0310834, IMG submission 201314) | Sorghum-adapted microbial communities enriched on stacked mutant (SM) sorghum from Joint BioEnergy Institute, Emeryville, California... ... | reverse complement strand
GCCATCGGCTGTCCGTCGACGGCGAAGGCGAGCTGGAGGTTGTACGTGGCCGCGCCGCAGGCGATGCGGGTGGCCCAGCCGCCGGCGTCGGCGACCGGCGGCGTTCGGCTCGGGTCGGCCAGGACGTGGATCTCGTCGTGACACCGGCGAAACCGCCAGGGCTGGCTGTTGTGCAGGGAGGGGGCCCGGATCGCGGCCCCCACGGCCGTGACGAAGGCGTGGTGACTGATCGACATCCCCGTCGTCACCTCCCGTCGGACCGCCAGCCCTCAGGTCTGTTCGGGCACCATGTCGATGGCCCCGCACGGGCATTCGGCCGCGCAGATGCCGCACCCCTTGCAGTAGTTCAGGTCGATGGTGAAGCCCTGACCGGGACCGAGCTTGATGACCGCGTTGTCCGGGCACATGCCGTAGCAGTTGTCGCACTCGAAGCAGTTGCCGCACGACAGGCAGCGCCGGGCCTCGTACACCGCGGTCGTCTCGTCGAGCCCCTGCACCACCTCGTCGAACGTCGACGTCCGCCGGGCGGCGGCGAGCCGCGGCGCCACCGTGGCCGGGGCGTCCGAGTAGTACCACGGGTTGAGCCGGTCGGCGGTCGCGAGCCGGCGCGGCTCCGGCGCCGGCGCCATCCGACCCCGAAGCCACGCGTCGATGTGCCGGGCGGCCCGCTTGCCCTGGCCGATGGCCGAGGTGACGGTCCGGTCGTTGGCGGCGACGTCGCCGCCGGCGAAGACGCCGGCCCGGCCGGTCATGAAGTCCGGCCCGACCTGCACGAGGCCGTCCACGACACTGATACCGTCCACATCGGACAGGATCGACTGGTCGATGTCCTGCCCGATCGCCAGGACCACGCTGTCGGCCGGCAGCTCCTCGAACTCGCCGGTCGGCTGCGGCCGGCCGTCCTCGTCCAGCCGCATCCGCTCGACCACGATCGCGCCCTCGCCGGCGTAGGCGATGGTGGACAGCCACCGGATGCGGACCCCCTCGGCGAGCGCGTCGTCGACCTCGACGTCGGCGGCGGGCATCTTCTCGCGCGTGCGGCGGTAGACGACGAGCGTGTCCGTCGCCCCGAGCCGACGGGCGGTGCGCGCGACGTCCATGGCCGTGTTGCCGCCGCCGTACACCACCACACGCCGGCCCAGGACCGGTGCGCCGCCGTCGGCGACGGTGCGCAGGACGCTGAGGGCATCGAGGATGCGGGCCGAGTCGCCGGCCGGAATGTACGCTCGCCGGCTCAGCTGGGCGCCGATGCCGAGGAAGGCGGCGTCGAAACCGCCGTCGGCCATCTCGGCCGGCAGGTCGTCGACCCGGTGACCGAGCTCGAGCACGATGCCGAGGTCGAGCAGGCGCGCCACCTCCAGGTCGAGGATGTCGCGCGGGAGCCGGTAGGTCGGGATGCCGTACCGCATCATGCCGCCGGCCTGCGGGCTCGCGTCCCGCACCACGACCTCGTGGCCGAGCAGGCGCAGGTGGTACGCGGCCGACAGGCCGGCCGGGCCGGCCCCCACGACCAGCACCCGGTGGCCCGAGGCCGGCGCGGTCGGCGTCACCGTCCACCCGCGACGCAACGCCTCGTCGCCGAGGAACCGCTCGACCGCGTTGATGCCGACGGCCTCGTCGAGGCTGGCCCGGTTGCAGGCCGTCTGGCACGGGTGGTAGCAGACCCGGCCCATGATGGCCGGGAACGGGTTGTCCCGCATCAGCTCCCGCCAGGCGGCCTCGTAGTCCCGCTCCTCGGCGTAGTAGAGCCACCGCTGGACGTTCTCGCCGGCCGGGCAGGCGTTGCTGCACGGGGGGAGCAGCTCGACGTAGACCGGCCGCTCGGTCCGCCACGCCCCGGTGTGGTTGCGCCGGCTCGTCGCGGGCGGCAGGGTGATCGCGAACGGCAGGGGAATCGCGGACGACTCAGCCATCACGACTCCTTCTCAGCGATCAACCCGAACCGAAGGATGGTGGCGTCGGCTCGGGCCTGGATACGGGCGATGAGGTCCTCCCGCCGGGTGGGCTCGAACAGGTGCCGGAAGCGGAGCTGCCGGCGCAGGTACTCCTCGACCGGAACCCGGTGGCGAATGGGACTGACGTCCGTCACTTCGCCGTGCTCGGCCTCGAAGACCGGGAAGAGGCCGCTCTCCGTGGCCAGCCGGGCGATGCGGATGGTCTCGCTCGCGTCCGTGCCCCACCCCAGCGGGCACGGCACCAGGACGTGCAGGTACCGGGCGCCGCGCAGCTGCATGGCCCGCTCCACCTTGGCCTCCAGGTCGCGCAGGTCGGCGATCGTCGCCGTGGCCACGTACGGGATCTCGTGGGCCATTGCGATGAACGGAACGAACTTGCCCTGGCCGAACCGGTTGCCCGGCGCCTCGTCCTCGACCGGCGTGGTGGTGGTGCGGGCCGCGGGTGGGGTCGCGCCGGAGCGCTGCACACCGGTGTTCATGTAGCCCTGGTTGTCGTAGCAGATGAACAGCACGTCGTCGTTGCGCTCGAACAGGCCGGACAGGCAACCGAATCCGATGTCCACGGTGCCGCCGTCGCCGGCCTGCCCGATCACCCGGATGTCGGTGCGGCCCTTCGCCCGGAGCGCGGCCGCCACCCCGGCCGCCACGGCCGGCGCGTTGCCGAAGAGCGAGTGCAGCCACGCCACCTGCCAGGCGCTCTCGGGGTACGGCGTGCTGAACACCTCGAGGCACCCGGTCGCGTTGACCGTCACCAGCTTCCCGCCGGTGGCCCGCATCGCGGCGTCGAGCACGTACCGCGCCCCCAGCGCCTCCCCGCAGCCCCGGCAGGCCCGGTGACCCGAGGTGATCGCGTTGGCCCGGGACCGGTCGGCCTGGACCGACCGCATGGCCGGGTCGAGCAGCCGGTTGCCGACCGCGAAGCTGCCCGTCTGGTAGAACTTCACGCGCTGGACGGCCATGCGCCACCTCCTCTAGCCGCGGTGCCTAACGCTCGTTTCGCAAGCTCCGCTCGTCCCGCTCCGCGGCGCTCCTCGCCGCGACGCTCGCTCCGCGGACCAGCAGTTCCCGATCCAGGTCAAGGAACTCAAGCGGTGGGGGCACCGCCGTCGGTCCGTCCGGGGCCGACCCGGCCTGCGTGATGAGCCGGCGCAGCGACGGGCGGGTGACGGGTCGGCCGCCCAGCCCGGCCACCACGGTCGACAGTGGACAGTCTCGGCCATCGAGCGCGGCCCGCAGGTCCTGGCTGACCACGCCGCCACTGCCGATCGAGAAGGCCCGCTCGAGGACGATCACCCGCTGGCCGTCCCTGAGCGCGGCGCGGACGGCCTCGGCCGGGAACGGCCGGAACGTGGTGATACCCAGCGCTCCCACCCGCCGGCCCTCGTCGCGGAGCTCGTCGATCGTCTCGGCCAGGGTGCCCAGCACCGAGCCGAGCGCCACCACGACGAGGTCCGCGTCCTCGGTCCGGTACGGGCTGACCAGGCTGGGGCAGCGGCGGCCGAAGACGGTGGCGAACTCCTCGGCGAGCCGGGGGATCACCGTCAGCGCCCGGAGCTGGGTCTGGTGGGCGAGGTACTTGACCTCGGTGAACGCCTCGGGCCCCACCATGGCGCCGATGGTGACCGGGGCCTGCGGGTCGAGCACCTGCCGCGGCCGGTACGGCGGCAGGTAGCGGTCCACCCGCTCCTGGTCGGGGACGTCGATCGCCTCGAACGCGTGCGTGAGGACGAACCCGTCCATGCACACCATCACCGGCACCGACAGCTCCTCGGCCAGCCGGAAGGCGAGGATGTGCAGGTCGGCCGCCTCCTGGTTGTCCTGGGCGTAGAGCTGGATCCAGCCGCAGTCCCGCAGCGCCATGGCGTCGCTGTGATCGTTCCAGATATTGATGGGTGCTCCGATCGCGCGATTCGCCACGGTCATGACGATCGGCAGGCCGAGCCCGGACGCGTTCCACAACGCCTCGGCCATGAACAGCAGGCCCTGGCTCGCCGTGGCCGTGTACGCGCGCGCCCCCGCGGCCGAGGCGCCGATCGCCACCGACAGGGCGGCGAACTCCGACTCGACGTTGACGAACTCGCAGCCGGTGAGCGCGCCCGCGGCCACGAGGGCGCTGAGCCCTTCGACGATGTGGGTCTGGGGTGAGATCGGGTACGCGCAGATCACCTCCGGCCGGCAGCGGGCCACGGTCAGGGCCACGGCCTGCGATCCCTCACGCTGCGCTCGCACGGGCCCGCACCCCCTTCACGTGCTCGTACGCCGCCCGGGCCGCGGCCACGTTGCCGTCGCTGAGCCGGCCGTGGAACCGGGCCGCGATCGCGGCGGCCACGGAGTCGATCGACATGAGCTCGGTCAGGGCGGCGAACGCCCCGAGCAGGGCGGCGTTGGGCACCGGTCGTCCGACGTGGGTTCGGGCGATCGCCGTGGCGGGCACGGTGGCCACGTGCCCGTACGGCAGGCGGGCCGCGACGGCGCCCAGCCCGAGGTCGTCGAGGGTCGCGGCCGTGTTGACCAGCAGGTAGCCCTGGGGCCGCAGCCCGGCGAGGACGTCGACGCCGAGCCCCGGGCGCAGCAGCGTGGGGTCCTGCACGATCACGGCATCCGGCTCCAGCACCGGCTCCCGCACCCGGATCGGCCGATCGTCGATCCGGCAGAACGCCACTACCGGGGCCCCGGTCCGCTCGGAGCCGAAGCTGGGGAAGGCCTGGGCATGCCGACCCTCGGCGAAGGCCGCGACCGACAGCAGCTCCGCGGCGGTGACCACCCCTTGGCCGCCCCGGCCGTGGATGCGGATCTGGAACATGCGACAACCTCCTCGTCGCATGTCTATCCGTGGCCCATCGCGCCGGTAAGGGTCGGCGGACCCGCGCCCGCGGGCCCTTCGGCCTTCGCTGCGTGGGCCTGGGACGAGCCGCGACGCCGGCCCCGGACGACCGGCCCGGGCCGACCGTCCCGGTCCCGATGACCGGGCCGGAGGGCTCCATCGGCCGGGGCCGATCGGCCCTACGACAGCGCCGCCGTCCTGGGCGACGCTGAGCGTGACCGGCCGAACGGAGCGTGGATCATGACAGCGCTGCTGCAGTCCCTGGAGCCGTTGGTCGCGACGCTGCGCGCGGAGGGCTACACCGTCGTCGGCCCCCGGGAGCGCGATGGTGCGATCGTTCTCGATGTCATCGACTCCGCGGCCCAGCTGCCCAGCGGCTGGGGCGTGCAGACCGGGCCGGGCGTGTACCGGCTGCGCCGCCGGGGCGACCGTGCGGTCTTCGGCCACAGCGCGGGCCCTCAGGCCTGGAAGCGGTTCCTGCACCCGCCGCGCGAACGGCTGTGGTCGGCCGACCGGCGGCCCGATGGGAGCTTCACCGTCACCGAGCCGGACGACCCGCCGCCGCGCTACGCGTTCCTCGGCGTGCGTGCCTGTGACCTGCGCGCCATCGCCATCCAGGACCGGGTGCTGGGGGCGAGTGCCGGCTATGCGGCCCGTCGCCGCGCCGCCTTCATCGTGGCGGTCAACTGCACCGAGCCGTCGCCGACCTGCTTCTGCGTCTCGGCCGGGGCCGGCCCGGGTGTGGCGGCCGGCGACGCCGGGGCCGACCTGGTCCTGACCGAACTGGCCGAGCCGGGCGACGCCGAGCCCGGGTACGTGGTCGACGCCCACAGCCCGGCCGGCGGGCGCGTCCTGGCCCGGCTGCCGCAGACGCCCGCACCGCCCGACGTCGTGGCGGCGGCCCGGGCCGCCGTGGCCGCCGCGACCGACCACATGGGACGGTCGCTGCCCGAGGTCGACCTGCGCGCGATGCTGGCGGCGAGCCTGGACTCGCCGCACTGGGCGGACGTCGCGGCGCGCTGCCTGACCTGCGCCAACTGCACCCTGGTGTGCCCCACCTGCTTCTGCACGTCGGTCACGGACACGACGGACCTCACCGGCGATCACGCCGAGCGGTGGCAGGCCTGGGCGTCCTGCTTCGAGGTGGAGTTCTCGTACCTGCACGGCGGATCGGTGCGCACCTCGGCATCCAGCCGGTACCGCCAGTGGCTCACCCACAAGCTGGGCACCTGGCACGACCAGTTCGGCCAGTCGGGGTGCGTCGGGTGCGGGCGGTGCATCGCGTGGTGCCCGGCCGGCATCGATCTCACCGCCGAGGTGCGGGCCCTGGCGTCGGCGGGGGCGGAGCCATGACCCCGCGGCCGTACCGGGTCGTCCACCGGCACGAGGAGACGGCCGACACCGTGACGCTGCGGCTGGCGCCGGTCGGGGACGCGCTGGCCGCCTGGTCACCCGGTCAGTTCACGATGGTCTACGCCTTCGGCGTGGGCGAGATCCCGGTGTCGATCAGCGGTGGCTCCGGTCCGGTCATCGAGCACACGGTGCGGGCGGTGGGCGCCGTGAGCCGGGCCATCGCCAACGCCCCGGTCGGCACGGTCCTCGGCCTGCGGGGCCCGTTCGGCCGCGGCTGGCCCGACCTCCCGCCGGAGGGTGACGTCATCGTGCTGGCCGGGGGCATCGGGCTGGCCCCGCTGCGGCCGGTGATCCTGGCCGGCCTGGACGATCCCGGGCGGCTGTCCGTGCTCATCGGCGCGCGGACACCCGCCGATCTCATCTTCACCGCCGAGTACGACCGGTGGCGGGCCGCCGGCGCCCGGGTCCTGGTCACGGTGGACCGCGCGACCGCCGCCTGGGCCGGGCCCGTGGGCGTGGTCACCACCCTGCTGTCCCAGGTGCCGATCGCCTCGGGCGACGCGACCCCGCCGCCGACCGGGTACGTCTGCGGTCCGGAGATCATGATGCGGCTCGGCGCGGAGGCCCTGGTGGCGGCCGGCGTGCCGCCGCACCGCGTCTGGGTCTCGCTGGAACGCAACATGCGGTGCGGCATTGCCCTGTGTGGACACTGCCAGCTCGGCCCGATCCTCGTCTGCCGGGACGGCCCGGTGGTGGACGCGGGCAGCGCCGCTCGTCTCTTGCAGCACCAGGAGTTGTGATGTCCGGTCCGGTGGCCACGGTGGTCAGGCCCAGTCTCGCCGTGTGGAAGTTCGCCTCGTGCGACGGGTGCCAGCTGACCCTGCTCGACTGCGAGGACGAGCTGCTGGCCCTGGCCGAGACCATCCACATCGCCTACTTCCTGGAGGCGACGAGCGCCGTCGCCGACGGCCCGTACGACGTGTCGCTCGTCGAGGGCTCGATCACCACCGACGAGGATCGGGAGCGGATCGCGCGCATCCGGGAGCAGTCGCGGCTCCTGGTGGCCGTGGGCGCCTGCGCCACGGCCGGTGGCATCCAGGCGCTGCGCAACCTGGCCGACGTCGACGAGTTCCGGCGCGTGGTCTACGCCCGACCGGAGTATGTGCGCACCCTGAGCACCTCGACGCCGATCTCGGCCCACGTTCCGGTCGACTACGAGCTTCGGGGCTGCCCGATCGACCGGGGGCAGTTGCTGGACCTGCTCACCGCGCTGCTGGCCGGGCGCCGGCCGGCGATTCCCACGCACAGCGTCTGCCAGGAGTGCAAGCTGCGGGGGACGACCTGCGTGCTGGTGGCCCGGGGCACTCCCTGCCTCGGTCCGGTGACCCAGGCCGGCTGCGGCGCGATCTGCCCCGCCTACGCCCGGGGCTGCTTCGGGTGCTTCGGTCCCATGCCCGGCGCGAACACCGCGGCGCTCGAACCGGTGCTGCGCGCCAACGGTATGACCGATGTCGATATTGAGCGGGTTTACCGGACGTTCCATGCGGCGACGTCCACCCTCGCCGCGGAGCGAGCATCGCCGCGAGGGACGAGCGAGGAGCGCAGCGGAGCGGGCCGTGCGGAGCGAGCCGCGAGCTCCGCGGCCGCCGGGAGGAGCCATGAGCCATCGCCATGACCGGGCCCTGACCGTGGGCAGCCTGAGCCGCGTCGAGGGCGAGGGCGCCATGCACGTGCGGGTCGTCGACGGGCGGGTCAGCGACGTACGCCTGCAGATCTACGAGCCGCCTCGGTTCTTCGAGGGGTTCCTGCGCGGGCGTGGTTACACCGAGCCGCCCGACATCACGGCTCGGATCTGTGGCATCTGCCCGGTGGCGTACCAGATGAGCGCCTGCCTGGCCATCGAGGACGCCTGCGGCGTACGGGTCGACGACCCGATCGCCGACCTGCGCCGCCTGCTGTACTGCGGCGAGTGGATCTCCAGCCATGCGCTGCACATCTTCCTGCTGCACGCGCCCGACTTCCTCGGCTACCCGAGCGTGGTCGAGCTCGCCCGGGACCACCGGGCCATCGTGGAGCGGGGCCTGGCCATCAAGAAGGTGGGCAACGCGATCCTCGAGGCGGTGGGCGGGCGGGCCATCCATCCGGTCAACGTCCGGGTGGGCGGCTTCTACCGGGCGCCCGACCGGGCCGAGATCACCGCGCTGGCCGCGCCGCTGCGGGAGGCGCTGGCCGCGGCGGTCGCCACGGTGCACTGGGTCGCCGGTTTCCCGTTCCCGGACTTCGCGCACGACCACGAGCTGCTGGCACTGGTCGAGCCCGGGCGTTACGCCGTGCTCGACGGGGCCGTCCGCACCGACCGCGGGCTCGCCTTCCCGGTGCGGGCCTTCGAGGAGCACATCCGCGAGGAGCAGGTGCCCCACTCGACCGCGCTGCACGCCAGCCTCGTCGGCCACGGTCGTTACCTGACCGGACCACTGGCCCGCTACGCGCTCTCCGGGGCGTGGCTGCTGCCGGAGGCCCGGGAGGCGGCCGACGCCGTCGGCCTGGAACCCGTGTGCCGCAACCCCTTCCGCAGCATCGTGGTGCGGGCGGTCGAGCTGGTCCAGGCGATCGCCGAGGCCCTCCGGCTGGTGGACGCCTACCGGCCGTTCGCGCCCGCGGCGGTGCCCGTGCCCGCCCGACCCGGCGTCGGCTACGGGGCCACCGAGGCGCCCCGGGGCACGTTGTTCCACCGCTACGAGATCGACGAGAACGGTTCCGTCACCACCGCCCGGATCATCCCGCCGACGTCCCAGAACCAGGCCGCGATCGAGGACGACCTGCGTCGGTTCGTGCAGGCGCGGCTGGATCTCGACGACCACCGGCTGACCCACGAGTGCGAGCAGGCCATTCGCAACTACGACCCGTGCATCTCCTGCGCCACGCACTTCCTCGACCTCACCGTGGAGCGGTCATGAGCGCCATCCGGGTGATCGGCGTCGGCAACCCCTACCGGCGCGACGACGGGGCCGGCCCCGCGGTCATCGCGGGCCTGCGCCGGCACCGTCTGCCCACAGTGGAGCTGGCCGAGTGCGACGGCGAGCCGACCCGGCTGATCGACCTGTGGTCCGGGGCCGATCTGGCGCTGGTGGTGGACGCCGTACGCTCCGGAGCGCCGCCGGGCACCATCCACCGACGCAGCCTGCGGCACCCGAGCCTCGGCCGGGCCGGCGGCGCCGCGTCGCACGCGGTCGACCTCGGCGACGCGGTGGCGCTGGCCGCGGCGCTGGATCGGCTCCCCGCCCGGATGCTGCTCTACCTGGTCGAGGCGGAGGACACCTCGACCGGAGTCGGCCTGACGCCGGCGGTCGGTGCGGCGGTGGCGGAGCTGGTCGAGGAGATCGCCGAGGAGGTCACGTGGCACGCGACCCAGCGGTGACCGGGTCGGCGGCGGGTCCGCTGCGGTTCGCCCGGTTCGCCTACCCGCCCAACGCGCTGGGCTACTGCGGCCCCGACGACCCGACGGCCCTGCTCCACCACGCCGACGCCGGGGTGGCCGGACCCGACCTCGCGCACCTCGCCCGGCAGTTCGCCGGGGCCTGGCCGTACCTGGAGCTGATCGCCGCCGCGTCCGGCCGGGCCGACCCGTTGGACGCCGACGTGGTCGAGGCGTACTGGCTCGGCAACGAGCTCCTCACCCGGGTGGACGGTCGGCTCTTCGCGGCCCACCTCGCCGCGCGGTTCGCCCCGCGGGCCGGGGCGGGCATGGCGGACATCGCGACGCTGGCGTTGCTCGGGGCGGTGCCCCACCACAACTTCCATGTCATGGCTGTCTATCCGTGGATCGGGCTGCTGCGGGCCGGCGTCGCGGCCGAGGAGCCCATGCGGGTCCTCGACGCCTGTCGCGTTCGCTGGGGCCGGGTCCTCGCGGTCCACGCCGGGCTGGCCGAGGTGGCCGTCCGGCCGCTGGTCTGGGACGGGCGGTCCCTGCGGCTGGGCGCGGCTCGCGTGGAGGCCGTCACCTACGCCTCCGCCCGGGGCAGCCTCGTGCCCCGGGTCCGGGTCGGTGACGTCGTGGCCCTGCACTGGGACTGGCTCTGCGACGTCCTGTCGGATCGGCAGGCGCGGGCCCTGCGCGGTTACACCGACCGCATCCTGACGATGACCAACGAAGCCCTGGCCCGGCCGGTGGCCGCCGCGGTGCTCGATTGACATGTCTCGTTTGTGTCGCTCTGCCCCGGGCATCGATACAGGACCGAGGACCCTACCCGGCGGGACATCGGCCCCTGTCGACCGGAGTCGTCGCCGTCTAGCGTCAGCGGCAGAGGGTGTCGGACGAAAGGCCCACCATGTGCATCGCCGAACCGGGAGTCGTGCTCTCCGTGGCCGACGGGATGGCCCGGGTGGCCATCCGCGGGGTGGTCCGGGACGTGCCCCTCACCGTGGTCGACGCCCTGGGTGTCGCGGTGTCACCGGGCGACCTCGTCCTTGTCCACACTGGACTCGCGGTGGCCGTGCTGACCGAAGAGGAGGCGGCTGAGCGTGCCTCGTTCCTACAGCAGGGAGCCCACCATGACTCGTGACCGGACCGCTGGTATCTGGCTGGCGCTGGGGGCCGCCGCGGTCAGCGGCGTGGCCGTCTTCGTCAACTCCTACGGCGTGCGCGCCGTGCCCGACGCGACCGTCTACACCACGGCCAAGAACCTCGTCGCCGCGGTCGTGCTCGCCCTCGTCGGGGCGCTGGTCGCCCAGCCGCGGCGGCGGGTCGACCGGCCGCGCCTGCGGCCCCGGCAGCTCGTCGGCCTGGCCGCCGTGGCCGCGACCGGGGGAAGCATCGGCTTCGTTCTCTTCTTCGAAGGGCTGGCCCGGGCCAGCTCGACCCAGGCCGCCTTCCTGCACAAGACGCTGGTCATCTGGGTGGCGTTGCTCGCGGTGATCCTCCTGCGCGAGCGGCTGCGCCTGCTGCACGTTGTGGCCATCGCGGTCCTGGTGGTCGGGCAGGCCGTGCTCTCCGGCGGGGTCTTCGGCCTCCGGTTCGGGGTCGGGGAGTGGCTCGTGCTCGCCGCGACCCTGGTGTGGTCGGGGGAGACCGTGCTGGCCTCCTGGCTGCTCCGGGCGGTTCCCGTGCGGTACGTGGCGGTCACCCGCATGGCCGGCGGCGTGGTCCTGCTGACGGCCTGGCTCGCGGTGAGCGGACGGTGGCCGGCCCTGGTCGGCCTCGGCCCCGAGGGATGGCTGTGGGCCACGGTGACGGGGGTGATCCTCGCCGGCTACGTCGCCCTGTGGTTCTCGGCGCTGGCCAAGGCTCCGGCCGTGGACGTCACGGCGGTGCTGGTCCCCGCCGCGGTGGTCACCGGGGTGCTCAACGTCGTCGTCAACCAGGCCCCGGTCACGCCGTCGAGCGCGACCGGCATGCTCGTCGTGCTCGTCGGCGCGGCGCTCGCCATCGGCGCGGCCACGAGCCGGCCCGCCCTGCGGCCGCGCGAGTCCCGGTAGGAGTCAGCGGCCGTCGCGGAGGTCGGCGAGCGTGGTCGGGGAGAAGGTGATGTCGGTGAAGGTGGCCCGGCACGCCTCGCCCAGCGGCGACTGGACCTCGAACCCGATGGCGGCGGCGGTCGTCCCCAGCGTGAAGTGCCGGACGAAGTCCCACCGCGTGCCGTCGACAGAGGCGTGGCAGGCGTAGGCGTCACCGACGCGGGCGATCCGCAGCCACACAGAACCGTCCACGGTGTACCCGTTGGCGTCGTCGGAACGCCCCCGCGTCACCACGCTGACGACCATGCCGCGGCCCTGGGGCGAGTACTCGTAGGCGAGCTTCGTCCAGGTGCGGTCGTCGGCCCACAGCAGCAGCGCCCCGGCGTCGTAGGTCGAGGCGAACTCGACCGACACCCGGGCCGACAGCTGAAAGTCGCCCTCCGGGGCGGGGGCGAGCAGCCGGGGCGCGTTGAGCGTCGCCTCGCCGGTCCCGGGGTCGACGAACAGGTCGGTCCGGGGGCCGGCCGACCCGGTCAGCGTGGACGAGTCGAGCGTCGTCCACAGCAGGGGATCGTCGGCGGTGAACGTGAGTCCGGCCAGGGCGAAATCCATGCCGGTATACATACCACGAGCTGGACGGGGCCACGAGCCACACGAGCCCACGAGCTACACGAGGCCACGAGCTACACGAGGCCACGAGCTACACGAGGCCACGAGCTACACGAGGCTGTCGGCCCACTGCTGGTGCAGGGCGGCGAACCGACCGCCGCTGGCCACGAGCGCCGCCGGGGGGCCGTCCTCCACGATGCGGCCGTTCTCGATGACGAGCACCCGGTCGGCGATCTGCACGGTCGACAGGCGGTGCGCGATGACGAACGCCGTCCGGTCGGCCAGGATGGTGCGCATCGCCCGCTGCACCAGGCGCTCGGTCGGGATGTCCAGCGAGGAGGTCGCCTCGTCGAGGATCAGCACCGCGGGGTCGGCGAGGAAGCCCCGGGCGAACGCCACGAGCTGACGCTGGCCGGCCGAGAGCCGGCCACCCCGCTTGCGGACGTCGGTGTCGTACCCGTCGGGCAGGGATCGGATGAACTCGTCGGCCCCGATCGCTCGGGCGGCGGCCTCCACCTCCGCCCGGGTGGCCGACGGCCGGCCGAGCGCGATGTTCTCCGCGATGGTGCCGGAGAAGAGGAAGTTCTCCTGGGTAACCATGACGACGTTCCGGCGGAGGTCCTCAGTGGACAGATCGCGCAGGTCCACCCCGTCCAGGCGGACGACCCCGGAGGTCGGGTCGTAGAACCGGGCCACGAGCTTGGCCACGGTGGACTTGCCCGCCCCCGTGGGCCCGACCAGCGCCACGGTCTGTCCGGCGGGGACATGGAGATCGAACGACGGCAGGACCAGCCGGTCGGGGCGGTAGCCGAACGAGACCCGTTCGAAGGTCACCGACCCCCGCCTCCGGCCGGCCGGGGCCGGCGCGGGCCGGGCGGGCTCGGGCACCGAGGGCTGCTCCTGCAGGACGCCGGAGAGCTTCTCCAGCGCCGCGGTCGCCGACTGCAGCGAGTTGTAGAACTGCGAGATCTCCTGCATCGGCTCGAAGAACCGCCGCAGGTAGAGCAGGAACGCCGCGAGCACCTCCGGCCCCACCTCGCCGCGCAGCGCCCGGTAGCCCCCGTAGGTGAGCACGGCCGCGATCGCGATGTTGCCGATCAGCTTGATGGACGAGGCGTACACCGCGATCAGGCCGAGGGCCCGGCGGTTGGCCGCCCGGTACTCGTCGTTGACGGCATCGAAGATCTGCTGGTTCCGCGGCTCCCGGCGGAACGCCTGAACGGCCCGGATCCCGCCCAGCGACTCGACGAAGTGGACGATCACCAGGGCGACGGCCTCCCGCGTGCGCCGGTAGGCCTTCGCCGACTCGATGCGGAACCAGTTGGACAACCAGAGCAGGAAGGGAAAGCAGAGCAGCGCCACCAGCGCCAGCGGCAGGTCGATGGTCACCAGGATCACGGCGATCGAGACCACCGAGAGCACGGCCAGGACGATGGTGTCGATGCCGCCGGCGACCAGCTCGGAGATCGAGTCCATGTCGGAGGTGAGGCGGGCCACCATGCGGCCCGAGGTGTAGCGCTCGTGGAAGCCGATCGACAGCCGCTGGAAGTGTCGGTAGACGCGCTGGCGCAGGTCGAGCAGGAGGTCCTGCCCGACGCGGCCCATGATCAGGAGGAACCGCCGGCGGCCGACGTACTCGACGGTCACGGCCGCGGCGTACCCCACGGCGACGGCCAGCAGCACCGAGACATCGCCCCGCTTCAGCGGCTCGATGCCCTGGCCGATGCCGAGCATCACCAGGTAGGGCCCCGCCATGGCGGCGGCGTTCTGGAGCAGCAGCAGCGTCACCGCGAGGGCCAGCGCCTTCCGGTGCGGGCGGAGCAGGTCGCCCAGCAGGGCTCGGCTCGACCGCCGCAACCGGATGGTGGAGCGACGGTCGGTCGCCTCCGCCGCCGTACGCTCCGCATCCGCGTCCTGGGCCAGGCCGCGCCACGCCGATACGTCGATGCTCACGCCAGCGCCCCCTCCTGCTCCGCCGACAGCACCTCGCGGTAGGCGGGCTCGGTGGCGAGCAGGTGCGAGTGGGTGCCCACCGCAGCGATCACGCCGTCCTTGAGCAGCGCCACCCGGTCGGCCAGCGCCACCGTGCTCGGCCGGTGCACCACGATGATCGCGGTGGTGCCGCGCAGCACCCGGGCCAGAGCCTCCTCCACCAGCGACTCGGTGTGCACGTCGAGCGCCGACAGCGGATCGTCCAGTACGAGGATCCGGGGCCGACCGAGGACGGCCCGGGCCAGGGCCAGGCGCTGCCGTTGGCCACCCGACAGCGACAGGCCCTGCTCGCCGATCCGGGTCGACAACCCCCACGGCAGCTCCCACACGAAGTCCGCCTGCGCGATCTCGATCGCCTGGCGGATCTGCTCGTCGGTGGCGTCGGGGTGGCCGAGGGTGAGGTTCTCGCGCACGCTCATCGAGAACAGGGTCGCCTCCTCGAACGCGAAGCCGATCACCGATCGGAGCGAGTCGAGGGTGAAGTCCCGGATGTCCCGACCGTCCAGGGTGACCCGGCCGGCGGTCGGGTCGATCAGGCGGGGGATGAGGCTGGCCAGCGTGGTCTTCCCCGAGCCCGTCGCCCCGACGATCGCCAGCGTCTCGCCCGGGTGGATCTGCAGGTCGATCCCCCGGAGGACCTCGGTGGGCCGGGACCGCCGGCGTACGCCGTCCGGGCCGGCGCCACCATCCGTGCCGCCGGCGTCCGGGTAGGCGAACCGGACGCCCTCGAACCGGATGGCCCCGGTGACCGACTCCGGGCGCAGGACGACGGCGCCGGGCCGGTCAACGATCGATGGCTTCGTATCGAGAATCTCGTAGATGCGGTCGGCCGCGGTCGTCGCCTCCTGGACGTTGGCGATGATGAAGCCGAGCGAGTTCACCGGCCAGATCAGCATGAGCTGCAGGGTCACGAAGGCGACCAGCCCGCCGACCGTGAGGTGGTCCAGGGAGACCGCCACCGCCCCACCGACGAGGCTAATGGCCAGCATCGTGTTGGTGATCAGGTCGAAGCGCGGCCAGGTGCCGGCGGCCAGCCGGGCCTTGTCGATCGCGGTGTCGTGGAGCGTCCGGGCGCGGGTGTCGAAGAGCGACGACATGTGGTCGTGGCGGCCGAACGCCTTGATGACCCGGATCCCGGCGGCGCTCTCCTCGACGAGGGTGGCCACGTCGCCCTGCTGGTCCTGCATGGCCCGGGACATCACGTTGAACCGCCGCGTGAAGCGGTTGCTGATCACGGCGAGCGGGATGGTGCTCGCGGCCACGACCAGGCCCAGCGGCCAGTACAGGTGCACCAGCAGTCCGGTGACCGCGATGAACGTCACCGTGTTGATGACCAGGAAGATCAGCCCGAACGAGAGGAACCGGCGGATCATCGCCAGGTCGGAGGTGGCCCGCGACAGCAGCTGCCCCGACTGCCACCCGTCGTGGAAGCTCACCGGCAGCCGCTGCAGGTGCCGGTACAGGTCGCTGCGCAGGCGGGCTTCCATGCGCAGGGCGGTGTCCGAGCTGACGTACCGGCGCAGGAACATCATCCCGGCCTCGACCGTCCCGAAGGCGAGGGCGAGCCCGCCCAGCGCCCACAGCCCGGCGGCGTCGCCGTGGCGGACCGGACCGTCGATCACCCGCTGGACCAGCAGCGGGATCGCCATGGCCAGACCGGTGCCGAGGAACCCGAGCAGGATCAGCCCGACGTAGTGCCACCGGTACGGGCGCAGGTAGCGCCTCATCCGCCAGAGGTTGCGCAGGGTTCGTCGACCTCGTTCCACCGTCGGGGAACCAGGTGGGCGGAAACGGAGCACCATACGACGGTAGCCCGTGGTTGTGACACTCCGCCCGCCCGTTGCATCCCGCGGTAGCCGGCTCGGTCAGGAGCGTGAGTGTGTTCTTCGTGACATCGGTGGGCGTGACATCAACCGGCGTGACATCCGCTGGGCGTGAAATCCGCTGGCGTGACCTTTGCTGGTGGTGACACCCGCTGCCGTGACCGCTGCTGGCCGTGACACCCGTCGGCCGTGACATCCGTTTGCCGTGACATCCGTTGGCCGTGACACCGGGCTGGTCGGGACCCCTAGCGCGCCTCGTGGGCGAGCAGGCGGTGCTTGACCTCGGTGCCCCACCGGAAACCGCCGACCGTCCCGTCCGCGCGCACGATCCGGTGGCACGGGACGAAGAGGGCGGCCGCGTTACGGGCGCACGCGCTCGCCGCCGCCCGGCTCGCCGCCGGGTTGCCCGCTCGCCGGGCGAGCTCGGTATAGGTGATCGGGACGCCCGGGGACACCTGGCGCAGCGCTTGCCACGCCCCGGCGAGGAAGTCGCCGCCGCTGTGCTGGCGCACCGGGATGACGTCCGGCGCGTGCAGGTCACCGTCGTGGTAGGCCAGGATCGCGGTGCTCACCGGGCCGAGGTGCCGGCGCGGCACGAGGTCCCCGTCGCGCAGGCTCGGGTGGATCAGCGCGGCCAATGCGGCGACGTCGGCCGTCCAGCCGCTGGCGAGCACGGCGCCGTCGTCGGCCACGATGGCCGTGAACGGCCCGAGCCATGTCTCCACAGTGGACACGTTCATGGGGTCTCCTCCCGTCGGTCGGCCCGGCGCTCCGGTGATCCGGAACGTCGGCCGCGTCGCTGAGTCGTGGCCGGCTCGCCCCGCTGGCCCGTCGCCCGTTGGCCTGTCGCCGGTTGGGTCGCCGCCCCGGTGAGCGTGGCCATCCGCCACAGCCGGACCGTGGCGTAGGAGCGCCAGGGCGCCCAGTGCTCCCGCCCGTGGCGGGCCAGGGCCGTCGGCTCGTCCGGCAGGCCGGCGGCCGCCGCGCCCCGTCGCACCCCGAGATCGGTCGGCATCAGCACGTCCGGGTCGCCGAGCGCCCGCAGGCCGAGGTACTGCGCCGTCCACGGGCCGATGCCCGGGATCTCGGTCAGCCGGGCGTACGTCTCGTCCCGGTCCGCGCCGGGGTCAAGGAGCAGCCGGCCCTCGGCGACCGCGGTGGCGAGGGCGCGCAGCGTGCGGCGGCGCGCGGCCGGCATGGCGAACGCCTCGTCCGGGGCCTCGGCCACCTGGGCCGGCTCCGGGAACGGACGCAGCCCGCGCCGGCTCGGGTCCGTCCGGGCGGCCTCCGGGTCGGCGGGAACCGCGCCCCCGGCCCCACCCGGCTCCTCGGCCGAGGTGTCAGTTCCGGGCGCGGAGCAGGCGGCGACGAGGCGGCGCAGCACGGACCGGGCGCCGGCGACGGAGATCTGCTGCCCGACCACCGCGCGGACCGCGATCTCGAACCCGTCGACCGCCCCCGGGACCCGGACCCCCGGCTCCTTGGCGACCGCGGGGGCCAGGGCCGGGTCGAGCGCCAACAGCGCGTCCGCGGCGACCGGGTCGGCGTCGAGGTCGAGCAGACGCCGGCAGCGGGCCACCGCCGGGGCGAGGTCACGCAGGTCGGCCAGGTGCAGCCGGGCCTCCACGTGCCCGGGCCGGATCGCCAGCTCCACCACCCCCGGCCCGTGCGGGAGCCGCAGCGCCCGGCGGTAGTGGTCCCCGGCGACCTCGTCGACCCCCGGGATCGTCCGGGCGGCCAGGAACTCCAGCAGCCCGGGGGCGTGCAGCGGCTCCCGGTACGGCAGGCGTACCCGGATCATGCCCAGGTCCGCCGGGCCGGGCACTGCGCTCGGTTGTTGCCCCGCCCGCAACTGCGACGGGGTACGGCCGTACGTCTGGCGCATCGTGTCGTTGAACTGGCGGACGCTGCCGAACCCGGCGGCGAACGCGATCTCGGCCAGCCCCATGGTGGTCGTCTCGACGAGCAGGCGGGCGGTGTGCGCGCGCTGCGCCCGGGCCAGGGCGAGCGGCCCCGCGCCCACCTCGGCGATGAGCAGGCGGTTCAGGTGCCGGGGCGTGTAGCCGATCCGGGCGGCGAGCCCGGTCACGCCCTCCCGGTCGACGACGCCGTCTGCGATCAGGCGCATGGCCCGGCCCACGACGTCGGCCCGGTAGCTCCACTGTGGATCGCCCGGAACGGCGTCCGGGCGGCACCGCAGGCAGGCCCGGAACCCGGCGAGCTGGGCGGCAGCGGCCGAGGGGAGGAACCGTACGTTCGACCGTTTCGGCGTCAGGGCCGGGCAGGACGGCCGGCAGTAGATGCCCGTCGTCGTGACGCAGGTGACGAACCGGCCGTCGAACCGGGCGTCGCGGCCCTGCACCGCCCGGTAGCACTGCTCGAAGTCCAGGTCGCGCATCCAGTCGTCCGGCATCGCCACGCGTCCGATCCTGCCGCGCCGACCAGGGCCGTGGCTGGCGGGTTTCGGACCTGGGGGTACGGGCGTCGTCGCGATCTTGGAGACTTCTCCCCCTTATAGGGGGTACGGATCTCCAAGATCTGCAGCCCTCGGAAGGCGGCGCCTGGCCGAGTGGGCCGGGTCACAGCGGATAGACTCGCTGCTTGTGAGCCTCACCATCGGCATCGTCGGTCTGCCCAACGTCGGCAAGAGCACGCTGTTCAACGCGCTGACCAAGAACAACGTGCTCGCGGCGAACTACCCGTTCGCCACGATCGAGCCCAACGTCGGTGTGGTCGGGCTTCCCGACGAGCGACTCCACCGGCTGGCCGAGATGTTCAACTCGGCCCGGGTGGTGCCCGCGCCGGTGTCCTTTGTGGATATCGCCGGTCTCGTGCGTGGCGCGTCGAAGGGGCAGGGACGAGGCAACGCGTTCCTCGCGAACATCCGCGAGGCGACCGCGATCTGCCAGGTGGTCCGCGCGTTCTCGGACCCGAACGTGGTCCACGTCGACGGCAAGGTGTCCCCCCGCGACGACATCGAGACCATCAACACCGAGCTGATCCTCGCCGACATCCAGACGCTCGACAAGGCGCTGCCCCGGCTGGAGAAGGAGGCGAAGTCCCGCAAGGAGCGCACCCCCGTCTTCGAGGCGGCCCGCGCCGCGCGGGAGTTGCTCGACAACGGCACGGTGCTGCACGGTCATTTCCCGAACCTCGACGAGCTGCGGGAATTCCACCTGTTGACGGCCAAGCCGTTCCTCTACGTGTTCAATGTGGACGAGGCCGAGCTGGGCGACCAGGCGTTCCTCGACGAGATGCGGGCCCTCGTGGCGCCGGCCGAGGCCATCTTCATGGACGCCAAGATCGAGTCCGAGCTCATGGACCTGCCCGAGGAGGAGGCCCGGGAACTGCTCGCCTCGATCGGCCAGGCCGAGCCCGGCCTGCACCAGCTCATCCGGGTCGGGTTCGACACGCTCGGGCTGCAGACCTTCCTCACCGCCGGGCCGAAGGAGGCCCGAGCGTGGACGATCCGGAAAGGCGCCACCGCTCCGGAGGCCGCGGGCGTGATCCACAGCGACTTCCAGCGCGGCTTCATCAAGGCCGAGGTGGTCTCCTACGACGACCTGATCGCGGCCGGCTCGATGGCCGCGGCCCGGGCGGCCGGCAAGGTGCGGATCGAAGGCAAAGAGTACGTCATGCAGGACGGCGACGTCGTCGAGTTTCGGTTCAACGTGTGAGCCCTTCCGCCCGACGCGCCGGCGGCCCGAGGGCTCGCCGCAGGGTTAGGAGTCGCCGTCGTGCGCGGTGAAGATGCGGCGGTGGCCGTGGCCCGGCCACGAAGTGTCGAGGGGGCCGACGTACGTCACTACCGTGACCTGGGGCAACGGGATGACGACCCCGGCCATCAGAGCCTCGAGCTCGAACACCAGGTCGTCCATGTCCTCCACGACCGCTTCGGTGTAGGCGCGCAGGCACACGTGGATCGTGATCTCGTCGTCGGTGATCTGGACGCTCATGCCCGCGACATCGGGTCCGATCAGTCCTTGAGAGGCCTCCAGCGTCATAAGAACCGCCGCGTTCTCCCACTCCAGGGCGGGGCCGGCCCCGGGTCCCGTGCGGACGTAAGGGATTCGTGATCTCTCATCGTGCCCCATGTGCTGACGATATCGGTGAAGTAGCCGCGGCTCTTCCGATTACCCCGCCGCTGATTGATCGGCGTCTCCTGCGTCAGCTCGACGCGTTTGGGGGTGGGGAACCAACCCACGTAAGACGCCGGACCCGTAACGCACCGAAGGCAACGAGAGCCCCCGCCCCGACACGGTCGTCTTCCGTGGGGCGCTCCGCCGTGCCGGGGCGGGGGTGGTTCATGGGGGACGAGCTGGTACGACGGGCAGGCCGGTGCCGCGCGGCTGACGCGTCGTGCACGGCGTTGGTACGTGTGGGGCACACACTCCCTGAACCTCAGGTGAGACCGCGAAGGCTGTTTCCGGTGCAGCCCCAGCAGCGCGCTCGTACCCGCGCGGTACCCTGTCATACAAATCTACATGTTTGCTTTATGTGGCTATCATCCGGTCTTCGCCGGCCCGGCTGCCGGCGTCATGTAAAGACGCTGACGCCACCGGGGCCGACGAGCAGGCCGACGATGATGAGGACGATTCCCCACAGCAACTGGCGACGGAATAGCGCCACGATGCCGGAGACAACCAGAATCACGGCAAGTATCCACAGTAAGAACTCCATGGACGGGAATTACCCACGGCCACCAGTGCGAAACCCGATCCGGCCTACCGGTTCGTGCGGGGGCCGGATACTTACCGCGGCGTCACCGTCCGGGAGCGAACTCCGCCGCCGATCAAACTCGGTCGCCGCTGCGCGCCGCTCCCCGTAGAGTCCGAGCACGACTCTCAAGCAGATTGCGTCTCAACGTGGAGGTCGCGGTGACGCCGGAGGAACTGCTCGCGGTGTACGACGCCGAGGTGCGGAGCTCCTACGCCAAACACCTGCCCGCTCGTTGGACCGTTGAGCAGGACGGCCCGTTGCGGAGGTGTCTGACGCCCCGCAACGGGTTCGCCCAGCTGACCGAGGATGCCTCCGACCTCGCTCACGATGAGCTGGTCGCGTTGGTCGATCGGACGTTCGCCTTCTACCGCGAGCGCGGGCTCGGGTTCGAGTGGAAGACGTTCGACCACGACCGGCCGGATCTGGTTCCGCTGCTGGTTGAGCGGGGCGCGCGGGCTGAACCGCACGAGGCCCTGGTCATGGGTCCGGCCGCGGCGCTGGCGGCCGAGCCGACGCTGCCGGCCGGCCTGACCCTCACGAGGGCCACGGACCGGGCCGACCTCGAGCGCATCGCCGAGCTGATGTCCGAGGTCTGGGCTGAGGACCGCTCCTGGCTGGCCGACGACCTGGAAGCTCGGCTCGCTGGGCCGGAGCCCATCGAGATTTTCGTCGTCAAAGACGGGGATCGGGCGGTGAGCGCCGCCTGGCTGGTGCCGCTGCCGGGAACCCGCGTCGCCGGGCTCTGGGGCGGAAGCACTCGGGCGACCTACCGCGGGCGCGGCATCTACCGGGCCCTGGTGGCGCATCGGGCGCGGATCGCGCTGGAACGCGGGTACCCCATCCTGCAGGTGGATGCGAGCGACGACAGCCGGCCGATTCTCGAACGCCTGGGCCTGCAGGTCGTCGGTGGCACGACGCCGTACGTCGTTGACCCGCCGTCCGCCTGATTCGGCTACGCTTCAATGAAGCATCTAAAGATGTACTAGTACGTGTCCGCCCCGCCGGGCGGGGACGGCGCTGGTACGGGGCGGACGCGACCGGCACCAGGCGACCAGGTCGGGCCAAACGGCCATGGTCGCGGGGGCGTACGTCTGGGACGATCGGGGCGTGCAGGCAGGGCCCGCCGTCGCCCGACCGGCCGTGGAGCGCCGGTTGGCGCAGGTCGTGCGCCCGATCGTGTGGTGCGAGCCGACCGAGCGGATCCGCGAGGTGGCTGAGCGGATCAGCGCGGGCGCCCACTCCTGTGCCCTGGTCCGCCTGCCGACCGGGCTGGGCATCGTCACCGACCACGACTTCCGCCGTCGGATCGCTACCGGCGAGATCAGCATCGATGCGCCGGTGTCGAAGCTGGCGACCACCCCGGTGCTGACCATCGACCAGAGCGCGGCCCAGGTCGACGGCCTGCTCCGGATGGTCGAGCACGGCGTGCACCACCTCGTGGTGACCGATGCGATGGGCCGTCCGGTCGGCGTGGTGCGCGCGGTCGACCTGGCTCAGGCCGAGGTGCGTGACCCGCTCCTGGTGCGGTCCGCCGTCGACACCGCCACGAGCCTCGCGGAGCTGGCGGACGCGGCGCGGCTCCTGCCTGCGGCGATCGTGGCGCTGTGCGACAGCCGGGTGGCGGCCTCCCACATCGGCGCGGTGCACGCCGCCGTGGTCGACGCGATCGTGCGCCGGGTGCTGTGGCTGCGGGCCGAGCCGGTGTTCGCCGAGGTGCCGCACTCGTGGGTGGTGCTGGGTTCGCTGGCGCGGCGCGAGTCGTTGCCGCGGTCGGACATCGACACGGCCCTGGTCTGGGCCGATCCGCCGGCGGGCGGCGCGGACCCGGCCGAGCCAATGCGGGCGGCCGCGGGTCGGGTCCTCGCCGACCTGGGACGCTGTGGCCTGGTGCCCTGCCCGAGCGGGACCAACGCCGACAACCCCGCGTTCAGCCGATCGCGGTCGGGTTGGGTCGCGGCCATCACCGCCTGGAAGACGGCCTCCGACGGTGGCCGGGGCGACCTCATGAGCGCCACCGTCGCCGACAGCCGTCCCTTGACGAACCCCGAGTTGGGCCGGTGCCTGGCCGACACCGTGCCCGCCCCCGGCCAGACGCGGTTCCTGCGGGGGCTGCTCACCGAGGCGTTGGGCTTCCGGCCACCGACCGGGTTCGTCCGCGACTTCGTCGTGGAGCACGGCGGCGAGCACCGTGGCGAACTCGACCTCAAGAAGGGCGGGCTCGCGCCGGTCGTCGGGCTGGCCCGGTGGGTCGCGATCGCCACGGGCGACGTGTCCGGCAGCACCGCCGAGCGATTGCGCCGGGGTGCCGATCGCGGCGTCCTGACGGTGGACGAGGCGCAGGCGCTGGCGGGCGCGTTCGACGACGTCTACGGCCTGCTGCTGCGCCACGAGGCCGAGGCGCTCAGCCGGGGCGCCGAACCCACCACGTACATCGCGCCCCGGGACCTGGACACGCTCACCCGACGGCACCTGCGCGAGACGTTCCGGGTGATCCGCTCGGTGCAGGAGCGCATCGATGAGAACTGGATGGCTCGACTGGAGCGGGCCCGTCGGTGACGGGCGCGATCACCGCTGCCATGACAGGATCGCCCCGTGATTCTCGGCAGCTCCGCCCGGAAACCGAGCGACGGCAAGGGTTGGTTCGCGGATGACTACCTGCACTTCGTGGTGCAGGCGCCGTTCGTCAAGGGCGACAAGGTTGATCTGGCCGGCTGACGCGGCCCGGGCCCGACGGGGTACGGCGGCCGCTTGGCGGGCCGTCAGCGCAAAGCGGCGATGGCTTCGACTTCGACGAGCTGATCGGGGTAGCCCAGTACGGTGACCCCGAGGAGCGTGCTCGGCACGTCGTGGTCGCCGAAGTGAGCGGCGACGACGTTCCACGCCGCGACGAGGTCCTCTCGCCGCTGGCTGGCCACATAGACCGTGGTCTTGACGACATCCGTGAGGCTCGCCCCCGCGGCTTCCAGCGCGGCGCGCAGATTCGCCATCACCTGCTCGGCCTGTCCCACGATGTCGCCCACGGCGACCGTGGCGCCGTTCTCGTCGAGCGGGCAGGCACCGGCGGTGAAGACCAGGCGCCGCACGTCGGACGCGACGGCGGCGTAGGCGTAGGGGGCGCGAGTGGTCAGGCCGGGAACCCGAATCAGATCGATCGGCTTGGCAAAATCCATGATCATATTCTGCCCGCAGTCGGCGAGCCGACCGGAGACGTCGGGCCGGAAACCGTGTTGTCGAGCCGGGGCCGATCACCGACCATCGCAGGGATGAGCCGAAGCCTTCGGACCGAGCCGCGACACCGGCAGGCGGAGCGGCGGGCCCCGTCGCTGGATCGATTGCGGGTACGCGTACAGAAGCCGCGGCCCGGGTTTGTCCATCCCGCTGGCCCACGAGACATCCGGCAGGTGTTCGAGGCGCTCGGCCCGTGGGCGTGGTACGGGCTGCGGGTGGTCGAGTTGCGGCAAACCGAGCCCGGCGTCGCTGTCTACGGGCGGATGCGCGCGCCCGGCCAGATCTTCCTCTACGAGCAACCGGCGGGAGCGCCTCTCCGTGACTTCATGCGTTTCGATGTGCTGCTGCACGAAATCGGGCACCACGTGCTGCAGCATCGGTGCGGAAGGTGGGCAGTGTGCGTCGTACGGCCGACCATGAGCGGTACGCCGAGTTGTTCGTGGCGCGGTGGAAGCCCATCGTTACGCAGGCCGTACTCGGCCGGGCCGAGTAGCCCGGCTGACGTTCCGCCAAGCCTTCAGCGACGAGGGTGTGAGGCATGATCACCTTTCGGCCGGCTGGCCCCGACGACGCCTCCTTCCTGGCCGAGATGCTGCGCGAGGCGGTGAACTGGCGTCCCGGGCGATCGATGTCGATGGCTCAGATCATGGCCGAGCCTCGCCTGGCCCATTACGTCACGGGGTGGCCGCGCCCGGGCGACGGTGGGGTCATCGCGCTCGCCGATCGGCAGCCGATCGGTGCCGCGTGGTGGCGGTTCTTCGCAGAGGACGACCCGGGGTACGGTTTCGTCGCGGCGAGCGTCCCCGAGCTGTCCATGGCGGTGGTGGCGCCGTGGCGGGGACGGGGCGTGGGACGGGCCCTGCTGCGCGAGGCCATCGCCGCCGTGGCGCCTTACTGCCGCCAGGTGAGCCTGAGCGTCGAGCGGGCCAACCGCGCCCAGCAGCTGTATCTGTCCGAAGGCTTCCGCGTCGTCGCCAGCGACACCGACGCTGACACCATGATTCGTGATCTTGATGCGGTCATGGACAGGAGCGTGGCTGACACCACAACTCAGTGACGCAGCTCCCTCGACCGTGCGTCGCTGTGTCAAATCTCATCGGCGGCCAGCCACCGTCCATTGCGCGGCTGGGGTGAGTACGTCGGCAGGGCGGTTGGCAGTGCCCCGCCGAGTGGTGGGGTTTGAGGGTTGATCCTCGGTGTCTACGCGCCGCTGTCGATCGCGGCGATGGTGTCAGTATGGCTGGTTGGTTTGAGTTGGGCCATGGAGGCTTCGGACAGGT
>Ga0310834_100836_pt1 | contig 25548 bp, 19 predicted proteins | sample SM_ome_2_FD_201314 | JGI IMG/M metagenome (GOLD analysis project Ga0310834, IMG submission 201314) | Sorghum-adapted microbial communities enriched on stacked mutant (SM) sorghum from Joint BioEnergy Institute, Emeryville, California... ... | reverse complement strand
GCCAATCGCGGTCGGATGAAGCAAAGCACACGAAAGGTAAGACCCATGATGATGGCGGATATCCCCCCAATCCGACCCACAACGGCTTGTGGACGAGAATTGCAAGTTTCAGTAGGGGATGGAGCCTCGTTTTTCCACAGTGAATAGACAGCTTCCTGTGTTCCGTTGGTCCGATTCCGTTTGAAGGTATCCTTGGGTTCTTTGTCAAATATTGAATGGCGTGTGCGGAATTCGTTGCGGGTGGCGCGTTTTTTGTCCCTGGATGATATGCCCCTTCAATTGAAATCGATCGTGTTGGCGAACCCCGTGCTCTCCCACGTGCTCAACGAACTGGAGGACATACCCGAGCTGCGGTTATATGATTACTATGTTGCCGCCGGCCGCATCGCCCAGACCGTCTGGAACGCGCTGACCGGCCGGGAGCTCGGCTGCGGCGTCAAGGACGTGGATATCGTCTATTTCGATCCGGACCTGGGAGACGACCGTGACGGCTTATCGGCGTCCGGAAGGCGGGGGACGATCTGAAGCTGTTCGCGCCCTTCGGTCTCGGCGACCTGTTCAGCCTGACTATGCGCGCCAACAAAGTGCTGATCCGCAAGGACGTGTACGACCGGAAGGTGGAACGATGGATCCGGCAGTGGCCGGAACTGACCGTCATTCCATGGGACGAATGAGAGGAGGCTCCCGTCATGCCCAAGATCCGAATCGACATCCTGGAAGGAAAATCGGACGCGTACAAAAAACAGCTGCTGAACATCGTCCATGACGCGCTGGTCGAGGCCATCAAGATTCCCGACTGGGACCGCATCCAGATCCTGCACGAACACAAGCATTCGAACTTCGAAATTCCGCCGGGCAAGACGGACAACGATACGAGCATCGAGATGCTGATGTTCCCGGGCCGCTCGCGTGAAGCGAAGCGGAGAATCTGCGAGCTGATCACGAATAATCTCAAGTCCGCCCTGGGATTGACGAATCGGACGTCATGATCATTTTGCTGGAACCGCCGATGGAGAATTGGGGAGTTCTCGGCAAGCCGGCAACCGATCTCGATCACGGGTTTACAATCGATGTCTGATCCGATGCGGGAGGAGATTTCGTATGTGGTCGTCTTTGTCCGCACCATGGCAAGCCTGTTTTGAAGAAGCGTGGGAAGCATACCGCGCCGGCTCGATTCCGATCGGCGCCGTGCTGGTGAACCCGGACGGCGAGATCGTCAGCCGGGGAAGAAACCGGATGCACGAGCATAAAGCGCCGCCGGGCCAGATCTGCATGAGCCGGCTGGCCCACGCGGAGATCAACGCCCTGCTGCAGATCAAGTCCGCGGACTCGAACATCCTGAAGGAGCTGACGCTGTACACGACGACCGAGCCGTGCATTCAGTGCTTCGGCGCGATCGTCATGAGCGGCGTCCGGACGATCCGGTACGCCGCGTCCGACCCGATCGCCGGCGGAGCCGGCCTGAACCGTCCGGACAACCCGTTCATCCGGGAGCGGAACATCGACATCCGGCGGGCGGAATACCGGCTGGGCGAGATCCAGCGCGTCATCAGGACGGATCATGTGCTCGGGGCGCTGGATCCCGTCAAGGCCGGGCGGATTCTGAGCCGGGATCAAGAGGAATACCCACGGGCGGTGGAGCTGGGCCGGCAATGGCACGCATCGGGCAGGCTGCGGGACGCGGCGAGACGGGGGCTTTCGTTCGCGGCGGTTGTGGACGAGATGGCGGAGGCGTTGGATCGGCAGCGGCAGGTTATTCTTCCAGGAGAGGAAAATCGTACGGACGAACTGCATCAACTGCGGATCGTGCAGGCAGCGGACGAGCACATCGAACTTCTCGCCGAAATGAACAAGCAGCTGATCGAGGACGAGCAGCACGACAACCCGATGAACGTCGCGCAGCTCGCGGAGCGGATGCGAGGGTTCCTGAGCGGCACCTACAGCGCCTGGCTGTTCGTGGCCGGCGATGACGTCAAAGGGTACGCGCTGGTCGATCACGGAAGGCAGCCGTTGTATTTGAGACAGTTTTTCATCTGCCGGCACGGCAGACGGCAGGGCTGGGGCAGGAAGGGGTTCCGCCTGCTGCTGCAGGAACTCGGAACGGACACGATCGACATCGACGTGCTGGTCTGGAACACGCGGGGACGCCGGTTCTGGGAATCGCTCGGTTTCGCCGGGCGCAGCATCCGGATGCGCTATGAGCCGGGGCGCGGGCCGAATGACGGAGATGCGGCGGAGAGGGGCGTATGATTTGGCGGCAGAGCTGGATCCGGAACTGCTGAAAGCTTTTGTGCAGGATGAACCCGTCGTCGAGGTGCGCGCGCTGGATCCCGGCTATTCGGGACACGGCAGCGACGTCTGGCTGGTCCGAACGGCCGCTTCGGAGTTGGTTGTACGTTCATCCCGGCTGCGGGAGGAGCCGGACCATGAATTCTGGTGGGGGCTGAAGGCGCTGTTCGGGGTCGATCCCCGCGATATGGTCCATTTCGAATCGGCTTTGGAGCTGCTGGGCGGCATTCCGGATATTCCGGTCCCGCGGGTGCTCGCGCGCAAGAGGCTGGATGGCCGGGAGTATCTCGCGGTTGAGCGGATGCGGGGCGCCATGCTCCGCTCTTTCATCGGCCAGCCGGACGAACTGCTCCATGATTTCGGCGCATGGCTGGCCAAGGTGCATGCGCTGCCGTTCGAAGGTTTCGGCAACCTGGCCGGCACGCATCTCGAACCGAAGGAACGGTTCCATCCGAGGCTGGCGGAGACGATGCGCATCATGGTCGAGCGGGAGCATGCGGATGATCCGGCGATGCGGGAATATCTGGACATCGCGCTGCATGAACTGAGCCGCCTGCCGGCGCCGGAGGCGTTCTGTCCCGTCATGATCGATTTGGAGCCGACACAGTTTCTGGAGGAGAACGGGAAGATTGCCGCTCTCGTGGACGCGGAGGCGTATGTCGCGGCTCCCCGGGAGCTCGATTTTGTCGGATTGGAATATGTCATGGACGAGCGGGCGGCGCGGCCGTTCGCGGAAGGGTACTCGTCCGTCCGCGAGATGCCCGATTTGTCCCGGTGCCGCATGGTGTACCGGTTTTTCTACCGGTTGATGGGCGTGCAGGGGTCGGTGGATATCCGCCGGTGGCTTGCGCAGCCGGTGCTGTTTTGAGGGACGCGGATGTGCGGGAACAGAATGGAAAGCGGGGAAGAATCATGAACGCGTTCGAACTTGAAGAAATATCGATCAATCATTGGCCCGCGCTGTCTACGATGCTGTATGACGGCTGGGTGCTGCGTTTTTCCGAAGGGTACACGAAAAGGGCCAACTCGATCAGCCCGCTCTATGCTTCAACACTCGATCTTGAGCAGAAAATCAAAGTCTGCGAGGAGCTGTATGCCCGCCGCGGTCTGCCGGCCGTCTACAAGCTGACGCCCTTCGCGCAGCCGGCGCATCTGGACGGCCTGCTGGAGAAGATGGGCTATGCGATGAGCGACACGATCAGCGTGCAGACGCTGGATCTGGACCGCGTTACCGAGGAGCCGTGGAACCGGTCCGCCGAGATCAGTGAGTCGTTCACCGCGGACTGGCTGGACGCGTATTGCGCGCTGAGCGGCGTGCAGCCTGAACACCGGAGCGTGCTGGAGCGGATGCTTGCGAATATCCAAACGCCGGCGGCCTGCGCCTCGCTTCGTCTGGACGGGCGGGTCGCCGCCTGCGGGATGGGCGTGCTTGAACGCAACACGCTCGGCGTGTTCTGCATTGTGACCGATCCGGATTATCGCAACCGGGGCTTGGGCGAGCAGCTGATGCTCCATCTTCTGCGTTGGGGAAAGGCGAACGGGGCGAAACGCAGCTACCTGCAGGTGGAAACGGGCAATGCGCCGGCCTTGAGGCTGTACGCCAAGCTGGGTTACCGCGAGGCGTACAGGTATTGGTACCGCGTCAAAAAGGGGTAGCCGCAGGAGCTGCCCCCTCGGGCAGTGCTACATGCACTTCTGCTCAACTTCAACCCCGTTATTCGTAATGGTGGCGATCGAGTAGCCGGAGGCGTATTCCGTATAGGAGCAGACCATCGCCTGCTTCTCCGCTCCGGTTGAGTCCGTGTACCGCATGTAGATGCCTCCCTCGCCGCGAATCGTCAACCGGGGTTTGATCTTCGCTTTTTGCCCGCTCTTGATCGTTTTGGTGTAGAGGTGTCTGGAATCGCCTTTGACAATATTGCCTTTCACGTCGCTTTGCAGAATGCCGGTTTCCACCGACAGAATGTCGTAATCCGACCGGTTGACGACCGTCAGCGAGAAATCCTGAAACTGGCGCAGAACACCGAAAGCTTCCCTGATCCAGCTCATTCCGGCTGCCGCAACAAGGACAAGCACAAGAACGGCGCAGGTCGTGACGATGCCGATGACCAGCCTTCGACGCATGCGGATTGAGCCTCCTTCCATGAATCCACCGGTGAAAGGCGGTGACAGCGAATGATCGTTGTTCGGGATTTTTCATTCCGGGATCTGGATGCCGCAGTCGAACTGATGCGCGATCTGGGCTATCCGGCCTCGAGAACGCAGATGAGGAAGCGAATGGAGGCCATAAGCTCCGATCCCTCGTATGCCACGCTGGTGGCGGAACTTGACGGCGAAGTGGCGGGCATGGCCGGTCTCCGGCTGCTTTACGGCTATGAATACGATGACCCCGTCGTCCAAATCCCGGTGCTCGTGACGAAAGCGACATATCGGGGAATGGGCGCAGGCAAAGCACTGATCCGCCATGCGGAAAAATGGGCTCGGGATCGGAGAGCATTTGCCCTCGTGCTCACCAGCGGCAACCGCCCCGAACGTGAAGCTGCCCATCATTTTTATCGGCACATGGGTTTTGCAGTCACGGGTTTGCGGTTTCTGAAAAAGCTTTAGCTGATTTGTCCGGGCTTCAGGCAAGTTCTGTCCATCTCGCCGCCGCTTCCCGGATCATGACGCCTTCGCGCACCGCCCGTCGGTTTTTCCAAACAGTAGAAATAAATCCAGCTTACATGAACTTTGCGCATCGGGCAAGCGTATCAGGAAGGATGCGGGAAAACATGCACGCCTCGGACGAAACAGGAACAAACATGAATAAAAACGAACAAATTTCATTAAAAAAACGGAACAATCTTGAATATAATGGAACAAACGCGGTTGGCTGAAATGTCTGTTCGGGGGGAGACGTGCATGTTTTCGCAGGAAAGACGGGACAAGATCTTGGAGCTGCTCGGCAGCGAGGGGCGCGTGCTTGCCAGGGAACTGGCTGAACGGTTCGGCGTGTCCGTTGATACGATCCGCCGCGACCTGTCCATCATGGAGGAAGAGAAACTGCTCAAGCGGACGCACGGGGGCGCCATTCCGCTTCCGGTTGTCCGGAACATGCCGCGGCCGCCTTCAGAACGATACGGCGACGGGGACGAGTACCAGCATGCGATCGCGAAACGGGCGGCCATCCATATTCAGGAAAACGAAACCGTCTTCGTCGGCGGGGCGTCCATCCATGATGTGCTGCTCAAATACCTCCCCCGGCACTTCCCGTTCACCGTGGTGACCAATTCCCTGCGCATCGCCGATGCCCTGAAAGATCGGAGGAACATTGAAATCTATCTGATCGGCGGGCGCATCAAGCCTTCCGGCAACATCACCGACGCGCTGGCGAATGATTTTGCCGGACAGTTCGAGCTGGACCTGTGCTTTGCGACGGGGGGAGTGTTATCCGTGAAGGGACTCAGCACCGCCACACCCGAGGCCGCAATCTTTTCCCGCACCGTCATCGAGCATTCGCGAAGGGTCGTCTGTCTCGCGGAGCACCGCAAATTCGGGGTGGACTGCTTTGCGAGGATCGTGCCGCTGAACAAGCTTCATCTGATCATCACGGACGGCGAGACGCCGGAGGATGAAATCAGGAAGATGGAAGCCGCCGACGTGAAGGTGGAGGTTGCCCGATGACAGACCGCGAAATTCCGAAGGAACCGCCGGTGCCAGAGTTGAACGCGGAACAGATCGCGATCATGACGGAAGCGGTCTTCCTGGAAGAGGCCGCAGCCAGGCCGAAATCCGACGTGATGTTCGTTTTCGGCGGGACGCATCCCGGCCATTGGGAGACGGCCATTGCTGCGTACAAGAGCGGGCTGGCGCCGCGCATCATTATCACGGGAGGCTCGGGAAAATCCGGCGGGCGTGAGAAGGCCGAACCATCCGAGGTGGAAGCGATCGCGCATCATCTGCTGGAGGCGGGCATCCCGCGGGAAGCCCTCCTGTTGGAAACCCGGTCAAGCAACTCGCTGGAAAATGTGCGGTTTGCGAGGGAACTGTTCGATTTCTCGAGGGTCCGTTCGGTTCTGTTCGTGTGCAAAAGCCACGCGGCCGGCCGGCTGTACCGCACGCTCAGGAAGCATCTCGGCTCCGATCTTATGTACATCCCCGCGACGTTCGATACGGTGTACAGAGGGGTGAGAATCAACCGGAACAGCTGGTCGGACACGGAGATCGGCAGATCCCGCGTCTACGGGGAGTACCTGCGCATCCTCCGTTACGGAGACAGGGGCGACATCGAAAGGCTGGAAGACCGGCTGGTCATCCGCTTCGCCGATCCGTGACGCCCGAAGTTACAGGTCGATCCTGAAGTACAGGCTCGGTCTGCCCTTGGTGTAGTTGTCGTTTTCACCGATGAACACTCCGCCGTTTTTCTGTATCGTTCTGGCCGAAGCCACATTGTCTTTGTAGCAGCCCACGATTACGCTTGTTTTGCCTTTCTCCCGGCAGATGTCCAGCGCGTGGCGCAGCATGATGGTCGCATAGCCCTTTCGCCTTTCGGTCGGGCGCACGCCGTAGCCGATGTCCCCGATCGATTCGGACAGTTCGCGCGGCAGTTCGTATCGGACGCTGAGCAGGCCGACCAGTCGCTCTTGATCGAAACAGAGGAGCACCAGGCTCCTGCCCGACTCGCCTTCTCCCGTCTCGGCGCATCGTTTGATTTTCTCGACCCAATCGCCGTACGCCATGGAAGTGAGGCTGTAGCTTGCCGAGATGTGCTGCTCGCCATAATCATAATGCTCCTGCACATAGTCCCGAAGAATCGCTTCGTCATCCAGCCCGGGCAGTCTGTAGAGCATCCCGATCCATCCTCCAAGAGAAATTGGCTTCTTTACACCTCTTCGATACTGATATTCAGTATAATCAAAATCTGACCGGGGTCCAGAAAGCAAGAAAGAGGGGGCGCCCCCTTCGGCCATGCCGCGATTTGTCAAAATTTTTCCGGAAACTGTCTGACCGATAGTCTGCGGAGGATCAAATCCGGAACAGAACGGGATCGGGGGATGACGGGGCTGTCCGTGAACGATCCGGAGTGAGGGCGCGGTCAGCGCAGCTTCCGGATTTACCGCGCCCAATGGTCGAAGTCGCGCACACTGCAACCCATCACATCGCGCTTGCCGTCATCTCTTACGTATTGGATGCACAGCAGCGGGCGGATGGAGAGTTTTTCGGTGAAAGCGGGACAAGCCGAACCAGGACGATCTCCGAAGGGGTAAGCCAAAGCAGCGCCAACCCGCGCCATTCAAAACCTTTGCGCGATTGCTGCCCGTAGTAATTCACGAGTTCGGAACAAACCGGTTTCCCGTACTTAACCCATCCGTCTGGATTCGGGGTTGATAAGAAATCTTTAACATGAAACCGGAATGTGGATAACTCAAATCTGTGGATAACCCGTCTTTGTCCCCAGAATCCCCGTTCAATGCGGGTTCTGGGACTGGATTTTGAATCTTCTTGCTTTCAGACGGGAGTGCTAATCGCTTTTGGGCAAACCCAAAGAAGACCCTGATTTTACAGGTTCCAAATTCGTCATGTTGAGGCAATGAATCGATCCGTCATGCCACTTGCTGAACGAGTATGAACCGTTCAGCCAACGCTCTAAGCTTGTGTTGCATGGTGTCGACGATGCCAGCGAGCGTCGGATTCGGCGCAAGCCGGATATGCTGGTATCGGCCGGAACCAACCACATTGGCGGGCACCCGGATCACCGTCCGGCGAATCGTTTGGACTTCGCAGCGCTTGAGCGATTCAGGCATCAGCGTCTGTTTGAACCAGACCATCACGTTGTAGGCGATGGCTTTGATCCAGCTGAACAGCAAGTTCCGGAGCAGGGAATGCTGGCTGTTCTGCTCCACCGCATAACCTTCTTTCAATTCATCGATGCGATTCTCGATGTTGGCTCGCTTGTTGTACGAGCGAAGCAGCGGCAAAGGCTTGAGTTCGGCATTCGTGACGATGGCTTGGAAGGAATAGGTCGTAAGCGCCATCGTCAATTGGTCATCGGTCGTACGCTCGGTTTCGTGGGCTTCCCGGTAGATGACGCAGCGCCGTGCTTTCTCCCAGTTGGTGAGGAGAATCGGGATGTCGGCAGCAGCCCAACGATCGTCTTCGGTCGCGAACGCGATGTCCTCTTGTTTTTCCGACAGCGTTTCCCAGAATGCCGGATGTTGCTCAAGGTAGGCAATCGCCTTCTTCACAGTGGCCTTCTTCGGCAGTTTGAAGATGTACTGCCACCCCCGTTCTTCAGCGTACGCCATAACAGCGTCATCGGCAAAGCCGCAGTCGGCCCGGATGCCTTCGATGATCCATTCCGGCGGCAACATCGCCTCGATTTCTTTAACGAACGAGAGCAGATCCTTCATGCCGTTCGTGTGGCCGGGATTCACTTGCAAGTGGATGAGCTCGCCGCTTCCGGCGATGAAGGCAACCCGGATTTTGTATGAGGGGCGTCCGTGGTAACGCGGATTGTAGCCGTTTGTTGCGCCTTCTTGTTCACCGAATAGCGTGATGACTGTATCGTCGATGTCGATCCAGACCAGACGCTTTTCCCCCATCCGAGCATGGCGAGCCAGCAAATCCCGGTTTAAGGCGACGAGCTGAATCAGATGGCTCCAGGAGAGCTTGCTCAAGAAGCCGCGGAAGGTGCTTTCGTCAGGAAAGCGGTCGATACCGGTAACGATCTGGTAACCAGGGTCCGACTGCAGGGCATTCATATGCGAAAAACGCATGTGGCCGAGCAGCGCGCAGTCCAGCAAATGATCGACAAGCTTAGAGGCCGGGTAGAGACAGTTGGCTTTCTTCTCGAGATGGAAGTGATCTTCGATCAGGGCATCCAGACCGATGAGTTCCTTGAATCGAGCGAGGAACTGGAAGTTACCGGCTTCCGTGACGGTGTTGTTGTCGAACGTGACCGGTCTCAACTTCTTCACGATCTGTTTGATTCGGCGACGCTCCGCAAGAATTTCCATTCGGCGTTCGCGGCGTGTTTTTCGTTCTGGCGCATGGTTCGTTGCTTGTGGTACCATGTTGTTAAGGACACTCCCTCTCGTCGGTTATTCAGTGGTGGTTTAACCTTTGACAAGAGGCATGCAGTGTCCTGTTTATTTTGCGAAAAAATTAGCAACTCAACTTTCGCACCTTGAAAATTACTGCTAAGCCTTGATATGACTAGGATTTCTTATTGAAAAATCTCGTTCTTGACAGAAAAACACCTTTCCGTTTGGTAAAATGGAAGTGGATAGTCTTCCCATCCCAAACAGAAAGGTGCGTAACTCTATGGTACAACACAACTTCCTGTCTGAAAAGGGCCAAGAACGAATCTCGACTTTATTTTCCGCTTTGCAAATCGGACAACTGTTGCGCAAAGCCGGCATTTCCAAGTCGTTCGGATTGTCCAGTCTTGCCATCTTTCAGCTGATCTTTACGCTCGTGTTTGAAGGGCGCAATTGGTTTCGTCTTCTGCATAGCGACCGCCGCCAGTCGTTGCCTGGCAAAGATGTAGTCTATCGATTCTTAAACCATCCACGCTTTGCCTGGCGACGATTTTTGCATGCCTTGAGTCTGAAGGTCGTTCAGCATTTTGATTCCTTAACCTCTTCGTCCCGCGTTCGGACGTTCATCATTGATGATTCGGTTCTTCGCAGGGATCGCAGCAAGAAAGCCGAGTTGCTTGCCCGCGTCTTCGATCATACGACGGGGAGATATGCTCGCGGCTACAACATGCTCACGCTCGGATGGTCGGATGGCTTCAGCTTTGCGCCCATCGATTTTGTCATGCTCAGCTCGGCCAAGCTGACGAATCGCTTTTGCGAGATGAAGGAACGTCTGTCCAAGCGTACCCAAGGCTACAAACGCCGCATCGAGGCGCTTTCACGCAAACCGGATGCCGTGGCGGCTCTGCTTGATCGAGCGATTCAGGCTGGATTTAGCGCTGACTTTGTCCTGATGGACAGTTGGTTTACCCAAGCGCCTCTGTTGCGTGAACTGATGGCGAAAGGTCTGCATGTCATTGGGATGGTCAAGGCGATGAAACAACGATACCGGTTCGACGGAAAAAGCCTGACGCTCCATGAACTGTATGCCCTGTTGCCAAAGCAGAAAAACAAAGAAATCCTTGGCTCGGTCATCGTTCAAACCGCCTGCGGTTTGCCGATCAAACTGGTCTTTGTGCAAAACCGCCATCGGCGGCGGGATTGGCTGGTTCTGCTCAGCACCGATTTGGCGTTGGAAGAGGCTGAAATCGTTCGCATCTACGGCATGCGTTGGAGCATTGAGACGTTCTTCAATTTTGCCAAATCGTACTTGAAGCTGGGAACGGAGTTTCAAGGTCGTTCGTTTGATATGCTCATCAGCCACACCACGATCGTGTTTACCCGTTATCTCGTAATGGAATGGGAACGCCGTCACAACAACGACGCGCGGTCGTTGGGCGGTCTGTTTTTCCTGTTTTCCGACGAAGTTCGAGACCTGGATCTCAAAACGGCTTTGCAGCATCTGATCGCATTTTTCATGGCGTTCACGGAAGCGAAATCCAAACGGGATCAGTCTGCCGTTGTATGTCAACTCCAGCAATGGATTGCGAGTTTGCCCAATTATATCAAGGCTTTGTTCGGAAAATTAAGCTGCGAAAGTTGAGTGATTGACTTACTTTTTAATTGTAATCGTGTTTTGGAGGTTGAGCTTATGCTGCAAACGATCACAGACCGTGGGGTTTTCTACCAAACTCTTTTGAACAAAAACAATTACGACGAAAAAATGCAGGATTGCATCAAGAAGACGGTTGCGAATTTGCTCGACCGCACGACGACATTTGATCGTCCTGGAATGTTGCTTGGCAAAATCCAATCAGGTAAAACCCGTACCTTTTTGGGTGTGATGGGATTAGCGTTTGATAATGGCTATGAGGTTGCAATTGTTTTGACAAAAGGCACTAAGGCGTTGGCTCAGCAGACACTTGAACGGCTCAAGAAAGAATATGCCGAGTTAATGGAAGCGGACAAGATCCAAATCTTCGATATCATGCATTTTCCGAAAAACCTGACTGGTTTCGAGTTGGAACAGAAGTTGGTCCTCGTGGTCAAAAAAGAGATTCAAAACATGAATCGTCTCCATGAGGCGTTTTTCCAGACTTATCCGTCACTAAAAGAAAAGAAAATCTTGATCGTCGATGATGAAGCAGATTTCGCAAGCATCGGGTTTAACAAGACGCGTCGGGAAGGCACCGAAATCAAAAAAATCGCTGGAAGCATCGACGAGTTTCGAAAAAAGGTGACAAGGAGCAGTTACCTTCAAGTTACAGCAACGCCATATTCGCTTTATCTTCAGCCTGAAGATTTGGTGTTGGATTCACGGAATCTTGTTTTCAAGCCGATCAAGCCTTCATTTACAGTACTTGTACCCGTGCATGACAAATATATTGGCGGCGATTACTACTTCGGCCAAAGTGAAGAAAACTCCATTGCCTACCATCTGTACGAGCCGGTTGACGAGGATGAGCTTCGTATACTGAAAAAGCAGGATCGCCGTTCCTTCAAACTGGAAGAAAGCTTGACCAGCCAGAAAGTGAAATCCTTAAGGCATTCCATCGTCAATTTCATCGTGGGTGGATGTATTCGCCGTCTCCAGGACCGAAAACAGGGGTTGAACGAGAAGAAATTCAGTTTCATCATCCACACCGAACAAAACAAAGCGGCTCATAATTGGCAGGAAAACATCATCTTCTCCATAAAAGAGCAACTCGCGGAAGCCGCAGCACAAAACAACGCTTTGTTCGACCAATTGCTCCGGGAATCTTACAACAACTTGCACAAATCGATGGTTTTGCACAGCAGTTTAGAGATTCCGGATTATGAAACGGTAAAAAATGAGGTTCGCCATTCGCTGCAAAAAGACTACATCATGATTACCGTGGTCAATTCGGAAAAAGATGTCAACGAATTGCTGGATGATTCTGGGCAATTGAAACTGCGGACGCCGCTCAACATTTTCATCGGCGGGCAAATTTTGGATCGCGGTATCACGATCGGCAATTTGATTGGGTTTTATTACGGCCGCAGGCCGCAAACCTTTCAGCAGGATACGGTGCTGCAGCATTCCCGCATGTATGGGGCTCGTCCGATTGAAGATTTGGCCGTCACGCGTTTTTATACGACACCGGACATCTACGACGTCATGAAGCGGATTCATGAATTTGATACAGCGCTGCGTGAAGCGTTTGAAAAAGGGGATCATGACAGCGGGGTTGTTTTTATTCAGAAGGACACGCAAAACAGGATTATTCCCTGTTCTCCCAACAAGATCCTGCTTTCGAGCACGACAACGCTGAAACCATCCATCCGGATGCTGCCTATCGGGTTCAAGGTAAAAGCCAAAACACACCTGAAGAAACCGGTGTCCGACATCGATCGCCTGATCGAGGCATACGCACCGGGTGACGCTTCCAAAGCGTTCCTGATGCCCGTGAACGATGCCATGAAGTTGATCGAGTCGGTTGCGGACACATTCGAAGAAGGTCATGGCTGGGATGTTCGTGCATATTTGGCCAGCCTGGAGTATCTTTGCAATCAAACCACGAACGAAGAATTGAAAGGAAAGGTCTGGGTGCTTGTCCGCAAGGGACGTGAAGCAAAGCGCCTGAAACAAGACGGACGGTTCGAGAACTCGCCGGATTCCTATCAGGAAAAAGGTAAGGCGCGCGAACTGGCCCAAGAGATTCCGGCTTTGATCATGCTTCGTCAAAACGGCGAGGAAGCAAACGGATGGACTGGCCATCCGTTCTGGTGGCCGGTTCTTGTAACGCCGCGCAACACCAAAACGGTAGTATTCACCAGCGAACAAGTTGGCGTCGAAGAATAAACCGATTCATTTTGAGAAAAAGAGGAAAAAGGGATTATTAATGCTATTGTCGAAATCATAAAATGCTAACCACGATTGAAATGGAGCCTTTAGAGAATATATAGTGATGACTTAAGCGAGGAGGAGCTGTCTTGCAATCGGTACTCGAAACATGCATACCCCGGCCGGAGATTTTGGCGGGCACTTTTAACCCTGAAGTATTTACGGCTTCATTAAGTCCGATCATTGAATATTATCGCAACGGAAGTACATCGATAGACACCATTTATACGAACGCGGATCTATTCTTCAAGGAGGCAACCTATCCGACGCAAGGCCTACGTCAGATCTTGATGGAGATATTTGCCAGAATCAACGGTGACATGACCGTTCCAGCCACACACCGGTTGGAGACCGCTTTCGGGGGCGGCAAAACGCATACGCTCATTGCATGTACCCATCTCGCATATCGCGGAATTCAACTGAAGGATGCGGTCCCAGATATCATCGATCCTGTCATCCTCCCGGAACCGGGAACGGTGGCTGTTGTCGGTATCGCCGGCGATGAGATTCCGGTTCACAAGCCGAAGGGAAGCGAGCTGATTCCATACACACTCTGGGGAGAAATCGCTTATCAGATCGGCGGAGAGGCGCTGTATCGGGAAGTGGAGGAGGATGCCAATTCCTACGCGGCGCCGGGAAAACCCTATTTCGAAAAAGTGTTCAAGGGCAAAAAAGTGCTCATCATGCTGGACGAGCTCGCCCAATATGCCGCACGTCTTGAAGCGGCCCGCGCCGATGGGGCAGGACAGCTTGCTGCGTTTCTCATGACACTGCATGGTTATGCCCGCAACAACCCTGGAATTGCCATCGTGTTGACATTGGCCAGCGCATCGGATGCGTTCGCCAAGCAAACGAAACAACTTGCGCAGTTGATCAGCAAAGTTCGCGGCGAAACAGTCAGCGAAGACGATGCGCTGAGCATCGGCGAGCAAGCTGTGAAAGGCGTGGCCAGCGTCGTCGCGCGGGATGCGGTGCAAATAACGCCGGTGCAGGCGGCTGAGATCTCTTCCGTATTCGCGAAACGGTTGTTTGTGTCCGTGGACCGGGAAGCGGCCGAAACCGTCGCCGAGGAATACGTGCAAATGTATCGCCGGAACTCCAGCATGCTCCCTGATGAAGCGGTCAGCGAGAACGTTCGTCAACGCATGATTGCCAATTATCCGTTTCATCCGACTCTGGTAGACTTTTTGAACCAAAAACTCGCCAGCGCGGAAAACTTTCAGGGAACGCGCGGCGTCCTCCGGGTATTGTCTCTGGCGGTGCGGAGCCTGTGGCAAAAAAAACAAGCCGTCCCGATGATACATACATGCCACCTGGATATGCGTTCAGACCGGGTTGTCAATGAGATTCTCGGGCGAACTGGCGGCTCTGATTTGATGTACGTCTTAAATACGGATGTCGGAAGCGTCGATACAGGAACGTTGGAAGGCGGCCGCAGCAATGCGGAGCTGGCCGACCAACGGAATCCGCATCCTGAGGGATATCCACTCTATGAGTACACATGGAAAACCGTGTTTTTAAACAGTCTGGTCGGACGGGAAGAAGGGCTGAATTCCAAAATCTTCGGGATCACGGAAGCCGACGCGCTGTTCGCTGTCGCTTTCCCGGGCATGACGCCTCCTCAGGTGCGAACGGCATTGGAGGAAATTGCGGAAAGCGCCTTTTATCTGCGCCATGAACAAGGGCGATATTTTGCCAGCGATGAGCCGACCATCAACAGCGTGTTGGCACGGATCAGGCGTACGCTCGGTTCTAGCCAAGTTCAACAACTGATCGAAGCAACGGCCCGCAAGATCATTTCGACGCATTCGGAGATGTTCCATGTCGAACATGATGTTTCGCTTCCCGAACATTTGCCGGATGGCAAAGGCAAACCGATCTTGGGTGTCGTGTCACCGGTAGTTGAGAACATCCATATTGAGGCGATGATTACAACAAAAGGGGAAAACAAACCGAGGGAAGAGCAAAACCTGATCTTCGTTCTGGTTCCGGAAACCGTAATGGTGGAAGGGATGCCGGAACAGTTGGATCTGTTCCACGCTCAATCGTCCAAAGCGCTGGCCGCCAAACAGCGGGTTGAAATCATCGCCCGGCAAGTATTGGCCATGCGCATGCTGGCGGATAAACCGCAAAATTTCGGAGTTCATCCCCGTCGGTTGGAAGAAACGGATTTCAAAGTTCGCAAGAGTGAGCGTGAACAGGCGCTCGTTACGGCGGTTTCAGAAATATATAACGGTCTGTATTATCCGTCTACAAACGGATACATTGTCCGCAAAGAGATCAAAACCGCCGGCGGAGAGGGTGGCGTATCGTTTATCCAGCAGATCCGAGAGGTGCTGCTCAACGATGGAGAACTGATCACGAGCAGCCACACCACACAAGCAGACTTGGTGAATCTGAGCCAGTTGTTTTTCGGCATTGGCGACCCGATTGCGTTGGACAAATTGCGCCGGAATTTCCGCTGTGTTCGCAAATGGCCGGTATTAGAGAACCCGGATGTATTTGATCTGGTGATTCGGGCCGGCGTCCAGAAAGGGACATGGTGCGTATTCCGCTTGACGGAAGACAGCACGAATCCGTCCGAATTTTATGATCGTGAACAAGATATCCCGATGAGTACGAATCTCTCCGGTAACGGATATTACCTGATCACTGTGCAGGGAGCCAACCAAAGAGGGTGGGCAAGTCAAAGCAAAGTGGACGTTCAGCAACTTCGCCAGGCTGTGCTGGAGGCGGTGGTACCCAAAGGCACGATCACATTCGAAACCATTACAGGAGAGCTCAAGGAAAAATACGGGGAGTTCCCTGAGCAAACCGTTAAAGATGCAGTGGCTACTTTGGTGCGGGAAGGGAAATTGCTTGCTTATCGTGGTACAACTGCCCAACAAGAGCGACCGGATCTGATTCAAGGATACCAAGCAGCATTGTATATGCCTCACACGAAAGACGTGTTGGTCACACCTGCCGAAGCGCAGCAGAAAGGATGGTTGACGGAACGGCCGAGCGGACTCCGGTTGGGCGGAAAAGAAGGAGCGGAACGGTTGTTGCCAATGCTTCGTCGCCTTGGCAGCTTGTACAACAAAGGCGCGCGAACTCCGATCAGTTATCTCGAGTTTGTCGATTTGCAACTGCCGGATGGCGGGACACTCACGCTGCGATTAAATGATGTGCCTCCGGGTTCCATGAAGGCGCTCGGTGAATTGTTCGAGATCCTGGACGGGATCGTCAAACCAGGAGAGAACACTGAAGCCTATCTGGAAGTCGACCAGCCGGATGAGAGCTGTCCGTTTATTCAGGAATTGAAAAAAGAGTAGAATGGGGCGTTCGCATGGCAAAACAAAAACAGCAATCGGTTTTACACACGGAGGCGGATTACCGGAATCGGATTCTTCCTCTCGTAGCTGGCGCCCCGTGGGTGCTTCGGGTGACGGAACATCATGACAAACCGGGTCCCGTCCTGATTGTGAAGGAACGTTATTTTCCAAAGGAAGATGCTGAAGCTACACATACTGCACCAAAAGGAAAGCAGTTGCGCGATCGCGGCGTGTTCTACGGTCAGGCGCTAAGGCGCTGCTTGCCGATTATTCGCCAGATCGTTTCCGGCGTTTGCGATGAGGCGGGCGTTCCATTGGATTTGCAGCGATATTTCAGCAACGGGCAGCTCACTTTTCGTGGAAATCTTCCTTTAAACAGAGAGGCGGGCCCGAAATTGTCGCTCATCTTCAAGTTATCCGAGCGCGTATTGGACATGGACCGGGTGGAATTGATCGCCTGGCGGGTAGAACGTTTCAGCGCCGAGGAGGCCGTGTATTGGCTCACGAGAGCGACGCAATACGGGGAAGCGGCCAGCCGTTGGGCCCAGGCGGGCATGCGCATCATGCTCGGCGGCCAGCCGGGCGATAAAGCCATTCAGAGTATGCTGGAAAAGTTGCGTAAATGAAAGGTCAGGAGGATCGAGACATGCAGGAAATACGTATTCGAACGGATCGCCGGCTCATCGAAGCCGGTTTTCCATGCCATCAGGTCGGAGCGGAAACGCAGCGGGAACGCGGTGCGAGTTCGGCACTTCCGCCTCTCTATTTTCTACACGTATGGTGGGCGCGGCGCCCATTAACGCCCAGCCGTGCGGCGATTCTCGGTTCACTGCTGCCGGCGGATACGGATCCGGAGTGGTTTCTGCGCCAGCTCGGCATCGAGAAAATGCAAGCCATCGTCAATGGGGAACCGTGGACGCTGACGGGACGTATTCTTGAGCATGTGGAATACGGAGGAGATGATCAGATCTGGTTAACTGTGGATGATAGGGTACTGCGATTAATGGAAGCGGAACAAGAACGGAGAAAGAAAAACCGTAGTGTCATTCAGCAATTGTGTACAGCAGACCCGGCATTACAACATCATCCGGTTATTATCCGATGGAAACAGGAATCTGAACCGTTGCCGATGCCTTTGCCGAAGATCGGGGAAATCATTCATATTCAACGAGTTGCGGCTGATCCGGCTCATGTCAATGAACGAATTGAGTTTGCCAAGTCAGATCGTGTCAAGACGATCCTGGGAGCAGAAATCAAATGGGATCAGGAAGATCTGTATGGGTACGGACGGGCTTATATGCATCATCCGGTTATGGCTGATAAACCATTGGTTGTACTCGATCCAACTGCTGGTGGCGGTTCGATCCCATTTGAAGCTTTGCGACTTGGTCACAAGGTCATTGCCAATGACTTGAATCCAGTAGCCAATGTGATTCTTCATGCGACTCTTGAGTATCCGGCAAGGTATGGATTGAATTTGCTGAAGGACATTCAAAAGTGGGGTCAGCATCTTGTGGAACATGTAGGGCAACAGATGGCTGATGTAACCCCATTTTCGCCACTTCCAAAAGAAGAGTTGGATAGGTTAAAAAAACATTGCGCAAAATGTCCTGAAGTAATTTCCATGTTCGATGGTCCTGAATACGATCAAACGGGACTGTTGTACGCCCGCCAAGTTACTTGCCCGCATTGCGGCGGGGAAGCGCCGCTGCTCAACACTTGCTGGTTGTCCAAAGAAGGAGACAAGTGGGGCGTTCGGATCGTGACCGATGGCCGAAAGCAGGGCGGCACGGTTCGCTTTGAGACGTATCGGGTGAAGGGGAGTCGGGGGCCGAACGGGGAAGATCCGAACTTTGCGACGGTGAACAATGGCGTCGGGCTGTGCGTTCACTGCCGTCAGGCGATTCCGGCGGATGAGATCAAGGCCCAGGCCCGAGGTGAATCTCCGCACGGGAAATGGAAGGATCGACTTTACTGTGTTGTTGCCGTGCGTTATCAGCCGAAATTTGATAAAAACGGTAATCTACAGCGGTATAAAAGTGGGGAACGAGCCGGGGAGATTGTGACGGAAAAGATTCGCTTTTTCCGTCCCCCGAATGAACGAGATTTGCAAGCTTTGGACGAGGCAGAAAAACGTCTGCAGCAGCATTGGCCGGAGTGGGAGAAACAAGGGTTGATTCCTACTGAAAGTATTCCGGAAGGTCATAAGACGATGGAACCTCTTCGAGTCGGGATGACTTGCTGGTGCGACATGTTTACACCCCGACAGCTCTTAGGGCATCTGATTCTCGTAGAAGAATTGAATCGAATCAAACCGGATATTTTGCAAGAATTGGGCGAGGAACGCGGCCGGGCGGTCATTACATACCTGCAGTTTATGATTGATAAGATAGTAGATTACAATAGCAGACAAACGTTATGGCATGCATCCAGGGGGGTTATTGCACATACATTTACCCGACATGATTTCTCAATAAAATGGACTTTTGGGGAATTAATCTTATCTGGAATCAACTCTGGAGCAGCATGGGCACTCTCCCAGGTTATTGATGCATACAGTAATATAGCTGAATTGCTATTACCGATATATAAAAAATATGAAGGTGAAACTCGACTGCCGGTTACCATCTGTTGTAGTACAGCGTCTCATACCAATTTACCGGATAAATCGGTGGATTTGGTATGTTTTGATCCACCATACTACAATAATGTACAATACGCAGAGCTTTCTGATTATTTTTATGTCTGGCAACGCCGTACTTTGCATGATATCTTTCCAGAGATTTATCGTCGGCGTTTAACAAATAAAACTGATGAAGCAGTTGCAAATCCTGCTCGCGATGGATCGTCTGCAAAAGCATCAGAAGTTTATGAACGCCTCATGGGAGAAATATTTACTGAGTGCGGAAGAGTACTAAAAGATGATGGCGTCATGACGATTATGTTCACACACAAAACCCAGGATGCGTGGGAAGCATTAACCCGATCTTTGATCGAAAATGGATGGATAATAACTGCAAGTGTACCAGTTGAATCAGAATCAAAAGTGGACATTCACCACAAAAACATGGCTGCTGCAGTGAGTTCCATCTTCATTACTTGCCGCAAACGTCCCGAGGCAAATAACGTCCCTGCTGTCTGGTCTGGTTTCGGCGGAACAGGTGTGGCGCAGCGCGTGCGCGAAGCTGTCCGTGAAGGATTGAAAGAATTCGCTCCGTTAAAATTAAACCCTGTGGATGAGATGGTAGCCAGCTACGGTCGCGCACTGCAAGTGTTGTCGGAGAACTGGCCGGTTCTCGACGGGGATGAGCTGGTCAGTCCGATTCGGGCTATGAACGAGGCGAGCGCCGTTGTCGCGCAGTATCAGGTGTCCCGGATCACGAACGAACGATTGAAAGTGGACGACCTGAATGCGGAGGCGGCGGTTGCCCTGACGCTTTACGGAATTTTCGGCTTGTCCGAGTTCCCGTATGACGAAGCGTTGAGTCTCTCCCGTTCCCTCAATGTGAGTCTGGAAGCGAAAGCAGCCGGATATAACGTGAGCGGCCGGATGATCGGGATCAACAACGAAACGCAAGGCCGACGGGCGAGACAAACGGATGCCGAGCAAATCGGATATCATGCTCCGTTACTGCGCCGCGGGTCCAAACTGCGACTGGCCCGCCCGGAAGAACGGAATTCGCAACGGCTCGAGCATCCGCAGACGGAATGGGATATTCTTCATGGTCTCATCATGAAATACCGGGAAGGAGATGTGCCGGTCGCCCGCGCTTATCTGTCGCAGCATGCGGGCGGTAAAGAGCAGGTCATCCTGGATTTGCTGGCGGTTTGGGCGGCAGAAATGTCGGATGAAGGGTTGCGGAAAGAAGCCGAAGCGATGTTGTACGGACTCAAAGGATAGAACGCGATTTCAGGCAGGTGAGGCGGTCAAATGTCCAGTATGCCAGACAGTCACAATGAAAAAAAAGGGTTGCGGTCTCGTTCCTGGCGGTTGTCGTACCGGACTTCTTCTACCATCATCGACGGTCGTCCGGTCGACATGCTCCATGATTTCTATATCCCCGCGCTCCAACTTGCGGTGCGGTATGATCGGGTGGCCGGATATTTCCGTTCCACTTCGCTGGCCGCTGCATCTCAAGGGTTCTCGTCCTTCGTGGCGCGGAAAGGCAAGATGCGGCTGATTGTCGGGGCGGATCTGGAACCGGATGACGTTATAGCCATACTGCGCGGCGATGCACAGAGGCTGGAATCCCGGCTGAATGATGAACTGCAACAACCCGATACATGGCCTGAACGGGTCCGAAACGGAGTAACGCTGCTGGCATGGATGGTCGCAAACGGTTATTTGGAAGTGCGGGTAGGATTCCGGCTGCATAAAGTGACTGGTGAACCAATTGCTTTCGACGATGTAGATGATGGGTATGTGCATGAGAAATGGTTCATCATGTACGACGAGTTCGGAAATCGGATGTACGGTTCCGGCACCTTGAACGAGTCGAAAACTGCGCTCGTGCTGAATGCGGAAAATCTCGATGTCCATTGCGACTGGAAGGGAGAAACCGATCGGGAGCGGGTTGAGGAAGCGATTCAAAGCTTTGAAAAATTGTGGAACGGGGAGGTTCCTCACCTTCCGGTCCTGACGCTTCCGGAGGCGGTTCATCGGAGGCTCGTTCAATTCGCGGAAGGTGTGGTCCAGCCTGTGGAGGTGGACGGCACGTCGGCGGCGCCGATGCCGTCCGTTGTGCCTCCCTCGGCAATGGAACGATTGAAATTTGCCGTGCTTCGCGATGGTCCGCGGATGCCCGGAGGCCGCTATGTCGGCATGGAGACGGCTCCCGTCGATCCGTGGCCCCACCAGAAGGTAGTCGTACGCCGCCTGGTCGAAACCTGGCCATACTCTTACTTATTGTGCGATGAAGTCGGTCTCGGCAAAACGATCGAAGCGGGACTTGCTTTTCGGTCATTATATTTGTCCGGGTTGGCCAAACGGATTCTAATTGCGGCTCCAGCCGGATTGACGCCCCAGTGGCAACGGCAAATGGCTTCCAAAATGCTGATGTCGTTCGGACGGGTATGCACGGCACCTGGCATTTCCCATGATTATGTGTTTCCATACACGGAGCAGCGTCCGGCAGATTCGATGTATGAACCGGATCTGACCATCATCTCCACCGGCCTGTTATCCCGACAGGAACGTGTGTCGGACTTAAGAAGGGCTGAATCATTCGATATCGTTCTGGTAGATGAAGCGCATGCGGCGCGCAGAAGCAACCCGACCAAAGGGACAGGAGCGCTTCCGGAGTACGGGCAACTGTACAAAACGTTACAAAATGAACTTCGGCCGAAGGCCAAAAGTCTCTGGTTGGCGACAGCTACTCCCATGCAAATCCATCCGGTGGAAGTGTACGATTTGCTGGCGCTATCCAACCGTGTGGGAATCTTTCAATTCGATCCGACATTGACACACGAATTTTATAGCGTTATAGACAAACTTGTGCGTGAAAGGGAACCGAATGCCGAAGAGTGGACGTTTCTCCGGCGCGCTGTCTCGGCGATTAGGGATCAGGATCCGATGCTGTGGCGTTTCTTTGAACAAAACGTCATCGACGGACGAATTCGCACCACTGTCAACCGCTGGCTAGAGTTTGGTCAGGCGCCGCGCGGCAAGGACCGTGAGCGGATGCTTCGTCTCATCTTCAGCGCGGCGCCTTTGTCGCGTGTCATGATGCGACATACGCGCAAATTGCTGGAAGTGTATCGGACAAACGGCCAACTTCAGCAAAATCTGGCCAAGCGGCATGTTCAGCCTTTGCGTCCTATCTCTTTCAATTCGCTGGAGCGCCGCATATATGATCAACTGGAGGAATATTGCAAAGGATTAACCGCCCAGATTCAACAACATGGGGATCGGCAACATCGGATGATGAGCTTTTTGCTCAGTTTTCTCCGGTTGCGGTTTGCCTCCAGCTTGTATGCTTTTCAAGAAACAATGAAGAGGCGTTTACAGAAAGTGGAGGCAACGCTCCGTCATCAGCGCGGTGAGTCGGTCAGAGGGGCCGAGGAGGAAAGATCCTTGGTCGATCTGATTCAGGAGTACGAGGAAGATGATGATGCTGTAGCGGTTGAGTCGTTACTGCATGGGCGCAGCACGGCGGATCTGGAATGGGAACAGTCCCGGATTCAAGAGATGCTGCGGGATATGGAACATTTGAACGGTGATTCGTCAAAGATGAGAGAGTTGCTTGCCACGCTTGATCAGCGCAGAATCGGGTCGACCAGCCGCTTTAAGCAGACCGTCATTTTCACTCGTTTCTACGACACGCTAACGGATATTGTCCGCCGTTTGCAACATTCCCGCCCGGATATGCGGCTTGGTACGTACTCGGGGCAAGGAGCGACATGGTTCAATCCCGACAGCAACCGGATGATGAATGTGGACAGGGAAGAGGTGAAGGAGCGCTTCCTTCGTGGAGAAATCGACATTCTAGTCTGCACCGATGCCGCGGCGGAGGGATTGAACCTGCAAACGGCAGATATGCTCATTAACTTCGATCTGGGCTGGAACCCGATGAAAATTGAACAGCGGATCGGACGAATCGACCGGATCGGCCAGAAATATGAGCATATCTTTGTGGTGAATCTGTGTTATGAAGGAAGCGAGGAAGAAGTCGTTTACGGACGACTGTTAAACCGGTTGATGCAGGCTAACTTGATCGTCGGTACGCAGCAGATTTCGCTGCTTCCTGTTGAGCCTGACGAGTTCCGGCAATTGGCCGAAGGTACGTTGACGCCAGAAGAGCTGGAGCAGCGGTCGATGGAGCGGCTTGCTCAGCAAAAACAACAAACGGCAAGGATGGAAATTCCGCCGGAAGAGTTGTTTGATATTTATAGACGGTTGACGGAGACGTCCAGCAAGTCTGCGGTTCCGGTGAACCTGGAGGCGATATGGGACACGCTCGCAGGTTCAGTAACGCTGCAATCGGCCGGGTGTGTCGTAAAGAGAACTATTGACGAGACATATATGGAAGTGAACGGAATCGACGGCATTCCGGACGGTACGGTACTGACGATTTCCCGCAGGCTTTATGAGGAAGGTTTGGCCGAAAGCGGACGGCGTGTTCATTTTGCATCATATGGCGATCCTCTCTTTGAATCCCTGTTGACTTATATGGGGCAATGGGAACTCCCGGCATGCATCCGGAAAATTTCCGTCGCAGTCGAGGGGTTCGAGGGTGTGGAGGTTGTCGGCTATGCCGCTGTCTGTCGAGGGGCTGGAGGTATCCGTGAAACCCGGTTGATTCGTTCATGGAGAGAACTTCAGGGGATTACGCTGTTAGAGGAAGAAGCGATAAGCGATCATGAAACCGAAGTATTACGGGAACAGTTGGCGGCTCTTGCCCGAGAGGAATTCGAGCCATATCTCGCAGCGGAACGCATCGAGCGCGAGAACCGCAGGGCGGCAAGAGTGCAGGAATTGTTGAACTGTTGGATTGTGCGTGATCTGCTCCAAGTCAAAGCTGGGTCGGATGTGGACGGGGCACCATTTTGGCCTACATTGCGTGAGGCGGAAAACATGGCTGAGGAGCGCGATCGCGTGCTGATCAGCGAGATGTCATTGGATATTTTGCGTACCTATCAGCAGCATTTGGCGTATGATTGCACTTTGCCCAGCATGGGGGACAAAGCACCTGTCCATGTACCACGTTTTGCCCTCAAAGCGGCAGTGGATGCGGCCAAACGCGCAGCCGAGGCGATGAAGAGCAAGAGAAGCGAATTGCTTGTAGGCCGCGTGATCGCACGCTTGGAGCGAGACGCAGCAGAGCTGAGAAGGCTGATTGCGTCAAATGCTCCTTGATGTTGTAAGATCAAGGGCAAACTTGGATTTTAATTCACTGTGGGCCTCCTAACGCTGTCATAATCCGGCCAATATGGGTTGGCAGTAACAGCGTACTTGAATTTTCTTTTAATCCAATCTACAATAGTTACATCCATCTATTGCTTCTGTTCCCAGCGGAAGCCTAATCAGTGGCCACCCTCTGGTCCAAATCATGTCTCCCAAGACATTTGATGTGATACCATTCCCCATTCTCATTGGTATCCAATCCGCTTTTGATGCGCTTAGTAGATAGCATGGCCTGTGACTGTGCTTACAATAAATTGTTCATACAAAGAACCCGAATGAGCTTTTTTAGCTGCTTCATTCGGGTTCTTTCTCTTTTATTGAACGAAATCAGGATACGCATCGTTTACGAGTTTAGAGACATCAACCGGAGGCACATATCGTAAAGTTGTCGATAGTTGCTTATGCCGGAGTTGACGTTTAATGATGGTGATATCGATTCGGCTGCTTTGCATCAGATAAGCGGCGGTATGTCTGAAACTGCGGGCGGTTACATTTTTTTGAATTACCGCTTTCTTGCACAGTCGTTTAATGATCTTATTCAGAGATTCTTTGGTAAGCGGACGGTTATTTTCAAAGAAAACCTCGCGTCGTCCGGATTTTATCCATTCTTGATAGGAATTATGCTGCAAGTAGCGCTTTAATTCGTCAATCAGGGAGTCCGGCATATAAACCGCTTGAGCGGTCGTTTTTTGTCCCTTATCGACGTAAATAACGTTTCTTTCAAAATCAATTTGGTCATAAGTCAACCGAATGATTTCTCTATTTCGCAAGGCGGTCGTCGTCATTAACAATAGCAGCGCATAATATTTCCGTACGAATGGATCGGCTTGAAGGGCGGCCTGAAATAATCGTCGGCATTCATCGATCGAAAGAGAACGGTCAATGATGCGGCGTTCATAATACGGATTCGGATAATTTTTCATGGGGTTGTGTTGGATCATTCCCAGTCCATAAAGCAGTTCGAAAAAAATTTTTAGATAGACGATGTTATTAACTCAACTTTCGCACCTAGAAAATCAATGTAAAACCAATTGTAGAGCGGGCTTAAGGTCTGTTGAATAGCCAGCTTGCACAAATAGAAAAACACCACTTCGTTTGGTAAAGTGAGAGTGACAAGCA
>Ga0310834_100832_pt1 | contig 25706 bp, 28 predicted proteins | sample SM_ome_2_FD_201314 | JGI IMG/M metagenome (GOLD analysis project Ga0310834, IMG submission 201314) | Sorghum-adapted microbial communities enriched on stacked mutant (SM) sorghum from Joint BioEnergy Institute, Emeryville, California... ... | reverse complement strand
TTTTTGGCGGGTCTGATGGGAAGTCGGGTGCACTTTGGCACCTCATTCATCATTTGATCGGTCCGATGGGGAGTCATGATTTCATCGCGGAATGAAGGGGATATTCGCACACAAGGTTCTAGCCGGCCATGACAAAGCCGCCCGCCGGCTGAAGCCGGCAGGCGGTTGCTTCTCGATTATTTGCCCAATGTGGCGTTCAGCATCCAGATCTGCTTCTCCAGTTCTTCGACCTGGCCGTGCAGGACGTCCGCGGTCGCGCTGTCCCCGCTCCGCTCGGCGGTCTGGGCGATCGACTTCAGTCCTTTCGCCATGACGGCGAAGTCCGAAGCCGCTTCTTGCAGCATCTTCTCCGCGGTCTCCGAAACGTCGCCGCTCTCGCGGATCTCAGCCAGGGACAAATATTCCTGCAGCGCGGAAGCCGGACGAAGGCCGATCGCGAGCATGCGCTCCGCCAGTTCGTCCCATTTCTCTGCGGCCCAGTCGTACAGTTCTTCGAACTTCTCGTGCAGGGAACGGAACTCCGGCCCTTTGACGAACCAATGGTCGTGATGCAGCTTGGCGTAAGTCACCGCCCAGTTGGACAGCTGCACGTTCAGCGGCCGCTCCAACTCTCGTGCGGCAGCGCTTGTCAGTGCGGATTCTTTCACCGACACGGATTGTACCTTCCTTTCGTTCGCGGATGGGTTCTGGACATACTTTACCCGATTATTCCGCGAACCATCCGACCGACCCGGGGTCAGTCCGCCATCCGCCCCTCACGCTCCGCCAGGTGCCTGGCGATTAAGCGCCCGTGGAAGCGTCCGCTCTCGATGAAGATTTCGTTGGCGTCCCGGCCGGTCGACACGACTCCCGCCAAGTACAAGCCGGGTACGTTCGTCTCCATTGTCTCCGGATTGTGCTCGGGCGGAATGTCCCCGTCCGGCGCGCGGATCCCCATCGCCCGCAGAAATCCCCGGTCCGGCCGGAATCCGGTCAGCGCCAGCACGAAATCGCATCCGAGCGTCTCCGCGCGATCTCCCGTCTCCACTGTCACCTCGTCCGGGCGGATGTCCGTCACGCGCGACTGAAGGCGCAGTTCGATTCTCCCCTTGTTCACCATGCTGTCGAACAGCGGCCGCACCCAGGGCTTAATGTTCGCCGACACCGATTCCCCTCTGTAGACGACCGTCACCCGGGCGCCCACGCGCTCCAGCTCCAGCGCCGCGTCCACCGCCGAGTTGCTGCCGCCGATAATGACGACCCGCGTACCGGCGTAGGGATGGGCTTCCCGGAAGAAATGGCTCACATGCGGCAAATCCTCCCCCGGGATGCCGATCCGGTTCGGATGGTCGAAATATCCGGTGGCCACAATTACCGCCCGGGCGATCGTCTCTCTGGCCTCGCCGCTCCGGCGGACAGAACGCACCCGGAACAGACCGTCCCTGCCGCGCTCCACCGCTTCCGCCTTCTCGTATCGCCGGATGCGCAGATTTCTCCGTTCCGCCACGATCCGGTAATAGTGGAGCGCCTCCAGGCGCGTCGGCTTGTCGTGCGGAGTAACGAACGGAATGCCTGCGATCTCGAGCGCCTCCGGCGTGCTGAAAAATCGCATGTCGGTCGGGTAACAAGAGATGGAATAGACCACATTCTCCTTCTCGATGATCAGCGGATCGAATCCTTGATCCTGCAGCTCCGCGGCCGCCGACAAGCCGCACGGTCCCGCGCCGATAATCACGGCATCCTCGATGAATGGATTGCTCATGCTCTCCGCACTCCCTATCCCGTTCTCTGTATCTCGTAAAATTTTACAGCAACCCGCGTCGGGACGCAAAGCGATCCGGTTGTCAGTCCGCACATGGCTGGCGAGCAAGTCTCTTCTCCGGCTCCGATGGCGAGGCGGTCGTGTCCGCCCGCCTATGGCCGGCGAGCGGCCCGCATCCAGGCGCATTGCCGCAACAAAAAGCCCGCAGCCTCAACCTGGACAGGCTGATGGCTGCGGGCTCAGAAGCCGCGCTTCCTTATTCTCCGCCGGCGGCGCGAATCCGGCTGAGCGCGCGCTGGAGCGCGAGCTCTGCGCGCTTGTGGTCGATCTCGGCGGCCTTGTCGGCCAGGCGGCGTTCCGCCCGTTCTTTGGCCTGACGCGCGCGGATTAGGTCGATGTCGCTGCCGAGCTCGGCGGCTTCGGCCAGGATGACGACCTTGTCCTTGCGCACCTCCATGAACCCGCCGTGAACGGCGATGAACTCGTCCTTGCCGCCCTTCTTCGCCTTGATGGGGGCGATCTTCAGAGGCGTCGCGAGCGGAATGTGATTCGGAAGAATCCCGAGCTCACCCGCTACGCCCTTGACGACGACCATCTCCACGTCTTCCTCGTACACCTTGCGCTCCGGCGTGACGATTTCGAGTCGTAGGGTGCTCATATCGATTCCTCCCGGGCTCGCAGCGGATTAGACCGCGGCTGCGAGCTTCTTCGCTTTCTCGACGGCGTCTTCGATCGTGCCGACGTTGTGGAAAGCCGGTTCCGGAAGGTCGTCATGCTTCCCTTCGAGAATTTCCTTGAAGCTGCGCACCGTCTCCTTGACCGGCACGTACACGCCCGGAATGCCGTTGAACGCTTCGGCGACGTGCAGCGGCTGCGACAGGAACAGCTGAACGCGGCGAGCGCGGTGCACGACCAGCTTGTCTTCCTCGGACAATTCGTCCATCCCGAGGATCGCGATAATATCGAGAAGCTCTTTGTAGCGCTGCAACAAGCGTTTCACGCCTTGCGCCACGTTGTAGTGCTCTTCGCCGAGAATTTCCGGCGCCAGAATCCGGGACGAGGACGCCAACGGGTCCACGGCCGGGAAAATGCCCATCGCCGCGATGTTCCGCTCCAGGTTCGTCGTCGCGTCCAGGTGGGCGAACGCCGTCGCCGGAGCCGGGTCGGTATAGTCGTCGGCGGGCACGTAGATGGCCTGGATCGACGTAATCGAGCCTTTCTTCGTCGAGGTGATGCGCTCTTGCAGCTGGCCCATCTCCGTCGCCAGGGTCGGCTGGTAACCGACCGCCGACGGCATGCGGCCGAGCAGAGCGGACACTTCGGAGCCGGCCTGGGTGAAGCGGAAAATGTTGTCGATGAACAGCAGCACGTCGCGGCCTTCTTCGTCGCGGAAGTACTCGGCCATCGTCAGACCCGTCAGCGCCACGCGCAGGCGGGCGCCCGGCGGTTCGTTCATCTGGCCGAATACCATCGCCAGCTTGGAGATGACGCCGGACTCTTTCATTTCATGATACAGGTCGTTCCCTTCGCGAGTCCGTTCGCCGACGCCGGCGAATACGGAGATCCCGCCGTGCTCGGATGCGATGTTGTGGATGAGCTCCTGCATCAGGACGGTCTTGCCGACGCCGGCGCCGCCGAACAGACCGATCTTGCCGCCCTTCGTGTAGGGCGCGATCAGGTCGACGACCTTGATGCCGGTCTCCAGCATTTCCGTCTGGGTCGACAGGTTCTCGAACGACGGGGACGGACGGTGGATCGGGTACGACTTGGACCGGTCCGGCTCTCCCGCGTTGTCGATCGGTTCACCCAGCACGTTGAATACGCGTCCCAGCGTCGTCGGGCCGACGGCGATCGTGATCGGCGCGCCGGTATCGACGGCTTCCATGCCGCGGACGAGGCCGTCCGTCGAAGCCATGGCGACGCAGCGGACGAGATTGTCGCCCAGATGGGTCGCGACTTCGACCGTCAGGTTGATGTCGCGCTCGCTTTCGTTCTTCGCTTTATACTCAATGCGAATCGCATTCAGGATCTCGGGCAGCTGGCCGTGTTCGAACTCGATGTCGACGACCGGGCCCGTGATCTGGACGATGCGTCCCTTGTTCATGCATATCCCTCCTATACCCGCTCCCCAACCAGATCTCCTTCTTTCCCGAAATCGGCGCCATGCTTCAAAGCTGAAGCCGATTCCGCTTCCTTCCGAAGAACCCCCGTGCCATCGGGAGCGGACTAGCGGATCCTTGTTCGGGGGCTTCATGCAATCTTTGCAGCCTTCTGTTCCGTAACGTTACGCTTGGGCGTTCGCGCCGCCGACGATCTCCGCGATCTCCTGCGTGATGGCCGCTTGGCGCGCCCGGTTGAACGTCAGCGTGAGCTGCTGGATCATCTTCGTCGCGTTCTTGGTGGCGTTGCCCATGGCCGTCATCCGGGAACCGTGTTCGCTGGCCTTGTTGTCCAGCAGCGCGCTGTAGATCAGCGTCTCCGCGTATTTCGGCAGCAGCACCTGCAGCACTTCCTCCGCGGAAGGCTCATACTCGTAATCCGCCTTCGGACCTTGTTGTTCCTGGCCGAATTCGCTCGCGTCGAGCGGAAGCAGCCGCTTCAGCGTCGGAACTTGCGAGATGGCGTTCCGGAACACGTTGTACACCAAGATCAGCTCGTCGTACATCCCGTCCTCGAAGCCTTTGACGGCCGCCGATGCAATCGGCTTCACGTCCGCGAACGTCGGGGAATCCGACACGCCGAGCATCTCCTGCGCGATCGGGATGTTCCGTCTGGCCAGGAAGTCGCGGCCCTTGCGTCCGATGACGAACACGGCGTATTGATCCGGCGAGCTGTGCTTCTGCCGGAGCTCGGCCATCAGCTTCCTCAGCAGGTTGCTGTTCAAGCCCCCGGCAAGCCCGCGGTCGGACGTGATGACCAGGTAAGCCGTGCGCTTGACTTCGCGCTTCTGCAGCATCGGATGCTTGACGCTGCCGGAACCGGAGGCGATGCTGAAGACGACTTCCCGCAGCTTGTCGGCATAGGGCCGGGCAGCCACAGCGGCGTTCTGGGCCCGCTTGAGCTTGGCTGCGGACACCATCTCCATCGCCCGGGTAATCTGCTTCATGTTCTGCTTGCTCTTGATCTGGCGCTTGATATCGCGCATGCCTTTAGCCAATCCAAATTCACCACCTTATTGCCGGCCCGTCCATCCGGGAACGCGCCGGCTCCAGCTTGATCGCAACTTTACGCCGTAACGGCGAATCCTTTCTTGAACGCGGTGACCGCTTCGACCAACGCCTGGTCGGTCTCCGGGGTCAAGTCTTTCGTATCGCGGATCGAAGCGTAAATTTCAGGACGGTTGGCTTCCACGTAGCTCAGGAACTCCTGTTCGAAGCGGCGGACATCCTGCACCGGAATGTCGTCCGTGTGGCCGCGCGTCACGATGAAGAGCGACACGACCTGCCGTTCGACCGGCAGCGGCTGGTTGACGCCTTGCTTCAGGATTTCCAGCGTGCGCACGCCGCGGTTCAGACGGGCTTGCGTCACTTTGTCGAGGTCGGAGCCGAATTGAGCGAACGCGGCGAGTTCGCGATATTGCGCCAGGTCGAGCTTCAGCGTGCCGGCGACCTTCTTCATCGCCTTGATCTGCGCGGAACTGCCGACCCGGGATACCGAGATCCCGACGTTGACGGCCGGACGTTGACCGGAGTAGAACAGGTCGGACTCCAGGAAGATCTGTCCGTCCGTGATCGAGATGACGTTCGTCGGGATGTAGGCCGATACGTCGCCGGCCTGCGTCTCGATGAACGGCAGGGCGGTCAGGGAGCCGCCGCCGAGCTCGTCGCTGAGCTTCGCCGCGCGTTCGAGCAGACGGGAGTGGAGGTAGAAGACGTCGCCCGGATACGCCTCGCGGCCCGGAGGACGGCGGAGCAGCAGGGAAAGCTCGCGGTATGCGGCCGCTTGCTTGGTCAAGTCGTCGTAGATGACCAGCACGTGCTCGCCCTTGTACATGAAGTATTCGCCCATCGCGCATCCGGTGTACGGAGCGATGTAGAGCAGCGGCGCAGGCTCGGAAGCGCTGGCGGACACGACGATCGTATAATCGAGGGCGCCCGCTTTGCGGAGCGTCTCGACGACGCCGCGCACGGTGGATTGCTTCTGGCCGATGGCGACGTAGATGCACTTGACGCCGTTGCCTTTCTGGTTCACGATCGTGTCGATCGCGATCTGCGTCTTGCCGGTCTGGCGGTCGCCGATAATGAGTTCGCGCTGGCCGCGGCCGATCGGGATCATCGAATCGATCGCCTTGATGCCGGTCTGCATCGGCTCGTGGACCGATTTCCGGGCCATGACGCCGGGCGCCGGGGATTCGATCGGGCGGAAAGCGGTCGTGGCGATCGGCCCGCCCCCGTCAATCGGATGGCCGAGCGCGTTCACCACGCGGCCCAGCAGGGCTTCGCCGACCGGAACTTCCATGATGCGGCCGGTCCGCTTGACCTGGTCGCCTTCCTTGATGTCGGCGTAAGGACCCATGATGACGACGCCGACGTTGTCTTCTTCCAGGTTGAGCGCCATGCCGACGACGCCGTTCTGGAACTCGAGCAGCTCGCCGGCCATACATTTTTCCAACCCGTGAACGCGGGCAATCCCGTCGCCGATCTGGATGACGGTTCCGACGTCAACGACTTGGATATCGGATTGATAGTTCTGGATTTGCTGCTTGATCAGCGTGCTGATCTCTTCAGGCCGGATACTCAACTCGTTTCACCCCTGTTTCCTACGACACAACCGGCGGCGCGGCGTTCATCCGCATCCGGTTGCCGCTAATGATGTTACACGGACGTTTGCAATTGTTTGGAAAGTCGATCCAGCTTGCCGCGAAGGCTGCCGTCGTACAAGGTGTCCCCGATGCGCACGGTCAGCCCGCCCAGAATGGACGAATCGACGATATTTTCTACGCGCACGGTTTTGCCGATCAATTCTCCGAAGCGAGCCGCCAGCCGATCGCGTTCTTGCTCGCTGAGCGGCTTGGCGGATGTCACGAGGGCGTCGGTGCGTCCCAGCGCGCTTCCGGACACTTGCCGGTAGGCTTCCAGCAAGGAAGCGAGTTCGCCCTGGCGCCCGCGCTCGATCAACAGGCTGATCGTATTCAGCACGATCGGCGACGCCTGATCGCCGAATGCGGCGCGGATCGCCTGGATTTTGTTCTCCGTCGTGATGCCGGGAGCCGCCAGGAATGCCCGAATCTCGGCATCCTGCTCCACTGCGGTGACCAGAGCCGTGAGCTGGCTTTCGGCTTCGGCCGTGACGCCCTGCTCCTGCGCGAGCTGGAACAGCGCCTTGGCATAGCGCTTCGCTGCGACCGTTCCGCGGCTCATGACTTGTTCCCTACCTCTTGGAGATATTGTTCAACCAGTTGTTGCTGGGTCTGCTCATCGATCTGCTTCTCGATGATCTTGGACGCGATCAGAACGGACAGGCCGCTGACTTGCGCCCGTAGCGCGGCGACCGCCTTGTTCTTCTCGTTCTCGATATCGCGAAGCGCTTCTTCCTTCAGTCGGGAAGCTTCGGCGCGGGCCGCCTCGATGATGGCGTCCGCTTGCTTCGAGCCGGTCGACTTCGCCTGCTCGATCAGATCGTATGCTTCCTTCCGGGCTTGTTGAAGCGCCTGTCTCTGCTCTTCGATGAATTTGTTCGCTTCTTCGCGGTCTTTCTGGGCGTTCTGCAGTTGCTCCAGGACCGTCTGCCGGCGTTTCTCCATGACGCCGAACAGCGGCTTGAACGCAAAGCGCGAGAGCAGCCAGAACAGGATCGCGAACGCGAGCAATTGGATGACGAAATTGAGCACGTTAAAAGACACCGATCTTCACTCCTTTCACACGGCTGGACTCGTCTTGCGGGCGGAATGGCAAAAGGAAGGCGTGGAGGCTCGCCGGCACTCCGCGCCTTGCGTTTCCTTTGGCGCCGTTATTGCCACATGAAGGCAAGAACGAGCGAGATGATCGGCAGGGCTTCGACCAGGCCGACGCCGATGAACGCCGTCGCGGTCAGCGTGCCGCGCAGTTCCGGCTGGCGGGAGATGCCTTCGACCGTCTTGCTGAAAATCAGACCGTTGCCGATGCCCGCGCCGAGAGCGCCCAGACCGAAAACGATACCTGCTGCCAATGCTGCATAATCCATGAGTGAATCCTCCTCAAAAATTTGGGGTTTTGGAGATCAATGATCTTCTTCATGCACGATGGCCTGCGAGATGTACACCATCGTCAGCATCGTGAATACGAACGATTGAATCGCGCCTACGAAAATACTGAAGCCCTGCCACAGCAACAGCGCCGGAATTCCTACCCATCCCATGCCGAGAATGACTCCGATCATGACTTCGCCGGCGAATATGTTGCCGAAAAGACGAAGACCGAGCGTCAGCGGCTTCGAGAAGATCTCGACGAGGTGAATCGGAAGGAAGACGATATTCGGGTTGTGCGTGTAGTGCTTCAGGTAATGCTTCGCGTTGTGGCGGAGCCCCTGGACGTGCGACAGCACAATGACGATCAGCGCCAGCGCCATCGTCATCGAGGCGTCGGCCGTCGGCGACTTCCACCAGCTGAAGGACAGCTCTTCGTGGTCGCCTTCCGGGATGTACAAGTTCATGCCGAGGAAAGTGGCGTGAGCGGCATCGTGCGCTTCCGTGACGATGCCAAACGGCAGTCCCAGCATGTTGGACACGAAGATGTACAGGATCAGTGTCAGTCCGAGCGCCAGATACGGTTTGCCCTTCTTGTAATCCATGGCCTGCCCGATAATTCCCTGGACAAACTCGACGACCCACTCCAGAAAGTTCTGGAGCTTGCCCGGATTGTCCACCGACAGATTGCGCACCGCCAAGCGGCACAGCACGAAGACGATGACGCTCGACAGCACGATCATGAACAAAGCGGACAAGTCCAGCGTGAAGCCATCCGCGATCTTGAGCTGAGGTGCGATATGTTCCATCTTATTGCTTCTCACCCCTTTCATCGGAGGAGTGTCCGCCGCCCTGCCTGTGAATGGCGGATATTCCCAATAACAGTGTGGCCAATGGCCCCGTCAATAAACCAACCGCCGTCGCCGCGAGGTTAAACGATAAATAGCGGACGGAGATCAAGGCGGCCAGCACGCCGATGGCGGCGCGGGACACGAAGCCGAATCCGGGGAGCCGGCTGCGGCGTCCGTTCGCAGCGAGAGCCGCAACGGCCGACAGCTTCCAGGCCAGGTGAAGCGAGACGAGGAATCCTCCCGCCACGCCCATCAGGAAACCGCCGAACACCGGCTTCCAGTCCGGGAGGAGCGCCCAGCCCAGGCAACCCAGGGACAAAAAAAAGAGCGTCAGCCGGGTATTCCTTCGCATCAATACAGACAAGTCATCCATCACGGTCTCCGTTCTCCCGTAAACTTGCGGATGAGCGCCGCGATGGATCCGATGCCGGCCGCAAGCCCCGCAACGACGCCGATCAGGTCACCGTAATCGGTCCCGTGCTTCTCGTCGTAGACGGTTCCCAGCCACCAGCCGAGCCCGACGCAGACCGCAAGTTCAACGCCCAGTCCCATGACCAGTCCCGCCGTCTTCCACGGGTTGATGTCTTCGGGAGGTTTGAATTGCTTCGGGGAGTCCGCCAATGAAACTCGCTCCTTCGACGCCCATGCCGGAGAAAGCGCGATGAAAAGAAAACCCTTTCTCCCCATGTTCCACGTCTAATTGTATCGTTCGTCCATCGCCTTTGTCAATGTAACGAAAATCAAACTTTGTGTGAACGGGAAGGGCTGAAAATCGCATAAAATCAGGACTTCTCGGGCTTACCCAACCATACAGTTCAACTGTATGCTGTATGCCGGCGGAACGTACAGTGGAACGGGATGGTGGAGGGGTGCGGCGGGGAGAGGCCCTCCGGCGCTTCCACCGGGGACGGAGCGGTCCGCTACGCCTGGAACGGGGCGGGACGATCCGCCCGTCCGAAGTGGTGCAGGATCGCTTGCACGATCCGCTCGGAGGCGTGTCCGTCCCCGTACGGATTCGCGGCCCGGCTCATCCGGCCGTACAGATCCCCGTCGGTCAGCAGCGCCTTCGTCCGCTCGTACACCTGCCGCTCATCCGTCCCGGCCAGCACGAGCGTGCCGGCTTCGACGCCTTCCGGCCGTTCGGTCGTGTCGCGCAGCACCAGCGTCGGCACGCCGAAGGAAGGCGCTTCCTCCTGCAATCCGCCGGAGTCCGTCAGAATGAGATGGGTGTGCGGGTAGAAGTTGTGAAATTCGAACACGTCCAGCGGATCGATCAGCTTCACCCGCGGATGCCCGCCCAGAATCTCATGCGCCGGCTCCCGCACCGCCGGGTTCGGGTGCACCGCGTAGACGACGGCGACATCTTCGAACTCGTCCGCGATCCGTCTGACCGCGCGAAAGATGTTCCGGTGCGGTTCCCCGATCGCCTCGCGGCGGTGGGCGGTCATCAGCAGCAGCCGCTTGCCCTTCGACCATTCGAGCACGGGATGGCGGAAGCCGGGATCGACGGTGTACCGGAATACGTCCGTCGCCGTGTTGCCCGTGACATAGATGCGCTCGGCGGGCTTGTTCTCCTTCAGCAGGTTGCCCGCCGACCAGTTCGTGGGAGCGAAATGGATGTCGGACAGCACGCCCGCCAGTTGCCGGTTCATTTCTTCGGGATAAGGGGACATTTTGTTCCAGGTGCGCAGACCCGCTTCCACGTGGCCGACCTGAATCTGCTGCAGGAACGCCGCGTAGCTGGCGAGGAACGTCGTCTGCGTGTCCCCGTGCACCAGCACGATGTCGGGCCTGGCTTCCGCCAGCACCGGCTCGATCCCTTCAATTACGCGGAGCGTCGTCTCGGTGAGCGTCTGCCGGTCCTTCATGACGTTGAGATCGTAATCCGGTTCGATGCGGAAAAATCGCAGCACCTGGTCCAGCATCTGGCGGTGCTGCGCGGTTACGCAGACGATCGTGTCGATCTGTTCGGAATGTCGCTTCAGCTCGAGCACGAGCGGGGCCATCTTGACGGCTTCCGGCCTCGTGCCGAACACGGTCATCACCTTGATTTTGCTCAAACCGCTTTCTCTCCTTCAATTATGTACGTAGGGATCGGCGCTGATCAGTCCGTTCCGTACAGCCGGTCGCCCGCATCCCCGAGACCGGGAACGATGTATCCGTGTTCGTTCAGCCTCTCGTCCAGCGCGGCCAGATAAATGTCCACGTCGGGGTGGCGCTCCTGCACCGCCTTCACGCCTTCCGGAGCCGCGATCAGGCACATGAGCTTCGTCGGCCGGCAGCCTTTCCGCTTCAGCATCTCGATCGCCGCGCAGGCGGAGCCGCCCGTGGCCAGCATCGGGTCGATGACGATGAGCTCGCGCTCGGCGACGTCCGAAGGAAGGCTGATGTAGTATTCGACGGGCTTCAGCGTCTCATGATCCCGGTAAAGTCCGATATGGCCGACTTTGGCGGAAGGAAGAATCTGCAGGACGCCGTCCACCATGCCGAGCCCCGCCCGCAGGATCGGGACGAGGCCCATCGTCTTCCCCGCGATGCGGCGTCCCACGGCCCGCGCCACCGGCGTCTCGACCGGGACCTCTTCGAGCGGCAGATCGCGGGTCAGCTCGTACGCCATGAGCATCGCCACCTCGTCCACCAGTTCCCGGAATTGCTTCGTATTCGTGTGTTTGTCGCGGATAATCGTGATCTTGTGCTGAATCAGCGGGTGATCGCATATCACGAGTCGCCCCATGACGTTCCTCCCTTTCGCTCTCTGACCGGCGGTCGATCCGCTGCATGCGGCGGCCGGCCCTGGTCTGTAAGGCTTGCCTCATTATAACATTGTCGACGGACCGATGCGCAACCGGGAATGCGCCGGCGCCCGAACGTGCGCCCGGCGGTCGATTTCGCTACAATGGAGATTGCAGAATGGAACGCGCCGGATCGATGCAGGCGCGAGTCCCGGAAAGCAAGGAGGAGTCGCATGAGCGCGTTAGGGCAGCCGTATCAATTAAGAGGACTGAAGTTGAAGAACCGGATTGTCATGAGTCCGATGTGCCAATATTCGGTGGAGGCCGAAGACGGCCAGCCGAACGATTGGCATTTCGTCCACTATGCGTCGCGGGCGGTCGGAGGCGCGGGCCTCATCATTCTGGAAATGACCGACGTCGAGCCGGACGGACGCATCTCGAACCGCGACCTCGGCTTATGGTCGGACGATCACGTACCGGCGTTCCGCCGGCTGGTGGACGCGATCCATCGCCACGGGGCGAAGGTCGGCGTGCAGATCGCCCATGCGGGGCGCAAGGCGCTGGACGCCGCGACGCCCGTCGGCCCCGGCGACGAGCCGTTCGCGCCGGACGCGAAGAAGCCGCGGGCGCTCACGACCGAAGAAGCCCGGGCGCTGGTCGTGAAGTTCGCGGACGCCGCCCGCCGCGCGGTGGAAGCCGGCTTCGACACGATCGAGCTGCACGGCGCGCACGGGTACTTGATCCACCAGTTCCAATCCCCGGGCATCAACAAGCGGACCGACGAGTTCGGCCGGGACTTGTCCAGATTCGGAGTCGAAGTCGTCCGGGCGGTGAGACAGGTGATGCCGGCGGATATGCCTCTGCTGATGCGGACTTCGGCGGTGGAGTATATGGAAGGCGGATACGGGCTCGATCACACGCTGAAGATGTGCTCGGCCTACCGTGACGCCGGAGTCGATCTGTTCGACGTCTCGAGCGGCGGCGAAGGCGGGAAGCCCGGTCCGACCCAGCCGGGCAACTACCCGGGCTACCAGCTGCCGCTCGCGCGCGCCGTCAAGGATGGACTGGGCGTGCCGGTGATGGCGGTCGGCATGCTGGACGAACCGGCGCTGGCCGAATATGCGGTCGCGAGCGGGGACGCGGATCTGGTCGCCGTCGGCCGAGGCATGCTTCGCAACCCGTACTGGGCGTTCGACGCCTTGCGCAAGCTGGACGGCGCAGACGCCGCGCCGCCGGCGCAATATCAGCGGGCGTATCTGTAAGACGGCGGTTCGGCGGCCGCGGCAGGCAGCGCAGTGCCGCCTGTGCGGTCCTCGCTCCGGTCGCCGGAGACGCCGCCCCGGCAAGACGAGTCGATTGCCGTGCGAACTTCAAAGCCGCTGCCCGCAGCCGCCGTCGGACTGCCGGCGAATCGGGCGGCCGGACAGCCGGCGAGCCCGGCGGATCAATACTCCAGGCCGGGATACAGCGGATACTGCGCCGTCAGTTCGCGGACGATCTCGCGGGCTTTCGCCAGCGTCGCTTCGTCCTTCGGATTTTTGAGCGTCATGGCGATGACTTTCGCGATCGTCTTCATCGCGTCGGCGCCCATGCCGCGGGAAGTGACGGCCGGCGTGCCGATACGGATGCCGCTCGTGACGAACGGGCTGGTCGGATCGAACGGGATCGCATTCTTGTTGACCGTAATGGCCACGGAATCGAGCACATGCTCGGCGTCTTTGCCCGTGATGTTCAGGTTGCGCGTGTCAACCAGCATCAGATGGTTGTCCGTGCCGCCGGAGACGAGGTTCAATCCTTCCGCCAGAAGCGCCTCGGACAAGACTTTGGCGTTGGCGACGACGTTGCGCGCGTACTCCTTGAACGAAGGCTGCAGCGCTTCGCCGAGCGCCACCGCTTTGGCGGCGATGATGTGCATGAGCGGCCCGCCCTGGCTGCCCGGGAACACGGCTTTGTCGATCGCCGCGGCCCACGGCTTCTGGCAGAGAATCATGCCGCCGCGGGGGCCGCGCAGCGTCTTGTGCGTCGTCGTGGTGACGAAATGGGCGTGCGGAACCGGGCTCGGATGCACCCCGGCCGCGACCAGCCCGGCGATGTGCGCCATGTCGACGAACAGAAGCGCGCCGACGTCGCGGGCGATCTGGCCCAGCGCTTCGAAATCGATGATGCGGGGATACGCGCTCGCGCCGGCGACGATCATGCGCGGGCGATGCTTGAACGCCGCTTTGCGGACTTCGTCGTAATCAATGGTGAACGTCTGCTCGCTCACGCCGTACGCGACGAAGTTGTACAGCAGGCCGGACGCGTTGACCGGACTGCCGTGCGTCAGATGGCCGCCGTGGGCGAGGTTCATCCCCAGCACGGTGTCGCCCGGCTGCAGCGCGGCCAGGTAGACGGCCATGTTCGCCTGCGCGCCGGAGTGCGGCTGCACGTTCGCATGGTCGGCGCCGAACAGTTCCTTCGCCCGGTTCCGCGCGATCTCCTCGGCGATGTCCACGTACTCGCAGCCGCCGTAATAGCGTTTGCCCGGATAGCCTTCGGCGTATTTGTTCGTCAGCACCGTGCCCATCGCTTCCAGGACGGCCCGGCTGACGATGTTCTCGGACGCGATCAGCTCGATGTTGTCGCGCTGGCGCCCCAGTTCGAGATTCAGCGCCTTGACGATTTCGGGGTCTTGCTCACGCAATTGGCTCATGACGATGCCCTCCAGATCGATAAATTGGGATGACTCCAACCGAGTGAAATCAACGAATGTGACGACGATGCATCGTCACCGTGCGATCAGATTGTCTCTGTTCATATCCTTTCAACCGGGCTGCTCGCACGCGCCGCTTGCGCCTTGCTCCGGAGGAAGCTCGTATACCGCCCTCGCCCCGCCGATCAGCTTCGGCCGGGTGAACGCCGCGCTCACGCGGGCTTCCCCGATCCAGCGCACGGACGGACGATACGGAACGGCGACGGGACGAAGATGCATGCCGATCATCGTCTCGCCGATGTCGACGCCGGCGTGCGCCTGCACGGCTTCCACCAGGCACGGATCCCGGAGCCGCCGGTAGGCGTAAGCCGCCATCGAGCCGCCCGCTCCCGGCACCGGAACCGCGGAGACGACGGTCCAGCCTCTCGCCTCCGCCAGCGCCCGCTCCGTCACCAGCGCCCGGTTCAGATGCTCGCAGCATTGCCATACGATATCGAAGCCGATCCGTCTGCGGACTCTCTCCGCGCCTTCATAGATCCGGGCCGCGGGCGGCTCCGATCCGGCCGTGCCGATCCGCTTCCCGGACACTTCGCTCGTGCTGACGCCGAACACGACCACGCTTCCGGCGCGAAGGCCTCCGGCAGAGGCGAGTTCGCTCAATATCCGCTCCACATGATCCGCGATACCGACCGTTGGATCCGACATGCCGCCCGACACCTCCCGGTTCTCCGTTGATTATGGATGCAGCGATTGCCTGTTCTCGATCTCCGACACTTTGCGGATGCGGTTCCGATGACGTTCATTCCCCGAGAACGGCGTCTGAAGCCATACTTTGACGATCTCTTCGGCCAGGCCGGGGCCGATGACCCGCTCTCCCATCGCCAGCACGTTCGAATCGTTGTGCTCGCGAGTCGCCTTGGCCGAGAACAGATCGTGCACCAGCGCGCAGCGGATGCCGGGCGTCTTGTTGGCTGCGATCGACATGCCGATGCCGGTTCCGCAGATGAGGATGCCCCGCTCCGCCTCGCCTTTGACCACCATGTCGCATACCGGGATCGCGTAATCGGGATAATCGACGGAGTCCGCGCAATCGCAGCCCACGTCGATCACTTCATGCCCCAGCTTGTTCAGCAGCGGGACGATCACGTCCTTCAGACGATAGCCGGCGTGGTCGGCTCCGATGGCAATTTTCATGGATCATACCCTCCTGTGATCGGAATGCGCGCAACCCTGCGCTTCCGCTTGCGGTCATCAGGTATTATACCTGAATTCCCGCAGGCCCAACAGCCGGGACGGACGGCCCGGTCCGCTCCCGTTCTTCACCATTCCTCCTCTGCCCAATCGGAATCATGCTCCGGAAAGACAAAAAAGAGCACTCGCGCTCTTGCAAGCGCGCTGCTCTTCGCCCAGGCGACCGGCCGTCATTCCGATGCTCCCCCGTGGTTCCACCCACTTCGCGTCGCCAGTCACATCGGAACGTTAAATTGTAACTTTATCATACCCGAGCGCCGGCGGAAAATCAATCGCTTTTCAACCGGCTGACGACCCGCATGAGCGCTCCCCGGATCTCCTCCGCGCTGCGCTCGTATTCGTCCAGCGGCCCGCCGAATGGATCGGCGACGTCGAAGTCGGGCAGGCGCCGCTGCAGTTCCTCCAGGCGGGCCCGGTCCGCCTCTTCCAGCTCTCCGCCCGTCGCCCGGCGGATCTGCCATTCCGTGTAGAGGCGTTCAGCCTCTTCCAGATCTTGTCGCATCCGGTCGTCCAGATAGGCGTACTCCTTCAGCGTGTAGGTCTTGTCCGCGGCCTCGGGAAATCGCTGGACGATCGCCCGCTTGTGGGACGACGTCATGGCCAGGATGAGATCGGCCCAGACGACATGTTCTTCAGTCAGCGCCCTGGAAGGGCCCGGGACGGGAAGGTTGTTCCTCCGCAGCACTTCCGCGGCGTGAGGCGATACGGGAACGCCGTCCATGGCGCCTACGCCGGCCGAACGGATGTCGACGGCAAGGCCCGACTGTTCCGCCATTTCCCGCAGCATGGCTTCGGCCATCGGACTGCGGCAAGTGTTGCCCGTGCATACGAGAAGAACGGTGCGCATGGAATCCCCCCTTCCATCGGCTATACGTTATCATATCACGATCGTTCAGAATAGAAACAGCAATCCGAACGCGAACAGGATCGCCCCGCCGCAAGCCTCGCCGTATCCTCCGAGCGAACGCCCGACCCGGCGTCCGAGCAGCAGGCCGAGCACGCTCATCAACCCGCCGAACAAGCCGAACATCAGCACCGTGAACGCCACCGAACCGGAGAACATGCCGAGCGACACTCCGACCGAAAACGAATCGATGCTGACGCTGAGAGAGAACACGAGCAGCCCCCACAACGTGCGATGGTCGAACGGCTCGGCCTGTTCGCCCCGCAGGGAGCTGTACACCATATGCCCGCCGAGCAGCAGCAGCAGCGCTCCGGCCGCCGACGTCGCCACGCCGCCGAGCAGTACGCTCACGTATTGTCCCGTCGCCATGCCGGCCAGCGGCATCAGCACGTGGAACAGCGCGATGACGGAACCGAGCTTGATCACGTCGAGAAGCCGAACTCCCCGCATCCCGATGCCGATGCCGAGCGAGAACGCGTCCATGCCGAGCGCGGCCGCCATCAGCACCACAGCCAGCATGTGGCCGGCGGCTGCGGACATTTCCCCCATAGCTTCCCCTCCCGTAAGAAGCCTCGCGGCGGCTTTGTGCTCTCGCAAGACTTCGTACTTCCGCCTGCGCTCTTCTCTGAGCATATGCGGACAAGGAGGGGAACATGACCCGGCAGAAGGCGATCGGCTCCAGGATTATACGTCGACGACCCGGCCGCCGGCGGCTTTGCGCATGCGGTTCATGAGAGCGGCGCCAATGCCGGCGTCCGGATAGCCTTCCGCGAGAATCGTCTCGATTCCGAGGCGGTCGCATTCGCGAAGCCACGCGTAGAGCCGCCGGGCCGCGACTTCCGGCGAGCGCCGCGGGCCGCAGTCGAACACTTCGTCCGCCGCTCCTTCGTACCGGTCGAGATGCTCCGTGCAGGAGAGGACGGCGACCTTGCGGCCCAACCGGCGTGCTTCATCGGCTTGCCTGCGCACGGCTTCGACGAGTAGCTCCGCTTCTCCGGCGAACAGCCGCATCTCTCCCCGGGGCGCGTAGTGCGTATATTTGACCCCGGGAGAGCGAGGACGGTCGGCGTCCTCGTCTCCAGGGCCGTCTGCCGGCGCGGCCCCGGCGTCTTCCGCCGCCGAAGCGGAAGGAACGCCCGCCACCCGGACGGACGCGCCGGCGGCCGCCTGCAGCTGTTCCGCCGTCACCTCGCCCGGCCGCAATATATGCACTGTATCCCCCAGCACCCGGACCACCGTCGACTCCAGCCCGACGCCCGCCGCCCCGCCGTCCACCACGCCGTCGATGCGGCCGTCCAGATCTTCCAGCACATGCGCGGCGGTTGTCGGGCTCGGCCGGCCGGAACGGTTGGCGGAAGGCGCGGCGAGCGGACAGCCCGATTCCTCGATCAGCCTGAGGGCCGTCCGGTGGGCGGGCATGCGGACGCCTACCGTGTCCAGCCCCGCCGTCACGAGCGGAGACACCGCCCCCGGCTTCACGGGAAGAACGAGCGTCAGCGGTCCGGGCCAGAATGCCCGGATCAGCCGGCGCTCCGTCTCGCTCACCCGCTCCGCGAGCCCGGCCAGAGCGTCTTCGGATGCCACATGCACAATCAGCGGATTGTCCGCCGGGCGGCCCTTCGCTTCGAAGATCCGCCGGACGGCCTCCGTGTTCCGGGCATCGGCCCCCAGGCCGTAGACGGTCTCCGTCGGGAAAGCGACGACGCCGCCTGCGGCAAGCGCCGCGGCGGCTTCCTGAATGCCGGCTCCGTCGCCCTCAGCCGGCCAATATCGGGTCATGGTCATGTGTGCGCGTTCCATCCTTGTCAGGCCGCAGCGGGAATCGACTTCCCGGCCGGAGGGCCTTCGTCCATTCTACGAGGGACATTATAGCATAATTTTCCGCTTCGGCATTCATTACGAGAAGAGCGACTTCAGGAACTTGCCGAATTTGCCCAGGAGCTCCGCCAGGAAGAGCTTCGGCTTCGGCCGCTCGCCGATCCGCTCTCCGTCATCGACTGCCGCCGCGCGAACATCGGCCTTGCCGCCGGACGGACCGGAGACCGCTCCTTTGGACGCGGAAACCGAACGTTTCCCCGCATCGGTGCCGCCGGCCTTGGCGCTCGTCTTCGTCGCCGCCGCCGTCTCCGCCGGCGGTTCGTCCGGAGCCGTCGCGGCCGTCAGGCACAGCGGCGGAAACAGCACGCACCACCAGTTGGCGCCGGCCCCTCCTCCCAGCGTGATGCGGAGCGCTTCGTACTCTCCCGCCGGGTATTCGCGGCCTTTGAACGTCTTGTCCGGGAAAGGGACTTTCTTCAGTTCCACTTTCGCGCCGTAAGGCGCGTTCCAATCCGCCAGCACGTCGTTCGCGGCGGCTTGCGCGTCGTCCAGATGGGACTCGATGAAGGAGCGGGCTTCGCGATGCGTCCCGGGCATTCGTCCCCAGGAGACGATCTCGCTCTCCACCCGGTCCCGCACGCTGCGCTTCACTTGCTGGTCGAAGTCGGAGTCGGAATTCGCGAGAATGCGGATGCGGATCGCATCCCCCGGTATCACACCGCTGTCGTCTGCGACGTCTGCGACGTCCGCGGACGCGGAGACGCTCTTGCCGGAGACCGCCGACAAGCCGAGAATCAGAACGGAATAGGCCAGAATCAGATTGGCCAATCGAACGAAGGAGAACCGGCCTGTAACAAGAACGGGAAAATGATGGCGAAGACGCCGCATAGGGATTCTCTCCTTGCCGCACCCGTCGGCGCGCTATGCGTTCCGGAACGTCTTAGCCATCAGTATGCCCGCTTCGCGAATCTATAAACCTAGCGATTCGGAAATCGATCCAGGTTCTGTTCATTCGCATGTGCCACGAAAGACTTCGCTTGTTCGAATACCGCCTTGCTGATGAATTTCTGACGCCATATCAGTGTTGTTTGCCCGTCATTCTACAAGGTTCAAGCAAAACCGTCGGCTGAATTTGCTCACCCCATTTTCCTGGCGAACAATACCACGAAGTTATAGTACTTATAGACGCAATCCACATCCGAAAATCCGCTCTCTCTGAGCCAGCCGATTTGAACATCCAGAGGAGACATTTGATCAAGCTTCGTACGTTCATACGCGGCCAAAATCTCTTCTTTCCGGAGTCCGCTCGCTTCCACTTTTCTTGTCCAATCCGTCTTGTACATGGAATCTATAAACATGGTGTTCCCGAGGACCTGGTCGGCGTTGACGAACACTCCGCCGTCGCGCAGGTTGTCGTAAGTATTTTGGTACAGCGCCTTCTTATCCGAATCCGTCAGATGATGGATCGACAGAGCAGATACAATCAGATCGAATTTGCTCTCAAAAACATAATTCGTATAATCGTCAACGATATATTGGACATGGCTCTGATTCGCGAATCTCAATCTCGCCACATCCATCATTCGATCCGAAATATCGATCAAGGTGAGCCGGGCTGTCGGATACCTTGCAAGCAACATAGAGGACAACAGCCCCGTGCCGGCGCCTAAATCCAAAATGCTCGGGCTCTTGTGATCGGTCTCGGCGAGAGATACCGCGATGTTATAGAAGTCGTCAAAGCAAGGGATCAGTTTTCTTCTTTGATCGTCGTATGCATGAGCGGCTTGATTAAATTCAGAGACAACATTCCGATGACTGTCGCCCATCTCCGAACCCCCTTCTGGATCGATCCTGGATTCCATCTGTCTCTTATGATAGACCAATTGCATTTATAAAAATAATATATAATTCCTATTTTCGATATAACTATTTCCTATAATTACGCGTTGCCTCAAAACTTAATGATCCTGCCTGTAAGCTGTCACTGAGGCTGTATAACACAACCGCGTTATTGAAGGCACCCCTTCGGGTGCCTCTGTTATCGCGTGACACTGGAACTGATACGGCTCACCGCTCCGCGATCACATGGCGCTTGATCCCCGCGTAGTCTTCGACATGGCGGATCTCCCGCCACGTCGCGGCGGCCGAGAGCAGAGCCGCGACGTCCTCCGCCTGGCCCGCGCCGACCTCCCAGGCGACGAGGCGGGGAATGTGCGGCAGACGCCGCAGCTGATCGGCCATCCGGCGATAGGGGATCAATCCGTCCGCGCCGCCGTCCAGCGCGAGCCGGGGCTCGAAGTCCCGAACTTCCCGCTGCAACCCGGCCAGTTCGTCCGTCCGAATGTAAGGCGGGTTGGACACAAGAATGTCGATCGGCTCTCCGCCGGCGGCCGCCAGGAACGGCTCCAGCAAGTCCCCCTGCACGAAGCCGACTTTCGCTCCCACGCCCAGCCGTTCGGCGTTCCGTCCGGCCATGGCCAGCGCGTCCGCCGACAAGTCGCTGGCCGTCACCCGCCAGGCCGGGCGTTCGGCCGCCAGCGTCACCGCCAGAACGCCGCTCCCCGTCCCCACGTCCAGCACGCGCGGCCCCGGACCGCCTTCGCCCGCATCCGGCCATAGCCGGTCGCCGGCAGCCAGCACCGCCTCCGCCAGCAACTCCGTCTCCGGCCGGGGAATGAGCACGGCGGGCCCCACCTCGAAGTCGCGCCCGCAGAAGTTCTGTCGTCCGACGATATACTGGACCGGTTCTCCCGATTCCCGGCGGCGCAGCATCCGCTCCCATCCCGCCGCCAGCTCCGCGTCCACAGGCCAGGGCTCCCGCCAGTCGCGCAGCCATTCCGCTTTGCTCTTGCCGAGCAAATGCAAAAGAAGAAGCTCCGCATCCGCGGCCGCTTCTTCCATCCCCGCCCGGGCCAACCGTTCCGCCCCTTGACGCCATACCTCCCGAAGCGTCACCGGAGTTCCGCCTTCTCGTTCCACCCCGAGCGCCTCCCCTTATGCATGCTGGTTCTCGCGCTCCAGCATCGCCGTCTGTTCCGCCAGCGTCAGGTGCTGCACGATTTCTTCCAGGTCGCCGTTCAGGACGGCATCCAGCCGGTGCAGCGTGAGGCCGATGCGGTGATCGGTCACCCGGCTCTGCGGAAAATTGTACGTGCGAATCCGTTCGCTGCGGTCGCCGGTGCCGACTTTCTCACGGCGTTCCCCCGCGTATTTGGCTTCCTCTTCCTGCATCTTCATGTCCATGATCCGGGCGCGCAGCACTTGCAGCGCCTTCGCCTTGTTGTCGTTCTGCGACTTGCCGTCCTGGCACGTCGCGACGATGCCCGTCGGAATATGCGTCACCCGCACGGCCGACTTCGTCGTGTTGACCGACTGGCCGCCGGCTCCGCTGGAGCAGAACGTATCCACGCGAATGTCTTTGTCCAGAATCTCGATGTCGACTTCTTCCGCCTCCGGCATGACCACGACGGTGGACGTGGACGTGTGGATCCGCCCGCCCGATTCGGTCTCGGGCACCCGCTGCACGCGGTGGGCCCCGCTCTCGTATTTCAGCTTGCGGTAGGCGTCCGCCCCGCTGACCGAGAAGATCACTTCCTTGAAGCCGCCAAGGTCGCTGACGTTCGCTTCCAGCAGTTCAATCCGCCAGCCCTGGCTGTCGGCGTATTTGGCGTACATCCGGTACAGATCGGCCGCGAACAGGTTCGCTTCTTCGCCGCCCGCGGCGCCGCGGATCTCCACGATGACGTTCTTGCCGTCGTTCGGGTCCTTGGGCAGCAGCAGGATACGGATCCGGTTCTCTAGCTCCGTCTTCCGTTCCTCCAGCTCCCCGATCTCCATTTTCGTCAATTCGCGCATGTCGTCGTCGAGCTTCTCTTCCAGCATCGCCCGGGCGCCGGCCAGTTGATCCAGCACCGATTGATAATCCAGATAGCTCTGGTAAGCTTCTTCCAGATCGGCTTGTTCCTTCGCATAGGCGCGCAGCCGCGCGGCGTCGTTCACCACGTCGGGGTCGCACAGCAGTTCGCTCAGCTTCTCGTAGCGATCCGCCAACGCTTGCAGACGGTCCAGCACGTCTCTCAACCTCCATTTTGCTCGGCCGAACCTTCGGCATCTTGCACCCTCTAGTATATCATATCCATGCAAGTCCGCCGGAGTGCGAGGCGACGCGGAGCGCGGGTTCGCCAGACGAAAAGGCGGCCTTGCGGCCGCCCTCGGCAACGATCTTGCCCAATCCTATACGTTAAAGCGGAAATGCATCACGTCCCCGTCCGCGACGACGTAGTCTTTGCCTTCGAGGCGCAGCAGCCCCTTCTCCCGGGCGGCGTTCATCGAACCCGCATTCACCAGGTCTTCGCAGGAGACGACCTCCGCGCGGATGAAGCCCCGTTCGAAGTCGGTGTGAATGACGCCGGCGGCTTGCGGAGCTTTCGTGCCTCTGCGGATCGTCCACGCCCGCACCTCCTGCACGCCCGCCGTGAAATAGGTGTACAGGCCGAGCAGCTTGTAGGCGGCGCGGATCAGGCGATCCAGGCCGGACTCCTTGAGGCCCAGCTCTTCGAGGAACATCGCTTTGTCCTCGCCGTCCAGTTCGGCGATCTCGCTCTCCACCTTGGCGCTGATCGGCACCACTTCGGAGCCTTCAGCCGCCGCGAACTCCCGCACGAGCCGCACGAATTCGTTGCCGTCCGCGTTCGCCGCTTCGCCCTCGCTGACGTTGGCCGCGTACAGCACCGGCTTGATCGTGAGCAGGTGCAAGTCCCGCACGAGCAGCTTCTCCTCGTCGCTCAGCTCGACGCTGCGGGCCGGCTTCTCGTCCTGCAGCGCCTTCTGGATCCGTTCGAGCGCTTCCAGCTCGACGGCGAATTTCTTGTCGCCGCTCTTCAAATTTTTCCGCGTGCGTTCCATCCGCTTCTCCACCGTGTCCATGTCGGCCAGGATCAGCTCGAGATTGATGACCTCGATGTCGCGGATCGGGTCGACTTTGCCGGCCACGTGGGTGACATTCTCATCCTGGAAGCAGCGGACGACGTGCACGATGGCGTCGACCTCGCGGATGTTGGCCAGAAATTTGTTGCCCAGGCCTTCGCCCCGGCTCGCGCCTTTCACGAGCCCGGCGATATCGACGAATTCGAACGCGGTCGGCACGATCCGGTTCGGCTTGACGATGTCGGCCAGCTTCTGCAGCCGCTCGTCCGGCACTTCCACGACGCCGACGTTCGGATCGATCGTACAGAACGGATAATTGGCGGATTCGGCGCCCGCCTGCGTGATCGCGTTAAACAAAGTCGATTTGCCCACGTTCGGCAAGCCGACGATTCCACACGACAGAGCCATCGGTAGGACCACTCCTCATCAATTCTCAGCACATTATAACGGAAGCGGCCCGGCGCGTCCACAGACGCGGCTCAGCTGACCTCGGCGGATAACAAGGGAGGCGTACGCGCACTAATATAACAGCTTGAGTCGAGTTGCTCCCTGCCGGGAGGCTCGACGCTTGAACTTCAACCACTGGAGGGATTCCGATGGAAAATCGCAAGCACAAAGGGAACTATACCGGCACGACGAACATGAATGCGGAGAACCAGGACATGGCCTTCGTCAACGACACGGTTGAACGGACGAAATCGGTCGCCCCGGTGCCGACCAAGCCGAAGAAGACCGACTGATCGTCCCGCTCCGTACTCCATCCCAGCCGATCATGTGCATTTGATCGTCCCGCTTCGCGCTCCGTCCGAGTCGATAAGACCGTTCAACCGTTACGCTCCGCTCAAGCCGCGGGGACGGTGACCCGCCGCTCGACAACCTCGGACGGTTGACGCGCCGCACTGTGCACGCGGGGCGCCCGGCGTCAGAGCATGACGCCTTTCCTCTTGATCCACGCGTTATTGTCGTAGCCGCGCTCTTCCCAGTAGCCGATATGCTCCTGCGGGATCAGTTCGATGCGGTCCAGCCATTTGACCGATTTGTAGGCGTACATGCGAGGCACAATGAGACGCACGGGTCCGCCGTAATCCCGCGGAATCGGCTTCCCGTCGTGCAGGACGGCGACCATCACGTCGTCCATGCGGGCCTGCTCCAGAGACAGGGCGTCGGTATAGACGCCATCTCCCGAGTAGAACTTGACCCAGGTCGCTTCCGGCTTCACCCCGGCTTCTTCCAACAGCTCAGGCAGCGGAATGCCTTCCCAGGTGTTATGGTACACCGACCAGCCGGTCACGCAGTGAAAATCGCTCACTTGCACCTTGCGCGGGATTCGCAGGAACTGCTCCCAGTTCCAGACTTTCGGGTTCTCCACGAGGCCGTCGATCCGGAACGTCCACGTGTCCGACGAGAAAGACGGCAGCCGGGTGACGGAGTAAATCTCGAAACGCCCCTCGGCTCCTCCCCCGACGACGCGGACGGAATCCGGAAGCGGCTCCGGAGCGGGAAGCATCCGGTTCGGATCGGCATCGGGCTCCGCCTGTTCCATGCCCGAACCGGAAGACGCGAACGGCAGCGATCCCAGCCAGCGGAAGAAAGAAGGAAGCACCGTAACCGCCAGCGCCGCGCCCAACGAGACTTTCAGAAATTGTCGCCGATTCATCCACGGTCCCGGCTTGTCGGGCAGGGCAGGCGCGCGCCCCGACGGCTCCTGCGGGTAGAGGAAGACACTGCTGGCGCGCTGCGGCTCCGCATCGCCGCCGCCCGCCGCGGAAAGCGGGTCCGCCGGTTCATCCAGGGTCCGAACCGCCCGACGTTCCGGCTGCTTCATCCATTTTAGCCGCGTAACCGAATGGTACAGGATGTAAGGCAATCCGACGTACGTGAGCAGCTCGTGGATCCATCTCGCGTAGTTCCCCCACCGGGGAGGAAATTGCCGCAACTGCCACAGCACGATCCCGGAGACGAGCCATCCGGTCAGCAGCACCAGGACGAAAGCCAGATTCCCCCGTTGCCGGGTCCGCTTCTTGATCTGCTTGAGATGTCGTCGCGCCAACGGGATGTACGAGATCAGGAGAACGCCGGATAGAAAGCCGACCGCCGTATGCAGCTGCCGAATCCAGATCCGGATTGCTCCCCATTCCCGCACCAGCCCCCATGCCAGCAGCAGGCCGCTTGCCGCCAGCGCCGCCGTCGCCCAGGCGTTCCACCGGTGCAGCTCCGCGAGCTGCTTGCCGAAGCCCGGCCTCTTCCGCGCCATGCCGATTCCCCCTTCGGGCTTTATCGCGGCGCTTCCGGGACTGTGAACCAGAACACGCTCCCCTTCGGCGCCCCGCCTTCCACTCCGATCTGACCGCCCAGCTTCTCCACGAGCGCTTTCGCGATGGCCAGCCCCAGACCTCCGCCGCTTCCGTCCCGCTTCCGGCTCGGATCCACCCGGTAGAACCGTTCGAATATCCGCTCGCGTTCCTCCGGAGGCACCCCTTCTCCCTCGTCGCACACGATGACTTTCAGCCGCTTCCGGTCCGCCCGCCCGGCTTCCACCCGAATGGTTCCGCCTTCCGGAGAATGCCGGATCGCGTTATCCAGCAAGTTCCCGACAATTCGGCGCAAGCCGAGCTCCGTAGCCATCAC
>Ga0310834_100831_pt1 | contig 25729 bp, 24 predicted proteins | sample SM_ome_2_FD_201314 | JGI IMG/M metagenome (GOLD analysis project Ga0310834, IMG submission 201314) | Sorghum-adapted microbial communities enriched on stacked mutant (SM) sorghum from Joint BioEnergy Institute, Emeryville, California... ... | reverse complement strand
CAGCGGATAGGTCTTCTCCTCGTTGTTCACGAAGATTTTGCGCATCGTCTCCGGGTCCCGATCAGACTTTAATTCATAGACAAACGGGCGTAGATGGAACTTACCCTCGGCGTCAACGAAACGCAGCAACGTCGGCGGCGCATTGACGTATTTACTGTCATAGCTTTGCAGACTGTAAGGTGCAATAAATTGAGCGAACAACGCGACAAGATACAGAACTCCGAGAATGACCAGGCTGATCCGGGCCAGCTTGTGCTTCTTAAACCGCAGATACATCAGCTTCCATTGCGAGCTGTAGTTCAGATCAATGTTGTTTTTCCGCTTCGCCGGCCTCGATACTTTGTTGTTTGTCGGAGTTTTTTTCTTAAATATCGTCGATGGGTTCATAGTCAATTACCTCTGAACTCTGTACGAATTTTCGGATCAAGCCAAGCCAGCAAAATATCCGAGATCAACGTCCCCAACACGGTGAGCAGCGCCATAAACAACAGCCATGTCCCGTCCAGGTACATATCTTGGCTCAGCAGCGCTTTGTACATGACCGGTCCCTGGATCGGCAGGTTCAGTACGATCGCGGTAATGGTCGAACCGGTAAAAATCGAGGACAATGACCAGCCCAGCGTGCTTACGATTGGGTTCAAGGCAGAGCGCGTCGGGTATTTGAACAGGATTTTCAGATTGGATACGCCCTTGGCGCGGGCGGTGACGATGCTCGGCTTGTTCAGCTCATCGAGCATCTGGCCTCTCATGACGCGGATCAAATCCGCGGTATGCGCAATCCCGATGACGATCACAGGGATGATCAAATGCTTCATCAAATCCACCACTTTGTCCATCGACCACGGCGCATTGACGTACTCGGGCGAGAACAGTCCAAGCAGCGGGTCCCCAAACCATTTGTACGAGAAGAACATCAGAATGATAGCCAGCAGGAAGTTGGGAGTCGCCATGCCGATAAAACTGAGACCTGAGAAGAAATAGTCCCCGGCGGAATACTGTTTAACCGCGGTATAAATGCCAATCGGAATCGCAACGATATAGTGAAAAAACAACGTGACAAACGAGACCACCAACGTCAGCCCCATATACTGCTTAATCACGTCTAACACCGGTTTGTTGTAACTAAAGGAAAAGCCAAAATCGCCGTGCAGCACGATTTTTTTGATCCAGACCGCATACTGCTCGTATACGGGTCCGCTAAGCCCCAGATTTTCCCTCATCTCCTCCATTTCCTCCGCCGTCATGTTGTCGCCCGCGGCTGCCATTTGCGCCGCATAGGTGGACACGTAGTCCCCGGGAGGAAGCTGAATAATATAGAAGACGATGAACGAAATCAGGATCACGACCGGAATGGCCAATACAATCCGCTTGAGTATATATTGAAGCATCTGTCATCAGTCCCCTCCAATGCGATTAACGCGTGCCTCCAGGATGGAAGCTCGGCAACAGGGAGTCCTTCATTCCCCGCCGCCGCCTTACCGAGTTACTGCTTCAGGAAAAACTGTGCCGGATGCCCGTGTCCTAAGGAACGGAATTCGTCGGCCCACACTGCTTTCTCCGGAACATTTCGCATCTTGTTGCTGGCGACAACCAGCGCTGGCGTTGGTCCGGCGTAACCGATGACCCACTGATTATCCATATGAACCTTGTAGATTTCATTCGCAATGCGATTGATTTCATCCTTGGAATTGCTAGCCTTGAGCTGTGCCCAAAGATCCAAAATTTTGGCGACATCCCCTTCCGGCTTAAAGCCCTCTTTGCCGCCGGACTCCGTATACAGACCGTAATGACCAAACCACGGTGTGATCACACGCAGCGGCACAAGCGTATCTGGGCGGAACGAGACGTTCACGACAGAAATCGCTTCCGTGTTTATCGGGACCTCGTTGGCATATTTCAGATCGTTATATGCACCGGATTCGACAACCTTCACATTGAACTTGAGTCCCATATCCTCAAAATACTTCTTCAAAAGTTCCAAGAAGGAGTCGGCGTTTGTACTGGATTCGATGTCCGTTAAGGTCAGATCCGAGCCGTCCGGGAACGTGCGGAAGCCATCCTTGCCGCGTTTTAGGCCGATTTCATCCAGCAACTGGTTCGCGCGCTCGGGATCATACTCCGCCCACTTCTGCGCCCAGCCCTCTTGGTATCCGAACACTCCTTCAGGAACGGACGCTTGCACCGGGTCGGCGATGCCGTTCGTCACGATTTCGGTGATCTCGTTGCGATCCACCCCGATCGACAGCGCCTCGCGGAAACGAATATCCCGGAACAGCTCGCGCAGCTTCGGATCTTTCGTCGTCTGATTGAGCTGAATCCCCGCACTCGTCCAGCTGGGTTGGGTCCATTGCAATACGCGGAAATCGCCCTTCTTCTCGTTTTCCTTCAGAATCGTAAAGTCTTTAGCCCCGAAGGTTGCCAGATTGTAGTTGCCAGCCAGCGTACCAAGCAAAATCTGGCTCGGATCCTGAATCTTGGTCACGACAATGCGATCCAAGTAAGGCAGTTGACGACCTTCGGCGTCAGTTTTCCAATAATAGGGGTTACGCTCCATCACGAACTGGTCGCTGTTTGGATCCGTGGCGGCAACCCAAGGGCGCAGCGTTGGAATTTGCGGATGCAGCCAGTAATAGTAGCCGGTGTCGACGAGGAACGCCTTCACATCCTCATAGCCCCACTCCCTGGCGATTTCGGCTGTTTTCGCCTCGCCAACAAACTCTGGAAGGATCGTCTTGTGGAAGTGCGCCGGTGCAAAAAACCACTTATTATCAATCGCAACCCGCTCAAGGAACTGTACATTCGGATACTTGTGCGTCACTGTGAAGGTGTAGTCGTCGACCTTCTTCACTTCTGCGAGCGCTCTTTCGCCTGTGACTGGATCTACCGAGTAATAGGCGTCATAGATCTTTTTGCCAAACGTTTCTTTGGTCAGCATGTGCTCCCAATAAAACAACACATCATCGGCTGTAAATGGCATGCCGTCCGACCATTTCATGCCTTCGCGCAGATGAATCGTAAACACCGTAGAGTCCTCGTTCACTTCGTAGCTCTTCGCTACGTTAGGCTCCACCCCGGTGCCGTCCGCATTGAAGCGGAACAACGCCTCCTCTGTCGGCTGCCCGACAGCCCATTTATCGCCCGGCCCCGTCCAGGCCATCGTCCAGTCTCCACCGTATTGACCAAGTTCCTCCACGACCGGCTCGACCATGATGTCCTCGGCCTTCGGGAGTCTCTCTTCCAGCTTCGGCAGCTTGCCCTCTGCCACGAGTTTCGCGAGCTCGGGAGCTTCCTTGCTGTCCGTGTTGACTCCGCCTGCCACGGGCTTCGACTGTTCGCCCTTCGATGAATTGTTGGACTTCGCTGCATCGGGCGCCGCCGCATTATTCCCGTCGCATCCTGCGAAAATGACAGCTATCGTTAAAAGAAGCGTCCCTAACATTCCGGACTTTTTCACGATTAACCCCTCCATTAATGATTTGGCATCCTGTTCTGCCCTTCTGGCTGTCATTTGGCACTCCAAGTGCCTCGGCCTCACCCCCCCGCAAGAATCAGCGGCTTCCCATGGCGCCTATCACCCATGGACACGAGATTTCCGCCCCTCCATTTTGTAAGCGCTTAATATTGTTTTGGATGAAAAAGTTGGAAATCCGAAGTTGCAGTTGTATATCGGTCCCATATCTGAAGAGTTTTTTTATTCAATTTCTTGCGAAGATGAGTCCTGATTTTTGGCGGTAAGAGCTGTGTTTGGAGGTAGTGCTGGTATCTGGATAGATGCAACGGTGAGTGATGATTACGATGGATAGGTTATATGCGTTTGTTATGTGGAGTTTTAGGACAAGGATGACTAAAGCGTTGGTAGGTAAGAACTGCGATACGGTTGCAAAGAAGCGGCATACCTGCGGCACGATGCTGCGAGCCGGCCTCAACGGCCGGCAGCTTCGTGTTGTACAGGTCCCGTGGATTCCCGGACGATCAGCTTGGGTTCCATAACGATTCGTTGTTTGATGTTGTCGCTCCCTTCGTCCGGCGAAGAGAGAAGCAAGCCAAAGGCCAGCTTCGCCATTTCGTCCGTCGGCTGGGCAATCGTGGTCAGCGTCGGGTTCGTGACCGTTGACAAAATCGTGTTGTCGAAGCCGATGATCGACAGCTGCTCCGGGACGTGGACACCGCATTCCCTAGCTGCCTGCAGCGCACCGATCGCCAGCATATCGTTGCAGCAGAAGATCGCTGTCGGCGGATTAGGCCCCGTAAGCAGCGTCGTCGCTGCTCGCTTGCCGTCCATGATCGTGGATTGGCAGGCAACGATCCGCTCGTCGTCCAGCGTCTTTCCGGCCTCGAACAACGCAAATCGGAACCCTCTCACACGCTCCTTACTGCTGCTGAACTTTGTGCTCTCCGACAAGATAGCAACATGCTCATGGCCAAGTTGCAGAAGATGCCCCGCCGCCAGCGAACCACCCTTAAAATCGTCCGTCAGCACACGATGCACATTGATATCCGACGCCTCCCGCGCGATCATTACGATCGGAACGGAATTTTCGGACAGTTGCGCAATAATGTTGGCGTTCTCAACGCCGGTGCCGATCAGCAGGCCGTCCACGCTTTTTTGCTCCAGCAGCTTGATGTATTTCTCGATGCGTTCGTCGTTATTATCGGTGCTGCATACAATGACGCTGTACCCTTCCTCATGAGCCATATCTTCCACAGCCCGGGCGATTTCGGAGAAGAACGGGTTCGACACATCCGGGATCAGCAGCCCCAGGGTATACGTCTTCTTCCCCATCAAAGCGGATGCGATGACGCTGGGCTTGTATTGAAGTCGCTCCATTACCTTAAAGATTTCTTCCCGCTTCTTCTTGCCCACGTTGCCTTTGCCGTTAATCACGTTGGAGACCGTCGCAATCGACACGCCCGCTTCTTTGGCAACGTCGTAAATCGTAGTCCCTTTCATAAACAACCTCATTTATTATCGGATAGTAGTCCGAGCGTTACCGCTCTCTATGGAGCTATTATCCGACGATTCATTTGCCTTTGCAAATGTTCAATCGGGTTGAGTCTGGCGCATTCCTGCCGATTTAAGCGTCCATGCGTGTTCCGGATCGTTGCGGATCCTCCAGGTTCGGACGGGACCAGCCATGACGTTGAGGTAATAGACATCGTAACCGGGAGGTGCAGACACCGGATGATAGCCCTTTGGTACGAGCACCGTCTCGCCGTTTCTTATCGCCATCGTTGAATCAAGCGACCGGTCATCCGTGTACACACGTTGAACGGCAAACCCCTGTGGCGGGTTCACCCGATAATAATACGTCTCCTCCAGCAGCGCTTCATCCGGCAAGGCATCCTGGTCATGCTTGTGCGGGGGATAGCTGGACCAATGTCCTGCAGGCGTAAACACCTCAACAACGAGCAAGCTATCCGCAGGCTGCTGTTCCGGCAAAATGTGATGAATATACCGCTGCGTTGCCCCTTCTCCCCGGACTTCGCTGTCCATATCCTCTGGCCCAATCAAACGGGCCGGATGACCGCTCTTCCGATCCGGAGCATGGCAGACCCCCAGCTCCAACTCGGTTACCGCTTCAACTTCGTATCGGTTGCCGCCCGGCACATAGACCGCATACGGGGGAATCCGCTCAAATACGCTCAACCGCTCGCCAACCGACTCCCACCTTGTCTCCGCCGTTGATACATGGGCTTTCCCTTCTATAATCACCAAGCAGTATTCCCGATCCTCTGTACTCCGTTCAATGGTCTCCCCAGGCTTCAGCCGGTACACCTCAAACCCGACATAGCTCCAACCGGCGGATTCCGGCGTCACCGATAGCAGCGGATGCTGGCCCGGCCCTCCCTTCTCAGGACGAACGATTAGATTTGACATCCTCTCATCTCCCTTCGCGTTCAGCATGGACCGATCCAGCAAGATCCAGCTCCGACAGCTTGACGATCCGGCGCTCCTGAAGCGACAGCTTCGCCGCCCGAGCGATCCGTTCCGCCTGCAACCCGTCCTCACCGTCAACTGGAACCGGTGTGCCGCTTAACACGCAGTCAATAAATTGCTGCGTCTCCAAAATGTACGCCTCGTTGTACCGCTCGAGGAAGAAGTACAACGGCTTATCGCTCTGCACGCCTGACGATGTGCTCAACACCACCGTATTGGCGTAGTCGTTGTCAGCAAATGCTGCACCCAGCGATCCAAACGCTTCTGCACGTTGATCGTAACCGTACGCCGCTTGACGGCTGCAGTCGATCACGCCCAGCGCCCCATTGGCGAAGCGCAACGTCACGATCGCCGTATCAACATCGTCGTATTTCGCAAATGCGGGATCAATTAACACCCCGCCTTGCGCGGACACCTCCACCACCTCGCTGCCGGACAAATAGCGCGCCATGTCGAAGTCATGGATCATCATGTCCATGAAAATGCCGCCGGACACTGCGATGTAGGCTTCCGGAGGTGGGCTCGGATCTCGGGACGTAATTTTAATGAGATGTACGTCACCGATGGCCCCTGACTCGACATGCTCGCGGACGCGGCGAAAATTGTGATCGAAGCGGCGGTTGAAGCCGACCTGCAGCTTCACGCCGGCACGGCGCACTTCCTCCAGCGCCTCCTCCGTCTGACGGATATCCATGCTGATTGGCTTTTCACAAAAAATATGCTTACCGTTTCTCGCAGCACTCTTGATGAGTGGAACATGGCTGTCGGTGGACGAGCAGATGAATACCGCGTCGATGTCGGGATGATGAATAATGGCGTCGCTGCTTGTTGTGACGAGCGGAATCTCTCTCTCCCTTGCCCATTTCTCCAATTCGGCGTCCGCATACAAGTCGCTGATCGCAATGACCTCTGCCTGCGGCAGTCGTTTGAGATTGTCCGCGTGAATTTTGCCGATTCTCCCGGCGCCGATGACGCCGATTCTTAATTTATCCATGTCGTTCCTCCCACTTAGCTTCAGCTTGGTTACAACCAGCGAGCGGTCACCATTTTTTTGCGCGTATAAAATTCGACCCCGTCTGTGCCGTTCGCATGCAAGTCGCCGTAGAACGACTTCTTGTAACCGGAGAACGGGAAGAACGCCATCGGGGCAGGCACGCCCAAATTAATACCCAGCATCCCGGCGTCAATGGTCTCGCGGAAGGTCCGCACGTTGGCGCCGCTGCTTGTGAACAGACAAGCACCGTTCGCGAACTCCGAGCGGTTGGCGAGTTCGATCGCTTCCTCCAATGTCTTCGCCCGCATGACCGACAAGACCGGCGCAAAAATCTCATCTCGGCCAATCGCCATCTCGCCATTCACCTGATCAAAGATCGTGGGTCCGAGGAAAAAGCCTTCGCCGCTCGCCGCCGCATCTTCACGGCCATCCCGGACGAGCACAGCTCCTTCGGTAATGCCGCTTTCGATGTAGCCAATCGTCCGTTCCTTGTGGGACTGCCGAATGACCGGACCAAGGAGCACACCTTCGTCAAGGCCGTTGCCGATCTTGATCCGATCCGCTGCAGCAGACAGTCTGGCGACAAGTTCGTCCGCGACATCGCCAACGGCAACGACAACGGCACACGCCATGCAGCGCTCGCCCGCAGAGCCAAACGCCGCGCTGATGATCTCCTTGACGGCCAGGTCCAAATCCGCGTCCGGCATGACGATCGTGTAGTTTTTGGCTCCGGCCAAGGCCTGAACGCGTTTGCTGTGAGCTGCACCGGTCTTGTAGACATATTCCGCCACCGGCTGTGAGCCCACGAATGAGATCGCCTTGACGCCGGGATGCTGCAGCAAACCGTTTACGACATCGTGCGCACCGTGGACGACGTTCAGCACACCCGCCGGCAGGCCGGCCTCATGGAACAGTTCCGCCAGCCGGTTCGCCAGCAGCGGTGTCCGTTCGGACGGCTTGAGTACAAACGTATTCCCGCATGCAATGGCGAGCGGAAACATCCAGCAAGGCACCATCATCGGAAAATTAAACGGCGTGATGCCCCCGACAACTCCAAGCGGATAGCGATACATGCCGGATTCCAGGTTCGAGGCAATATCCGGCAGCTGCTTCCCCATCATCAGCGAAGGTGCGCCTGCGGCGAACTCAACGCATTCGATCCCGCGCAACACCTCACCATGCGCCTCGTTAAAGCTCTTGCCATTCTCCTGCGTAATCAGGCGGGCTAATTCCTCCCAATGCTCAACAAGCAGCTGTTGGTACTTAAACAACACCCGTGCGCGGCGCGGAACCGGCGTCCGGCTCCACGTCGCAAACGCTTCGGCTGCAGCGGAAACCGCCTGATCCACCTCTGCCTGCGTAGACAACGGCACCTTCGCCAATACTTCGCCAGTTGCTGGGTTGTAGACATCCTCCGTTACTTCAGATGCGGACTTCACCCATTGTCCGCCGATCCAGTTGTTTAGCGTCGTTGAGTTCATAGCACATGTTCTCCCCGTTTCTATAGGCCAGCCCGCTTGCCTCGCAAGTTAACCGGCTGTAATTTCCCCGCGCTCGCAGCGCTGAATATAGTCCTCCACCGCTTCGGCAGTGGGCATCGCGTCCGAACAGCTGTGACTCGAGATAACAATACTTGCTGCCGCCCCGCCAAAAGCCATGCTCCGAGCAACGTCCCAGCCAGACATCAGTCCGTGGAGGAAGCCGGAAGCATAGGCATCGCCGGCCCCAAACGTCTTGATGACCTTCGCCGGGTACGACGGAGCGCGATGCTCCAGGCCATCCTCCGTATAGGCGATGGACCCCTCCTTGCCATGCTTGATGACGACGAGCTTCGCACCGCGATCGAACCACTTGGCAGCGGTGTACCGGTCACTGCGGTCGGAATTCTGCTCGAATCGCTCCATGCTGTCGAATTCCTCGCGCGTCCCGAGGATGATGTCGCTTTTCTCCGCGACAAGGTGGCAGTACACCGCCGTTTCCTCCGGCGATTTCCAGGTATAAGGCCGATAGTCGATATCAAAAGCGACCGGCGTCCCGTAAGCCCGTGCATATTCCAGAGCGACGAATACCGCCTCACGGGACGGACTGGCGGCCAGTGCTGTTCCCGAGATCAACAGTGCTTTGCTGTCCGCGATCAGTGACTCGCTCACCTCCAGCGGCCCCAGCTTCAGATCGGCCACATTATCCCGATACATCAGGATGCTGCAATCTGTAGGGCTCTTGATTTCCGTAAAAGCCAGCCCGGTGACAGCGCCGGTGTCATCCGTCGAGACGCCGCTGTCGTCGATGCCGTTCTCCCGCAGGTACGTTCGAATAAATCGCCCCATCTGATCATCAGCCAATTTACCGATGAAGGCGACACGTCGGCCAAGCCGGCTCATGCCGATGGCGATATTCGCGGGCGAACCTCCAACATACTTGGTGAATGTCACCGTCTCCTCCATCGGACGGTTAATTTCGTTCGCATTCAGGTCAATACATAGCCGTCCAAGCGCCGTAAGGTCAAACCTCCGGTTCTCCGGGAACAGCGAAACCAACGTTGTCATGAAGGCTTCCCTCCTTCAGTCGGAATGAGCGAGTGCAGATAGGCAAGTGCCTTCGCTGTATATTCGCGCGGCGGATGCTCTGCAGGATCCTGCTCGCCCTCAAGCATGGCCCAACCGTCGTAACCGCGGCTGACCAGTTCAGCAATGATCGGCCCAAAATCGATGCAACCGTCGCCCGGAACCGTAAATACGCCTTCCCGAATACAGGTGATGAAGTCGGAACCGGCTTCCTTCAGCTTGCGCAATCTGTCGTCGCGCACGTCTTTCAAATGCACGTAAGCGATGCGATCATATTGTTTGCGAAGCAAAGTCAGCGGGTCCGCCCCGCCATACAGCGCGTGCCCGGTATCAAACAGCAGCCATACCAATTCCGGATCGGTCAGTTCCATCAGCTTGTCGATCTCTTCAGGCCCTTCGATAACCGTGCCGCCATGGTGATGGTAGGTCAGCTTCAGCCCGTACTCGCGGGCGATCTGGCCAGCGGCATTCAGCCCCTCAACCAAACTGCTCCACCCCGCATCATCCAAAGGAATTACCTGTCGTTCGTTGGGTGTGCGGCGTGGATCAAAGTGCAGGGAACCGCCAACTTCGCACGTGCTTATTACCTCGGCTCCCATCTCTTTCAGAAACTTGGCATGCTTCCGGTATGCCTCCAGTTCCTGCTCCCGATAAACCGGGTCGGAGAAGAGCACCGACTTCCATTGCGAGACCAGCTGGATGCCGCGTTTGGACAACTCCTGCTTCAACAGGCCGATCTCGGTTGGATATTTTCTCCCCATCTCTGTTCCCGTCAGACCCAGCGCTTGGATATCATTCAGGATTTGTTCGTACGTGGTGTCCGCTCCATGCTCCTTGACGTCTTCCCCCACCCAATTAATGGGATGCGCCCCTAAGCGAAAAGAAAAACCACCCATCCTCATCCCTCCCCGTTGCCGGTTTCAATTAATAAGCTCTTGCCTGCCGAATCCGCTCGTTCATGGCTTCGTGGGCCTTCACAACCCGTTCGCCGGTTGAGACCGCAGGGACGCCTACGTTCCACCAGGACTCATAGCCCTCCGTATTGGTGCCAGGCAGCACCGCGATCTCGATCAGCGTCGTCCGCGTCTCTGCCTGGGCCAAGCGAAGCGCCTCGCGCAGTTCCTCCGCGTTCGAAGCTTTGTACGAAGCCGCGCCAAGACTGCGGGCGTGTGCAGCGAAGTCAATCGGAAGCACATCGCCCGTATAGCGGCCTGTGCCAGCCTCCCGATAACGGAATTCATTGCCGAAGCCATCGCTTCCGTGCTCGCGCTGCAGGTTATGAATGCATTGGAAGCCGTGGTTATTAAACAGCAGCACCGTCATTTTCCGGCCTTCCTGCAGGCTGGTGATCAGCTCGGAATGAAGCATTAAATAGCCGCCGTCCCCTACCAGGGCGTAAACCTCCTGCTGCGGTGCTGCCAGCGACACCCCAAAGGCTCCGTTCACTTCATAACCCATACAGGAGAAGCCGTATTCCATATGGTAGGTACCCGGCCGGGACGTCCGCCACAACCGCTGCAGGTCACCAGGCAGACTGCCCGATGCGCATACGATAATCGCGTCGTTGCCGATCACTTCGTTGATCACCCCAAGCGCGCGTGTCTGCGCCAGCCCATCTTCGCGTTCCAGCCCATACAACCGGTCGACCTCCCGATCCCACTCGGCCTTGAGCGTTTTGATCTCTGTCTCACCGTAACCCGACGCATACCCCGCTGCCGCCAACATGTCCGCCAGCGCCGGCAACGTTGCCTTCGCATCTCCCGCAAGCGGGATACCATCCAGCTTGACGCCGTCCAGGCGGCTGACGTTCACATTCACAAACAGCGCGTCTTCCCGGTACGCCGATTTGGATGCGGTCGTAAAGTCGGAATACCGCGTGCCGACGCCGATAACAAGATCAGCCTGATGCGCGAGCCGGTTCGCCGCAAGGCCGCCGGTGACCCCAACGCCGCCGACGTTCAGCGGATGGTTCCAAGGCAAGGCGCCTTTACCTGCTTGCGTCTCCGCCACCGGAATGCCAAAGCGCTCAGCGAATGCTGCCAGCTCGGCCTCTGCCCCGGAATAACGCACACCGCCGCCAGCAACGATGATGGGACGACGCTTGGCGGAGATGGCTTCCGCTGCCCGGCGGAGGGTCTCCTCAGATGGACGATGCCGTTCAATGACATACACCCGCTTGTTAAAAAACGCCTCCGGATAATCATAAGCCTCCGCCTGCACATCCTGCGGAAGCGCAAGCGTCACCGTCCCCGTCTCCGCCGGGTCCGTCAGCACGCGCATCGCGTTCAGCGCCGCGGTCATCAGCTGCTCCGGACGAACGATGCGGTCCCAATATTTGCTTACCGGTTTGAAGCAATCTGTGGCTGCGATCGTATAGTCGTAGCCGGCTTCCAGTTGCTGCAACACCGGGTCAGGCTGCCGTGAGGCGAAATTGTCGCCGGGCAACAGCAGCAGCGGGATACGGTTGACCGTTGCCGTCCCAGCTGCGGTCACCATGTTCAACGCGCCAGGACCGATCGAGGTCGTACACGCGTAGATGCTCCGGCGCCGCGATTGCTTCGCAAACGCGATCGCTGCATGAGCCATACCTTGCTCGTTCTTGCCTTGCACATAAACTAGCTTGCCTGGGCTTCGCTCCAGCGCCTCGCCGATGCCCGTTACATTGCCATGGCCGAAGATACCCATGACTCCAGCTACGAACTTCGTCTCAACGCCGTCGACGGATACGTATTGATTGTCCAGAAACCTTAACAACGCTTGTGCCATTGTAAGCCGGATCGTCCGCATTTTGCCCTCCCACTTTTCTTTAATCGCTTAAAAATACAACGCTTTCATTTTTAACCGAATGATGCAATAAATTTTAGTAAAGCGCTTAATTAACTTTTTACTATAAATTTGAAGTAAGCGCAATCATTTTTTTAGGCTTGGGTCGATCTCGACAAAGGTTGCGATATATCGGGAATGTCTGAGGTATCAAGTCGAAACGGTGGTTATTGGGACGAGCATGGACAACAAAAAATAAAACAACCCGGTATCAGATTTACGATCCCGAGCTGTTTTTACGATAATCTAGTAAAGCGCTTTACGTTATATCTTATGATTTCATAGAGGGCCGCCCTCGCCTACGATTTCCATCGTCTGGAGGATAAGCCCATTCCACGCGAAAAACTGCCAAGCCATCGGGCGAGCAGCACGCCAAGGATTGCTCCTGCCAGCAAGCCCAACCCCGGGGGATACAACTTGGCGCCCAGCGCCGCTGTCCAAACGATGACCGCGGGCAGCAACAGCAGCTGCATGGCCGGTGCCCCGCTGCGGTATTCCAACGACTCCTCCAGCGGGAGAATCGACATCAGCTCGCGCTCAAAGAAGGATTTCCGGTGGCCATTCAGCCAGTAGACCAATAGCACAAGCAATGCCGCATACACAATCAGATTCACTGCGGGATATGGCGGCAAGACGATGGCGGCTAATCCAGCCAACGTCATTTGGGCGTACAGCTTCCACTCGCTGCCGCGAAAGAACGCCTTGACCAGCGCCTCGGCGATGCGAGCCTCCGGCTGGCGTGAGCGCGTTAGTCGGCGCAGGCGGCGGAATAACCAAGGCTTGGAGCCTCCGGGCCGCGGAGGTTTGGGCCGCTCAACCGCCGGAGCGAGGAGCAGTGCGGTCAGCCTCGTACGCTGCCGCTCCTCCTCGCGCACCTCGGCATCAAAGCGGCCCCGCAGGCGGAAGCGGTACCAGCCGAGCGCGCCGGCAAGCAGCGCCAGCACCGGCAAGGCGATGCCAATCGCCAGCCCGGCTGGCCGCCCGGCTTCCGCCGACGTTGCGGCCCAAGCGGCCCAAGCCCCAAAGCCCGCCGCCAGAGCCGAATAGGCCAGCGAACGCAGCACCAGCAGACGCCAGCCTGCGGTTAATACGCCAAGTAACTGCTGGATGAGCATCTGCACGATTTTTGCGGCCCACGCGACGACATAGACGCCGCCAATCATTGCCCAACTCATCCCATAAACGCGAACCAGCAGTGGACTTAGCACAGCGATGGCAAGGGCCAGCACCACGGCTTGAACCACGGCTGATGCGACCAGTCCGCTAAGCATTAATCTATTGATCCAATGGGGCCGCTGACGCAAGAATAGAACATCTGCCGCTTCGATATAGAAGGATATCCCGCCGCTGCTATACAGAACTAGCAGCAGCAGGACCGGAATCATCGGGTATGGCAGTCCGGCCAGCCAGGCCGGCAGCTCCTCCCGCCATAGTCCGTAATACGCTCGGCCGCCTAACAGCAACCCGGGAATGCCAAGATATAACAGGATCGTCAAATCAAACGTAAACTTCAAAACAAGCGCCTCCCCGTCATGGATACCATTGATGCTGCGGATGCCGCAGGCGCCCTCGTTGTCATCGATGATTTGCTGTTCAACCCGCGCCCCCCTCTCTCTGTTTTCCGGGCTCCCTCTTTTTTATCGACACCGCTCTCAATCATTGACAGTTAAAGCATCGAAGCAATCAAACAAGGAAGCCCCCGGCATCCCCGCAGCCGCACGGATATCGTCCAGCGAGCCGCCCGCTTTGACCTGCCCGTCGGCAACAAGAATAAAATCATCACAAATCCGTTCCGCCGTATCCAACACGTGCGTGGACATCAACACGCCGGCACCGCGGCGGCGCTCTTCTTCCAGCAAGCCAAGAAAATCTTTGGTCGCCCGCGGATCCAACCCAATAAACGGCTCGTCCACAATATACACATCCGGACGGCCAAGAAACCCGATCATCAGCATCATTTTCTGCCGCATGCCTTTGGAGAAACCTCCCGGCAACAAGTCGCGCGCGTCAGTCATGCGGAACTTCTCCAGCAACGCTGCAGCTTCCCGCTCAAACGTGGACTCGTCCATTCCATATACGGCAGCAGCCAGCCCTAAATGCTCCCATAACGTCAGCGTATCGTAAAATACCGGCTGCTCCGGAATATAAGCATAATGGTTCGCCCCGCCATGAAAGGTCACCTCTGCGTCTGCAAACGGCAGCAGGCCAAGGATCGCCTTCAGCGTGGTGCTCTTCCCCGCTCCGTTAGGCCCAATAAGCCCGGTAAGAACACCGGGCTTCACTTCGAGTGAAATTTGCTTGATGGCGGCCTTTCCGGACTCATACCCCGCCTCATGAATATTCACTTCCAACCATGCTTGTGTTTGTTCCAATAAGAATCTCCTCGAATCTCCAGTCATTTCTTTCATTATAAGACATGATGGCTTTTTGTACATGTCGCACCGGAAACCAGGAAAATCAAGCTGCTTCCGTTACGCCTCCACAGCCTCTACAGCCTCCGCCCCCGAAACCGCTGGTACAGCTGCGGCACGATCCCGCTTCATAATGGCCGGAGCAATCGACAAGAGCAGGAAGCCCATAACGGCCATGAGGCTGCCCGATAAAATGAAGGCGGGCTCCGGCCCAAAGGCGGTCACCAGTGAGCCGCCAAACAGCGGTCCAATCAGCGTTGCGGTCGAGGTCAAGCTCGATACCGTACCGAATACGCGTCCGGTCACCGCTTCCGGGGTCCGCTGCTGCAACGTGACCTGAAACGGGATAAACGTCATCCCCGCGCCTAACCCGGCGAAGGCGAACAGTGCCAGCATCAACGCCATCACTCCTTCGGTAAACGTGACCTGGCTTACGATAAAGCCCGCTGCCGCGAACACCAACCCCAGCATGGCTCCGCCGATCCCCATTTTATACAGCGGCGTAAGTTTAAGATGCCTCGTGAGCCACGCTGCAGTTAAGGTCCCAACCCCGCTAAACGTGATGCACCACCCCAGCAAATCGTCGGGCACCCCGGGGATCTCCCGGAACAAGACCACAGCTTGCGAATCAGCGATTTGCAGAACAAGCAAACACGCGCACAAAGTCAACGTGGCAACGGCAAGCAACGGAATGCCGCCGATAATTTTGATGCCAGCCGCCATTTCGGTCCAAAATCCCCGCTTCAGTTTCCGGGACGCTGTCGCTTGCCCGGCTTCCCCTTCCGCCGGTGTCGACGCCGCGCTCCGCAATTTTCCAGGCACCTTGGTAAGCAAGAGCGCCGAAATAAGAAAAGTTCCTGCGTCTACCACAAAACATACGGTTACGCTAAATGCCGCCGTCAGCATTCCGCCCAAAGCCGGGCCAATGATTTTAGTGCCTTGCTCAATAATTGCACTGTAGGAAACCGCCTGCTCCAGTTGCTCATGCGGCACGATCTCCTTAATTTTTCCGTTCTTCGCCGGGGAGAAGATGACGTCCAAAAATCCCTTGGCGATTAACAGGACGTACACTTGCCAAATCGCGGTGACGAACACAAAGCCGAGCAGTACTCCAAACCGAACGAGGTCGGAGATAACCATCAACTTTTTGCGTTCAAAACGATCTGCCAGCATCCCCGCCAACGGGCCGCCCAACAAGACCGGCAGCACCATACAAAGCGAGACCATTGTGATTTCCCAAGGCGTGGCATGCCATTTCAAGCCAACCATCGTCAGCAAGGCGAGCAAATACAACCAGTCGCCGATATTGGATACCAACTGCGCCGATAACAGCGCCAAATATGCACGGTTTTGCAAAATACCGGAGCCCTCCCGGCCGGCTAAACCTTTCCCGAATCTTCGCATCTTCGTCATCCCCTACTCCGCTTTGATTTTATGAAGTTATCTTAATGAATCGGAAAGGGGTTTCCATCCGTCTCGGGGCCGATTCCGTCCCTGCGCCGCAGAATGAAATTTTTGCGGTCTGAAGGCAGAGCGAGTTACATTTATTTCCATACAAAAAGACGCAAATTGTGATAAATTATATTTTTTTTAAATCTCAGGTGGTTTAAGATTACAAGTACTCGATCAAGTTCAAAGATTCACAAATATAAAATAAGGGCGGGATGCACATGATGACCACCGAACAACGCGGAACGGATTTGTCACTGCATTTGTACCGGGTTTTTGCCAAATCATTTAAGAGTGTCAACGAACATGCAGTTATGGGGAGCAAAATCCAAGGATTTAATCCGACGGCCTTTGCCGTTCTGGAGGTCCTGTATTACAAAGGCTCTCAACCGATTCAACAAATTGGCGCGAAGCTGCTGCTGCAAAGCGGAAACGTAACGTATGTCATCGATAAGCTGGAAGCAGCCGGCTTGCTGCACCGCACGCCTTGCCCACGCGATCGGCGCGTAATTTATGCTAATCTGACGCCTAAGGGCAAAGAGCTGATGGACCAACTGTATCCGGAGTATGCGGAGCGGATTGACCACGCGCTGAGCGGGCTGACCGATGAGGAGAAGAAGGTCATGATTGAATTGCTGAAGAAAATGGGCCGTGAAGCTGAGAAGCTTGCCCCGTTGCTGCGGAAGTAAGATAACAAATAGGCTGTATCCATGGCTCATCGGCATGATGAACCTGGACACAGCCTGCTTCGGCATATCCCTGAGAATTTCCTTACATAAAAATACAGTGATGAAATCACCTTATTCTTAGGAGCTATGGGCCCGATAAGGTGATTTTTTATGGTTGCTCCAACCCTTAATGGGTCGGGTCCATATCCTTGTTGTGATCGCGGTTTTCCATATTGGTGTGCCGTCGGTCATTCACCTTTTGTTGCATCTGTTGGGCATGATGGGCGTTGACCGGCGTTTGGTCCAGATCCTCTACGACATTCGTCAAATTTTTATCGATTCCCGATTTGCTTCGTGACATAAGCCTAAGTCCTCGCTTTCTCGTTGTTAAGGGTTCGTCAGCGGCGCTAAGGCTTGCGCGCATTCATGAATATGACGGACATAGTCTCCGGTTAACTCCTGAATTTCCTCGCTGTTCTCGGCAATCGTCTGCCCATCCCGCTCCACATCTACCAGCTCGACACGAACCTCGCGCGGGTCCATATAAGAGCATTGAAAATCGAAGGAATAAAGCTGATGTCCCGCCGCATTAATATGAATCCGCAGCCCCTGGGGGTCCGCCTCATCAGCTTGCACCTGCACGGAGTCTCCCGGGTTCAAATATTCCGGCAGCTGCTTCTGCCAAGCGTTGACGAGCGTGTGTTGGTCCACATTCATGACCTTGTTCATAGTTACACCTCCCCTTTCCTCTTAAGGTGCGGAGAGGCAGGCTTTTTTATACCGTTTCATGTAAAAGATACAGCCAAACGAGGTCCACTCAAAGGTCGCTGGAAAGCCAAACGGGCCGTCCCCATTTCAGAGACCGCCCGCAGCAACCACATAAATTTAAGCTCTATCGAGATCGATGGAGGGTTCCCCCGCCTCAACGTCCTCCTCTTGCTCCGGTGCTTGGTTGCGCAGCCCGAAAGCGAATAAGATGCCCGCGATCGCAAGCACAGCCATGACGATAAACAGCGTATCCAGGCTTTGCGCCAGCACTTCCTTCAGTTCAGTCCACAGATCGGGAGAGAGCAAATGAACTTTTTCCGGGGACAGCAGCTGGTCGATATCATCCTGGGAGATTGGAATCCCTGATGCCGTGCCGTTCTTCGTCCGGGCGACAATCTGCAGATTTATCAAAGTCCCAAAGGCAGTGACTCCGATCGTCTGCCCTATCGATTTGACGAAGGAGTTCAGCGCTGTCGAAGCCCCGCGCAAGCTATAGCCCACGGAGGATTGGGAGATAATCGTAAATACGGTAAACGAAAAGCCAAATCCGACCCCATACAGCGCATTATAAATCAACAGCGGCCAAATTGGCGTGCTGTCATGGATCGTAGCTAATCCTACCGCCCCGAGGGCGATAATCACCATCCCGATCAGCGAAGTTTGACGGCAGCCGCGGGTGATGATCCAACGGCCGCCCAGCACGGAGCCCAACATCCAGCCGATGGACATTGGGGCGAGTACCAGCCCGGAGGTCGTCGCATTTTGCCCTTTCACCCCTTGAATCCAGAGCGGCAAGTACGAGGTTAATCCGATGAGCAGGGCACTCGCCAACAAACTGGTGATATTGGAGAAGGCGATATCCCGGATTCGGAACAGCTTCAGCGGCACCAGCGGCTCCTCGGCCCGTTGCTCGACGATGAAGAAGAGCACCAGGAAACCGGCGGCCACGGCAAACATCCCGATCAGCCAAGGCGAGGCCCAAGCCAACTGCTGCCCGCCCGTCGCCAGCCCAATCAGCAAAGCGGAGACCCCAATCGTAAAGGTGACGGCCCCCAGATAGTCCACCTTCACCTTCCGTTTCTCGATCTGTTCATGTAAATAGACGATGATGAAATAGAGCGACAATAGGCCAAACGGTACATTAAAATAGAATGCCCAGCGCCAATTCAACGAATCCACGACATATCCGCCCAGCAACGGTCCAATCAAAGAAGAGATGCCCCACACCGAGCTGATCCATCCCTGAATTTTGGAGCGTTCCTCAATTGAATAAATGTCGCCGATAATCGTAAATGTCACCGGCAGCAGGCCGCCAGCTCCGATGCCCTGCAGGGCGCGGAACCCGATCAGCTGACCCATGCTGTGCGCCGTACCGGACAGGACCGAACCCGCCAAGAACAGCAGGGAACTGATCACAAACACCAGCTTGCGGCCGTACAAGTCACTGATTTTGCCAAAGATTGGCGTTGTGACGGACATGGTCAGCAAATAGGCGGTAAACACCCAGCTCAGCAGCCGCGCGCCGCCCAGATCCCCCACGATCCGCGGTCCGGCCGGACCGATGACGGTGCCTTCGATCGCCGCTAAAAACGTAGACAGCAGCAAGCCCGTCAAAATATAATTCCGTTTCAATTGCATTGGTTTCATGATGAAATAAAACTTCCTTTCTTTCCATACCGGGCAAGGATTCCATAAACTCTCATTATAGTTGAACCCTCTGAAAAAAGAAAGCGGATGACCAAACCAGAACCTTCTTCTTCTGGTTTGTCATCCGCAATGGAAGTATATTAATTCGTTTAGTGAATCTGCCCTTCCGCGATTCGCCAACGCTGGATGGGCTGGCCTTCAAACAACTCCGGCTCATGGGTGATCATGATCAGCGCGGCCCCTTGATCCAGCGCCTCACGGCATAACGCCGTCAACAAGCGGACGCCGATGTAATCGATGCCCGCCGTAGGCTCATCAAGGATATACAGCTTCTTGGGGCAGATCATGACCGAGGCGGCACTTAGGAGCCGCTTCTCCCCGCCGCTTAAGTAATAGGGCGATTCGTTCATTTTGCCGCTTAAGCCGATCGCCTCCAGCATCCGTTCCGCGCGCTGCCGCACTTCCTCCGGGACCGGGTCCCGCGGCCGCAGTCCCAGTTCGGCGCGCGGGCTGTACAGCAGCTCGTCCAGCACCGTCGAAGCGACAAATTGCTGTTCCGGCTGCTGGAACACATAACCGATCTCGGACGCCAGATCGTATAGCGTCCGGCGAGCGGTATCCTGGCCCTGCCAGAACACCGTCCCTTTGGGCGGGCGCAGAAGGCCCATCAGCAGGCGGGACAACGTCGTTTTGCCGGAGCCGTTGTCCCCGCACAGCAGCCGCCATTCACCGGGGTACAGCGTGAGACGGATATCCCGCAGCACCGGCTCGGCCCCGCGGGCGAAGGCGTAGCTGAGCCCGCGCACCTCGAGCAAGGGCGTGCGGCGCGGCGCGGCAGGCGCGGGAGCGGGCGCGGCGCCGCGCTTGGCGGCGGCCGTTGGCGCGGCTGGGGCCGGAGCGGGCTCCGCCGAGGCAGCCCGGGCTGGGGCCGGCGACAAGGCGAGCTCCGCCGGCGATCTCACGAGGGCGGCGGCCGCGCGCCGCGCGCCCGAGGCGGGGCCGCCCTGCGGGGCCCCGCCCTCGCTTGCGGCGGCAGGCCCCTCCGGGCCGCCGTCGCTTGGGTCCGGGCCTGCTGCCGCCGCCGACGCCTTGCCGGCCGGCAGCAGGCCCAGCGCTTCCAGCCGCGCGCTCGCGCCGCGGCGGATGCGCTCCGCCGGACCGTCCAATGCGACGGTTCCGGCGTCCAACACGACGAGCCGCGGCGCAGCCAGCGCGAGCTCGTCCATCCGGCCGGACATCGTGACGATGGTCCGGCCTTCGCCGTGCAGGCGGCGCAGCAACGCCAGCAGCCGCCGGCGCGAGGCGGCGTCGAGGCTGGCCGCCGCCTCGTCGAGCACGAGCAGCGGCGGCTCCAGCGCCAGCACCGCCGCGATCACCGTGCGCTGTCGGCCGCCGCCGGACAGCGCGTGCACGGCCTCCAGGCGGCGCGGCGTCAACGCCACCGCCGCCAGCGCGTCCGCGACCCGCCGTTCCAGCTCAGCGGCGGGCACGCGCAGGTTCTCCGGGCCGAAGGCAACTTCGTCTTCGACCCGGCCCTGCACGAGCTGCGCGTCGGGGTCCTGGAACACGACCCCGACGCGCCGAGCCACCTCGCCGATCGCCGCTTCTGCGGGATCGACGCCGTACACGCACACTCGGCCCGACCGGCTTCCTCCCCCGGCACGGGGGAGATAACCGCTGATCAGCTGCGCCAGGGCCGATTTGCCGCTGCCGCTCGCGCCGACGATGGCCACCCACTCCCCGCGTTCCACGGTGAGCGTCACGTCGCGCAGCGCCGGGGCGCCGCCTGGCTCAAAAGCATAGCTGACGTTCGCCAGCTCCAATGCCGGTTGCGGCATGTTACGCCTCCGCCCGGCCGCCGACCGCGAAGCGGCGCAGCAGCCCGCTGCTCGCCAGCGCATCGCCGAGCAGCTTGACCAACAGCCCGCATAGGATCATGCCGCTGAGTACCCGAACGACGAGGGCGATCAGCAGGACATCCATGCCCCACTTCGTGTAACCATACATTTGCACCGCAAAAAAGAACCACAACGGCACCATCGCCCCGCCGGTAATCAGCAGCATTGGCAAGCTCCAATTTTTATAACGAACAAGGGCAAAAGCGGCTTCCACAATCACCAAATAACAAGCCGCGGCCACAAAACAAGATAAAATGCCATAGGCCGTTCCCATAAACGCTTGGACAACCGCACCGATCCCATAAGTGATCAGAGCTGTCCCCGGTTTGCGGATAATATAATACGCCAGCAAGCCATAAATCATATACAAACCGGTAATCGTTGAGGTGAGGATCGGTCCCCCCAGCCCATTCAGCGCTTGGTTCACCGGCGACAGAAACACCGTCATGACCGCATTCGCCGCGGCCAGCATCGCCATAAGTACAATATCAAGCGTCGTAAAGCGCTGAAACACTTTGCCGGAATTTCTCTCTTTCATTTGAACCATCCTCTCATCCATTCGAAAAAATCACACTACATTTCTGCGTTTTACAACCTTGGGGCAAATTGTATTCGAAATTTCATACATATTTGAGTGCTCCCCAGACAATTCGCCAAATTCTATATGAAAAATCGAGTACATTACAGGCTTATCCCCGCATTACAGCCCAATGTATTCGAAAAATCATATACATTTCGACTGTTTCACAACTTTCGGACAAATTGTATTCGAAATTTCATACATATTTGCGTACTCCCCAGGCAATCCCCTATTCAGCGCGACAATTGTTAACCACAATTAATAATCTAGGTTAACAATCAACTCGCGTCAAGTCCTTTTTTCAAATTAAAGCCGGAACTGCCCTTACCCTCAGGGCCTGCATGTCTGTAAAAACCGCCCTCCAACGAGTCAAATTCTGTTACAGCATCCACAGGCCCGCCGTCAGCACCAAGCTTGCCAGCATCGTCCATACCCCCGCCGCCTTCAGCGGTACATCTCGCAAAAACGTACGCTCCCGATACGCACCAAATCCCTTCACATCCATCGCTCCTGCGGTTTGTTCCACACGGCGGATCGCCCCGGTGAACACCGTGACCAACTGGCCCCGCCACTGCGCTAGCCGTTCGGCAATCCCCCGCGGTTTGCGACCCAACCGAAGTTTACGGGCGGCGGCCGCCTGTCTTCCTTCCTCCGCAAGCAACGGCAAGAACGTCATTGCCAGCGATACGCCAAATACGAACCGGTAAGGCAGCTTTAATCGAGTCGATATCATCACAACAAAATCTTTGGGATTCGTGGATTCAATATACGCCAGCGAGGACAAAAATAAATTCACCAGCCGCAACGTCACGGCGGCAGCGTCCTCCAACGCATGGCCTGAAATCGGCAGGATTCCTCCGCCTCCGGCACCTCCCTCTTGAAGCTGCACCGCCAGCGCAGTAACCACAAATAACGGCAGGCCAAAGCCCAAAATCCAGGCGATACGCCGCAATAACCGCCCCCAGCCGATTCCTGCCCCCAGCTTGGCCCCCGCTGCCAATACAAGCAACAAGATTACCTGCCGCTCCAGCTCGTCCCAATGCATAGCAAGCGTAGCAATACAAGCTAACGCAACCAGCTTGCTTAGCGGATCCAAGTGGTGCAGCAGATCGCCGCTATATTTCTGCTCAGACTTCCTCATCGTTTATGTTGTTCCTCCCGAGTAATACTCTTTTTTCAGCAATGAATACATCAACAAATCCACAAAACCTCTCTCCGTCTTCTGATATTCCCGAAGCAACCCCTCTTCCACAAACCCAAATCCTTTCAGCAACTTACGGGAAGCTCCGTTGCGCGGATCGACCAGCGCTTCAATCCGGTTCAGTCCCATCGTCTCATAGCCGTACGCAAGCAACATTCGCAGCGCCTCCGACATATACCCGTGCCCCCAATATTCGCGGCCTAGGTCATAGCCGATTTCCCCGCGATAAGCCCCGGCCAGCTCCCAAACATTATAGCCGCAGCTGCCGATCAGCTTCTGTTCTTCCTTCAGCTCGATACCGAAACGGAGCGCATCCTCGCTCTCGGATAAACCGTTCAGCAGGTTAATCATTTCCCAAGCATCCTCCACCGAAGCAAACGGTGGAACATTCATATACTTAGTGACTTCCGGATCGCTCCAATACCGAAACATCACCTCGGCATCGCTTCGCTCCATCCGCCGCAGCCGCAGCCGTTCGCTTTCCAGCACAGGTATGTCTCCGCCGCATTTGTACACGTTCGCCTTCCTCCCTTTCCACTTGTGGTCATGGATCGCAGCATCTTTAACTAGCTAATCATATCGGAATGGGCACGTCAAAGGGACAGGAGAAATTTTCCCTACGGCGATTTTCCTTCCAACTTTTCGGTGATACTATAAAAGCGTAAGAGAGCTTCATGGATAGGCTCGCAAGGAGGAACCAGCAACATGGTATTTACGATCGTTATTTTGTTTTTCATGCTGATTGTTTTGGCATTCGTAACTGGTCTGCCGCGTTTTGCGGTGCGCCAAATCACCCAGATGCGACTGCAGACGAACGAGAGCATCTACGAGTATTTGGAACGAACCGGGGTATTTACGCGCGACCAATTCGAACGGCTGCCGAAACGACAAGTTCAAGTCCGATCCCGAGATGGGCTGAAGCTTAACGGGTATGTTTTGGAACTGTTTCCGGGAAGACAACGCTGGATGATCATCGTCCACGGCTATACGGTTTCCTTGCTCGCTTCCACGCAATACATTGACGTGTTCCGGAAGGCAGGGTTTAACATTCTGCTGGTCGATCAACGTCGACATGGCGGCAGCGAGGGGGATTACACGACCTATGGATATCAGGAAAAATACGATGTCCAAGCCTGGGTCAACTGGATTTTGGAGAATTACGGGGAAAAGAGTGTGATCGGCCTGCATGGCCAATCGTTGGGGGGTGGAACGGTGCTGGAGTATCTTACCATCGCCCATCCAAACGTGAGATTTGTGATCGCGGACTGCCCTTACTCGGATTTGACGGAGCTCATTCGACATCAGATCACCAAGCTGAACAAGCTTCCAGCCAAACCGCTCTTGCCGCTGGTCGATAAGCTGCTGCATCGCAAAGCCGGCTTCCGGCTGCATCAGGTCAGCCCGATTAAAGCCGTTGAGAACAGCACGCTGCCGGTGTTGTTTATCCACGGGACGGAGGACAACTACGTTCCCACTTATATGAGCCGGGAGATGTATCAAGTGAAGCCTGAACCTAAAGAACTGCTGCTCGTGGAAGGCGCGGTTCATGCCAATGCATACGGCATCAATCCGAAGCGGTATACCGAAGTGGTCCATGCCTTCATCGAGAAGGCTCTTGGCGCAGAAATGCCTGAGGCGACCGCTTATTTGCCTAGCATTTGACTTTGGGCCATCACAATATACTGATCCAGACGCTGGCTTAATTCCAGAATGGTGCCGCTGCTGAAGTCATCTTGGGTAGCGGCATTCATCAACTCCATACGCAAATGCTCGATGGTTGCCTTCAAGTCGTTGCTGATTTTATTATTGGTACGGCTTGCGCTTCGGAGAGATTGAGGTACCATAAAAATCACCTTTTCATTAATCTTGTCCCTATTTTATCGCATGATGCCAAAAAACATATTTTGCAAATTTGATAAAAAATAGCACTCAGTGTCGGACTTTGTAAGATTTTAACGCCCCCTTACCATCTGGGTGCTATCACTCGACAAAAAACTCCTTTATAATAGACCTATCGCTGCCGGCAACCTGATCACGCCGTCAGTTTTAAGGAGGAATGATGCATGTTTCATGCCAATGAATATAGCGGTACCCGCAAAGAGCAGCAGCAAGCGGTCTTGTCGCAGCTTCAAGCTCTCATCAGCGGAGAAACGAACCAGGTAGCCAATTTAGCTAATGCGGCTGCCCTGTTGAACCATTACCTGGATGATATCAACTGGGTGGGCTTTTACTTATACGACGGCAACGAGCTCGTGCTCGGACCGTTTCAGGGCCTACCGGCCTGCATTCGGATCCCGCTTGGCAAAGGAGTCTGCGGCACCAGTGCAGAACGCCGCGAAACGCTGCGGGTGGAGGATGTCCACGCTTTCCCGGGCCATATTGCCTGTGATGCAGCATCCAACAGCGAAATCGTCGTGCCCATCGTGAAGGAGGACCGGCTGATCGGCGTTCTGGACATCGATAGTCCGCGGAAAGGTCGGTTTGACGCAGAAGACCAAGCGTTTCTTGAGCAATTCGTGGCGACGCTGGTTCAACAGCTGCCAGTTCCCGCTTAAAGGCGGATAACCGAAGCTTACACTGACTGCGCCAGGTTACGATTCCTGCAAAAATGCAGTTTTTCTCGCTCGAAACGCCGAATTTCCGGAAATGAGCAGAAAAAAAACGCCACAAGTAAACGAAAGCGCGAGCCTAGGGCCAAACGAAACGGCCATCTAAGCTCGCGCTTTTTCACCTATACCCGACGCCGACGCCGGCTAATTCCCGTTCAAAGTACATCCTCCCCCGGTTT
>Ga0310834_100825_pt1 | contig 25840 bp, 18 predicted proteins | sample SM_ome_2_FD_201314 | JGI IMG/M metagenome (GOLD analysis project Ga0310834, IMG submission 201314) | Sorghum-adapted microbial communities enriched on stacked mutant (SM) sorghum from Joint BioEnergy Institute, Emeryville, California... ... | reverse complement strand
CGGATCACCCCCGCATGCGCGGGGAAGAGTCCGTCAGCCTGGAGGTCGGCAACGGCTACGCCGGATCACCCCCGCATGCGCGGGGAAGAGCCGAGCTGCTCATTCGGCGGCACCAAGCCGTGAGGATCACCCCCGCATGCGCGGGGAAGAGGCGCTGCAGGGGATCCGCCCCGGCGCCCGGTGCGGATCACCCCCGCATACGCGGGGAAGAGAGCATGCTGTACGGCTCGATCGCGGCCACGAACGGATCACCCCCGCATGCGCGGGGAAGAGGATAGCTCGGCGCACATCCATGACTTGCCCGCCGGATCACCCCCGCATGCGCGGGGAAGAGGACGAGTCCGGTACCGCGGCGCTGCAGGCGTTCGGATCACCCCCGCATGCGCGGGGAAGAGTCGAGTGTCTCCCCGTCCGCCCCCGTGCTGTGCGGATCACCCCCGCATGCGCGGGGAAGAGCCGACCCCATCTGGATCCTGGATCATCGTTAGCGGATCACCCCCGCATGCGCGGGGAAGAGCGCGCCCGCGACGCGAACGACATGCCGAGCTGCGGATCACCCCCGCATGCGCGGGGAAGAGTCGCACCGGTCGGCACCGAGAAGCCGGCCGACCGGATCACCCCCGCATGCGCGGGGAAGAGTACCGGCCCGCGTCGAGCGAGTGATCGTCCGCCGGATCACCCCCGCATGCGCGGGGAAGAGAGCCGGGCGCGGGCCTTGGCGTCAGCGATGCCCGGATCACCCCCGCATGCGCGGGGAAGAGGAGCGGCGACAGCAGCAGACGTTCAACATCCGGGGATCACCCCCGCATGCGCGGGGAAGAGCGCTCCAGACCCCGGCCCACAGCCTCAGTCTGCGGATCACCCCCGCATGCGCGGGGAAGAGCACCAGGGGCGAAACCTAAACGGTTGCCCAAACGGATCACCCCCGCATGCGCGGGGAAGAGAACCGCCTCTGATCCGAGATGGCGCCAACCAGGGGATCACCCCCGCATGCGCGGGGAAGAGGCCGCCGCCGACAGGTCCGGCGCGCTCGATAGCGGATCACCCCCGCATGCGCGGGGAAGAGCTCACCATGGTGCCCTCCGGCGACGGGGAGACCGGATCACCCCCGCATGCGCGGGGAAGAGAACCGACAAAACGGCCACCGATTCGAGCGCTCCGGATCACCCCCGCATGCGCGGGGAAGAGGCCGGCGGTGTGCCGGTGACCTGCTACCGGGTGGGATCACCCCCGCATGCGCGGGGAAGAGGCCGGTAGGCTTGCTGGTCATCATCTGGACTCCGGATCACCCCCGCATGCGCGGGGAAGAGCGCTGTCAGGTTCGGACACTTCCACACCTCGGCGGATCACCCCCGCATGCGCGGGGAAGAGGGTAGAGGCCGGCGGGTCACTGCCCCAGTCCTCGGATCACCCCCGCATGCGCGGGGAAGAGGTACCGTCCGCATCACGCAGAACGAAGATCAGAGGATCACCCCCGCATGCGCGGGGAAGAGGTTGACAGTCAGCGTGACGGTCCGCTCCCACGGGGATCACCCCCGCATGCGCGGGGAAGAGGCCCAGTTGCGGTCGCCGCCGCTGATCCGCCACGGATCACCCCCGCATGCGCGGGGAAGAGCTCCTCGCCCCTACGATTCCCCTAAAGATGATCGGATCACCCCCGCATGCGCGGGGAAGAGCCGACCGAGACGTGCATGTGCTGCGTGTGCGGGGGATCACCCCCGCATGCGCGGGGAAGAGGCCACGTACGACACCGCCGAGGTGACGGCGGTCGGATCACCCCCGCATGCGCGGGGAAGAGCGCACGGACGGCTCGGGGTCCAGGCCCTGCCACGGATCACCCCCGCATGCGCGGGGAAGAGGACGTCCACCGGCCCCAGGTAGTAGCGTTCCTCGGATCACCCCCGCATGCGCGGGGAAGAGCGCCACCGGGTCATCCTTGCCACCCCGGTCGTCGGATCACCCCCGCATGCGCGGGGAAGAGGTGGCCGTTGCCTGGGTCCGCCAGATCCCCGGCGGATCACCCCCGCATGCGCGGGGAAGAGCAGTTCCGACAGCCCCCACGACCGTCGGTCGGCGGATCACCCCCGCATGCGCGGGGAAGAGACCCTCCGCCACCACCCCGGCCCCCGTCGGGTCGGATCACCCCCGCATGCGCGGGGAAGAGGCTCTCGCCCGTGATGGTGTCCAACAGGTCCTCGGATCACCCCCGCATGCGCGGGGAAGAGCGCCACGTACGTGTCGGCCTCCCGGGCCATCGCGGATCACCCCCGCATGCGCGGGGAAGAGGGCTGTTAGCCGCCGAGCGCGCGCCTGACGGCGGATCACCCCCGCATGCGCGGGGAAGAGCCCGGCAGGGACTTGAGCCACTCCCAGGCGGACGGATCACCCCCGCATGCGCGGGGAAGAGAGCATCACCCCGTGGTCTGGGCAGTACCGCTTCGGATCACCCCCGCATGCGCGGGGAAGAGGTGTGGATGGACCGTTCGTGGGAGCGACTGTGGGGATCACCCCCGCATGCGCGGGGAAGAGCGGTAGCCGTCGCGGATCGGCACGATCCGCGCCGGATCACCCCCGCATGCGCGGGGAAGAGACCGCGTCGGCACGGACCTCGTTCCGCGCTGCCGGATCACCCCCGCATGCGCGGGGAAGAGACTTCCTGACCTGCACCGCTAAAGATCAACAAACCAGAACTTCCTCACCCTCATCGACGGCCTCAGCTATGGATCCCTGTCGTGGCTGTCGGGCTCTGACCCTACGACCCAGTCAGCTCCCGCGCCAACCCGTCCGCCGTCGACCCCCAACCCTGCCGAGCAGGCGTCGACTCGGACGACTGGCGAAGCCCTCCACGAGCATGAGGACCTGGAGCGCCTCACCGGCTCTCACATCTCCGGAGCATTCCCGCGAAGGAGAGGGATGCGGACGCGTACCGCGACCAGGCCACAGGTTGGATCACTACCAACGGTCCATGGAAACGATCTTTGACCCAGATCTTAATGAAACTAATTCGCAATCTTGTGTCGGCTACCCAAATTGTCGTACCGCCGTGTTTGCATCCGGATGCCTCACAGGCGGTCGTGGGAGGAGGTAGCCGAATTGGATCTAGGTCACGAGAAGGTCGATCCTGCGATCTGGGGCAAGTCTCGGCATCTCCCGGTGCCATATCCGCTGCTCTGGCACTTGATCGACACCGCCGCCGTTGCCGCAGCGCTGTGGGATCGCTTCCTGACCCCAAACCAGCGGAGGGTTATCGCGGAAGGGCTGGGCACCGACGTCACCCACGCGAGATCGTTGATCATGTTCTGGGCGGCGCTACACGATGTCGGCAAGGCGACACCTGGCTTTCAGAAACTAGACAAGATCGCGTTCGCCGCGCTACGGAACAGCGGTCTGTATGAGGACACCGCAGGCGACGGTTCGCTGGGGCACGACACCGCCGGCCAGTTGGCCTTACCTGCCCTCCTGGCCCTCCTTGGGTATCCACAGTCGGCTCGACGTGTCAGTAGCCGCCTGACGTACCGCGTTGCTCAAGTCGTCGGCGGGCACCACGGACGCTTCCAACTGACGAGTGGTTCCCATGGTGGCCGGTTGCAACTGGGCGAGGGCGGCTGGGCGCGCCAGCGGGCGGCACTGGTGCGGGCGGTGCATGAGGCGGTCGGGTCGCCTGAACCACCGCCGGCCATGAGCGCGCCGGTCAGCGTCCTGGTCACCGGGCTGGTGATCCTCGCCGACTGGCTGGCCAGCCAGGAACACTTCCTACGCCGGCAGCTGCCACGGGTACCACAGCACACAGACGCCGCCGTGGTCTCGGCCCATCTCGCGGCCCTGGCAGGGCCCGCCGCCGCCCTGCTCGACGAGGCTGGCCTGGGGACACCGTCGTTCCGCACCGCGGGCTTCGAGGACATGTTCGGGAAACACCCCAACGCGCTTCAGCGGTCGATCATCGATGAGCTGCTGCCAGTCATCGATGGTCCAGGGCTGGCGATCGTCACGGCGGCGACGGGCAACGGGAAGACCGAAGCCGCGTTGGTGGCTACCCGAAGGTTGGCCGAGGTGTGCGGTGCGAACGGGTTCTTCTTCGCCCTGCCGACCATGGCGACCTCGGACGAGATGTACCTCCGGGTGCGGGACTTCGCCACCAAGCTGGCCGCAGGTCCGGCACCGGTCACCCTGCTGCACAGCCTGTCGTGGCTGAACGCGGAGTACAGGGCCCGCACCGCCGGCGGCATCGGCGATCCCGGCACGGTGCTGTCCGACGACTCAAGTCCCGACGTGATGCCCACGGATTGGCTACGGGGCCGCAAGCGCGGGCTGTTGGCCCCGATGGCGGTAGGCACGATCGACCAGGCCCTGCTCGCCGCACTGACCACCACGCACAACGCACTACGTCTACTCGGCCTGTCCGGCAAGGTGTTCGTCGTCGACGAAGCGCACGCTTACGACGACTACATGACCAGCCTGCTGCGTCGCCTGCTGAGCTGGCTCGGAGCATACGGATGCCCGGTCGTCCTGCTGTCGGCGACGTTGCCGTCGACGCAGGCGGCGTCGCTCGTGCGGGCGTACCAGGAAGGCGCTGGTGTCGAGCCGACCCCGGTGACCGTGCCCTATCCCGGTTGGACGTTCGTGCCAGCGGCCCACAAACGGGATCCGATCTCGATTTCGACGGCGGCGCGGGATGCGCTGGCGGCGAGTCGCAGCATGACGTTCGCGCTCGACGTACGCCCGGTTCGTCACCTCAGCGGGCCGGCACACGATCCAGCCGACCGCAGGGTCGTCGTGCGGCAGGTGCTGACGCCGGTCGCGGAACACGGCGGATGCGCGGCCGTGGTCTGCAACACGGTCAACGACGCCCAAGAGACCTACCGCGTACTCCATGACTGGGCGCCCCACGAGGTGGATGTGATACTGCTGCACTCCCGGTTCCCGGCTCGCCGCCGGGAGGAGCTCACGACGGACATTCGCAGGCGGCTGGGCAGGGACGGCGACCGTTCCCGTCCGACGATCGTCGTGGCCACCCAGGTGATCGAGCAATCACTCGACCTGGACTTCGACCTCCTGGTGACGGACCTGGCGCCGATGGCGCAGCTGTTGCAGCGGGCTGGCCGGTGCCACCGGCACGTCCGGCCGAGGCCGTCCTGGGCTGCGCAGCCGCGAGTGGTGGTCCTCGATCCGCGCGGACCGGACGGTGTCGCACACGTCAGGCCCACAGCGTGGGGCGACGTGTACGCGCGGTACCTGTTACGAGCCACGCACCTACGGCTGAAGGGAATCGACTCGATCACCGTTCCGCACGAGGTGCAGGAGCACATGGAAGCCGTCTATGTGCCCCAGCCGATCCACCACGACCCGGTGTTGAGCGCCGAGTATGACGCCTACCGAGCCGAGGCGATAGCGGCGCGCGGGACGGCTGAACTCGGCATCATCCCCGAGCCCGCCGAGGTCACCGACCTGGTGGCGCTCAGCCACACCGATACACCCGAGTGGCGCGCGTCCACCCGGCTGGGAGCCGAGTCGGACCGGCTGCTCTGCTGCTACCTCGACCCCGACGGTGGCCAGTGGCTCGACCCGCAGCAGCTCCACCCACTTCCCCAGGCTGGCTCTGGACCGGGCGGCCGGTTCACCGACGAAGAAGTGCGGAGAATCCTCCAGGAGACGATCCCGGTTCGGGCCGGTCTTCTCGAGGGATACAAGCCTCCCGCGGCGTTGCCGGCGAGCTGGAGCAAGAACGGTTGGCTCCGGGACCTCCGACCAATGTGGTTTGCGATCTCTCCAACGGGTCCCGTGCCCGCGATCTGGGGCCGCCGGATGGCATATCTCGACCCGGATCTCGGCCTTGTCGTTGCACCTGTGGATACGGGGTGAGAGTGGCTTTAGTCGTCTATCTGACGTTGGACTTTTCGGAACGCGAGTAGTTCAGCAGAATCAGGCGGTCTGCCCCTCAGGGAGTCGCACTCCATGACGAATTCATTCGATTTGATCGACCAGCCGTGGATTCCAGTGTCGGTTGGGCGTGAGTCCAAGATGGTGGGCCTACGCGAGCTTTTCGTGCGGTCGGCAGAGTTCGACGAACTCGCCCTTCCGGTACCGCCGGCCGCGTCAGGGCTGTGGCGGATCCTGTATGCGATCACGGCCCGCATCACCGGCTTGGATGTGCTGCGCGGAGCACAGTGGAAAAAGCGGCAGGAGCAAATCCTGGATCAGGGCCGGTTCGCCCCAGAAGACGTCGATGCCTACTTTACGAAGTACCGGGACCGCTTCAACCTGTTCGATCCCGATCGTCCCTGGATGCAGGACCCACGGCTGTCCGTCGAGTGTCCCAAGCCCTCGGGCGTCAACAAGCTGGCATTCGACCGGCCCGCAGGCAACACACAGGTGTGGTTCGGCCACCACACGGACAAGAACCCGGTTGCTCTGACGCCCCAGGAAGCAGCGTGGTATTTGATCGCGCAGCTGTACTACGGTGCTTCCGGGCAGTGTAGTGTCCGGAAGGTGGCCGGGCAGAAGTTCCTTAACAGTAATGCCGGTCCGCTGCGCGGCACCGTGTCATACCACCCACTCGGAGCCAACCTGTTCGAATCGCTGGTGGTGGGCGTGCCACCAGCAACGTCAGGGCAGGCCGAAGGGCCGGACCTGTGCCCATGGGAACGCGACGAGCTGCCCGACCCTCTCGGTGTGCCGTGGCCGGTGTCGTGGCCGTGCGGCGTGCTGACCGGCCGATCCCGGCACGCCGTGCTGCTGGTCCCGGACGCCGCCGGTGAAACCGTGACGAACGCGTACGTCACGTGGGCGTGGCGGCTGCCCGGGGCGGCGGCCGCCGACCCGTACGTCGTGCGGCTGCAAGACAAAAAAGGCAACTGGTACCAACGATCGGCCGACTACTCCCGGGCGCTGTGGCGAGACGTCGACGCCCTGCTTGGTGGCACCAGTGCCGTCAAGAGACACCGCCCCGACGTCATGGCTGCCGCTGCAGACCTTGAGCTCGACGGCCGAGTCCGTGCGTACGGATTCGATCAGGACGTGCAGAAGGCAAGGGACTCACAGTGGTACACCGCGAAGACCCCGCCGATCCTGGGTTGGTTGCGCGAACGCGACCCAGAGACCGCTGATGGGGTGGCCCTGATGGCCGGGGCAGCGGAGTCGGTCGGCGAACAGCTTGGCGCGGTGTTGCAGCAGGTCTGGCTGGAGGCCACCAACGCCGACAAAAATCGGAAAAGCCCGTGGGCTCGTGTGGGTCAGACGTACTACTGGGCGAAAGGCGAGGCCGTTTTCTGGGAACACGCGCATAACGGTCAATTCACTGAGGGCAGTCGAGCCTTCGTCCGCCTGGGGCACGAGGCTATCGATTACGCCATAGGCACAAACACCCACTTACCGCGGATAGCAAAGGCCGCGCAGTTGGCCCATCGCCGGCTGGCAGCTCCGTCGAAGAAAGGATCCGCCACGTGACGTCTACGGGCGTCGAAGAGAAGCCGCCCCGAGAGGGCGCCGAAGAAAAGCCGACCAAGAAGTTCGTGCGACAGATCACCGAGCAGTGTCTCCGGGATCGTGGCCGGCGTGCGGCGCTGCGTCGCGGTCTGCGCCGTCCTCCCGAGGAGGCGTACACCATGCACGCGGTTGTCGCCCCACTGCTGCCGCCGCGGCTGAGACGCGACCACGAGTACGCCTACTACGCCGTCGCGGCGATGATCGCGGCGTCCGTCCGGGACCAGCCGAACACCGATCCCGGTGACGGGGAAACCCCCGGCGTTGACGGCGTCGAAAAGGTGGCCGCTGCTGACGGCAATGCTGAACCAGGTGACCGCCCCAACCTGGGGCAGTCGTTGGCCTGGGCGGTGTGCCGTCCAGGGCCGGGCCGCCGCCCAATGAACCCCGCCACTGCTGAAAAACGGCTGCACCTGCTGGTTCGGCAGGGCTACCCAGGCGTTTACCAGCACCTGGCCGGTCTCGTACAGCGTCTCGGCGCGATCGAGGTCCAGGTGGACTGGGAGCAACTTCTCGATGACCTCTGCCAGTGGCGGTATCGCCGCGACCAGGTCGCCAAGCGGTGGCTCCAGGCGTACTACCGCACCGTGCATGAAGCCGACAGCCACGCCAAGCAGCAACCGAACTCAGAAGAGGAGGAAGCAGAATGATCGCCCGCTACATCGACATCCACGTGCTGCAGACCGTTCCGTACGCCAACCTCAACCGCGACGACCTAGGGTCGCCCAAGACCGTGCGCTTCGGCTACACCGACCGCACCCGGGTCTCCAGCCAGTCCTGGAAGCGCGCCGTGCGGGAGAAGTTGGAGAGTTGGTGTGGCAATGCAGCCAAGCGCACCCGATGCCTCCCGCAAGCGGTCCGAGAGCGCCTGACCAATCGGGGATGGGACCGGGAGCTGGCGGACTTCGCCGCCGCGCAGGTCATCGCCACCCTCTCCGCGATCGCGGGCAAGGACAAGGCATTCAAGCTGGACGAAAAAACCGGTGAGGCAAAGGTATTGTTCTTCCTGCCCGAGCGAGCTTTCGACGAGCTGGCCGACATCTGCGTACAGCAGCGTGATCGGCTCATCGGTCTCCGGTCCGGGACGATCAAGATTAAGAAGGGCGAAGCAGCGCTGCCGGCGGATCCGATAAAGGAGGTTATGCTTCGTCGCAACGAGGTGATCAACCTGTTCGGACGGATGTTGGCGGAGCTGCCAGACGCCAACGTAGACGGTGCTGTTCAGGTCGCCCACGCATTCACCACACACGGCACAGACCCGCAGGTTGACTTCTTTACCGCCGTGGACGACCTGAAGCAGGACGCCGAGCAGCTCGGCAGCGGACACATGGACAGCGCCGAGTTCAGCACCGGAACGTTCTACCGGTACGCCAGCCTCAACCTGAGGGACCTCGTCAAGAACGTCGGTGACGCCGCCACGGCGGTCGAGCTCACGACGGCCTTCCTCTCGACGTTCATCACGGCCATGCCGAAGGCGAAGAAGAACTCCACCGCACCGTTCACCGTGCCCGACCTGGCCTACATCGCGGTCCGCGGCGACCGACCGGTGTCGCTGGCCAGCGCCTTCGAGGCTCCGGTACGAGCCACGTTCGACGGTGGATACGCCGAGCCATCGCGTCGGCAGCTCTCCGACTACGCCGGCCGGATCTACCGGCTGCTCGGCAAGCATGGCCTGATCTACCACGGGCACGCCAGCATCGATGACAAAGGGCTGGAACAGCTCGGCGACACCCACCCCAGCTTCGACGACCTCGTCGCCGCCGCCGTCGCCGCCGCGAGGACGGAATGACGGGCCTGCTGCTGCGGCTGGCCGCGCCAATGCAGTCGTGGGGCGACCACAGCACCTTCACCGTCCGAGACACCGCCACCGTCCCGACCCGCTCGGCCCTGATCGGCATGATCGCCGCAGCCCAGGGCCGGCGACGCGGCGAGCCGGTGAGCGACCTCCTTGCCCTCGACTTCACCGTTCGCATCGACCGGCCGGGCACCGTCATGCAGGACTACCACACCGTCGGCGGTGGCCTGCCGCCCGCGCAAACCGTCCCCACCGCCGAGGGCGGCCGGAAGGAAAAGGGCAAGACCACGATCGTCTCGCGCCGGTTCTACCTGGCAGATGCCGTCTTCATCGTCGCGGTCACCGGCCCGGACAGCATCGTGGATCAGGTGCACAAGGCGCTGACGAGCCCGGTATGGGCTCCCTACCTTGGGCGCCGCTCCTGCCCTGTGGAACATCCGTTCCTACTGTCCGGCCCGATCAACGATGCCATCGGACACCTGGAACACCTGCCGCTGAACCGGATCCGTCCCGGCGGCAACAACGACACCGTCAGCGTGGACTTCGTGACCGGAGCGCCCGGCGACGGCGTGCCCGCCAGCCGGATGATGCTCAACGACGTACCCGTGGACCTGGAGCCGGTGGACGGGGATGAGCCCTCGCGACGGCGTCGCTATCTGACCCGCGAGGTCCACATCAGCACCCGCCGCCTGCCGGCCGGCCTGTGCGCCGGCATCGGCGAAACGTACCTAACCGCACTGGACGAATATCTGCGAGGAGTCCGAAGGTGACTGCCTGGCTGACCCGAATCGCACCCAACCTCCGCCACCCGGCAGCACGCCGGGACCTGTCCGACGTCACCGCCATGCACCGCAGGGTGATGTCCCTGGTGCCGGACGGCCTGGGCGATCAGGCGCGCCAACGGGCCGGTGTTCTCTTCCGGATCGACCACACCACCACCGGCCCGGTGCTGCTGATTCAGACCGCCCTGCCACCCGACCCGAGCCGGCTGCCCAGCGGTTACGGCACCATTGCCACCCGTGACATCAGTCCCCTACTCAAGGCCCTGACCACCGGAATGGCGGTGCACTATCGGATCGCCGCCAACGCGTCCAAGAAAGCCTGGAAAGGCGACAACGCCGGCAAGATCGTCGCGCTGTCCGGCCTGCAGGCCGAGCAGTGGTGGGAGCGCAAAGCCGAGGTTAACGGTCTCCAGCTACGCCACCTACGCACACAGCCGCAACCAGCCGCCCGTGGTCGCGCCGTCCCCGTATTCCACGCCATCACCCTCTTCGAGGGGCAGGCCGTGATCACGGACGTGGACCAGGTTCGCGCGGCGGTGCTGTCCGGTATCGGCCGTGGGCGCTCGTACGGCTGCGGGCTGCTCAGCCTCGCCCCTGCCCGGTGAGCGCCAACGCCCGGCAGCGGCTCGCCGCGCCGACCCTGGCCATGCTGCCCCGCGTGGCGGACTCGCTGAGCTTCCTGTACGCCGACATCGTCCGCATCGTCCAAGACGACACCGGAGTTCTCGCCCAGGTCGACACCCCGCGAGGAACCGAACGCGTCTACCTGCCCACCGCAGCTCTCAGCTGCCTCCTCCTCGGCCCTGGCACGTCGATCACCCACCGTGCCCTGTCCACCCTCGCCCGGCACGGCACCACGGTCGTCTGCGTTGGCTCCGGAGGCGTCCGCTGCTACGCCGGCATCACCCCCACCTCGCTGACCACCAGCTGGCTCGAAAAGCAGGTTCGGTGCTGGGCTGACGACAACAGCCGACTACAGGTAGCGGTACGCATGTACGAGCAGAGATTCGGCGAATCCGTGCCCGACGGCACCACACTGGCCCAGCTCCGCGGCATGGAGGGCCAACGTATGAAGGCGCTCTACCGGCTGCTGGCCCAGAAGTACCGAACCGGCAAATTCCGCCGCAACTACGACCCCGACGCGTGGGACTCCCAGGACCCGGTCAACCTCGCGCTATCCGCCGCCAGCGCCTGCCTGTACGGGGTGGTTCACGCCGTCGTCCTCGCCCTGGGCTGCTCACCGGCGCTCGGTTTCGTCCACAACGGCACCCAGCACGCCTTCGTCTACGACGTCGCCGACCTCTACAAGGCCAAGGTCACCGTGCCGCTCGCCTTTTCCCTGAGCACCTCCGCCCAGCCCGAGCGCGACGTACGACGCAAGCTGCGAGAAGAGTTCCGCCTGCTGAAGCTGATGCCGACGATCGTCACCGACATCCAGCGCCTGCTCGACCCCGACAACACCCCCAGGCAGCGGCAACCCGACGCCGGGATCATCTCCCTCTGGGACCCGGAGGTGGGCGCCGTGCCATCCGGTGTCAACTACGGGTCAGACCCTTGGGAGTGACATGGCCTCGATGGTCGTCCTCGCCACCACCGCCGTACCCGACCACCTACGAGGCGCCCTCAGCCGTTGGATGATCGAGGTCACCCCCGGCATGTTCGTTGGCACCCTCTCAGCCAAGGTTCGGGACGAGCTATGGAACGCCGCAAGCGCCGTCGTCGGCGACGGCGCCGCTGTCCTCATCCACCCAGCCGACACCGAACAAGGCTTCTCCCTACGGACCGCAGGGGAGCGCAGACGTTGCCCGATCGACTTCGATGGCCTCACACTCGTGGCGATGAGCCCAAAGGAAGCCCTCGATGCCACCCCCGACTCGCCCGAAGAAATCTGGCCGGAAGGCTGGTAAAACCGCAGGTCGCGAAGTGTCCTCCCCACGCACGTGGGGGTGATCCGACTCGTACGGGGTGACCTGGGGGGACCGCGCCGTCCTCCCCACGCACGTGGGGGTGATCCGCGGCCCCGGAGCTCCGGCGACGGCCTGGACGTGTCCTCCCCACGCACGTGGGGGTGATCCTTGATCAGCTCCGGTACGGGATCACAGTCGATCGTCCTCCCCACGCACGTGGGGGTGATCCGAGCACGTCGCCCCCGAAGCAGATCAAGACCGCGTCCTCCCCACGCACGTGGGGGTGATCCGCAGAAGGCAACGCGCAGCCCGCTACCCGGCATGTCCTCCCCACGCACGTGGGGGTGATCCGCCGCCATCGGCGACGGAGGGGTGCTCGCCGCCGTCCTCCCCACGCACGTGGGGGTGATCCCGCTGACGGGGCGTTCACCCCAGATAATCCGATGTCCTCCCCACGCACGTGGGGGTGATCCGCGGCCCCGGTCTCCGTGTGGAGACCGGGGCCGGTCCTCCCCACGCACGTGGGGGTGATCCGTGCTTCTCGACCAGATCGTCGTCCTCGTTGAGGTCCTCCCCACGCACGTGGGGGTGATCCGTAGTAGCGGGCCTCGTTGTCCTTGAGCAGGTCGTCCTCCCCACGCACGTGGGGGTGATCCGGACGCCGACGCTCCCCTGGATCGTCGCGGCGCGTCCTCCCCACGCACGTGGGGGTGATCCTCCATCGATGATCGTCAGCCCGGTCGGTGGGTGGTCCTCCCCACGCACGTGGGGGTGATCCGCCGGTCACGTGCTCCCGGCCGGCGTCGTCCAGGTCCTCCCCACGCACGTGGGGGTGATCCGCAGGTCGGCCAGCGCGGTCTGGGAAACGGGTGGTCCTCCCCACGCACGTGGGGGTGATCCGTAGTCGCCCTCACCCAGGTAGATCAGCGTGTTGTCCTCCCCACGCACGTGGGGGTGATCCGTTGCCCCAAAGCGAAGGAACGGTCTCAATGCCGTCCTCCCCACGCACGTGGGGGTGATCCGGCGTTTCCGCCGGGGCTGAGGCCGCCCAGGAGGTCCTCCCCACGCACGTGGGGGTGATCCGACGGTCCAGCGGTACCTGTCCGGTCGCCGGACGTCCTCCCCACGCACGTGGGGGTGATCCGACCGTCCGACGCGCACTAGACGAGCTAGAGGCGTCCTCCCCACGCACGTGGGGGTGATCCCCGGCCCAAACACCCGGTCGCCGGGGCGGCGGCGTCCTCCCCACGCACGTGGGGGTGATCCGCCGTAGCCGGCGCAACACCTCGCCGATCGTGGGTCCTCCCCACGCACGTGGGGGTGATCCACTCATCCCACGGCATACCAAATGCTGTCTGCCAGTCCTCCCCACGCACGTGGGGGTGATCCATGGCCGCCGGTCTGCGGGTTGCGCAGCCACACGTCCTCCCCACGCACGTGGGGGTGATCCGGTTGAACGCTTCGAACAGGTCCGGGCTGGTGGGTCCTCCCCACGCACGTGGGGGTGATCCGCCGACGATCTGCCCGTTCTCGTCCCGCGTGTAGTCCTCCCCACGCACGTGGGGGTGATCCGGCGTGTAATGGCCCGCAACCACGCCAACATGTGTCCTCCCCACGCGCGTGGGGGTGATCCGGTCCACTCAGGGGCGAGTGGAAACCTGGTGTTGTCCACCCACGCCCGATCCAGTTGCGCCGGCGGACCCGGTGCCGGCACGATCATCAGTGGACGCGTCCACAGTGCCTGTCCACAGCAGACCACCCCGGTGGTCACGGTTCGGCCGATCGTCCAGGCTACGGTTGCGCGCCCAGGCCCGGAGTCGACAACGCCAGGTCCGCTCGCTCCGGCAGAACCCGCCCGCTGAAACCTGAAGATGCCCGCCAATACCGACGGGACGCGACATCGGCGGACCGTCCGGCGGCGTGAAGGTGAGGATCCCGTGACGTGTCCGGCGTGTGGAGAGGTCGCCGAGCCCGGGGCGACGTACTGCCTGCGGCCCGAGTGCGGGGCCCGGCTGGACCCGGGTGACCCCGTCGAGGCGCCCGAACCGGCCGACGCGACCGACTCGGCGAAACCGGCGGACCCGGCGGTGTCGGGCGGCCCGGCCGACAAGGAGGGTTCGGCCCGGCCGGCGGGTGCCGCCGTGGTGGCGATGCCGACGTCGTCGGAGCGCAGGAGCGTCAGACGCGGGCGCGCGGGCGCCCGGTCCACGAACCCCGGGCCGCAGGACACCGGACGGAGGAGCCTCCGCCGGGCGACCCCGGCGCGCACGAGCACGGGACAGACGGGCGCCGGGCGGGACAGCGTCGGACGGCAGGACACGGAGCCCACGCGGCGCGCCACCCAGCCGTCACGCCGCGTCACCGCGCCCGCGAGCGGCGCGATGACGGTGGCCGACACACCGCCCGTGCCGGTGACCGCCAAGGAGAACGACGGCCCCGGCCCGGCGCCGGCCCGCAACTGGATCGCCGCCGCTGCCGCCGCCGCGGTCGGGCTGGCGCTGGCCGGCGCGGTCGCCGTGATCGTCCGCGGCGGCGGGCCGGAGCAGCAGCAGGTGGCCGAGCCGCCGCCCTTCTTCCCCACCGCCCAGACCGTACCCGCCGGTGTCCTGCCCTCACTGCCGGTCGACCCGACCCCGGCGGCGAGCACGCCCGCGGGCACCCTGCCGGCCCCGACCGGCGTGGCCGAGACCGGTCGCCCCGAGGACGGTCGCACCCCGACCGGCGGCAGCGGCGGGAACGACGCCCGCCAGCCGGCGGGCGGCCAGGGGGCGACCGACACCGACCGGCGCTCGTCCGGGGGCCAGGGGTCCACCCCGACCAGGACGACGGCGCCGGCCACGACCAGACCACCGGCCACGACGAAACCGGCCGCCACGACCAAACCACCGACCGCCACCAAGTCGCCGACGAAGTCGCCAACGAAGTCGCCGACCAGGTCGACGCAGGCCTCCATCAGCGCCTCCGCGTCGGCCTACTGCTACAGCGACGGGTCGTGGGCCGTCCGGATCACCGGTCGGATCGTCAACGGCAGCGCGTCCGAGGTGTGGGGATACGTGCAGGGCGAAAGCTGGGCGTACATCGGGATCCCGCTGGGCAGCGGCACCTCCTTCTCCGGGATCATCGACCCGGCCTGGGCCACCGGCGAGCTGCGCCGGTCGTCGACCCAGTGGTACGTCAGCGCCGTCGTCAACGGGCGGGAGATCGTCTCCCCGACGTACACGGTCAACAGGAGCTGCTGACCCGGCCCGTCGGGGCGCGGACGGGCCGGCCGCCGGCCCCGTGGCGCCCGCGGCGAGAAATCACACTCGCGCGTGGCGACACGCGGAGCACGACCGGTCCGTGACAGGATGCGGCGTGTCTCCGTTGCGCGCCGCCACCGCTGACGGCTCCCCCAGCGTCGCCGTGCCCTTCGTCGCAGACCTGCACATCCACTCGAAGTACTCCCGGGCCTGCAGCCGGGACCTCACCCTGCCCAACCTGACCTGGTGGGCCCGGCGCAAGGGCATCAGCCTCCTCGGCACCGGCGACTTCACGCACCCCGCCTGGTACGACCACCTGCGCGAGTCACTGCGCCCGGCCGAACCCGGGCTCTACCGGCTCAACCCGGAAGCCGAACGCGAGGTCAACCGGAAGCTGCCACCCCGGCTGGCCAGCGCCGCCGAGGCCGCCCCGATGCGGTTCATGCTCAGCGTGGAGATCTCCACCATCTACAAACGGGACGACCGGACCCGGAAGGTGCACCACCTGATCTACCTGCCGGACCTGGACGCCGTCGCCCGGTTCAACACCGCGCTCGGCCGGATCGGCAACCTCGGTTCCGACGGCCGCCCGATCCTCGGTCTCGACTCCCGCGACCTGCTGGAGATCACCCTGGAGGCCAGCCCCGACGGCTACCTCGTGCCGGCGCACATCTGGACCCCGTGGTTCTCCGCGCTCGGCTCCAAGTCCGGCTTCGACGCGATCGCGGACTGCTACGCCGACCTCGCCGAGCACATCTTCGCCGTCGAGACCGGGCTGTCCTCCGACCCGTCGATGAACTGGCGGGTGTCCAGTCTGGACGCCTACCGCCTGGTGTCCAACTCGGACGCCCACTCCCCGGCGGCGCTGGCCCGGGAGGCGACCCTGTTCGCCACCGACCTGGACTACTTCGCCATCCGGGAGGCGCTGCGCACCGGCAACGGCCTGCACGGCACCATCGAGTTCTTCCCGGAGGAGGGGAAGTACCACGCCGACGGGCACCGGCTGTGCGGGGTCAACTGGGCACCCCAGCGCACCCGGGAGGCCGGCGGGCGCTGCCCCGAGTGTGGCAAACCGCTCACCGTCGGCGTCCTCAGCCGGGTCGAGGACCTGGCCGACCGGCCCGAGGGGTACGTCCCGCCGAACGCCCCCCGGGTCGTCCACCTGATCCAGCTCGCCGAGATCCTCGGCGAGGTCAACGGGGTCGGGCCGAAGTCGAAGACCGTGGAGGGGCAGCTCAACGAGCTGGTCTCGGCGCTCGGCCCGGAGCTCGACATCCTCACCGTCACCCCGCCGGAGGACATCCGCCGGGTCGGCGGCGAACTGCTCGCCGAGGCGATCGAACGGCTGCGCCGCGGCCAGGTCCGCCGGGTGCCGGGCTACGACGGCGAGTACGGCGTGATCTCGCTCTTCGAGCCCGGCGAGCTCACCGCGGCCCGGAACAGCCAGCCGGGCGACGACCTCTTCGCCGACGCGCTGTTCGACGTACCGGTGCCGCGGCAGCGACCACCGGCGAAGCCGAAGCCGGCGTCCCGGGACCGGAGCACGGCGGCGGGCGGGTCGGCCGAACCGGCCACCCGGCGCCGGTCGAAGGCGGCCCCGGCCGAGCCCGAGCCGCCGCTGCCTCCGGCGCCGTCCCCGCACGAGCCGTTCGAGCCGATGCTGGCCGGCATGGAGGAGGTCGGCACCGGGCTGCTGGACCGGCTCGACGCGATGCAGCGGGTCGCCGCGTCGGCCCCGGGCGGGCCGCTGCTGATCGTCGCCGGCCCGGGAACCGGCAAGACCCGGACCCTGACCCACCGGATCGCGTACCTGTGCGCCGAGCTGAACGTCTACCCGGAGCACTGCCTGGCGATCACCTTCACCCGGCGGGCCGCCGAGGAGCTGCAACACCGGCTCGAAGGGCTGCTCGGGCCGGTCGCCGAGGACATCACCGTCGGCACCTTCCACTCCGTCGGCCTGACCATCCTGCGGGAGAACGCGAAGGCGGCCGGGCTGCCGGCCGACTTCCGCATCGCCGACGACACCGAGCGGGCGGCCGCCCGCGCCGAGGCCGGTGACGACGACGCCGCGTACGTCAAACTGCTGCGCGCCGCCGACCTGGTCGACCTGGACGAGCTGGTCAGCCTGCCGGTGGCGCTGCTGCGCGACCACCCGGAGCTGGTCGAGCGGTACCGCGACCGGTGGCGGTGGATCTTCGTCGACGAGTACCAGGACGTCGACGCCACCCAGTACGAGCTGCTGCGGCTGCTCAGCCCGCCCGACGGCAACCTCTGCGCGATCGGCGACCCGGACCAGGCGATCTACTCGTTCCGGGGTGCCGACGTGTCGTACTTCCTGCGGTTCTCGCAGGACTTCGTCGACGCCCGGCTGGTCCGGCTGACCCGCAACTACCGGTCCTCGGCGCCGATCCTGGCCGCCGCCGTCCAGGCGATCGCGCCGTCGACCCTGGTCCGGGACCGGCGGCTCGACCCGGCCCGGCTGGACCCGGGCGCGCCCCTGGTCGGCCGCTACCCCGCGGCCTCCGTCGCCGACGAGGCCGACTTCGTGGTCCGCACCATCGACGAACTCGTCGGCGGCCTGTCGCACCGGTCGCTGGACTCGGGGCGGATCGACGGCCACACCTCGAACGTCTCCTTCTCCGACATCGCCGTGCTCTACCGGACCGACGCCCAGGCGGCGCCGATCCGCGACGCGCTGGCGCGGGCGAACATCCCGGTGCAGAAGCGGTCGCACAACCGGCTGCGCGACCTGCCGGGCGTGGCGGCGATCGCCCGCGAGCTGCGGCACGCCGACGGGCTCGGCGGTTCGGTCGCCGCCCGGGTGCGGCTGGCCGGCCAGGTCCTCGCGCAGCGGTACGCCACCCCGACCCTCGACACGACCAGCGGGGTCACCCCGGAGGACATCTGGACGGCGGTGGACGTGCTGACACCGCTGGCCCACCGTTGCGGCGACGACGTGGCCTCGTTCCTCAGCCAGATCGCCACCGGCGCCGAGGTGGACGCGCTCGACCCGCGCGCCGAGGCGGTCACCCTGCTGACCCTGCACGCCGCCAAGGGCCTGGAGTTCCCGGTGGTGTTCCTGGTCGGCTGCGAGGACGGGCTGCTCCCGCTGCGGCTGCCCGGCACGACCCCGACCGAGGCCGAGATCGCCGAGGAGCGGCGGCTGTTCTTCGTCGGTCTGACCCGGGCCCAGGACCGGCTCTACGTCAGCCACGTCCGGCGGCGGCTGCGGCACGGCCAGGAGCGGGAGTGCGCGCCGTCGCCGTTCCTCGACGCGATCGACGCCGGGCTGTTCGAACGGCTCGGCGACAGCGCGCCACGCCGGCCGAAGGACCGCCAGTTGCGGTTGCTGTGATGCGCGTGAGCCTGTCGCGGGCTCACGCTACCGTGACCACAGCAGGAACGTGACCAGGGCTGGCCAGCCTCTGAGGTGGAGCAGGAGGATCCCCGATGGCGAACTACGGACCGCCGGGCGGCCAGTATCCCGGCTCGCCGCAGGAGCCCTGGTCACCGCGGGTGTCCTGGTCACCGCAGCAGGAGTCCTGGTCGCAGCAGGACCGGGAACCCACCGGTGAGTACCGCCAGCCCGCCGACCCGTGGGGCGACAACAGCCCGATCGGTGGGGACGGCCAGTTCGGCGCGGGTGGCCCGTTCGGCGCGAACGACGGGTACGGCGGCGCGGGGCAGTACGGCGGGGGCGACCGCTGGGGCGCCGCGTACCCGGGTGCGGCGGGCCACCCGGGATCGGCGGGCCACCCGGGATCGGCGGGCCACCCGGGATCGGCGGGCCACCCGGGTACGGTGCCCGGCCAGCCCGACCCGGGGGCCGGCTACCCGCCGGCCACCCCGTACCACGCCGGGCAGGGCACGCCGCCGCACCCGGCCGGTCCCGTCTCGCCGCCACCCGGCTGGACGGCCGCGTCGGAGCCGATGTGGAACGCCTCCCCAACCGACTCCGACTGGTCGACACCCCAGCCGGTGCCGCCGCCGAGGCGGGGTGTCGGCCGGCTCGTCGCGACGGCCGTCGTCGCGCTCGTGGTGCTGGCCGCCACCGGGGTCGCGATCGGCATCTACGTCTCGGGGCGGGAGACGCGGACCCTGCACACCCAGCCGAGCACCCCGGCGACCGACGACGTGCAGACGGTGACCGGGTCCCCCGAGAGCGCCACACCGACCCGGACCGCGGCGGCCGCCGCGCCCTCCACCGACGCCCGGTTCGTCAAGGTGGGGCAGTGCGTCGAGAACCGGGGCACCGCGCGGCGGCCGATGCTGGTCATCACCGAGTGCGGCCCGAAGACGTACGAGGTGCTGGTGCGGATCGACGAGCCGACGACCGGCGAGGACGACGCGAAGGCCAAGTGCGCGAACGTGAAGGACTACACCAACTACTACTACTTCAACAGCGAGCTGGACGACCTGGACTTCGTCCTCTGTCTCAAGCAACGATAACGGCCCCGGGCGGCTCGACACCGTCACCCACAATGTGACGCGGAGCTTGAGGGCTTCCGCACCGTACCGCGGCGTCACTCCCACCACTCCACACCAGTCACCCCAGGTCCCGCGTGCCGCCGGCAGGCGTGACCCCGACCCTGGAGCAACATGTCGATCTACGGCTCCCCAAGTTCTGGCCAGCCCGAAGACCCCCAGCAGCCAGCCGCCCCGGCAAGCCCGCCGGCCGGCGGCTACCCGCCACCACCGGCGGGAGGCTACCCGCCGCCGTCCGGCGGCTACCCCACCCCGCCGGGCTCGGCCTACCCGCCGCCCGGCGGCAGCTACCCACCCCCACCGGGCACCGGCTACCCGACCCAGCCGACCACCGGCTACCCGTCCACGCCGGGCACCGGCTACCCGGCCCAGCCGTCGTCGCAGGGTGAGTGGGGTCAGCCGCCGACCAGCGGCGGTCCACAGCCGACGTACGGGACGCCCGCGTCGCCGTACGGCGCGTCCGCCACCCCGTACGGGCAGCCCGGCGCGGGATACGGTGCCCCCGGCGCTCCCGGCACCCCTGGTACGCCCGGCGCCCCCGGCACGCCCGAGCCGCCGAAGAAGGGCAACGGCCTGAAGGTCGGCCTCATCGTGGGCGGGATCCTGCTCCTGCTGCTGTGCGCCTGCGGCATCGGCGGGGTCATCTGGGTCCTCAACTCCGACAACGACGAGCCGACCGCCACCTCGACCACCTCGGCACAGGCCAGTCCGTCCGCCGAGCCGAGCCCGTCGCGCACCACCTCGCGACCGTTGCCCAGCCGGGATGCCCAGGACTACTACCAGAAGGGCGACTGCCTGGTGAACGACGGCACCAACGACGACCCCGAACTGCGCAAGGTGCCGTGCGGCCCGAACACCTACGAGGTACTGTCCCGAATTCCGTTCACCACGGACGGTGACCGGTGCAAGACCGACCCGATCTTCGGCGCGCCCGAGGCCGACGCCAACTACGTGCACGACGACTCGCTGGACATCGGCGACTACGTGCTCTGCCTGAAGAAGCGCTGAGCCGCGGCGGCAGCCGTGCCGGGGCGGCACCGGCGGGCGTACCGGCGCCCCCGGCGCGGCCGGCCCACCGGTCGCGCGGCCTCGCGGAGAACACCAGCGAAGACTAGGGCTGTCTAGCGTCCACGCTAGACAGCCCTAGTTTCTGGTCGAGACCCGGTCGCCGCGGCGTCGCCCCGGCTCCGGCCGCCGTGTCGTCCGCGGTGGCCGCCGGTGCGACGTCGCGAACCGTCGTCCGAAGGCGCCAAGGCCCCGGCGAACGCGAACCCCCGGCGAACACCCGGCGGACCGGGCCCCGCACCGCGACACACCTAGCCCGATCTAGCCATTTCTAGCCTGTCGGTTAGATGGCCAGATACGGTGCGATACGTGGATCCGGTGCGCAACCCGTACGCTCCCGGCGCCGGTCAGCGCCCGCCCGAACTCGCCGGCCGGGAGCGCGAGCTCGAGGTCTTCGACATCGTGCTGGAGCGCATCGCCCGGGGCCGGCCGGAACGCAGCCTCGTGCTCACCGGGCTGCGCGGCGTCGGCAAGACCGTCCTGCTCAACACCCTCCGGTCCCAGGCCATCGGCCGGCTGTGGGGCACCGGCAAGATCGAGGCCCGGCCCGACCAGTCGATCCGCCGCCCGATCGCCGCCGCCCTGCACATGGCGATCCGGGAACTCGCCCCCCGGCACCGCGCCCCCGACCGGATCGACGACTTCCTCGGCGTGCTCAAGGCGTTCGCGCTGCGCGCCGCCCCGGCCGGCGGCCGGGGCTCCGGCGGCGGCCCCGGGCGGCTGCGCGACCGGTGGCAGCCGGGCATCGACGTACCGGCGGCGAGCGGACGCGCCGACTCCGGTGACATCGAGATCGACCTGGTGGAGCTCTTCACCGACGCGGCCGAGGTCGCCGCCGACGTCGGCACCGGCGTCGCCCTGTTCGTCGACGAGATGCAGGACCTCGGCCCGGAGGACGTCTCCGGGCTCTGCGCCGCCTGCCACGAGCTGTCCCAGCTGGGCGCGCCGCTGATCGTGGTCGGCGCCGGGCTGCCACACCTGCCGGCCGTGCTGTCGGCCGCGAAGTCGTACTCGGAACGGCTCTTCCGCTACCAGCGGATCGACCGGCTGGACCGGATCGCCGCCGACCAGGCACTCTGCGCGCCGGCCGCCCGGGAGGGCGTCGAGTACGAGCCGAAGGCCCTCGACCTGCTCTACGAGAAGTCCGGCGGCTACCCGTACTTCGTCCAGGCCTACGGCAAGGCCACCTGGGACCACGCGCCCCGCTCGCCGATCACCCCCGCCGACGTCCGGGTCGCCGCCCCCGAGGCGGAGGCCGAGCTGGCGGTCGGCTTCTTCGGGTCCCGGTTCGAGCGGGCGACCCCGGCGGAGCGCGAGTACATGCGGGCCATGGCCGCGCTCTCCCGCGTCGGGGGCGGCGACGGCGCGGGCGACGCGGACCCGGACCGCGACGACGTGGACACCGCGGTCTCCACCGCCGAGATCGCCCGGTCGCTCGGCCGCAGACCGGCGAGTCTCTCCCCGGCCCGGGACGCGCTGATCAAGAAGGGCCTGATCTACTCCGGGGAACGCGGGACGGTGGCCTTCACCGTGCCGCACTTCGGCCGCTACCTGCGCACCCAGCCGTCCTGACCCGGTCAGGTGGGGTACCGGCTAGACCCGGGACCACGGCGGCGGATAGGTCACCTCGCCACGCGGCACCTCGGGCCGGGAGCCGTCCGCCGACGGCAGGACCAGGACCTGCCACGGATCCCCGAGCCCCGACCACGGACCGGTCAGGCCGAACCGGGCCGCCGGGACGAACCCGAAGCGCTCGTAGAAGGCCGGGTTGCCGAGCACCACCACCAGTCGCTCGCCGAGCTCGGCGGCGGCGTCGAGCGCGGCCTGGACGACCTCCCGGCCGTGGCCGCGGCGCTGCCGGTCGGGGCGTACCGCCACCGGTCCCAGCGCCAGCGCGGGAATCCGGCCCGGCTGCACCCAGACCCGGCTGAGCAGGGCGTAGGCGACCAACTCGCCGTCGGCCTCGGCCACCATGGACAGCTCGGGCAGCCACGCGTCACTGTGGCGCAGCGCCTCGACAAGCTGGACCTCCGGGGGCGGTCCGCCGTCCGGGTGGGCGAACGCCTGGGCCACCAGGCGCCGGACACCAAGGTGATCGGCCGGTCCCTCCGGTCGCAGCCGCACGATGGTCACAGCACGCGACGGTACCGCCACCGCCTCGTTTCGTCTGTCCCTTCTTCGGTGAAACGTGCGGCGGATCGGTAAGACTTGACCCATGAGACCCGTCCGCACCGTCGCGCGCGCCCTGTTGGGCACGACCTTCGTGGTCGCCGGCGCCCGTGTCCTCCGCAACCCGGACCCACAGGTGGAGCCGGCACGGCGGGTGACGGAGAGGATCGGGCCGGTCCTGTCCCGGGTGCACGCCCGCATCCCGACCGACGCCCGCAGCCTGGTCCGGTTCAACGCCGCCGTCCAGGTCGTCGGCGGCGCCCTGCTGGCCACCGGTCGCCTCACCCGGCCGGCCGCCGCGGCGCTGGCCGGTTCCCTGGTGCCGACCACGCTCGCCGGGCATCCGTTCTGGACGGTCGACGACCCGGTGCAGCGGCGCGCCCACCAGATCCACTTCCTGAAGAACCTCGGTCTGGTCGGTGGGCTGCTGCTCGCCGTCGCCGACACCCAGGGCCGGCCGGGGCTGGGCTGGCGGGCCGGCCACGCGGTCGACCGCGGGCGCCGCGCGGTACGCCGCACGGTGCGGGCGGCCCGTCGGGACGCGCGGATCGCGGTCCGGGCCGCCGCGGCGGCACGACGCGTTCCGGGATGACCCCCGCGCCGCGCGGGTTGGCGGGCCTGGCGCGCGGCCTCGGCGTACGCGGAACGCGCGAGCGCGCTCACCCGGTGGGTGCGGTCTCGGCGCGGGCCGTGCCGACCCCGCCCGGTCGCATCGAAATCCACGGAAGTAATGAACGCTCCATGCCGGACATATGCTAGTTTCACCTAGCCGAGTGTTACTGAATGACGTGAACTGCACCCGTACGTTAAACGCGGTGGAAATGTCGCGAACCAGTGTGGGATCGGACACGGTCGCATAACGCGGGAGGCAGCCGAGTGATCTACCGTTCTAGGCTCCGAGGAGGACCTGGGCGGAACACCGACATCGGTACGGGGGTGGCCACGCCATGCCGGCGACCGTCGCAAGACGGCTAGGCCGCCTCGCCCCAGTCCGTCGCCTTGTGCGTGGGATCGACCGTCGAACGGTCGTACGGCTTGGCGTCGTTGCCATCGTCTGCTACGCATCGTGGCTCGCCATTGCCGCGTTCGGACGGCCGTACACCTTCTTCGACATGCGGATCTACCACGGCGCGGTGGTCTGGTGGGCGGGCGGCAACGACCTCTACGAGTTCATCGCGCCCAGAACCACCCTCGGTTTCACCTACCCGCCCTTCGCCGGCCTCGTCATGCTGCCGATGGCGAAGATCCCGCTCGGCCTGGCCGCCTGGCTCAACACGCTCGCCAGCCTCGCCGCGCTCACCGTCGTCCTCGCCGCGCTGCTCAGGCCCGTCGCCGACCGGCTCGGCTGGTCGCCCTGGTTCACCGTCGGCCTCGCGGTGCCGGCCGCGGTGGCCCTGGAGCCGGTCCGGGAGACCCTCGGGTACGGGCAGGTCAACCTGCTGCTGTTCGGCCTCGTCATGGCCGACCTGGTCGCACTGCGCTGGCAGGCCCGGCGCGGCGCCCGGATCCGCCCGAGCGACGGCCCGCTGCGGCGGCTCCTGTTCAGCGGCGCCTGGGCCGGGGTCGGGATCGGCCTGGCCACCTCGGTCAAGCTCACCCCGGCGCTGTTCATCGTCTACCTCGTACTGACCCGGCAGTGGCGGGCCGCCATGACGGCGATCGGCACCGTCCTCACCGTCACCGTCGGGACGTTCGCGGTCGCGAGCCGGGAGTCCACCGCCTACTTCACCTCCGTGCTGTGGCAGACCGAGCGGGTCGGCGCGGCGGACATGACACCGAACCAGTCGCTGGCCGGGGTGCTCGCCCGGCTCTACGACTCCATCGAGACCCCGACGCTGCTCTGGTTCTCGTTCGCGATGCTGATGCTCGCCCTCGGACTCTCCCGCGCCACGCACGCGCACGCCGAGGGTGACGAGCTGACCGCCTTCACCCTGGTCGGGCTCACCACGAACGTGATCAGCCCGATCTCCTGGTCGCACCACCTGGTCTGGGTGGTTCCGGCGATCGTCATCCTCGCCGACGCGGCGGGGCGGCGCCGCCTCGCCAGCCGCCTCCCGGCACACCGGCCTCCGCTGCCGCCCGGGTCAGGACCGGCCGGCCTCGGCGGTCTCCGCACCCCGATCTGGTTCCCCACCCTGGTCGGGCTCCGGCACGGGCTCGCCGCGGTCGGGCTCTACCTGCTCTTCCTGGTGTCGCCGATCTGGCCGTACGAACACCAGCTGCCGGAGGTCTCGCACTACCAGGACGGCCTCTTCGGCGCGCTGATGGAGAACTCCCTGGCGCTCGCGGTCATCGTGCTGCTCGCCGCCCTGCCCTGGCGGCCCGGCGCGGAGCCGACGTTCTACGCCGAACAGGTCCGCCTCGAACGGCGGCTCGTCGGCCGGCCGTAGCCGAGCACCGGCTTCGCCGGCCGGTCACCGCCGCGTGACGGCACGCCGGCCGGCGGAGCCCGGCGGCCACACCTCAGGCGCAGTTGACCCACTCCTCGGTGCCGTCGGCGAAGAACTGGCGCTTCCAGACCGGCAACCGGGCCTTCACCTCGTCCACCAGCCGGGCACAGGCCGCGAACGCGGCCGCCCGGTGTGCGCTGCTCACCGCCGCCACCAGGGCGGCGTCGCCGATCTCCAGCACGCCGAGCCGGTGCGAGACCGCGACCGCGACCACGTCCGGGTCGGCGGCGATCTCGGCGGCCACCTCCCGCAGCACGTCCGCGGCGCTCGGGTGCCCCTCGTACTCCAGTCGGGTCACCGCGCGCCCGTGGTCGTGGTCGCGCACCACGCCCTGGAACGACACGACCGCACCGGCGGCGGCGTCGGCGACCAGCGCCTCGTGAAACGCGACGTCCAGCGGCTCGGTGCCGACCGCGCAGTGCCGCACCCGACCCCCGGGCGCGGCACCCGACCCGGTGACCTGCTCGGC
>Ga0310834_100823_pt1 | contig 25880 bp, 24 predicted proteins | sample SM_ome_2_FD_201314 | JGI IMG/M metagenome (GOLD analysis project Ga0310834, IMG submission 201314) | Sorghum-adapted microbial communities enriched on stacked mutant (SM) sorghum from Joint BioEnergy Institute, Emeryville, California... ... | reverse complement strand
CCGGCAAGCTCTCCCCGCGGCGTCAGGTCCCGGCGCACATCCCGCGCCCGGAGTACGTGGGGAAGAAGCGGCCCCGGGAGTGGCGCGGCTCGCACGTGCAGACGCCGGAGACGATCGAGAAGATGCGGGTGGCCGGCCGGCTGGCCGCGCAGGCGACCCAGCTCGCCGGAGAGCACTGCAAGCCCGGGGTGACCACCGACGAGATCGACCGGGTGGTGCACGAGTTCCTCTGCGACCACGGCGCCTACCCCTCGACGCTGGGCTACAAGGGCTTCCCGAAGTCGTGCTGCACCTCGCTCAACGAGGTGATCTGCCACGGCATCCCGGACTCGACCGTGATCGAGGACGGAGACATCATCAACGTCGACGTGACCGCGTACATCAACGGGGTGCACGGCGACACCGACGCGACGTTCTGCGTGGGGGAGGTCTCCGAGGAGGCACGGCTGCTGGTCGAGCGCACGCACGAGGCGATGATGCGCGGCATTCGCGCGGTCGCGCCGGGGCGCCCGCTGAACGTCATCGGCCGGGTCATCGAGTCGTACGCCAAGCGGTTCGGCTACGGGGTGGTGCGGGACTTCACCGGCCACGGCATCGGGGAGGCATTCCACAGTGGTCTCTACGTGCCGCACTACGACAACCCGCAGCTCACCACGATCATGGAGCCCGGCATGACGTTCACCATCGAGCCGATGATCACGCTGGGCACCTACGAGTACGACATCTGGCCGGACGGCTGGACGGTGGTCACCAAGGACAGGGAGTGGACCGCGCAGTTCGAGCACACGATCGTGGTCACCGAGGATGGCTACGAGATCCTGACCCTTCCGTGAGGGAGGCGTGACTACCCCCGCCGCGCTTCATCGTGACCACCACGCCGACGTCTCCGGCGGCTGGCTGCGCGCCGCCGTGTTCGGCGCTATGGACGGCCTGGTCACCAACATCTCGCTGATCGCCGGCGTGGGCGGCGGCGGGGTGGCCCCGCGCAACATCGTGCTGACCGGCGTGGCCGGCCTGGTCGCCGGCGCCATCTCGATGGGCCTCGGCGAGTACACCAGCGTGCGTTCGCAGAACGAGCAGGTGGCCGCCGAGGTGGCCAAGGAGCGCCGGGAGCTGGAGCGGTTCCCGGACGCCGAGGCGGATGAGCTGGTCGGCATGTGGACCGAGCGCGGCCTGCCGGCCGACCTGGCCCGCCAGGTGGCCGATGTGCTCAAGCACGACCCGGAGCAGGCGCTGCGGGTGCACGCCCAGGAGGAGCTGGGTATCGTCCCGGGCGAGCAGCCCAGCCCGTGGACCGCCGCGCTCTCCTCCTTCGTCTGCTTCTCCATCGGGGCCCTGGTGCCGCTGCTGCCCTACCTGGTCGGCGCGACCCAGTTGCTGATCTCGCTGGGGGCCGGCGGCCTCGGCCTGTTCGTCGCCGGCGTGCTGGTCGCCCGGCTGACCAATCGCACCTGGTGGCTCGGCGGCCTGCGCCAGCTCCTGCTGGGCGCCGCGGCGGCCGCCGCCACCTACGGGATAGGCGCCCTGATCGGCGTCGACGGCGTTGGCTGACCGGATTGGCCAGTCTCCTCCCGTTGCCCGTACCGACGACCGCGGGGCAGCTCGTCGGCGCCGGCTCCGCGTGGTTTCTCCCTCGGCTACTGGCGACGGACTTGGTACGACACGCCCGCCGTCACCTCGCCGACCGGAATCAAGATGACAGAGACCCGTTGCGCTCGCCGAGTGGTTGAGACGTTCACCGTCGCGGGGACGACGGTGTCAACAGCGCACGGCGGCAGCTCCTTGATCGTCGACTCGTCGCCAATTGCGAGGTGTGCGTAGAGCGTTCCCGCGCCGACGCAGTAGACGACCAGCTGATAGTTCCCCGGGCTCAGGTCGATGTCGCCTTCGTCCCGCACGACCATGGCCTGGCGCCGGCCGTCGGCCTGTACCAGGGACGGGCGGGCGCCGGCCCTGATGACTGTCTCAGGCTGCTGGGTGTTGGCCCGCTCGGCCGCGGCTACATACTCACTCAGCTGTGGCGGCAGGGCGTCGTTGGGCGACTGGGTCGGGGACGGCGGCAGCGTCGAGGACGTGGCCCGTGCGGGGGAACGCCTGACATCACAGGCAGTCAGGCCGACCGCGCAGCAGACTGCTACCGCGACCAGAGCCCAGGCGCCTTTCGGCTTCCTCATACCTACTCCGAAGATCGGTTGTGCCCGCGCGGAGCCCTGAGGGCAGAGCTCCGCACGGACGAGGGTTGTCAGGACGATGTCTCCCAGTAGCGGTAGCCCCAACTCGCCGCGCTGGGCATCCGGGTGACGGTGCCGGTGACGTCCGAGGTAAGGCGACAGTTTCTGTCGTAGACGTACTTCTCCACGCCCATACGCCAGCCCCAGTTGCCGAACTGCAGGTGGCCGTACTTCCCCGCCGTGATGTTGTGGGAGTACCCATAGCTGCTGCCGATGCTGGCGGTCACCGAGGCGTTGATCCCGAATGTCGTCTCGGCTGATGCGACGATGGCACTAGTACTGACGGTCGCGCTGATCGAGACGGAGATCGTCGTGGAGAAGTTGTACTGAATAGACGCTGTGACCGTGCCGCCCGGGCCCGACTTGAAGTCGATGCCTAGCGGAATGTGCAGGTCCTGCTTCGAGAATGTCCGGTAGTGTGTGCCGGCCTCGGCGCACGCGAATGGAGTGACGCCGTCTGCCCGTGCTGGTTCCGCGACCACCAACTGGGCGAGGACGGCGGCGGCGAAACCAGCCGCGGCCACGGTGCGTTTAGTGCGGTGGGTTACGATCATTCGGTCTCTCCTTATGAGAGGACACGACGACCCACGGGAGGTTCACCAGCCGATACCCGTGGGTCGTCTCTACTGGTGGCCGGATGCTATCAGGCCGAAAGTGGTGTGGCTACACACAGGAACGCTTTTATTGCAGCCTGTCGTATTGATGACTTCCCTTGGCCTTACCGGAACAGCTCGCCGACGCTGCCGTCGACCGGGCGGCCGCGGCCGGCCAGCTCGTCGGCCTGACCGGCCAGGATGTCGCCGAGGGCCAGGATGTCGGCACCGGCCACGCCGGTGCGGGTCACCGCGTCCGCGCTGTTGCGGAAGTAGGTACGGGTGAGCAGGCCGGCGGCCATCGCGGCGGAGAGCCGCGCCTCGCCGAGCACGAGCAGGGCCGCGTCCATCTCGTGCCACTCCGCCAGCCGGGTCGCCTTGGCATGCGCCGACGCGGCCCGGCACCACGCCTGCCGGGCGAGGGCGGTGAACTCCCGTGGCCGGGCCTCCGCGAGCCGGGCCAGGTGGGTGTCGCGCAGCTTGGCCAGCCAGGCGTGCGGATCGTAGATCGGCTTGTTGGTCACGTACTGGTCGGCGGCGAGCGGCCAGGAGGTGGACAGCGTACGGGCGTGCTGGAGGTACTCGTCGGCGCCGACCACGCTGAGGTCGACGATGACGCCGTCCACCCGCCGGGTGCCCGGCGCGGGTCCGGCTCCCGCCTGGTAGGTGACCACGACCAGGTCGACGTCACTGGCCTCGTTGTCGTCGCCGTGTGCCAGCGACCCGTGCACGCCGATGGCGAGGATCTCCGCCGAGTACCGGCGCCGGGCCGCGTCCGCGACCTGTTCCGCCACCACCCACCGGGGGTTGGACAGGTGCGCGTTCTCCTCGGCCACGGCGCTTATTGTCGGGCATCACCGCGTTCTGTGGTGCGTTCCAGCCCAGACCCGGCTCGCGACGGCCGGCGCGGCTACCCGGGCCGCCCGGGGAAGGTGACGGTGGCCGGGGTGACGCCGGCGGCGCGCCGGAAGCGGGTGGCGCGTATCGCGCAGTCCACCAGCGCGTCCAGTGCCGCCTGGCGCTCGTCACCGCTGGTGGTGGCGAGGGCGGATCGCCAGACCGCGCCGGTCCGCTCCTCGGTCTGAACGGCCAGCCGCAGGGCGCTGGCCTGGTCGGTCACCGGGAACGGCAGCGCGTAGGCGGGATCGGCGGGCGTGGGGGTGGCGCCGGCGGCGACGACCTGCCGCCCGAGGGCGTCCCGGCGGGCGCGGTGTGCGGCCTCGGCGTCCCGGGCGGCGGTGGCCGCGGCGCCGGTCAGGTGAGCCCCGATCACGCCGTACGCGTAGATCGCCGCATGCTCGGCGGCGAGCACCTCCGCCGCGGTGGTCATCGCAGCACCTCCTGGTGGGTGGCGCGGGCCGCGGTGATCGAGCCGAGCAGGGCGGTGCGGTCCGCCGGGGCGGCGAGGCAGGCGGCGGCCGCCTGATCCTGGCCGGCCTTCTCGGCGGCTTGCAGGTGTGCCAGCGCCGCGCTGGGGTCCCCGGGCGGCGAGCTCGGGACCGGGCTCGCGGACAGGCTCGACGCCGGCCGGCCGATCAGCTGGGCGAGCGCCTTGGCATGCGCCCGGTGGGCGTCACGCAGCGGGGTCAGCCGCTCGGCGAGTGCGGGTTGGGCGGCGATCACCGCGTCGTACTCCGCCGCGAGGCGGACCGTCGCGGCCAGCAGCGGGTCCAGCGGGTCGTCCCGCTCCGGGTCCTCCCGGTCGAACAGCCCGCAGCCGGCGAGCGGGGCGGCGGCCAGCGCGGCGGTCGCACGCAGCATTGCCCGCCTCGAGTACCTTAAGTCGTTCACCGCAATCCGCACCGGGACCAGTGAACACCATTCGCGCGCCGCCCGGGCCACCGCCCGGGCCGTTCGCGGAATGAAAGACCAGCCGGAGCGCCGACCGGGCCGGCGGGGTCACAGCGCGTTACGCTCTGCGCAGCCAATACGCGTCCGGGCAGCCGTGCCGGGCGAGGACCGCGACGACTGTCGGGGTACCACGACCCGTCGGGGCGCGAGACCACAATCGAGGCGCGGAAAATGAGGCCGAGCATGAACGGTGCCGCAGCGAAGGGGGTGCGGGAGATGGCGCCGCGCAGCCGCGCCACCGGCCGGACGCCGGCCACCCGGCGTTCTGCGCCCGGCGCGCCACCCAGGCCGGCTGGCCCGACGCCACAGCAGCGCGAGGGGATCCGGGCCGCCGTCGAGCCGGTTGCCGTCGCCGCCGGGTACGACCTCGAGGCGCTCACCGTCTCCCGCGTCGGCCGTCGCTTCCTGGTCCGGGTGATCGTGGACCGCGACGCCGGGGTGGGCCTGGACGCCATCGCCGAGCTCTCCCGGGCCATCTCCGCGGCGCTGGACGAGGCGGAGCGGACCGGCGGCGAGCTGCTGGCCGGGGAGTACCAACTGGAGGTCAGCTCGCCGGGGGTGGACCGGCCGCTGACGCAGCCGAGGCACTGGCGCCGCAACCGTGGCCGGCTGGTCAAGGTGGCGGCGGCGGGCCGCCAGATCACCGCCCGGATCACCGACGCCGACGACACGGGCGTCGTCTTCGACTCCGACCCGAGCATGCGCGTGCCGTACAGCGAGCTGGGGCCGGGCCGGGTCCAGGTCGAGTTTCAGCGCGTCGACCAGGCAGCCGAGGGGGAGAGTCCGGCTGGGGATCTCGACGGGATCGACGGCGTGGACGACGATGACCATGACGGCGATTTCCGCAACGTGTTCGACGCGGCGGCGTTTACCAGGAACGATGGCGTCAGAGAGCGGCGCGGGAGGCCGGGCCGGCCGCCCGGTGTCGCCCGGCTCGAGCCGGGCTCGACCGGGGACGAGGAACGGATCGGGGACGAGGGACGGGAGGAGGAGAGGTGAACATAGACCTCGCGGCGCTGCGCGCACTCGAGCGCGAGCGGGAGATCCCGTTCGAAACGATCCTCGCCGCGATCGAGACGGCGCTGCTCACCGCGTACCGGCACACCGAGGGCGCGCAGCCGCACGCCCGGGTGGAGATCGACCGCAAGACCGGCGCCGCCACGGTGTACGCCCAGGAGCTGGACGCCGAGGGTGCGGTGGTGCGCGAGTGGGACGACACGCCGCACGACTTCGGCCGGATCGCGGCCATGACCGCCAAGCAGGTCATCCTCCAGCGGTTGCGGGAGGCGACCGACGAGGTGCACTTCGGCGAGTACGTCGGCCGCGACGGCGACCTGGTCACCGGCGTGGTCCAGGCGCACGAGGCGCGTGCGGAGAAGGGCATCGTCACCGTCGACCTGGGCAAGCTGGAGGGGGTGCTGCCGGCCGCCGAGCAGGTCCCCGGCGAGCTGTACGAGCACGGCCAGCGGATCAAGTGCGTCGTGGTGCACGTGGCCAAGGGCTTCCGGGGTCCGCAGATCACCCTGTCCCGCTCCCACCCGAACCTGGTCAAGCGGCTGTTCGCGCTGGAGGTTCCGGAGATCGCGGACGGCACTGTGGAGATTGCCGCGATCGCCCGGGAGGCCGGCCACCGCACCAAGATCGCGGTACGGTCGACGACGCCGGGGGTCAACGCCAAGGGTGCCTGCATCGGCCCGATGGGCCAGCGGGTGCGGGCGGTGATGAGCGAGCTGCACGGCGAGAAGATCGACATCATCGACTGGTCGGACGACCCGGCCACGTTCGTCGGCAACGCGCTGTCCCCGGCCAAGGCGCTGCGGGTGGACGTGGTGGACGCGACCAGCCGGACCGCCCGGGTGGTCGTCCCCGACTACCAGCTGTCGCTGGCGATCGGCCGGGAGGGGCAGAACGCCCGGCTGGCCGCCCGGTTGACCGGCTGGCGGATCGACATCCGCCCGGACACCGAGACGGCGGGGCCGGCAGCACCGGAGATCAGCTCCAGCGCCTCGGCGGCCCCGACCACCGCGGCGGAGTCGGCATGAGCCCGGCGCCCACATGTCGATGAGACTGGCGGTGCGAAACGCCGGATTTGCTGCCACTCGTCCCATGAGCACCCGTGGTTTTCCGCGACCGTTCTGTGATCACCGACGCGGAGGCCACCGGCGACGCGGCGCCGGTTGAGAGGTAGACTTCTCTGTGGTGAGTCGCGCACGGCCGGCGACTGCGCCGGTGCCCCCTGGTCAGCCAGTGCGCACCTGCGTGGGATGCCGGAAGCGCGCGCCAGCCACCGAGCTGCTGCGGGTCGTCGCGGTGGGGGACGGCGCTGGTCTGGCCGGCGAGGCCAGGGCCAGGGTGGTTCCCGACCCCGCCCGCAGGCTGCCGGGCAGGGGGGCGCACGTGCACCCCGACCCGGCCTGTTTCGGGCTGGCGGAGCGGCGTCGGGCCCTCGGGCGGGCGCTGCGCGTCACCGGTGTCCTTGACACCGGTCCGCTGGCCGTGTACTTGACGGGGTCTCCTCCGGAGAGCCCGCGGGTAGTGTCTGACTGACTGGACGGCACCCTCGGGTGCGGGTCCAGCACAGCCAGCATTGCTGACAGGGACCGCCGACTGGCGGGACCGCCGATGGTGGCGGGCAACCAGCCCCCACCCGGACCGCAAGGTAGGACGACCGACATGAGCACACGATGAAGTCGCTGAAATGATCAGGCTTCAAGTGCACGAGTGAGGTCGCCGCGGGTACCTGCCCGCGCGGCCTCGGAGTAGAGGAGTGCAGTGGCAGGCAAGGCCCGCGTACACGAGCTTGCGAAGGAGCTCGGCGTCGAAAGCAAGACCGTTCTCGCCAAGCTGAAGGAAATGGGCGAGTTCGTCAAGTCTGCGTCGAGTACCGTGGAAGCTCCCGTCGCCCGCAGGCTCCGGCAGACGTTCATGGAAGCCGCAGCGGCGGCGCCGAGCGCACCCCCGGCGGCCCCGACGGGTCAGACCGCAGGCGCGGAACGGGCGCCGGCGAAGCCGGCTCCGCCCAAGAAGGCGGCGGCCAAGGCGGCGGGGGGCAAGGGCACCTCGGCCCGCCCGCAGGCGCCGGTGCCCGCGCCGCCGGCGAGTCCGGTGGCGAAACCGGCGAGCGCACACGACATCGAGGTCGCGGCGGCGGAGGCGCGCGCCGCGGCGCTCAAGAAGGAGCAGGAGGCGGCGGTCAAGGCCGCCGAGCAGGCGGCACGGCAGCGGGATACGGCACGCCTCCAGCCGCCCGCCGAGGGTGGCGAGGGCGCCACGCCCAAGCCGGGTCCCGGCACCGCCGCCCGGCCCACGCCGCCGGCGGCCCGCCCGGCCGCTCCGGCCGGCCGCCCAGGCGTGCCGACCCCGGGCCGCCCGCCCGCGCCCGGCGCTATGCCGCCGCGGCCCGGCGCCGCCCGGCCGCCGGCACGTAGCGGCGGTAACAACCCGTTCGGCATCACGCCGACCGGTCAGCGGGCGACCCCGAACAACATGCCCCGACCCAACCCGGCCTCGATGCCGCCACGGCCCAGCCCGGCCTCGATGCCGCCCCGGCCGAGCCCGGCCTCGATGCCGCCGCAGCGGCCAGCCCCCCGGCCCGGTGGCGGCGGGCGTGCGGGTGCGCCCGGCGGTGCGGCCGGTGGCCGCGCTGGCGGCGGCTTCCGTGGCGGCGCCGGTGGCGGTGGTGGCGGCTTCCGCGGCGGTCCCAGTGGCGGCGGTGGCGGTGGCTTCCGCGGCGGCGGTGGCGGTGGCTTCCGCGGTGGCGGCGCCCCGGCCGGCGCCGGTGGGCGCGCAGGCGCTGGTGGCCGCGGTCGCGGCGGCGGCGCCGCGGGCGCCTTCGGGCGTCCGGGGGGCAAGCCGACCCGTGCCCGCAAGTCGAAGCGGCAGCGCAGGCAGGAGTTCGACAACCTGTCGGCGCCGACGATGAGCTCCGGCGCGCCACGCGGTAATGGCCAGGTGGTCCGACTGCCGCGGGGTGCCTCGCTCTCCGACTTCGCCGACCGGATCGACGCCAACCCCGGCTCGCTGGTTCAGGAGATGTTCAACCTGGGCGAGATGGTGACCGCGACCCAGTCCTGCTCCGACGACACGCTGATGCTGCTCGGCGAGCACCTGGGCTTCGACGTGCAGATCGTCAGCCCGGAGGACGAGGACCGGGAGCTGCTGGCCCAGTTCAACATCGACCTGGACGCCGAGGTGGACGCGGACCGGCTGGTCACCCGACCGCCGGTGGTGACCGTGATGGGTCACGTCGACCACGGTAAGACGAAGCTGCTGGACGCCATTCGCAAGACCAACATGGTGGCCGGTGAGGCGGGTGGCATCACCCAGCACATCGGTGCGTACCAGGTGCGGGTCGAGCACGAGGGCGAAGAGCGGGCGATCACCTTCATCGACACCCCGGGTCACGAGGCGTTCACCGCCATGCGGGCCCGCGGTGCCCAGGTGACCGACATCGTGGTGCTGGTGGTCGCGGCCGACGACGGCGTGATGCCGCAGACGGTCGAGGCGCTCAACCACGCCAAGGCCGCCGACGTGCCGATCGTGGTCGCCGTCAACAAGATCGACAAGCCGGAGGCGAACCCGGACAAGGTGCGCCAGCAGCTCACCGAGTACGGCCTGGTCGCCGAGGAGTACGGCGGCGACACGATGTTCGTCAACGTCGCGGCCAAGCCCGGCATCGGCATCGACGACCTGCTGGACGCGGTGCTGCTGACCGCGGACGCATCGCTGGAGCTGACCGCTCCGGTGGACGGCCCGGCCCAGGGCGTCGCGATCGAGGCGCACCTGGACAAGGGGCGCGGCGCGGTGGCCACGGTGCTGGTCCAGAAGGGCACGCTGCGGGTCGGCGACTCGATCGTCGCCGGCGGCGCGCACGGGCGGGTACGCGCGATGCTCGACGAGAACGGCCAGCCGGTCACCGAGGCCGGCCCGTCCCGTCCGGTGCTGGTGCTCGGGCTCACCTCGGTGCCGGACGCGGGCGACACCTTCCTGGGCGCGGCGGACGACCGCACGGTCCGGCAGATCGCCGAGCAGCGCCAGGCCCGCCGCCGGGCGGCGCAGATGGCCGCCTCTCGGGGCCGGGCCAGCCTGGAGACGCTGCTGGAGCAGATCAAGCAGGGCGAGAAGGCCACGCTCACCCTGGTGCTCAAGGGCGACGTCTCCGGCTCGGTCGAGGCGCTGGAAGATGCGCTGTTCAAGATCGAGATTCCGGAGGAGATCCAGCTCAGGGTGATCCACCGCGGCGTCGGTGCGGTCACCGAGAGCGACGTCAACCTGGCCAGTGCCTCGCCGGAGGCGACCGCGACGATCATCGCGTTCAACGTCCGGGCGCAGAGCCGGGGAGTCGAGACCCTGGCCGAGCGGCAGGGCGTGGAGATCCGGTACTACACCGTGATCTACCAGGCCATCGAGGACATCGAGGCGGCGCTCAAGGGCATGCTGCGGCCGGAGTACGAGGAGGTTGCGCTCGGCTCGGCGGAGATCCGCGAGGTGTTCCGGTCGTCCAAGGTGGGCACCATCGCCGGTTGTGTGGTCCGTTCCGGCGTGATCCGGCGCAACGCCAAGGCGCGGCTGGTCCGGGACGGCGCGGTGGCCGCGGACAACCTGACGGTGGCCTCGCTGAGGCGGTTCAAGGACGACGTGACCGAGGTCCGCGAGGGCTTCGAGTGCGGCTTGACCCTGGGCAGCTACAACGATCTGAAGGTCGGGGACGTCATCGAGACCTTCGAGATGCGGGAGAAGCCCCGCGCCTGAGTGACGGAAAGGGCACCCTCCATCTGGAGGGTGCCCTTTCCTGCCGGCCGGAGGAGGGGATGGCGTGCGGTACGCGCTGCTGCTGGCACCGTCGGCGAACCGGGTGTACGCGGATGCGGCCGCGCGGCTCACCCGGGCCGAGCTGGCGGCGTTCGGCGAGGCCGTACTCGACGGCCGGCTGGCGGAGATCGAGGAGACCGAGATCGCCGGTGTCGGATACGTGACATTCACCGGTGAGCTGTCCGGGCAGGACCTGGCCTACCTCGCGAACCTCTCCGCGGGCTACGCGCTGTTCGAGCTGGCCGACGGCCCGCTGCTCAGGCCGGTGCGCCTGCGCCCGCTGGCCTGCTTCGACGACGACCTGATCACCATCCCGAAGTACGCCGGCAAGACCAACGAGCAGTTCACCAAGCTGCTGCTCAACGTCACCCTCCTGGCCAGCGGGTCGGCCCGGTCCATGGTGGGCACGCGGCTCACCGTGCTCGATCCGCTCTGCGGCCGCGGCACCACCCTCAACCAGGCACTGATGTACGGGTACCACGCCATCGGTATCGAGGTGAACGGCAAGGACGTCGACGCGTACGCCGCGTTCCTGCGCACCTGGCTGCGGCGCAAGCGGCTGAAGCACTCGACGGACCTGCACCCGGTCCGTCGGGACCGTCGGCTCGTCGCCCGCTGCTTCGAGGCGGCCGTGGGCGACCGGCGGGCCGGCGAGCAGCAGCGGGTCACCGTGTACCACGCCGACACCACCCGGGCGCGGGACTTCCTGCGCGCCGGGTGCGCCGATGTGGTCGTCGCGGACGCCCCGTACGGGGTGGCGCACGGCAGCCGCACACCGGGCAGCGGGCTGTCCCGCCGGCCGCTGGACCTGCTGCGGTCGGCCGTACCGGTCTGGGCGCAGCTGCTGCGCCCGGGCGGTGCGGCCGGCATCGCCTGGAACACGCATGTCGCCGGGCGGGACGAGCTGGCGAAGATTCTCCTCGATGCCGGCCTGACCGTGGTGGACACCCCGGCGTACCGTGGTTTCGGGCACTGGGTCGACCAGGCGGTCAACAGGGACATCCTGGTGGCCCGCAAGCCCTGAAGGGGGCCGGGATGGACCTGCACTGGTGGTCGATCGAGGTACGCAACGGCGACATCTCGGCACAGGTATGGCGGGAGGGGTACGGCGAGGCCCTGACCGAGGCGGCGATCACCCACGGCGCGCGGAACTGGCAGTGGCTCGTGCAACCGTGGGGGATGATCTTCGAGATCGCCTTCGCCGAGCCCGAGGACTGGCTCCGCTACCGCGACCTGCCCGGGGTGCGGGCCGCCCTTGACGCGGTGCCCGACCGGATCAACGGGCTGTACATCTACCCGGGGCGCGGGGGCAGTGCCGGTGCGGGCAAGCGGCGCTGGCCGCGGCGGCCGCGGGGTGCGGGAGCCGCGCCGATCCCGGAAGAGCCCAGGCCGGTTGTCGTCGCCGGCCGCCCGCCGGCGGAGTTCCAGCCACCCACCATCGCCGTGGGGTGACTCGCGTACGCTGAACCGCCGTGTACACCGGTACGGCGGTCTTCGACCTGTTGCTGCCCGGCGACTCCCGCTCGCTGAAGGCCAAGCGGTCGTACGTGCGCCCGATCGTGGCCGCGCTGCGGAAGTTCGAGGTGTCGGTGGCCGAGGTGGGCGCGCTGGACCTGGTCGGCCGGGCGGAGATCGGGGTGGCGGTGGTGGCCGCCGACACCACCCACGTGCGGCAGGTGCTCGACTCGTGCGAGCGGCTGGTGGCCGGCCGCCCGGAGGTGGAGCTGCTCTCCGTACGCCGGAGCCTACACAGCAGCGGTGACGGTGAGTAACATGACGGCCCGATAATCTACCCTGGGTGACGTTGCCCGGGGGGAGAGCCGGGTAGTGTCAAGGCGTTGGCACTCGCCCGCGGAGGTGACGAGATGACGGACCCGGCCCGGGTGCGCCGGCACGCGGAGCGCCTGCGGGAGCTGGTCGCTTCGGTGGTTCGCACCCAGATCAAGGATCCGCGCCTCGGCATGGTGACCATCACCGATGCCCGGCTCACCGCCGACCTGCGCGATGCGACGGTCTTCTACACGGTGCTCGGCGACGCTGCCGCCAAGGCGGGCACCGCGGCGGCCCTGGACAGCGCGAAGGGGATGCTGCGCGGGATCGTCGGCCGGGCGCTGGGGCTGCGCCACTCGCCGTCGCTGACCTTCGTCCTGGACGAGGTGCCCGAGCGCGCCAAGCACATCGACGAGCTGCTGGACCAGGCGCGCAAGGAGGACGCCCGGGTGCACGAGCTGGCCAAGGACGCCGAGTACGCGGGCGAGCCGCAGCCGTACCGGCTGGACGTGGACGAGTCCGAGCCGACCGCGGACGGCGGTGGTGCGGGCCGCGCCGCTGCCGTCCATCCTGATCTTTCCGGGGGTCTCGGTGCCGCCGAGGATCGGCATTGAGCGCCCGGGGTCCACTGCTGGCCGCGGTGCCGGCGCCGCGGGAGAGCATCCCACCGCAGCCGGCTGCCGTGCAGGCCGGGCCGACAGCGGCTGACTGGTCCGCGGCGGTCACCGCGGTACGCGACCTGCCGCCGGACGGCTCAGTGCTGCTGATCTGCCACGTCAACCCCGACGGCGACGCGCTGGGCAGCATGCTCGGCTTCGGTCTGGGCCTGCGCCGGCTGGGGGTACGCCACCTGCAGGCGACCTTTCCCGGCGCGGCCGGCGACCGGCCGGAGGTGCCCGAGCCGTTCCAGGCGCTGCCCGGCCTGGACCTGCTGGTCTCCGACGACCGCGCGAGCGCCGACCCGGATCTCGTGGTCTGCTTCGACGTGGCGGCCGAGTCGCGCCTGGGCGCCCTGGTCGACCGGCTGGACCGGACCCCGGCCTCGGTGGTGCTCGACCACCACGCCTCCAACACCTGGTTCGGCCAGATCCACCTGGTCGACCCGAGCGCCGCGGCGACCTCGGTGGTGGCCGTACAGCTGCTCGACCGACTCGGTGTCCCGCTGGATGCGGAGATCGCCGAATGCCTTTACGTGGCGCTGGCCACCGACACCGGCTCGTTCAAGTTCGACATGACCACGCCGGCCGTGCACGAGCTGGCCGCCCGGCTGCTCGGCACCGGCATCCGGCCGGGCGAGATCTCCCGCCGGGTCTTCGACACCCGGCCGTTCGGCGCGGTCAAGTTGTACGGCGAGGTGCTGGGCCGGGCCGAGCTGGAGCCGGCCGCCGCCGGCGGGGTGGGGCTGGTCTGGACCTACGCCACGCTGGAGGACCTGCGCCGCCACGACCAGCGTCCGTACGTGCTGGAGGGCCTGATCGACTCGGTCCGGTGCGCCGCGGAGGCGGACGTGTCGTGCGTGGTCAAGCAGGTCGCCGACGACGAGTGGGCGGTGTCGCTGCGCAGTAAGGGCGCGGTGGACGTCGGCCGGGTGGCGGTCGCGCTCGGCGGCGGCGGGCACCGGTTGGCCGCCGGCTTCACCGGACGCGGCTCGGTGGCCGAGGTGATGGCCCAGATCAGGGCCCAGCTCGACGCCTGACCGCCATTCCCGTTCTCCTGCATCCCCGGCCGCTCCTACCTGCAACCCCGGCCGCGTCGCCCCTGCCCGCCAGTCCTCGCCCGTCCGGCGGTTCCCGATATGCGGGAAAAGAGGCGCAGCATATGGACCTGAACGATAGTTTGGGTTGCGTGGCAGGTGTCGGGTAACCCGACCAGCATCTGCCTCCATGGGTCAGATCGACCTTCCGGCACACCGCCCGACGGCCGTCCTCCGGTGATCCCGGCCTGGCCGGGCGCGGTGCCCGGCGGTGCCCGCCCGATGACTTGTCGGGCCCGGCCAGGGCTCTCCAGTGGAAGCACCGCCGGTAAGCCAACCGACGACCCCTGGAAGGACAGCACCATGGCCAAGGCCCAGCAGAGCTACCCGTCCGGCACGTCGACGTCGCCGAGGCGGGCCCCCGCGGAGGACGCGCGCGAACAGGCCCGCCGCGCTCTGCAGACGTCTCTGGACACCCGGCAGTAGCGCCGGCCCTCGTCAGCGGCCCGCAGCCGCACCGAATCTCACGGACTCCGGGAGCCCGGCCGGTCTGGCCGGGTGCGCCCCGGCCCGCGGCCCTGGCCGGTAAGTCGTCGCGCTGCTTGCGCTCCTTACCGAGGCCGTGCCATGCTGCCAGGCGATGAGCGCGCTCGCCGCCGAACCGGCCCAGCCGGCGCAGGCTCCTCCGCTGCGCAGCATCGCCGGCCTGGCGTTGCCCGCCCTCGTCGTGCTCGCCGCCGAGCCACTCTGTGTACTCGTCGACACGGCCGTGGTGGGGCATCTCGGGCGCACCCCGCTGGCCGCCCTCGCCGTCGGTGGGACGGTGATGTCCGTCGCCGCCTGGCTGGGCGTCGTTCTCGCCTACGGGACGACCGGGCGCGCCGCCCGCAGGTACGGCGCCGGGAACCGGGCGTCCGCCGTGGCCGAAGGCGTCCAGGCGTCCTGGCTCGCCGTGGGCGCCGGGGTCGCGCTCGCGGTCGCCATGCAGGTCGCGGCCGGCCCGATCGCCCGTACGCTCGCCGGATCCCATCCGGACGTGGCCGGCGCCGCCGAGACCTGGCTGCGCATCGCGGTGCTCGGCGCCCCCGGCCTGATGCTGGCCGCTGCAGGCAACGGCTGGCTGCGCGGTGTGCAGGACGCCCGCCGCCCGCTGTACTACGTGCTCGGCGCCAACGTCCTCTCCGCCGCAGTCTGCCCAGTGCTGGTGTACCCGCTCGGGCTCGGCCTGTCCGGGTCGGCGATCGCCAACGCGCTGGCACAGACCACCGCAGGCGGGTTGTTCGTGTCGGCGTTGGTCGCCGAGCGGGTGCCGCTGGCGCCGCGGCCCGCGCTGATCCGCCGGCAGCTCGTCCTCGGCCGCGACCTCCTGCTGCGCGGCCTGGCGTTCCAGGCGTCCTTCCTGTCCGCGACCGCGGTCGCCGCCCGGTTCGGTACGGCCGCCGTGGCCGCGCACCAGATCGCCTTCCAGCTCTGGTCGTTCTGCGCGCTGGCGATGGACGCGGTCGCGATCGCCGGGCAGGCGATGATCGGCGCGGCACTCGGCGGAGACCAGGCGGCCACCGCCCGCGACCTGGCCCGCCGGTTCGCCACCATCGGCGCCGCCTGCGGCGGCGTATCCGCGGTCCTGATCGGCGCCGGCGCCCCGGTGCTGCCCGAGCTGTTCAGCGCCGACCCGCGGGTGCACGCGCAGGCCATGGTGGCCTGGCCGTGGTTCGTCGCCATGCAGCCGCTGGCCGGGGTCGTCTTCGCCCTGGACGGGGTGCTGATCGGCGCCGGGGACGTGCGGTTCCTGCGGAACCTGACGCTGGCCGGCGCGTTCCTCGCGTTCCTCCCCGCCATCTGGGCCGCGTACGCCTTCGACCTCGGCCTCGGCGGCGTCTGGGCCGGCCTGACCCTGTTCATCGTGGTACGCCTGGCCGGCCTGCTGGCGCGGCTGGGCTCAGGGCAATGGGCGGTCGTCGGCGCGGTGCGCGACGGGTGAGTCAGCAGTTGGTGCTGATGTCGAGGGACCGGTCGGGGTCGAACATCGAATCCGGGTCCTCGGTGTCCGGTCCGATGCCGAACTCGGGCTTGCCCGGAGCGATCAGGCCCTTGTTGTACTGGTCGCAGTCGATGTTGGAGGCGTAGGACTGGCCCTTGCTCAGCCACAGCCCGCGCAGCGACGCCTGCACCTTGCTGGGGTGCAGGACCTGCCACACCAGTTCGTCGTGCACCACCACGATCCCGTCACCGGAGGAGACCTGGAACGGGTACACCCAGACGAAGTTGGTGGTCACCTCGAGGGCCGGGATGCCCTCGACCTTGGTAGTCCGGTAGCTGATCCGTCCCTTTACCCGGGGCGTCTCCTTGGCTGGTTTGGCGCCGGGGGCGAACTGGGTCGCGTAGACCGAGAAGTCATCGGTCGAGAAGTCCTTGCGCATGTCGGACCGGGCATCCGGAGCGAACAGCTTGAGGAACGGATCCGGATTGCGCTTGACCAGCATCTGGCTGTCCAGCCGCCCGGCGACCAGCGCTTTCTTCACGTCGGCCAGCGCGTCGCGGACCTGCTTGGCGGTGAAGCCGCCGGATGCGACGGCCTTGGGCAATGTGATGCCGGCCGTGCCTTCCGGGTAGTTGGCGGCCGGCGTGCCGGCGAACGGGCCGCCAGCGGCCGCGGTGGCCGTGCTGGTGGCGGCGATCCCGTCCGGGTGGCTGGCGGTGGGGTAGGCCTTGTGCTTCCCGTCGTCGCTCGCCAGAAAGCCGCCCAGGCCCGCCTTGACCAGGCCGAACGCGCAGACGGCGACGATCACGCTGAGGCCGCCGGCGACCTTGGGCCAGACCTTGGCGGCCAGGCTGCGCTTGGGCGTCTCCGGGGATGTGCCCCACTCGGGCGGCGGCCCGCTCCAGGCCGGCGGGGCCTGGCCAGGCGCGGACCCGTACTCCGGAGCAGGCGATCCGGTCTGCTCCCACGGCTGGGGCTGGCTCCACTGTGGTGCCTGGCCCGACTGTGGCGGCTGGCTCCACTGTGGCGGCTGGTTCCACTGTGGCGGCTGGTTCCAGGTGGGAGCCTGGCCCCATTGCGGCTGCTGTGCAGCCGGCGGGTGCGGCTGCGGGGCCGTGGCCGGTGGGTACGGCTGTTGGGCCGGGTACGGCTGTTGGGCCGGGTGGGGCGGCTGGGGGTGGGCCGGATATGGCGGCTGGACGCCGCCCTGGTGCGGCGGGTACAGCGGCTGGTCGCTTTCGTACGGAGGGTATGGCCCCGTCATGACCGTCCTAGATCGAAGGGGTAAGGCGCGGTCATTTTGGCAGTCCGTACGCCTGCACGAAAGGTCACCCGTTCGGGCAGTGCGGACGGCACCGTCGGCGCTGCCGGGCACCGGCCCAGTGCCTCCCCGCACAGCACCCGCCGTGTCGGCTCTCGCGCGGCGGACCGGCCGGGCGCGTGCCGTGTGGCGGGCCCGCCGTGGCAGGCTGTGGTGCCGTGGGCACGGACGGACTGGTGGTGGTCGACAAGCCAGGGGGCATGACGTCGCACGACGTGGTGGCGCGGGTGCGGCGGCTGGCCCGGACACGCCGGGTCGGCCACGGCGGCACTCTCGATCCGATGGCCACCGGGGTGCTGGTGGTTGCGGTCGGCCGGGCGACCCGGATGCTCACCTACGTCAGCGGGTCGGACAAGTCGTACCTGGCGACCGTCCGGCTGGGCCAGTCCACGGTCACCGATGACGCCGAGGGCGAGGTGGTGGCGGTGGCCGACGTGTCCGGGGTCACCGACGAGGCGATCCGGGCCGGCCTCGCGGTGCTGACCGGCGAGATCGACCAGGTGCCGAGCGCGGTCAGCGCAATCAAGATCGACGGTAGGCGGGCGTACCAGCGGATCCGCGACGGGGAACAGGTGGTGCTCCCCGCCCGGCGGGTAACAGTCTCCAAGTTGGACCTTCTCGCGGTGCGGCGCACGGCCGGCTCCGTCGACATCGACATCGACGTCACCTGCTCCTCCGGCACCTACATCCGGGCGCTCGCCCGGGACCTCGGTGTCGCATTGGGCGTGGGGGGCCACCTCACCGCGCTGCGCCGGACCGCGGTGGGCCGGTTCACCCTGGCCGAGGCGGTGACACTGGAGGAGCTCGCGGCGCGCGCGCCGGACGTGGTGACGCTCCCGCTGGCCGAGGCGGCGCGGCGGATCTTCCCGCGTCGGGACGCGACCGTGGACGAGGCACAAGTGCTCTCGCATGGTGGGCCGCTCGCCGCCGCCGGCATCGCGGGGCCGTACGCGGTCTTCGCGCCGGACGGCTCGCTGCTCGCCATCGTCTCGGAACGCGAGGCGCGTGCCCGTCCTGAGGTGGTTTTTGCCGGGTAGCCACGTGCCGTCGGTCGCAGTCCGACCCGGTACGTCGAGCCCAACGACGCGGCCGACCTACGCTTACCGTCGACGGTGCCCGGGTCGACGGCAGACGGGAGACGGGGATGGAACGGTGGCGGGGGTACCAGGCGGCCCCGGGCGGCTGGGGCCGCTCGGTGGTCACCATCGGCGTCTTCGACGGCGTGCACCGGGGGCACCAGGCGACCATCGGGCACGCGGTGAAGCGGGCCAAGGACCTCGGCATCCAGTCCGTCGTCGTGAGTTTCGACCCGCACCCGGCCGAGGTGGTCCGGCCGGGCTCCCATCCGGCCGTGCTGACCGAGCCGGGGTACAAGGCTGAGCTGATCGAGGCGCTCGGCGTCGATGTGCTGTGCGTGCAGCCGTTCACCGTCGAGTTCTCCCGGCTGTCGCCGGAGGCGTTCGTGCATGACGTGCTCGTCGAGCACCTGCACGCCCGGGTCGTCGTGGTGGGGGAGAACTTCCGGTTCGGCCACCGGGCGGCGGGTGATGTCGGGCTGCTGGAGCGGCTGGGCCGGGCCTTCGGCTTCGCGGTGGAGAGCGCGCCGCTGGTGACCGAGAACGGGACGGTCTTCTCCTCGACCTACATCCGCTCCTGCGTGGCGGCGGGCGACGTGACCGCGGCAGCGGTGGCGCTGGGCCGGCCCCACCGGGTGGAGGGGGTCGTGGTGCGGGGCGAGCGGCGCGGGCGCGAGCTCGGCTTCCCCACCGCCAACGTGCTGCACAGCCGGTACGCTGCGGTTCCGGCGCACGGCGTGTACGCGGGCTGGCTGGAGCTGCGCGGCGAACGGCGGATGGCGGCGATCTCGATCGGCACCAAGCCCACCTTCGCCGGGCACGACCGCGAGGTCGAGGCGTACGTGCTCGACTTCGACGGCGACCTGTACGGTGAGCACGTGGCGTTGGACTTCGCCGCGCACCTGCGCGAGATGCGCCGGTACGAGGGCGTCGATCCACTGGTGCGGCAGATGCGTGAGGACGTCGACCAGGTCCGCGAGCTGCTCGGGTAGGGGTCGTCCGGCAGGTCCGGGTATTGTCAGACGTTTGTGCGGACGCCGCCCCGGGGGCACGCGGCGGGGTCCGTTTGCGATACCCGAAACACCCAACGGGGGGAAGCTACATGACAGGCCCTGCCACGCGTACGTGGGAAGGCATCACTATCCCGGCCGCCGGCAGCTACGTGCTGGATCCCGCACACAAGCGGATCGGGTTCCTCGCCCGGCACATGATGGTGAGCCCGGTGCGCGGCGAGTTCAGCGAAGGCACGGCACGCATCGAAGTGGCGGAAGATCCGCTCGACTCCTGGGTCACCGCCACCATCCAGGCGGCCAGCGTAGACACCAACAATCCGGAGCGGGACGCGCACCTGAGAAGCCCCGACTTCCTGGACGTGGAGCGGTACCCGACGCTGGAGTACCGCAGCACCGGGATCAAGTGGCAGGGCAACGAAGATCCGATCTTCTACTGGGCCCGCCTGCGCACCTACCGGACGGGGCGGCGGGACAACGTGCCGCCGCAGGTGGCCCGGGTAGCGGGACGGTTCGTGCTGACCGGTGAACTGACCGTCAAGGGGGTCACCCGGCAGGTCGACCTGCAGGTGGAGTTCGGCGGCGCCCGCCGGGACCCGTTCGGCAAGGACATCTTCGGGTTCAGCGCGACCGCGGAGATCAACCGCGAGGACTTCGGGCTGGTCTGGAACGTGATGCTCGACAGCGGCGGGGTCCTGGTGGGCAAGAACGTGCGGATCGAGCTCGCCGGCGAGGCGATCCGCCAGACCTGATCCCTTCTTTCCCGCGATCTTGCAGTTGTGTCCCCCGAAATAAGCGGCATGCCGCTTATTTCGGGGACACAACTGCAAGATCGCGGTCAGTGGGCCGTGGGTCAGTAGGCCGAGGCGCGGATGGCGAAGACGGACCGGTGGCCCGCGTACTCGGTGACTGACCAGAGCTGGTCGCGGGAGTCCCAGTACGACAGGTCCTCGGGGCCGATGGGCAGGGTGTCGGTGTGCATCACCACCGACCCGCCCGGGGTGAACGTCGCCAGGTCGCCCCGGTTCGAGTCGCCGTCGCTGGTGGACAGGTAGTACTTGCCGCCGATCGCGGTCGCGCCCTGCATGCTGGTGACGGACACGTCGTACGCCTCGGTGGCCCGGGCGTAGCCGTCGGCGTCGGTGCGCAGCATCCGGTTGGTGTAGTCGATGCCGAACCGGACCAGCCGGGTGCCGGTGCCCGGGTAGCCGTACTCGCCCACGACCACGCTGTCCGGGGTGCTGGTGCGGTCGAGCGAGGCGAACGAGTAGGTCAGGTTCGGGTAGCCGCCCGCGGACGACCGGGTGTAGGTGAACGCCTGCGGCACCACGTACTTGTAGTCGTAGGCGTGGTACGACCCGTCAGGCTGCCGGCCGACGCGGCTGTCGTCGCCGGTGCTCACCTGCCAGATGTGGCGCATGTCGAAGACCCGGAACCCGCGGTCGGTGTCGGCTACGTAGAGGTAGTAGCCGTACCAGAAGATGCCGCCGGCGTGGACCGGGACCGGGCGGAAGTCCGGGTTGCCGCCGTTGGTGTACGGCTCCACCAGCAGCGCGTGCCGGTACGCCGGGGCGGACGGGTTGGACCAGTCGACGAAGGAGACGCGCACGCCCTTGTCCGGGTTGTCGACGGCATCCGGGATGTCGTAGTGCCAGCTGACCAGGATCACCGTGCGGCCCTCGTAGGTCCCCGCGTCGTACGCGTCCGCCGAGGTGGTGATGCCCTGCGGGTGCCAGTACGTCACGTCGTTGTCCCCGCTGTTCCAGCAGAACGCGGCGAGCAGGTTGCTGGCGTTGGGCGTGCACCGGGAGGCGGTGCGGTTGGCGTCGTCGACCACGTCGGCGACCGACACGTTGGGCAGCACCGCGTCCAGGGCGGCGATGACCGGGGAGTACGCGGAGGCCTTGAGCCGGAAGTTCGCGGCGGTGAGCGAGGTGGCGGCCTGGGCGGCCGGCGGCAGGACGGTGACCGCGGTGAGCACGGCCACGGCGGCGGAACTCGCCACGAGGCCGCCACGAACGAAGGTTTTCACCAGAATCCTCCCCAGGTGTGAAGTTTCCTGGCAGGATAGCGGGCGTCCCGGACGGCCGGGGTCGACGTGCTGATAGTCTGGGCGGGACGTCGGATGTCCGGCGTTGACCTCGCGTGCCTGCACGACGCCGCGGGTGCGAGGTGACCACAGGCTCCGGGGGCCGACGACCCCGAAGAGGGACAGGGAGCAGATGGCGCTCGACGCGGAAGTCAAGAACAAGATCATCAAGGAGTACGCGACCGGTGAACGGGACACCGGTTCGCCCGAGGTGCAGGTCGCGGTGCTGACCAAGCGGATCGCCGACCTCACCGAGCACCTCAAGGTGCACAAGCACGACCACCACAGCCGGCGTGGCCTGTTGATCATGAACGGTCGCCGCCGCCGGCTGCTCAACTACCTACGCAAGACCGACGTCGAACGGTACCGGTCGCTGATCGAGCGACTCGGCCTTCGGCGGTGATCGGGCGGGGGAGCGTCCAGCTCGCTGGATGCTCCCCCGATGCACAACCAGACCTGGGTACGCCACTCGTCTGGGGAGCAGGCCGGCGACCACCGGCCCACCTGGGTCGGTCCTCGGTAGTGGTCTCCGGGTCATCCACCCCGGGGACTTCGATCGAAGACCGACCGCGGCGCAGCTCCCCACTGGTCGTACCCGCGACCGTAAGGAGCACAAGTACGTCATGACCGAGCCAACAACCCTCGGCACCCACCATGCCAAGGCAGTGATCGACAACGGCCGCTTCGGCACCCGCGAGGTCGTCTTCTCCACCGGGCGGCTGGCCCGGCAGGCCGCCGGCTCCGCGCTCGCCCAGCTGGCTGACACCGTGGTCCTCTCCGCGACCACCGCCAGCAAGCAGCCCAAGGAGCAGTTCGACTTCTTCCCGCTCACCGTCGACGTCGAGGAGCGGATGTACGCCGCCGGCCGCATACCCGGCTCGTTCTTCCGCCGCGAGGGGCGACCCAGTGAGGACGCCATCCTCACCTGCCGGCTGATCGACCGGCCGCTGCGCCCGAGCTTCGTCAAGGGCCTGCGCAACGAGGTCCAGGTGGTGGCCACCGTGCTGGCGCTGGACCCGGCCCACCCGTACGACGTGGTCGCGATCAACGCGGCCTCGATGTCCACCAAGCTGTCCGGCCTGCCGTTCAGCGGCCCGATCGGGGCCACCCGGATGGCGCACGTGGAGGGCGAGTGGGTGGCCTTCCCCACCTACGACGAGCTGTCCCGGGCCACCTTCGACATGGTGGTCGCCGGCCGGGTGCTGCCCGACGGCGACGTCGCGATCATGATGGTGGAGGCGGAGGCGACCGAGCACACCATTTCGCTGATCGCAGGCGGGGCGGTCCCGCCGACCGAGGAGGTGGTGGCGAGCGGGCTGGACGCGGCGAAGCCGGCCATCCGCGAGCTGTGCCGGGCCCAGGCCGAGCTGGCCGCGGTGGCGGCGAAGCCGACCATGGAGTTCCCCCTCTTCCCCGACTACGAGTCCGATGTCTACGACGCGGTCGCCGCCGCGGTCCGGACCGAGGTCTCCGAGGCTCTCAAGATCGCCGGGAAGGCTGAGCGGGAGGACGCCCTTGAGCGGATCCGGGAGCGGGCGTACGAGGTGGTCGGCCCGCAGTTCGAGGGGCGGGAGAAGGAGATCAGTGCGGCCTTCCGGGCACTGACCAAGGCCGAGGTACGCGCCCGCGTGCTGCGCGACCGGGTCCGTATCGACGGGCGCGGGCTGCGCGACATCCGGCCGCTGACCGCGGAGGTGCAGGTGCTGCCGCGGGTGCACGGCTCGGCGCTGTTCGAGCGCGGCGAGACGCAGATCCTGGGCGTCAGCACGCTGAACATGCTGCGCATGGAGCAGCAGCTGGACACGCTCTCCCCGGAGAAGCACAAGCGCTACATGCACAACTACAACTTCCCGCCGTACTCCACCGGTGAGACCGGCCGGGTCGGCGCGCCGAAGCGGCGCGAAATCGGTCACGGAGCACTCGCCGAGCGGGCGTTGATTCCGGTGCTGCCCAGTCGCGAGGAGTTCCCGTACGCCATCCGGCAGGTGTCCGAGGCGATCGGCTCGAACGGCTCGACCTCGATGGGTTCGGTCTGCGCCTCGACGATGTCGCTGCTGTCGGCCGGCGTGCCGCTCAAGGCGCCGGTCGCCGGCATCGCGATGGGGCTGGTCTCGGACGAGGTGGACGGCAAGACCGAGTACGTGACGCTCACCGACATCCTGGGCGCCGAGGACGCCTTCGGCGACATGGACTTCAAGGTCGCCGGCACCCGGGACTTCGTCACCGCGCTGCAGCTGGACACCAAGCTCGACGGCATCCCGTCCGACGTGCTCGCCGCGGCGTTGCAGCAGGCGTACGACGCCCGGCAGACGATCCTAGACGTGATGGAGGACGCCATCAAGTCGCCGGCCAAGATGTCCGAGTATGCTCCGCGGGTCACCACGGTGAAGATCCCGGTCGACAAGATCGGCATGGTGATCGGGCCGAAGGGCCAGACCATCAACGCGATCCAGGACGAGACCGGTGCCGAGATCTCCATCGAGGACGACGGCACGATCTACATCGGCGCCACCAACGGCCCGTCCGCCGAGGCGGCGGTGGAACGGATCAACGCGATCGCCAACCCGACGCTGCCGAAGGTGGGCGACAAGTTCCTCGGCACGGTGGTCAAGACCGCCGCGTTCGGCGCCTTCGTGTCGCTGCTGCCCGGCCGCGACGGCCTGCTGCACATCTCCAAGGTGGGCGACGGCCGGCGCGTGGAGAAGGTCGAGGACTACCTCAACGTCGGCGACAAGGTCGAGGTGCAGATCGCGGACATCGACGCCCGCGGCAAGATCTACCTGGACAAGGTCAGGCCCGAGGGCGAGGAGGCGCCGGCCGAACGGCCGGCCGGGCGCGACCGCGGCGACCGGGGCCCGCGCGACCGCGGCGACCGCTCTGATCGCCCGCCGCGCGGCGAGCGCGGTCCCGGCCGTGAGGGTGAGGGCGGCGAGGCCGGTGGGGAGCACCCCCGCCGGCGCCGGCACCGCCACACGTGAGGGCCCGAGTCCCCGCCGGCGCGTCCCGCCCGGTTCCCGCCCGCGCGGTAACGCGGACACTCACCGCGGACCCGCTGGGCGGCGCGGTACGCCGCACCGTGCTGCCCAACGGGCTGCGCATTCTCACCGAGGCGATCCCCGGGATGCGCAGCGTCTCTTTCGGCATCTGGGTGGCGGTCGGGTCGCGCGACGAGTCCCCACAGCTCGGCGGCGTGTCGCACTTCCTGGAGCACCTGCTGTTCAAGGGCACCCGCAAGCGCAGCGCGCTGGACATCTCCTCGGCCATCGAGGCGGTCGGCGGCGAGACGAACGCCTTCACGACCAAGGAGTACACCTGCTACTACGCCCGGGTGCTCGACGCCGACCTGCCGCTGGCCGTGGACGTGGTGTGCGACCTGGTCACCGGCTCGGTGCTGGACCCGGCGGACGTGGAGACCGAGCGCGGGGTGATCCTCGAAGAGATCGCCATGCACGACGACGAGCCGGCCGACGAGGTGCACGACCTGTTCACCCAATCGATCTACGGTGACCACCCGCTGGGCCGGCTGATCTCGGGCACGCCGCAGACCATCTCGCCGATGACCCGCCGGCAGATCCTGGGCTTCTACCGGCGGCGGTACCGGCCACCGGCCATTGTGGTCGCCGCGGCCGGGAACCTCGACCACGGCGACGTGGTCCGCTGGGTGCGGGAGGCGTTCGCGGCGTACGACACCCCCGCCGCCCCGATGGGCCACCGCCCGGCCGAGCCCGCGGTCCGCGTCCACGGTCCGCGGGTCACGGTCAAGACCAAGGACAGCGAGCAGGCGCACCTGGTGCTCGGCACGCCGGGGCTGTCCCGGCTGGACGAGCGGCGGTTCGCCCTGGGCGTGCTCAACAACGTGCTCGGCGGCGGCATGTCCAGCCGGCTGTTCCAGGAGATCCGGGAGAAGCGCGGCCTGGCGTACTCCGTCTACTCGTACACCACCCAGTTCGCCGACAGCGGCCTCTTCGCGGTGTATGCCGGCTGCGCACCGGGCAAGGTGGACGAGGTGCTGGAGCTGACCCGGGCGACGCTGGCCTCGTTCGCCTCCGGCGGCATCACCGACGACGAGCTGACCCGCGGCAAGGGCATGCTCAAGGGCTCGCTGGTACTCGGACTGGAGGACACCGGCTCCCGGATGAGCCGGCTGGCCAAGGGGGAGCTGCTCTACGACGAGCTGCTCTCCGTGGACGAGCTGCTGGCCCGGGTGGATGCGGTGGACGCCGACCAGGTCAACGAGGTCGCCGCTGACCTGCTGACCCGGCCCGCGTCGCTCGCCGTCATCGGCCCGGTCGACCCGGCCACGATCAGCTGAGCAGCCGCAGCCGGACGGCTAGCTGTAGTGCCCATGAGCGTTGTTGACGGCGTGTCGGCTTGATCGAAAGGGAGACCTCCGGCGAGGTGTGAGGTGCTCACGCTCACATCTGGAACCGGAGGTCTGTATGGTCCACCGTAAC